>Ga0214472_10000889_pt1 | contig 35562 bp, 29 predicted proteins | sample RVTome_6_FD_207662 | JGI IMG/M metagenome (GOLD analysis project Ga0214472, IMG submission 207662) | Soil microbial communities from uranium-contaminated site in the Upper Colorado River Basin, Wyoming, United States - RVT140D175 | ecosystem: Environmental > Terrestrial > Soil > Contaminated >...
CGAGAGTGTGATAATACATGGGCTCTTTCTTGGCATACTTCACCTCCAGTGGAGGGAATCATGCTATGAAACGCCCTTAATGTCCACATTTTATACGTCATCATATTTACGGATAGATGTACTAAGGAAGCTTTTGTATCGACCCTGGTAGACAGATCGAAAAGGTTTGCTTGACCCAAAAGTTCGGAGGACATAGGATTGTATCGACCCTTCTTAAGAAAGAATGGCTTTGAGGTTTCTTTCGGTAAGATAGTGACAACAGACAGATCCTTAGTCCTATGGGGTGCTTCAGGCCATGCGATGGTGGTCGCTGATATCATCCGCTTGCGTGATGAATATGAAATTGTTGGTTTTCTTGACGACGTAAATACGGACCGTCGGGGCCGGAGGTTTTGCGGAGCCACGGTCTTGGGGGGACAGGAACAACTCGACAAGCTACTGCAATCGGGAGTGGGTAAAATCACATTTGCCTTTGGGGATAGCGAGGGACGGCTAAAACTCTCCCGCCTAGTACGTCAGAAAGGCTTTAGTCTAGTTACTGCGATTCATCCCCAAGCAATAATTGCTAATGACGCTATCATCGGTTCTGGCAGCGTAATTGTGGCTGGAGCAGTCATCAATCCGGGCGTAAAGCTCGGCGAAAATGTTATCGTCAACACGTGTGCCAGCGTTGATCATGAGTGTGTCATCGAGGACGGAGCGCATATTTGCCCCGGTGTTCATTTAGGCGGAAAAGTTTCAGTTGGACGGGCGACCTGTATTGGTATTGGAACGACCGTTAAAGAACGCGTGACCATCGGCGCCGGGACCTTAATCGGAGCCGGCTCTGTTGTTGTGGATGATATCCCAGATAATGTTGTTGCCTATGGTGCCCCGGCCAGAGTGGTAAGACCCTGAAAATGTCATCTCGACAGACACTCGTTCTTTTACCAGAAACGGAGCTATGAAAAGACATTTAGCTTTTGCTAAGCCAATCCACGTTACCGGCCCTGTTTAGCCTGAACTGAGCCAAGTAACGTTTAAGCTCCAAGACATCTGGGCCTTGCAGCGGCTCACCAGCAGCAGACGACAGCAATTGTTTTTGGAGCAAAGATGAATTCTCCGAGGGCGATCTTGATTATGTTGCTCAACTCTATGAAATGCAATTGACGCGTTTCATGGCCGGAACATGAACCTGTACCGAAAAGCATTGGAGAAGTGGCTAGTTCGGCCCAGCGGGTGCCCGCGTTAAGGCTTCACTCTATAGCGCCAAGTGAGGTTTCGCGTTGACCGCAGGCTTTTAAGGGGGATATTTTTGCGTTTGCCTGAAGTACCTCGATCAGTCAATTTCTTTTTCCGCCGCAGTCGGAAAACCGAGACCGGTGTCAATCCGCAGGGAAATGGAAATCGAGGTTCGGCACTTGTTGACTTTTTGATAGCCGGCACACAGAAAGGCGGAACGACTGCATTGTTCGCTTACCTGCAAGCGCACCCGGAGATCTGCCTGGCGAAAGTCAAGGAGACGCATTTCTTCGACATCGAAAAGAATTTTAAAAGAAAACGAGTGAATTATGTCGATCTTCACAAACATTTCACGCCGCGGCGAGGGCAGTTGCTGGGCGAGGCGACGCCGATCACCATGTATTGGGAAGCCGCTCCCCGGCGAGTGTGGGAGTACAATCCGCGGATGAAATTCATATGTCTGCTACGGGACCCGATTGAGCGCGCCTTCTCACAGTGGAACATGGAGCGCGAGCTCGGGTTCGAGCAACTCAGCTTCGCGGATGCTCTGACTCAAGAGGCTGAACGTTGTCGTGCGGCCCTGCCTTTGCAACATCGCATATATTCGTACACCGACCGCGGCTTTTACTGTGAGCAGATTCGCCGTCTCTGGCGTTTTTTCCCTCGGGAGCAGACCCTTTTTCTGAAAACCGAGAATTTACGTACCCGGCCTCAGGAGAGCCTAGATCGCGTGTTCGACTTCCTGGGTGTCCGACGGCAGTTGGTCGAGCCCCAGATTGTCAATGCCCACTCGTACACGTCCGGGATGGATGTCGCGGCTCGATCTCGCCTAGCAGACCTCTATGAGTGTGAGATCCGGCAGCTGGAGCGATTACTCGACTGGGACTGCCGCGATTGGCTCGCGGTCACCCGGTGATAAGGAGTGTTCGTCCGCGGGAGGTTGGGGCCGGCGATAGCCGCGGGCTCTGCGATGGAAAAGATCGCCCTCCGGTTGGCCGGACGAAGTCTTAGAGGCAAAAGTCATCGCCCCACAGGGAATTGAGGCGGTACGAAAAGCCTACGCGGAAAATCGCGGTGTCGACTATGCCGCCTCGCTTACTCCGGATGATGCGGTGGATCGATTGATTATCACGGGCACACCGGCTCAATGTACCGAGCGAATCGCGGAGCTATTCTCACTCGCGGCCCGCGACGGATTCGCGCAGATTACACTGGGCGTGCCGCTCGGCCCCGATATTCCCGAAGTGATCGATATCTGGGGAAAAGATATCCTCCCGGCATTGCATTGACGATTGAGTAAAACTCGTATTCAATCTGGAAAGTTGCACCGCGGCAAAGGGTTCTACCTAGCTGGCTCTGCTTCATTAGAAGTCTGGGCGCGTAAAGAGTCCATCAGTCTTCCGTACCCAGACTGACAGTCCATGATCTTTATGGCGCGCAGTGCGCCCCAGACCATGGCGGCTGCGGCGGCAACGACCGGCTTGCCGGTATCGGCTTCGAGAGCGGCGATAATGTCTACCGTCGGCCATCGGGGGCAGGCGATGTAAATGGCATCGGCTTGCGGGTTTGCCGATACCGCCCGCCTCGCTAGCGTGAATGCGGCCTCGGCCGACTGATTGGCAAAATCGATATTCTTAACGAGGCCCAATCCCTGTGCAGCCGGAACGTGAAAACCGGACGCTTCGAGAAAACTCCGTATGTCCTGATTGCGCGCTTCGGTAAACGGGCTTACGGCAACGACCGAACGCGCGCCGAAGAGGCGCAGAGCCTCCACCACGACGCCATTGGCCGTGACCACCGGCAGCCCGGTTTCGTGGCGCAGAAGTTCCGCCAGCTCGGCGTCGCCTCCGGTCCCGCGCGAGAGCGCGACGGGCGCGCCGCCGCAAACGATCACATCCACTTGTTCATTGGCCAATCGCTTGCCGGCATCGACCATGCGCTCAAAAGCGGATGCAGCCTGTTCCGCGCCTAAAGTTTGAATCGGCTCACTGATGGTCAGCCCGACGTGGAGAACCCCTTCAGGCAAGAGTTTGCGGAACTCCTCGGCCGATGTGTCCAAAATTGCCGGCGCTATATGGCCGATCCGGCCGCGCCATCCGTAACGCATATCCTGACCTCTCAGACTACCGATTGAGCGTGTTGATGAAGCCGCTCTTCTCCAATTCTCGAAGAATGCTGTCGTCGTAAAATTTTCGCGGATCCTGGCCTTTGGCTTTGGGATTGACCTCGGCTAATTCTTCCAGGACGGTGCGAAAGGCTTCTGCCGTCGGGAAAGGGATTCGTTTTAGATACTTGGTCACGGACACGTCGTAGGTGCCGTCCAATACCTCCTTGTCTTTGGTGCGTAGATACTTCGTCATCACGTCGACGGCAAACGCCTTGTCCTTCTTTAGGCGCGCGATTGCCTCGACAATGGCTTTGACATAGTTCGTTACCAGCTCGCGCTTCTGCTGCACGTAGCTGCGCCGCACGGTGATTCCCGTGGAAGCATAGGGCATCCCCAGCGAAGCGATATCCAGCATTTCCCGATATCCTTCGCGCTTTGCTTGTATGATCGATGGATAGGAAAGAATGGCTGCCTGAATCCGCCCCCCGCGCAGCGCCCCCAGTATCGAAGGCATGGCGCCGATCTGTACGATGGAAACATCCTTTACGGGCTCAAGGCCAAAGTGCTGGATCGCAATCCGCGCCCCAGTGTCGATCGAAGTGCCGAAACGGCTGATGCCTACCGATTTACCGCGGAGATCTTCGGGCTTTTGTATGCTGGGCACGACCATGAGGCTGGTTACCAATCGTTCAATCGTCGTCCCAAGAGCAACAACGTCGGCACCACCCACGGCCGCGGATGTGGTTGTACTGCCGGCTATGGCCAGGAACTCCAGTTCGCCGGCGATCAGCGCATTCATTCCCTCATTGCCGCTCGGCATCGAGATCACGTCCATGTCCATGCCGTATTTCTTGAAATACCCTCCCTCGCGGGCTGCCCACAGGGGCGTCATATTTCCCGAGATCGAAGTGTAGCCGGCTCTGAGCCGGCGCCCTTCCTGAGCAGACGCGGACGCGGCGGTCAGGAAAACGGCCAACAGAAATAGATTGGTGACCAGCCGCAGAAAACCGTTGAACGGGTTTCTCGCGCTCGCCGCTGCCTTGCAAGTCGGATACAACGCTGTCATAAAAAAAGCCTCCTGAATTTCAAAGAGAACTCCTTGCGTTCAAGTCAATTACCTTATTCTAAATCGTACGGGACTGCCAACGGGCTGCTCGCCGCGCTCTTGAAGCCCGGCGAAGTAAAGGGAACATTCTACCTCTTGCGAATGTACCAACGCCCGATTACGCCGGTCGTGCTTGAGATTCCTGCGCTAGAGTTGCTGTTTGAGCTTCGCAGAGGTTTCACGCCGGAAATCTGTAGCTCCTCTGGGACCTGAACCGGGCTGTTGCTCGACGCAAGCAGATCAGAATTGTTCCGGGGCGTGTCGTTGCCCCTGGTTAAACCACAAAGATTAGGCGCCCAAGCTTCTTCTCGCACACCAAAGTTCTATCCTCTTGACGACACTTGCCATGTTTTCGCATTTGCGAAGACATGATAAGCGTCGCTACCGCAGCGGAATAGTGCTGTACAGATAACCGCGAGCCTTGGTGCGCGTTGCGCTATTGATGGCGAGTGCCGGATGGGTGTTCGAGGCCCGAACGGCGCTTTGAACGTTCTGACGCTAGTCGATCAGTCAATCTTTGTTCATGCTCGTCAAGGGCCAAGTTATGGGCGAGTTTCTTGAAAAGCTGCGTCAAGCGTTTCGGCAGTTTGTCGAGACTTTTCTCCTCTTCCAGATGCCGCGCAAGCTGAGCTAATTTGTTAAGAAACGGCCTCGTACCCCTTGGCCCACTCAGACGGTTTGTCGGCGCTGTTTCCGTCGCGTCGTCGTCGGCTGCTTCGCTGGCGCTCGCTATACGGGTTGCCCGCTCAGCCGAAGCCTCCCGGGAATAGCTCAGCGCGGCTTCGAAGCTTGCGATGGAGTCGAGATCGCCGAGCTCCGCGAGTGATTTTAGAAGTTTGTCGGGTTTTCCGGCGAAAACGCCAGCGACGGTGGTTTCGATGGCGTCGAGCAGTTTGTTTATATCGGCGAGTTCTTCTTGGTCCAACTCGCCCTCGACCGTAACCGCGAATTTGCTGGTGCTTGAGATTTGAAGCTTTTCCGCGTGCGCGGCAAGCGCTTGACCTTCAATACGTCCGAGATAGTCATAGGTGGTATGCGTTGCCAGCAAAGCGGAACTGGCCGAAAGCGTAACCTTGTCTCCGTCCGCCGTAATCAGCGAAATCTCGGCATGGGTGCGCGCGTTGAGCCTGGCTCGGCTGGATTCGGAAATCTGAGGGCTGCCGAAAGCGCCGGAAGCCGCTGTATAGAGGGGCGGGTAGGAAGAAATAGTATTCATCGTATATAAGTTAGTACCGCACGCGCGAATTGTTTCGTTTTTGCGCTACAGTGCTCTAATCGGCTACTTACACGGATAACTTTAATTTCTTGGGGTCAAATTGCCCGCGGTTTGCTGCGGGTGTCAATCGATTCATGCGGAAGGGAATTTCGCGGCGACGGCGCGCGGGTTGACTCGAACGAAAAGAGGTGCATAGTTGCTAACTGCCGGGCCAACGTCGATACAGGCGTCGGCTCACTATGGCAAAATATCGGATAATGGAGGACACAAGAATGGCGAGGACAGATGTGAAAAATTTTATCGGAGTACTGGCCACACTTGCCCTGGTACTTGTTAGCTATTCCAGCGGCATGACAGCCGAGTCCAAATCCGTAACGCTTCCCACCGGCTGGAAGACGCCCGGCGAGCTTTACGCCAAGCTGGCCAAGTTGCCGGTGGATCAGCTTGATCAGATACTTTACGAGGGAGCCAAGAAAGAGGGTGCTGTCACCTATGCCTCGCCGATCGAGGAAAAGCAGATGGCGATACTGATGGAGGGCTTCATGAAGAAGTACCCGGGCATTAACGGGAAGGGCATGGGCGGCCAGCAGGAGGACGTCAGCAACCGCATCATTGCCGAAGCGCGCGCTGGCCGGAGCACTTTCGACATCATCGGCATCGGCACCTTTCTGGGAGAGTACCATGAGGCCAAGGCCCTGGCCCAGATCTACGATCTGGTGGGCAATGCTCGTTATCCCGCCAAGTTCCGGGGCCCGGATTGGTACTCCTGGAACCTTTTGACCATGGTCATCGCCTACAACACTAATATGGTGAAGCCGTCCGAGGCCCCCCAGGGGTACATGGATTTGCTGGATCCCAAGTGGAAGGGCAAGGTCGCCGTCGACAGCTCGCCCGACACTTGGATCTTCGGCATGCTGAACAAGTGGGGCTTCGAGAAGACCTATAAATATCAGAAGCAGCTTATCCAAGACCAGAAGGCCCTGATCCGTAAGGGCCACACCAACCAGACGAACCTGCTCATCGCCGGTGCGTTTCCCGTGTCGGCCGAGCTGTACGCGTACAAGATGGCGCAGATGAAGGACAAGGGCGCTCCCGTTGAAATGGTCTTCGCCAAAGAGTTCGTATCCACCGAAGCCAGCGGCGTCGGCATCAGCAGCCGGGCTCCGCACCCGTATACGGCAATGCTCTTCGCCCGTTTCCATTTGGACCCCGAGGGCGGGCAAAAAATCCTGGCCCAGTTCGGCCGGGTGATGGCGCACCCGGACACCAAGCTCAAGTACAAGGAGCTGCAGAAGGTAACCGCCCCGGACACTCTGGACCGGATGTCGCTTCTGACCGCCAAGGAGCTGGTCGAGTTTAGCAAGCCGTACACTAAGATCATCAAAGAGATCTACAACCCGGCCTTCCGGGGGGGCAAGTAAACCCGACGCTGCCTATGGGCGCCCCGGTCCTGGAGCCGGCCTGATTTAGATATATTTCGGGCCGGTTCTGACCGGGGAACTTCTCCGGCTTTCATAAACGATCATGACTTATGGCCGGGGTTAGGGGAACGTAAATTTTCGGGCAAGTTTTTTGCCATGGAGTCCCAAGCCGTTTCGATATCATCGAGATTTTCACTGCGGTCGCCTCTCCAGTGGTCGCGTTGGCTCAACGCTCAGACCATCGCCGTGGGTTTACTCACCCTGCTTCTAATCTGGCTGATCATGGTGCCCGTGGCTGTCGTAATCTGGGGCGCCTTTCGCGACGGGCAACCGGGCCAGGCCGGCGCCTACACCCTGTCGAAATTTGTCGAGGCCTACCAGGGAACGCTGGTTCAAACCATAAGCAACACCCTGGTTTTCGCCCTCGGTGCTTCCCTCGTATGCCTATCGATCGGCACCTTTCTGGCCTGGGTCACCGAACGGACCAACGCGCCGCTGCGGCCGATCATTTACGCCGTATCCCTGTTCCCCCTGATCGCCCCAGGCATCCTCATGGCCAGCGCCTGGGTGCTGGTGCTCCACCCCAAGATCGGCATCGTCAATGTGGCGGCTAGCTCGCTGCTCGGTATCGAAGGCCCTCTGTTCAACGGCTACAGTATGCCCGGCATGATCTGGGCTCAGGCCATCGATCAGGTGTCGCTGCCCTTTCTGCTGATGGCCGCGGCCTTTCGTTGCATGGACCCTTCGCTTGAGGAAGCCTCTTCCGTGTCCGGAGCCCGTATGGGCACGACCATGCGTAGGGTAACCCTGCCGCTGCTGTTGCCCGCCGTGCTGGCGGTTTTTCTACTCGTTTTCGTTCGCGCCATTGAGAGCTTCGACGTGCCCGCTGTGCTGGGAGTGCCGGCCGGGATTCCGGTGTTCGCCACCCAGGTTTTTCTGGCGGTATGGGACGTGCCCCAGGACTATAACGTGGCCTCGGCGTTCGGCGTCGGTTACCTGGCCATTAGCCTTTTCCTGCTCTATCTGTATCATCGCGCGACGCGCATGTCCGAGCGGTACGTAACCGTGACCGGCAAGGCGTTCCGGCCCCGGCGCATGCAACTGGGAAGCTGGCGCTGGCCCGTGAGTCTTTTCACCTTACTGATTTTGGCGTTCGGCTTGGGCTTGCCGGTTTTTCTCTTCGTGTGGACTTCATTTACGAAATTTTACCAAATCCCGTCCCTTTCCCAACTCTCCCAATTCAGCCTGGACAACTACCGGGAGATCTTGGAATTGCCCAATACCTTGCAAGCGATCTACAACACGTTGCTGGTCGGTGTGTTGTCGTCGCTGATCATCGTTCTGTTGGCCGCCATCATTTCCTGGATCGTTATCCGCACCCGCATCGCAGGAAGAAAGTTTTTGGATTTTTTATCTTTCTCACCCATCGCTGTGCCCGGCACGGTCATGGGTTTGGCGATGCTGTGGTTGTATCTGGTGGTGCCCATCCCTATCTACGCCACGCTGTGGATTCTCATCGTGGCCTTTGTGGGCAAGTACATCACCGTGGCAGTGCGCTCGACTCACGCTTCGCTGCAGCAGATCAGTGTCGAGCTCGAAGAAGTCTCGACGGTGAGCGGCGCCACGTGGGGCCGCACCTTCCGCTCCGTGGTGATGCCGCTGATGGCTCCGGGCCTGGTGGTCGCATTTATCTACAGCCTTTCGTTGACGTTTAAAGTCCTTTCCATGCCGATCCTGCTGGGGAACGTGGACACCAATTTGATGTCGGTGATGATCTATAATCTTTACGAAGACGGACAGTACCCCGTGCTTTCCGCCATGGGCGTCATTTTGTTACTGCTCGTCCTCTCACTATCCTTCGCCGGCGCCTACATCGGCAGGCGCTTTGGCGTGAAGCAGGACTAAAGATTCGCTCGCCCCGGGAGAGATAATGGGGCCATTCTACTTTTTGTGTATGGATCAACGCCTGTTCACACAATTTGTCCTTGGGATACTGGCGCTGGAGTTGCTGTTTGAGTTTCGGACAGGTTTCACGCCGGAAGAGCCCTAGGTTCTAAGTCTGACACGATTTACCGGCGCGATGTATTGATCGGACGGAAGGTAAAGACCTGACCGGATCCGCTGACAGAGGTAGAGCGGGTGAAGAAGAATCTGACTTAGCGTTATGCCTCCAGCCCGATAACGACGATTTTTTCTCTTTCGATCCGAAACTTAAAGCGGTCCGGTGGTCCAGGCGCGGGCCCAAAAAGGACTTTTCCGCCATCCGACAGATCAAAGATGCTTGCGTGACACGGGCAGACGAGCACGGGACCTGGGGGTTCAAAGGTTGTCTCGCGCAGGACCTGAGCAGGGTCTTTGATAAAGTCGATGAAGCATTTTTGATGCGGGCAAGTGCGGTTGATGACCGTAATTGAACCGCCGGGCAGGCGGACAGCGAGCCCCGGGACGGCGCCGGGTCCAAAGTTAAAAGTGACATTATCCCATGGCGATTGAAGCCTATCCAAAGACAGGGTAAGAGCTTCGTGCTCTGCTGTTTGGGCGCGGGCCGACTTTAAGCGATAAGGAAAGACGAGGCTCGCGGCAGACGCGAGCCGTAAAAAAATCCGCCGGCTAATCATTTCTCAGCGGGCCGAAGCGAACCTCTTGCCCAGATCGACCACGCTCACATCACCGGAGCCACTATTGGCCACATAGGCGGTCCGGCCGTCGGGGCTGAGCGCGATCCAGTAAGGTCGCCTTCCGACCTTGATGGTGTCGACCATCTTAAGAGAAGCCGCGTCCACCACGCTTATGGCGTCCAAACTTCCCATGGCGCTCAGTACCCAGCGGCCGTCGGGAGTTATAACTAAACCTACAATGGAAAAGGTCCCTTCATCGCTCCGTTTAAGCTTCGATTTCTGTTCCTCCGTTGCCAAAGGAATCGTGGCGACGACAGTCTTCTTGCCGACATCAATAGCGCTTATGCTGAGATCGCCGCTGTTGTTGACAAAGACTCTCTTCCCATCAGGAGTGACCTGGATACCGTGCGGCGCCAGGCCTACAGGGATCGTCGCCGCATGACGGTTCGACAGATTTCCCATATACCGGGTCACATCGATAACAGTAACATCGCCGGAGAAAGTATTGCTGACATAGAGCGTCTTTAGATCCGGACTTGCGGCCTGAGTAAAGGGATTGACTCCCACAGGGATTGTGTCTCGAACCTCCAGGGATCTGCTATCCACCAAGCTCACGCTCCGCCCACCGCTTTGAGCCACATAGAGTCTAGAGCCATCCGCCCACTCGTGTTTTGCCTTGGGTTCGATGAATACTCCCAGAGGGCGCATCAACCCCTGAACGTTGGCGGTAAGCTTGTTGGACCGCGCGTCGATGACGCTCACGTCATTCGTCCCACTGTTGGCGGCAAATACACGGGAGCCGTCGGGCGTCACAGCAACCCCCCGCACTCCCCGGCCAACGTTAATACTCTCTATGACCTTGTTTTCGGAAAGGTCGATAACGCTCACCGTGCCGCTCGCGGCATTACCCACATAGGCGCGTTTCCCGTCGGGACTGACCGCAATGGGGCGCGGGCTTCTGCCGACCTGAATCGTCGCCACCACAGTCTGGGCCAGCAAGTGGGCTGGAAGCAAAAACAGCCCGGAGAACAAAGCCAAGACGAAGCCATAAGAGCCCTTCTTCATATATCCCCCTTCCGAAATCTATCGGCCTTGATGAATTTGTGTAAACGTTCGCAGCAGTTCCACCTTTACTCCGCGTGCATCCCACGAGTCAATCGAAAAAACTGTCAGCCAGAGAAAATGGGGACATTTTACTTTTTGTGTATGCACCAACGCCTGTTCACACAATTTGTGCTAAAGTGGGGAAACCGTGTCTCTTGAGCGAAAGATACTGAATGGACTCACACATAGCGTGGTCCGACCCGTGTCTCCTAGCGGACAGATTGTAAAGAGTGTTGTGCCAGACCCCGATTCCTCAGTCCTTATGACAGACGATTTGAGAGACAATAATCGATATTATTTTTATCGCAATCAGCTTGTCGCGCTGGGGATAGGTTTCGCGATAACGTCGGTCGTCGTCTTCGTTCTCGGCATTATCACCGGAAGACATATCGAACGAAGACATCTGACAGAGTATGCGGCGTCAGCGGCGAGGATCCCGGTGGCACCGCCACCTACGAAGTTGGAATTCGCACCCAAAGCGCAGACCAGCGAGGCTCCTCCCGCCGCCGCGGGCTTGACCCATGAGAGAGCGCTGCCGCCTTCTGATAAAGAACCGGCAAGGGAACCTAAAGGACACCCGCAAATTGCCAAGGCGGAGAAAGCGACGGCGACTGCGCCAGTTAAGGAAGCAGCTAAGCGCGCGCCCCAGCTCCCGGCGGCAAAATCCGCTGAGCAAGCGCCGCCGGCTCCGGCCGCCCAGGAGCGGCGTCAGATCTCGCAATCGGTGAAAGGAAAATCGCCGGAGCTGGTATGGACTGTTCAAGTCAAATCATCTCCAGATAGGAAATTTGCGGATATTTGGGCGGATCGCCTAAAGACCAAGGGCTACGATGCTTTTGTGGCCGCGGCCGATATCAAAGGACAGACCTGGTACCGCGTCCGTGTGGGCCACTTAGCGGCGCGACAGGAGGCCGAGGCATTGCGTACCACTCTGGAATCGCAGGAGGGGCTTAGCGGCGCGTTCCTCACTATCGTCAAACCAGCGGAAACCGCCGCCAAGGGTGATTAAGTAGGGCCGCCCACAGTTTAAAGACCCAAAAAACATAATCCCCACCTGCGCTAACCACTCCATTACGGTTCGATGTCTCAAGTCAGCTTTTAGTTTCCTCGCGCTTTTCGCATTTCCAAGGTACCGGCGCGATCAGCCGTCTGCGATCTCACCGTGGATAGCGATAAAGCTGCGGCCCAAGCCAACGTAGGTTCACACACCTCACGCCAGGAGTCGGTCGAGCCGTCGTCTAAACTCTTTTTGGGAGCGCGCCCAAGTTGCGGTTTATCCCTCTGCGTGCTTTAAGCAGCCGCGGGCTGAGATTGCACTCGCCTACGTTGCACCCCGCCATGCCGCTCTCGAATCCGATACCGGCAAGCCGGTCGTTGCCGCCGCCGCTGAGGTCTGCAAACCCAAAGAAGATCAGGGTATCGGGTTGAGGGCATCGCTTTCGTGTTTTCGCAATTGCGAAAACACGAAACGATAACGCTAGCGGTGAGTTGGGGAGGCGGCCTTCACAAATCCGGACAGCGCAGCGAGTATTTTTCGTGTCTCGCGCGGATGTTTGTCGTCGAGAACCGGGTCGGACCCGCGCAATCTAATGATCGGAAGGATTAAGTGAACGGAATGGGGGTGGCCGCGGGCGATCAGCCGTGGCTTTTTAGAGGTGAAACGTGCGCGCTGAGATAGCGATCACAGGTCACGGTGCGGGCGGAACGTACACACTGCCGGAACGGAGCGAAGTAGACGCGGAAGATTTTGGCGGCGAAAGTGATGCGTTAAGACCGGGAAACAGTGTCGCTTGGGCGAACAATTCTAGACGTACTCACACATAGCGTGATCCGGCCCGTGTGTCCTCCCGGACAGATTGTAACGAGTGTTATGCCAGACCAAATCTACTCTCGGCGCGACGCCAGAATCCAGACTCAGGCCTGGCCCTGGCGACCCCGGCGATTAGCCCCTTATGGTCCGGCAGTTGCCTCTCTTTTCTGACCTCCGATCGCAGATCGCTGACCTCCGATCTCCCACCGCTGAGTTCCAATTTCTGACCTTCGGCTCTGCTCTTTGCGGGTTCCGACTTACGCCACACGCCTCACCTCGTTGCTTCTTCTCCTCTCCGACGTTTGTGTTAACATTATACATGCCGTTGATGCCAAGAATTGGCATTGCTCAACCTAGGCAAAATTCCTTCAAGCACCTCAGCTTCCGTACAAGGGTCAGGCGCGCGCGTGGCATCGCGGTTGCTTTCGCTAGCGGGTGCTATGAGGATCTTGCGAAACGGCGGCGAATTTATCGATGGGCAAATACGGGGTCATGGCAAAAAGGTACTCTGGGGTTTTGGTGGCTGCGTGGTGGTTTGCGCCGTGTTTTTCTTCGTTAGTCCTGGACTGGCCGGCCTCATTGGCATGGTCGCAGTGTTTCGGCTGTTCGGCGCTACCTATGACAAGTGGGAGCCTTGGTATTTGGGGATGCGCGGGGAACTGGCCGTCACGAAAACCCTACAATCTCTTCCTGACGAATATGTGTTGCTTAACGACCTGATGCTGCCTGGGGCGCGTGGCAACGTCGATCATTTTTTGATCGGTCCTAACGGTCTTTTCGTAATTGAAACGAAGAATTATTCAAGAAATGTGAAATGCGATGGCGATCAGTGGTTCGTCAACGGACAGGGAACCAAAAGCCTCAGCCGGCAGGCCAAGGGCAATGCGCTGGCGGTTCGAAAGAGCTTGGAGACAATATTTTCTGAGCACCGAACTAAACTTCCCTTTATCGAACCGGTGCTGGTTTTCGTAAAACACAAAGCCGCGCTCGATCTTCATGAACCGACGATAACCGCACTAAAGGCGGAAGAACTGGTGGGTTTTATCCTCAACTATCCATCGACAAACAACGGACACGATCATTCGTCACGATCACGACCGCATCTTTCACTACGCCCTGAACTGATTCGCGCTATCGTTCACCACATCCACTCACTCCAAAACAGCAAACAACAAAAGATGAGGGCTGTTGATGATTTCGCAGCGCTGACGCGATCGTAAGTGGTTAGCCTCTAGTCATTTCGATGTTTTGAGAATTATCAAAACGTGGAAGTGTCCTGCCGAGTTTGTGTGTCCGCGAATCCTGAACTGGTTTAGTCCGTAACGGCTTGAACGTTTTGAACGACTGGAACTGCATTGTCCCGTTGGAGCGATTGGACCGTTTGGAGCGAACTTCAGTATTATTTGAACGGCTTGAGCGTTTGGAACAGCATCCTAAAAACCCCTACGGTCTCGTCGTAAGCTCGGGCGAGTAGACCGAAATCCCGGCGGCCTCTTTCCCGAATCCACCATCAAAAAACTAACGACTTCGCCCGCACCGCTACCGGCCCGGCCGGCAGGCAACCGTACGCTCACTTCCGCTTCAATTCGGCCTCCACCCTCCGGCCGATTGCCTATTTTGATCCTTCCTCCTTTCCGCATATACACCGTAAACCGCTTGCCCCGAACCTACGCAAAACATTAAGCGGCGGAAAATTGTTGCTAGGGGTTCCCCTCGCAGTTAAACGTTTTGAACGGAGCGCAGCGATTGAACGTTTTGAACAACTTGAACGGGCCTCCCCTCCGAAGATTCCCCTTGGCATCTAGGTGCCATTTCGACTAGTATTCTCTGAGCACCGATCCCGGATGTCACGACTTTGACTCTACCGGTTTTCTGAGCGCAAACCCGATCGGTCGATCTTGCACTCTGACAGACTGAGAAAGAGCCGAAGAAAGTCAGTAGGGTCGAGGACTGGCGCGGTATTTCGAAGGTGAAGCCTATCTGTTGACCGTCTCTTTCGTTTGACGGTGCCTCACTAGCTCCACCGTAAACCCGTCTCCAGCCCCCGCCACCTCAAACCGGACGTGACCCTTTCGGTCATCCGGCTTTCCTGAGCCCTTCACCGTAAGGCGCTATACGCCTGTTCTGCTGGGAGCACTTTCACAGAATCTGCTACTCCGCCTCTTCCGGCCAACTCGGCTTTCGCCTTACGGTATATCCTTCGCCTCAGTTCTTGCAGATTAATGGAAGGTTTTATCATGCCTCCCCTGCCTCACTTAGCGGTCGAAGAAATCAAACTCAGCATGGCCCCTTTGCTCCAGAGACATTACTCTCCTTCTTCGCTCCTACGGGCCACTCCGCCATCCTGTTGCCTTCAACCCCTTTCCCGTGTCAGCAGTTATAGGGCCAACCTGCTCCGAAGATTTCTCTCCGGGGCATACAGGACTTCTCCAGTTTCTGTCGTCTCCCTGTCACCGTGTCGCCGCCATTACCCCGCCGGTGTGGACTATCCCTTCAACCAGTGTGAGATAGCCCATACTGTCTTCGCCGACATTCTACCGGCTCGACCACCGGTTATTGGCATTTACGAGGCTTGCTCAGCGTTTACTCACGTTGCAACCCGGTCACTCGCTCATCAGCCCGAAGCTGACTTTGTCGGTAGGCTCCAGCATCTCGATTGCTCTCCATGCTGCTACCCAAGCTAGGCGGCCTCTGGCTCTTACCGCCGCGGGACTTCCCTCATCAAATGAGGGTCACCCTATGGATCACGACAGCAATTCATCTGGACACGCTGAATGGTATGCCTGACCCCTGGCCCCGACGGGTGCTTTGAAGTATTGTTCTCCACAGACCGAGCAGACTCCTACGCGAACGTTGTTGATGACCGTGTAATAATGTGGATGTCACCTTTTCCCAGGGTAAGGAGAAAAACGTAACGGGTCAATAGAAACAACTATGAGCGAGTTCCCTGCGAGCCGACTATCGCGAGAACCATGGGGAGAGGCTTTAGTTCCCGTCTGAGCGGATCGAGCACCAGTCCAAGCGCTTCGAGGCTGAATGAACCCAAAAGCACGCTATCGTCTGGTTCTCCGAATATCACATCGGCCCCGCCGATGCGCTCGCCATATTTGAAAAGAGCAATTCCTTTCCGGCGCACGATGGTAGCGCCGTTAGCCAAAATAATCTCGTGTTGCGAAACCGGTTTGATGCCTAGCCGATCAAGAATCGGAGCTGGAACGACCGAGTAAATCGCTCCTGAATCAACCAAGAATTCTACAGTCTCGGTAACGGCCGGGTTTGCCGGATTGCCGACCTCCACCTTGAGAAATGTGAGACCCATTGAAAGCCTCCTTTTTTACCGAGTGTACGGGGTCAACGAGTGCATTGTCAATTCCCTCGGTCTGGCCGCTGCCCTTAGGTCGGCACCAAAACTACTTCGCACCGTTGACAGACCGAGGCGCGCCGGAAGTAAGAAACGGGGGCACTACCTTTTTCTGCTGTGAACTCACTTCCTTTCTCGGTCTGGCACGCAGGTAAAGGCTAAACCCTGCTACTTTGCTGTCCCATTTGCCACCAGTCGAAGCCATCCCTTCGTTGAAATTGGGTGGGTACGTAAAATGAAATCGGTGAGCCATACAGCCTGCCGCGGCCTTAAGAAAAAGGTTCGCGTCCCTTTTTCTCCCTCTTAAGAACCCGAAGGTACGGGCAGAGTATGAAAGACTCGGCCCGGAGTTCCTTCTCGCGCAGAGTTTGATTCGAGCCCGGGTGAAGAAAGGCTGGCCCCCGGCCGAGCTCGCATGGCGGGTCGGGCCGTCAGTGAGATCATAACTCGAAAGGTCTGTTTCTCTCCTTCATCCCTCATCCTTCATAATTCATCCTTCGATCGGTCACGCCCTCGGCGCCGGGATCGAAATCAAATTCTCCGCGTGAGGGACGAAGAGCAGGTCGCAAAATAGTTCTCTGACTCGCAAATAAAATTTACTGGCTCTTTCTGTCCACGAGCTGCGTCATGTTGCTCGCCAGATCGTACTGATCGCTCCTCGTCCGCGGATCGAGCACCTGGGTCAGCAGGTTCAACGCGTCGTAAGTATAGATTGTCGGGTAGCCGAGACAATAAAATCACTATAATGAAGCCTGACACCGCTCCTGGGGGCGGCGAGACTGTGCGCTTGGCAGAGCGGTTGTGGGCGGTGCCACTGGCTGCGGTCTTGAGCTAAGAACGCTTATCCCAATCTTCTCCGCCGAGCCGCCGGAGCGATCTATAACTCAAGAAAACCACGCCCTTCCTCCCCTTGACACCGCCCCTCAACTAGCTTATTTGTTGAGCCGCTTCCGGGTTGGTGAGCCGGCCTAATCAATGATCCCAATATTGAGTTTTTGCAGTCTCGGAGCTGAGGTTAGAGCCTAACGATAGCTCACGCGGGCGTGGAACGGCATATTTTCTTCTTCTGATTCGTCTAACAAGAAAGGACGAATATTATGAAGCGCGGAATAAATCTGTTCATCCTGGTGACTCTGGCAATCCTCGTGGCACTCCCCGCCTGCACCGAGAAGCCGACGGAGACGAAACAGGCTAAAACCGAGCCGCAAGACAAGCCGGAGCAGGGGCAGGAGCAAGCGGTCGTCGGACGGATCACCTTTCTGGAAAAAAATCTGTTTCGCTATATTCAGGACGCCAAAGACTGGGCGTTGGCTGCGCGCGACATCCCAGTGGGAGACGGCGACGTGTTCTATTCGGACACGCAGGGCCGCTCCGAGCTGACTTTCCCGAACGACACCAAGATCAGAATGAACGATAAGAGCAAGATTCAGATCGACGGCGTCAAGGAGAACCTCACTTCGGTATACGTCAACTCCGGGGTGGCGCGGATTCAAAACCGCAGTTCGGACACCGTGGTCAAGGTAGAGACCCCCTATGGACAAGTGCTCTCCAAGCAGCCGAGCACGTTCGACGTTTACGTCGGCGACTCTTCGGCGATCGTCACGGGCGTCAATGGCAGCGTCCGGTTCGTCGACGGCAAAAACAATCAGTACGACGTCAAATCCGATGCGGACTCCCTGCTGGCGGATCAGAACTCGGTCGCCTCCTCCCGCCGTTACCTGGATTCCCGGTGGGACGCCTGGAACAGGCAGATGGACGGCGAAGCCATGAAAGCGGAGCAGAATCCCTCCCCCTATTTGCCCACTCAATTACAGTCGGAGACTCAGGTGTTGGCGCAAAATGGCAATTGGGAGCAACTTTCATATGGCGGTGAAACCACCAATTACTGGACACCGAGAAACGTCGCACCCGACTGGTCGCCCTTTACGGTTGGCCGTTGGACGACCTGGTACGGCGAGCAGTTATGGGTGCCCTACGAGCGCTTCGGTTGGGTAACCCATCACCACGGCGGCTGGATCCATCACAACGGACGTTGGTACTGGCGGCCTCCCCCACGCGGGCGTTGGCGCGTCGTGCCCTGGTACCCGGCGCGGGTCGGGTGGGTCAATCACGGCCGGTACGTCGGCTGGGTTCCACTTTCAGTATACGAGCCTTACCACGGCCGGCGTTATTGGGGACCGCGGACCGTCGTTTACAATGAAAGGGTCGTCGTCAAAAACATCGAGGTGCACAAGTATGTCAACGTGAACCGAGTTGTGGTTGTCGACAAGGACAGACTCTACGGAACGCACAGACGATACCAGACGGTCAGAGACGCAACAGTGGTCAAACAGGTCGTGAACAACGGTCAGGCGACCCCGGTCGTGACCCGCGACGTGGTGCGCGGCGCGAATCTGAAGATGGAGCACCATTTTGCCAACAACGGCGATCTGTCGCGCCGGCCGCGGGTCGACGCGGCCAAGGAATTTGCCGCGCGGCGGAAAAACTTCGGCGACCGCAACGAGAACGCCGGCGCGGTCGCCCAGAGGCTTCAGAAAGCGAGCGTCAAAACGCCAGAGGCAAGAACCAATCAAGCGCTGCCGTTTGCCAAGAGCGAACAAGAAAATCGCCGCAACCTGCCGGAGAGCCCGCGGGATCGGCAGAAACAGCGGCAAGAAGAGCGCCGCCAAGAGGCGAACATCGGCCGCGGACCGCGTGCAGCACAGGACCAACAGCCATTGAAGACTCAGCAGCCACAGCAACCGGAGGGGCAACGAGTGCGGCAGCAACAGCAGGACCGGCGGCCGCAATCCGGCCAGCACGAGCCGGGAGCACCGCAACAGACGGAACTACGGCGTCAGGAACAACAGCAAGGTAAACAGAAAGAGGCGCAAACGCACCAGGAACAAATCGAGCCCCGGCAGCAGCGGCTGCGCGAGGCCGAGCAGCGGCGCCAACAACAAAAGCAGCAACAGCTCGAACGGCAGAAGCAGCAGCAGGAAGGGCAATTGCAGCGCCAGCAGCAGGGAGCCCAGCGCCGCCAGCAGGCGCAGCAGCAAACGCCCGAACGGCAAAAGCAGCAACCGGACGGCAAGCACCAGAAGCAAGGGCAACAAAAGCAGCAAAACGATTAGCTGGCGCAATCACGCGCGGGGCGGACCGGTTCGAGCCAAGAGTCGTGCTCGCGCCACCGTAATCGCTCAAATTCGAGCCACGGGCATGACGCGATCTCAGTTGATGGTTATTGTGAGCGACTTTGTGGCGGTAGCGCCGAGGGCGTCCGTCACCTGAAAAGTGACGTTCGCACTCTCAGCGGCAAGCGGCGTGCCGGTAATCTTGCCGGTGGCCGAGTTTAATACCGTCCCCGCGGGAAGAGCCCCCGTATGGGACCAAGTGAAAGGCTTTTTCCCGCGATTGGCTTTAAGGGTGACGTTATAGGGTTTGTTCACTTTTCCCGCTTTCAGGCCGTTGGTCGTGATGTTCAGGGCCTTGACGACCTTGATCTTGAGTTTTTTGGTGGATGCCACTTGATCGGCATCGGTGACCTGCAACGTGAAGAACTTAGTCCCGGCCACGGTCGGGGTTCCGGAAATCTCGTTGTTTACATCAATGTCGAGACCGGCGGGCAACTTGCCCTTGATGACCGTCACGTCATAAGGTGGGGTGCCGCCGCCGATGTTGAGATCGACATCGTAAGCCAAACCCACCTCGCCGTTTGGTAGCGACGATACGCCGAAGGTGGCCCCGGCGGGCCGGATGACGTAAATCGCGCCGGCGCCGATCGACACAACGTAAAGAAAACCGTCCGGCCCCACCTTCAAGTCGGTGATGCCGTTGAAGCCGGTGCCAAAAATCACCTGGTTGAGCTCGCCTACGTTGTCCGCCACCTTATCGGCGAGTCCGCCGGTCAAGACAAAGCCGTCGCGCGCGTTATTGACTGGGAAGAGATAAAGATTGCCGTTGTTGACGTCGCCGGCGAAAGCCTGGTTCTCATGCTGCGCGCCGAGGGCGGTCGAATCGAAAAAAACAATTCCCGTCGGCCCGACGGTGCTACGCCATGAAAACTTCGGGTCGGCGTAATGGGAGCCGGGAATTTGAAAGAGATCTACCTGATCCTCCGGATCGAGACTGTCTGGTCCCATGATCTTGTTCCACCCGCTGTTGAAGCCGGACTCCACCAAATCGATTTCGTCAAAGCTGTCGGGGCCGTTGTGGGTGATCCAGAGCTTTCCGCTAACGGGATCGAAGGCCATGCCGAAGGAATTGCGAATGCCGTAGGCGAAGTATTTTTCGAAACCAGCGGACCCGGCGAAAGGATTGCCGGCCGGCGTCGTTCCGTCGTCATTGAGCCGCAAGATCACCGACGTGTCGTCGGGATCGGTGCCGCCGGCATTGTTCTGCAGCTTGCCGTTGCGGTTCAAGTCGCCGATGACGATGTAAAGTTTTCCGTCGGGTCCGAAGATGATGATTCCGCCGTCGTGGTTGGGCCCACCTAACACCGGCAGATTGATAATCGGCTGCTGATTGATAAGGCCATTTCCGTCCCAAGTGTAACGAACCACGCGGTTGAAAGTGGGCGAGCCGCCGTCCGTGCTGCTTTCGGTAAAGTAAAGATAGACAAGGTGGTTGGCTGAAAAATTCGGGTGCAGGGCGATCCCGAGCAGGCCCCGCTCGGAATCGTTGCTTACGTCCAAATCCAAGACCGGACTGCCCTGGAGCACGCCATTGAAAACGCGGCGCACCTGGCCATTGTTTTTTTTGCAGCACCAGAATATCGCCCGCGCCGATGAACGCCATGGTCGTCGGCGAGCTGAGCCCAGACGTAAGTTGAACGACCGTCAGATTTGGGTCGTTGACGGTGGGAACGGCAAGCGCGGAAGAGTTACCGAACAACAGCGCAGCGAGAAAAAGACAACAGCGCTTCATGGGAATTGTGCGATACTATAGCAACCTTTTTGGCGCGTGCCAGCATCGCGGCGAGCTTTTGGGGCGGCTTCAGTTGTGCTATGCAGTCATGTGACTGTTGATGTCGTCGACTGACACTCATGAACGAGGAGCGTATATCTTTCACCAATTCCCGCGGCGACACCCTTTCCGGCGTTCTCCACCATCCGGCGCAGGGAACGTCGCGGGGTGCGGTAATTCTTTGCCACGGCATGGAATCGAACAAGGATAGCGACAAGCTCGTCCTTCTCAGCCGGGCGCTGGCTCAGCGGGGAGTCATGGTGTTGCGCTTTGATTTTCGCTATGTCGGGGAGTCGAGCGGCAAGTTCGAAGACATCACCTACAGCGGCGAGGTCGAGGATCTCAAGGCGGCCCACGCGCTGGTTCAAAGCCGCAACCCCGGTAAGACCGCCATCCTGGGCTCCAGCATGGGCGGCACGGTGGCGTTGCTTTTCGCGGCTCAGCAGGCAAGTCTCGCCGCCCTGGTGACCGTCGCAGCCCCGATTCATCCCGAACGATTCCCGAGCCGCGTCCTGACGCCGGCACAGGCCGAACAGTGGCGTACCCAAGGCTTCACGCACTACAACGGCCAACGCATCAACCTGTCGCTACTTGATGATCTGGATAGCCTTGATGTCCCCGAGGCCGTGAAGAAAATAACCTGCCCCGTTCTGATTCTGCACGGCGACGCCGACGAAGTCGTCCCCGTCGAAGAAGCCTATGAACTCGACGCCTGTCTCACCAACTCAAAACGCTTGTCGATCTTGCCGGCAACCGATCATCGTCTGTCCGATCCGGCGATCATGCGGCGGGCGATCGCTGAAGCGTTGGACTGGCTCACACAACATGTCAGCTAGAACTGCGACGAAAAAACTTCCGCGCATGACTCCTGCCATTTTCGTTTGGGCGATCTTTCTGAGCGCCTGTGGGCGCGATCTGGGTACCGCCCAGGGCGTCGTCGAGGAGTTCGTCGATCAGCATTACGTCAAGATCGATTTGCCGAAAGCCAAGGCGTACGCCGTGAGCGTCGCGCTGGAAAAGATCAACGAAGAAATCCGCCTCACCGCCGGGCAGCAAATCGACGCATCGACGCGGAAGCCCAAAGTGAACTACCGGCTATTGGAAAAAAAGGAGAGCGGAGGAAGAGCCTCGTTTCTCTACGAGGGCACGATTCAATCCGACGACGGCACTTCGTTCACGCGCAAATGGCTCGTCGCCGCGCGCAAAGAGGGCGCCCAATGGCGCGTGTCAAATTTCACGGAGTCGGACTGAATCGAGTTCTCAGTTGCCAGTTGCCAGTTTTTCCGCGGGCTAGCCCCGAAACTCGAAACTGGGAACTGATAACTGCGCGCGCTTCGCGCGCTAGGCTCCCGCCGTCTGCGCCTCGGCCGGCGGCGCGGTTACTTTGGGCTGAACCTTTATCTGGAGCGCCAAGCCCGCCGCGATCATCGCGATTGCGCCGCCTGATAAGAAGGCAAAACTGTAGTCGCCCACATAGTCGCGCACCGCGCCGGCGGCCGAAGCCATCAACGCCGCGCCGATTTGGTGCGACATGAAAATCCAGCCATACACTTTGCCGACGTTTTGCCGCCCGAAGGTATCGGCGGTGATCGCCATGGATGGCGGCACGGTGGCGAACCAATCTAAACCATAGATCACGGCGAAGCCCGCCAGGCCCGAGAAGTTATGGACAAACGGCAGGATCAGCAGCGACACCCCGCGCAGCGCATAAACCAGAGCGAGCCATCTTTGCGGTTGCACCCGATCCACCATCCACCCGGAGAATGTCGTACCGACGATGTTGAGCGCGCCCATGATGCCCACCAGGGACGCCGCTGCGACCTGGGGTATGCCGATCTCGATCTCATGCGGGATCAGGTGCGTGCCGATCAACCCGTTGGCGGTTCCACCGCATATGAAAAAGCTGCCGCACAACAGCCAGAAGGTCGGGTGGCCCAAAACCTCCCGCGGAGTAATGGTCGCGTTCTTCGCGGACATGCCGCGCAGCGAAGCGGCGCCACCGGAACCGCCGGCTCCGGCCTGGCCGGCTCCATAAGGCTCCAAGCCGATGTCCGCAGGATCGTCGCGCATGAAAAGGAAAATCAGCGGTAACAGCATCAGCGCCACGACAATGAGAGTCATGGAGCCGATACGCCAACCGGAATAAGCGATCATCGCCATGAAGAACGGCAGAAAGATAAGCTGCCCCGTCGAGCTCGCGCTGCCGAGAATGCCCAGGGCCAGACCGCGCCGCGCGACAAACCAGCGATTACCCACGGTCGCGGCAAGCACCGAGCCGACTCCGCCGGCGCCGAGGCCGACGATGATTCCCCAGACCAGAAAAAACTGCCAGAACTGAGTCATGGCAATGGTGCCGCTAACGCCGGAAATCAACAGCAGCAGGCTTCCCATCATGACCTTGCGCGGTCCGAAACGGTCGATCAAATAGCCGCTAATCGGGCCGGCCACGCCGAACAACAAGAGATTCATGCTGATGGCGGAGGCGATCAGCGCGCGGCTCCAGCCGAACTCGGCTTCCAGCGGATGAATCAGCACCGAGGGCGAGGAGCGGACTCCGGCGCTGGTCAAGGTCGTCAGAAAACACAGCGAAACGACCAGCCAGCCGTAGTAAAAAGGCAAAGAGAGCGGCGGATGCTTTTGAGTTTTGTCCGAACTGATGTTCTGCATTTTATTATATAGCCGCATTTTTGACAAAATCACAAACCCGCTTCGTTCAAACCGATCCTGGCGCGCACCGAGGATATCGCCCGCGCCATTTTCCCGAACCATGAGCGCATGCTATGAATGATTTTCATGAAAAGAATGCTCGTAGTCGTAATCGTTGGCTGGGCCGTCATGACAAGCGCCGCTGTTCAAGCTCAGCTCCTCGGTCCCAACGAAGAAATCCCGTTCGTTCCGACTCCCATCGAGGTGATCGATCGGATGCTGGAGCTCGCCGAAGTAAAGAAAGGCGACGTGGTTTATGATCTCGGCAGCGGCGACGGGCGCATCGTCATCCGCGCCGCGAAGAAGTACGGCGTGCGCGCCGTTGGAATTGAAATGGACGGCTGGCTGCTCGACAAAGCCCGCAAGGCCGCCAAAGCCGAAGGCGTCACCCATCTGGTCGAATTCCGCAGCGAAGATGCCCTGAAGACCGACATCTCGCGTGCCACGGTCGTGACTCTTTATATGCTCCCCTGGTTCAACGAAGCGATGAAACCGAATTTTAAGAAGATGCTCAAGCCCGGCGCCCGCGTCGTCGCCCACGACTTCGGCATCGAAGGCTGGGCGCCGGACAAGACTGAGAAACTGCCTGGGTTCGAGCTGAAGGCCGAAGGACATAAACATCAGCACGTGATTTATTTGTGGCGGATGTTGGAACGGTAATTGATCCCCTGCGCCGAATTGGAAAAAATCCCGCGCGCCACCATCACAGTCTGCATTTTTGCTGATCCCCGTCACCACCGGCGGCAAATTTTCCGAGTAAAGATTGTAAGCAATATATTTTTCCGGTATCTAACCGGATAATCCATCTTTCCGCGCCGGGCGGAAAAATCTTTTGACCGCCGCCACCGAAACCGCGCATGCTGTTTAATAGCCTCCCGTTTCTCTACGGCTTCCTGCCGGTCACTTACATCGTCTTTTGGCTGCTCAAATCGAAGACGCAGCGCTACGCTTGGCTGGCGCTTACCGGGTACGGCTTTTACGCCGGGTGGAACTACAAATTTTGCGCGCTCATGGCGTTTTCGACCGTGGTCGCCTACCTGGCGGGTATAGGCATGCTGCGCTGGCAGGAGCCTTCATGGAAGCGGCGTCTGTGTTTGGTCCTACCGGTGACGACGGATCTCGCGCTCCTCGGATTTTTCAAGTACGCCAACTTCACGCTCGCAACCGCGTCCGAGTTGGGCGCCTGGCTGGGTTCGCCACTGGTCCTGCCCAAGCTCGACGTCATCCTTCCCGTTGGAATATCATTTTATACATTTCACACGGTGACCTATATCGTGGATGCCTACCGTCGCGTGATCGTCCCGACCAAAAACTTTTTCGAATTTTCCTGCTACGTCTCGCTGTTCGCGCAGCTCGTGGCGGGACCGATCGTGCGCTTTCGCCAGATCGAAGCCGATCTCGAGCGCATCGACCAAGCCGACCGCGCAAAACACCTCGACATCGGCTGGTCTTTCTTCGTCATCGGCTTGGCCAAAAAGGTGCTTATCGCCGACACCATCGCAGCGGTCATCGATCCGGCATTGTCGAGATACACCGAACTCTCCTCGCTCGATGCCTGGCTGTGCGTTTTGGGTTACACCTACCAGCTCTATTTCGATTTCACCGGTTACAGCGACATGGCGGTGGGATTGGGCCACCTCTTCGGTCTGCGGCTACCGCAGAATTTCAATTCGCCTTACAAAGCTCTCGACATCGCCGACTTCTGGCGGCGCTGGCATATGTCCCTATCCACCTTTTTGCGCGATTACCTGTACATTCCGCTGGGAGGCAACCGGCGCGCCACGCCGATGGTCTATCGCAACATCATGATCACCATGCTCCTGGGCGGTTTGTGGCACGGCGCCAATTGGACCTTCATCGTCTGGGGTTGCTATCATGGGGTTCTTCTGCTGCTCTATCGAATGACGCAACGCTGGTGGGACCCGCTGCCGGCGCCCGTCCGAGGAGCGTTGACCTTCGTCATGGTCGTCATCGGCTGGGTGATCTTTCGCTCCACCGATCTGGCGATGGCCGAAGCGTTGTTGCGCGCCATGTTCTCATGGCAGCCCGGCGGCGGCATGATCGGCGCTAACGTATTGATGGTGATGCTTTGCCTTGCGGCGCCGATTGCTCACCTTGGGCGGAATACCTTCGAACTGCGACACCAGTGGTCTTCCATAACCGCGGTCGGTATGGCTTTGTTGTTTGGTCTTTCGGTATTTGTCATTTACGGCGCGCGCTCGACGCCGTTTCTGTATTTTCAATTCTGACACCGGGTGGCGCATGGGAAAACGATGCGATTAGAACTTCGCCGCAATGTCGGATATCTGGTGCCGGGCCTTCTTCTACTTTTTGCTGTGACGGACGTCGCTCTTCGGCTTACGCAAGGGGTCTGGGGAGTCTTTGGCGCGAGCAGCGCAATGCGGCGGTCTCAGACGCCCGGCAAAGCATTCCTCCCCAACCTCAGGTTGGAAGTGCCCGTCACCTACGGCGACCTGGCGCGCATGGCCAACATTCAAGACCGCGACGAACGGCGTTCACAGCGATTTTCCACCGACGCCCTGGGATTTCGCAACGTAGAAACGCGCGGGCCGGTGGGGGGAATTCTGTTTGGGGATTCGTTCGCGATGGCGGGCGACGACGACCGGGAGACGTTATCGGCGCAATTAGGGCAACGAATTCGCTGCACCGTATACAACGCCGCCAGCCCGGACGACGAGTTCAGAAGACCGGACCTAGCCCTGGTGCAGTCGTTGGCGAAGCGCATCGGTATGGCGAACGGGTTCGTCATCGTCGAGCAGGTCGAACGGCGCGCCCTTGAGAGCCGGAACCGGCGTGAACGCCCGGTCAGAGGCAAGTTTCGCCAAGCGTGGTCGCAGTTCTGGCAGCAGTTCAAAATCCTTACCCGCGACTCCCCGTTGAAGCGGTCTGCCGAAAACGTCATGAAATCGATTCGCGACGATCGCATTCTGCCGAACAATTACCTTGACAATGTCGTAGAGGGAACGCTCCGCAACGGGGTCCGTATGTTATTTCTCCCGAGCGAGATCAAGACTTATGAAGTTAGCCGCCTGCCGCCATTGGACTACTGGATCAAGCTGAACCAGGAACTCGGCAAGCTCCAGCTTAAACTTATGATCGTGCTGGTTCCCAACAAACACACCGTTTACCGGCATTTGTTGAAAGGCGAGCAAAAGAAACCGATCGGCGGTCAAGACCTGCTGCCAGAGCTTGCAAGCGCTTTGCGCGCCGAGGGTATTTCGGCGATCGATTTGACGCCGGTTCTAAGACGGCAGGCCGACGCCGCGTTCAAGCAAAATAAATACATCTACTGGCGCAACGACACCCACTGGAACTCTGACGGGGTGGCAATCGCCGCCGATGAGATCGCGCGAACGTTTCCGGAATTGAGAACTAGCTGCCGATAGATGCAACGGCGCTGACCGAGGCCATCGAAAGTGTTTTTGGCTCGAATCCGTTCGGAACCCTCCGACCCTGGAGGACGTAAATTGCCGGGCGTTTTCACCTCCACCGGAGCGCTTCGCTAGGCGCTCGGACTGATGGGTTATGATCCGCCGGCGAGCGCCATTGCCTCTTTGAGCATGAAAGCGCCGCTGTAAAGTGCCTTGCCGACAATCACCCCTTCGACCCCTTCCGTCTCCAGGGGCAACAGCCGCCGGATATCCTCCAGTGTGGCGACACCACCGGAGGCGATGATGGGAATCTTTACGGCTCGCGTGATCTTGAGCGTCTCGTCGAGATTCACCCCTTCCCGCGTGCCGTCGCGGCTGATGTCCGTATAAATGATGCGCGAGGCGCCATCTTGTTCGCAGCGCTTGGCGAGTTCGACGCCGTTCATTGACGTCGTTTCCTTCCAGCCCTTGACGGCAACTTTGCCCTGGCGGGCGTCGATGCCGACAACGATCTTGCCGGGAAACTTCTTGCACAGAGTCCGCAAGAACTCGGCGTTGTCGTAAGCCGCGGTGCCGATGACGACGCGAGACACGCCGAGCGCCAGCGCGGCTTCCACGGCTTCAAGCGATCTAAGCCCGCCGCCTAGTTCGACCGAAAGGCCGTTTACCTGGCAAATGGATTCCACTTCGCGCGTGTGCACCGGACGGCCTTCGACGGCGCCGTTCAGATCGACGATGTGAATGAAGGTTGCGCCTTCGCTCACCCAATGACGCGCGGCATCCAGCGGATTTTCAAAATAGACTGTCTCCTTGTCCATTTCGCCTTGAAACAGACGGACGCACCGGCCGTCCTTGATGTCGATGGCGGGAATGATGAGCATGGGTTAGTTTGATGCCACGACGCGGCCAAAATTCGCAAGAATCCGCAGCCCCAGTTCCTGGCTCTTCTCGGGGTGGAATTGGCAAGCAAACAGACGCTCGGTGGCGATGCTCGAGACGAACGGGCTGCCGTAATCCGTCGTTGTAGCGACGATCGAGGAGTCTTTTGGCACAACGTAAAACGAGTGGACGAAGTAAACATAATCGCCGCTCGATAGGCCGTCCAAAAACGGCGAGTCTTTCTTTTTCTCGATCCGATTCCAGCCCATGTGCGGTACTTTGAGGCCGTTGCCGGCGTGAAATCCGACGACTCTGCCGGGAAACAGGTCGAGCCCTTTTTGCAATCCGAACTCTTCGCTCTCGGAAAAAAGCAATTGAAACCCCAGACAGATTCCCAAAAAGGGTTTTTGCTCCCGCACGATCCGACGGATCGGCTCGATCAGCTCGAAGCGCTTAAGATTTTCCATGCAGGCATGAAACGCGCCCACACCGGGAAGCACGACGCCGCGCGCCGAGGCGATCTTGCCCATGTCCCGCGTCACCTCGGCTTGAAAGCCGACGCGCTCGAACCCCTTCTGCACGCTGCGCAGATTGCCCATGCCGTAGTCAACGATCGCGATCATGGAACTTCCGTGGGGTTTCGCACTCCTTGAACTTGGAACCTTGAACCTTGAACTCCGAATTACACCGTTCAACGTTCAAGGTTTAAGGTTCAATGACCACTTCTATAGACTCCCCTTCGTCGACAGCACGCCTTGAATCCGCGGATCGAGTTGCGTCGCCATGTCCATCGCCCGGGCGAAAGACTTGAAGCAGGCCTCGATAATATGGTGCGGATTCTCCCCACGGATGACGTCCATGTGCAAATTCATCCCCAGCTGATTGGCGAAGGCGGCGAAAAACTCGTGCGGCAGGTCGGTGTCGAAATCGCCGACGCGCCCAGGGCGAATCTTGACGTTGTACGAAAGATAGGGCCGGCCGCTGATGTCCACCACGACCCTGGCGAGGGTTTCATCCAGCGGGCAACTCGCCTCGCCGAAACGCCGGATACCCTGTTTATCGCCGAGGCTATCTTTGAACGCCTGGCCCAAGGCCAGGCCGACGTCTTCCACGGTGTGGTGATAATCGACCTCGATATCGCCCTTCGCTTTGATGCGGATGTCGAACAGCCCGTGGCGCGTGAAGCTCTCCAGCATGTGATTGAAGAACGGCATGCCGCTTTCGATCTCCGCCCGGCCGCTGCCGTCGAGCTCCAACTCGACGCTGATCACGGTTTCCTTGGTCTTTCGCTCTACTCTCGCCGTCCGTTCCATAATCGCTCCCTCATGAAAGTGAAATAACTACGCTCTCCCGGTTCCGAGTCGAACTCGAAACCCGAAACTCGAAACTAGAAACGGTTTCTGAACCGCGCTTCGACGGCGCGCGCGTGGTCGTCGAGCCCTTCCAGCCGCGCGAGATGCGTGATCTTCGGCGCCAATGCGCGCAGCGCTTTCTTTTCCGCGTGAATGATCGTCGTCCGTTTGAGAAAATCATAGGTCCCCAGGGGCGAAAAGAAGCGCGCGCTGCCCCCGGTGGGAAGCACGTGATTGGGCCCGGCGAAATAATCGCCCAAGGGAGGCGCCGAATAGGGTCCGAGGAATATCGCCCCGGCGTTGCGAATCTCCCGCGCCCATCGCTGCGGCTGCTTGACGATCAGTTCGATGTGCTCCGGCGCGATGGCATTGGCAAGCTCGATCGCTTCTCTAAATCCGCGCGCGACGATGATTGCGCCGTAATTTGCCAGGGACTTGAACGTGATCGCCCGCCGTTTGGTCTCCGCCAGCCGCGTTTCAACCGCCTGTTGAATCTTGAGCGCCATTTTCATCGACGGCGTCACGCACAGCGCCGCGGCCAACTCGTCGTGCTCGGCCTGAGATAGCATGTCGGCGGCCACGAGCACCGGATCGGCCGAATCGTCAGCCAGCAGGAGAATCTCGCTCGGCCCGGCGATGGAATCGATATTGACCTCGCCGAAAACCAGTCGCTTGGCCGTGGCGACGAAGATGTTGCCCGGGCCGACGATCTTATCCACCTTCGGAATCGAACGGGTGCCGAAGGCCAGCGCGGCGATCGCCTGGGCGCCGCCGACACGAAAAATGCGGTGGACGCCGGCGATCCTGGCGGCGGCGAGAATGATCGCGTCGTCGTTGCCGATGGGCGAGGTCATGATGATTTCTTTCACACCCGCGACTTTGGCGGGAATCACGTTCATCAGCACCGTCGACGGATAACAGGCCTTGCCCCCCGGAACGTACACGCCGACCCGTTCCAATGGCGTGATTCGCTGTCCGAGGAGCATTCCCAGGGGATCGCGATAGGCCCAACTCTTTGGCACCTGATGGCGATGAAACGCGGCGATTCTTTTCGCGGCGAGACGCAGAGTGTCGAGGTCCCGCTTAGAGACCTTGGCCATGGCCCTTTCGATCTCGCTCGACTTCACCTTTACCGTCGCCGGCGTCAAGCGCACATGGTCGAAGAGCCGCGTGTAACGGAATAATGCCCGGTCTCCCTGCCGCGCCACCGCGCGCACGATCGCCTCAACGCGCTTTTCGACGCCGCCCTGGCGGGTGCCGCGCCGCGCAAGAATTTTTGCGAGCAACGGCTTGAAAGCCGCCTCCGTGGTTCTAACCAGCCTGATCCTCATCACCGCACACGAATTTTGGATTTTCGATTTCAAAACTTTGAACTCTTGAACCTGGAACTTTGAACCCTTTCCAGCCCTATGCCTTCACCCGTTCAATCCGCGCGCCCAACTTGGAGAGCTTTTGCTCGACGCGCTCGTAGCCCCGGTCAAGATGATAAACCCGAGAGATCTCCGTCGTCCCGCTGGCCACCAGCCCCGCAAGAATCAATGCCACGCTGGCCCGCAGATCGCTCGCCATCACGGGAGCGCCGGACAATTCCTTGACACCGCGCACCACCGCGCGATTCCCCTCGAGGCGAATATCCGCGCCCATGCGGTCAAGCTCCTGCGCGTGCATGAAGCGATTTTCAAAGATTGTCTCAGTAATCACGCACACCCCGTCGGCCACGGCCATCAGCACCATCATCTGCGCCTGCAAATCCGTCGGAAACCCCGGATACGGCAGCGTCGTGACATCGACGCTTTTAAGCTTGCCGTTGCCTTTGACCTTGATGCTGTTTTCATCTGAGCTGAGCGTCAATCCGGCTTCCTTGAGCTTGATCAGAAAAGCTTCGAGGTGCGCCGGGCGTGCCCCTTTGACTGAAATCTCGCCGCCGCTGAGCGCTCCGGCAATGACGAAGCTACCGGCTTCGATTCGGTCCGGGATGACTCGATGGGTGACGCCGTGGAGATCGCTCACGCCTTCGATCTTGATGAGGTCGCTGCCCGCGCCTTCGATTCTGGCGCCCATTTTATTCAACGCGGCCGCTAGATCTTCAATCTCGGGTTCTTTGGCGGCGTTTTCGATGATCGTTGTTCCCTCGGCCAAGGCCGCCGCCATTAGTAAATTCTCCGTCGCTCCCACCGAGGGCAGGTCGAGATAAATTTTAGCGCCGCGCAGCCGCGCCGCGCGCGCCACGATGTAGCCGTGGGTCTGCTCGATGGTCGCGCCCAGCGCTTCAAGTCCTTTGAGGTGCAGGTTGACCGGCCGCGCGCCGATCGCGCAGCCGCCTGGCGTGGAAACCCGCGCCTCGCCGAACCGGGCCAGGAGCGGCCCCATCACCAGAAACGACGCCCGCATGGTCTTGACCAGATCGTAGGGCGCTTCCAATTTTCCGACGCGCTCCGCTTGCAGCGTCAAATCGCCATCGCGGCGCGCCCAAGTCTCCCGGTCGAGTTTGACCCCCAGTCCCGAGAGCAATCGCAAGGTCGTGTGAATATCGGCCAGGTTGGGGATCGACTGATAGACGCAGGGCTCGGCGGTCAGCAGTGACGAGATGAGAATCGGCAGCGCGGCGTTCTTCGAGCCACTGACGGTCACTTCGCCTTCCAGGCGGCGGCCGCCCTGAACGATGATCTTATCCACGGTCGGTTCCTTCTCGCGTACCGGCCGCTGGCAAAAGTTTGGCCGCTGCGATCACGCGCTCTTTGCCGGCATAATCACGATAGACTTGCGCGGACTCAAAACTGCCAGAATCGGCAAACAATCGCGCGACCGCCTCGCCCATGGCGTCGCCAAGTTCGAGCAGGATAGAACCGCCGGCCTTCAGGTAATCCCCGGCCCCGGCGATAATCCGGCGATAATACAGGAGGCCATCTGCTCCGCCGTCTAGCGCCATGATAGGCTCCCATTCGCGGATTTCCAGCGCGAGACCTGCTAATTCTCCGCTACGAATGTAGGGAGGATTGGCGACGATCAGATCGTAGCCTTCCCGCTCCTCGGTTACGGGTTCGAAAAGATCGCCGCGGAAACATTCCATTCGCTCTTCAACCCCATGCCGGCGCGCATTCAGGCGCGCAATTTCAACTGCCGCGGAAGAAATATCGACGGCGCAAACTCGCGCCTGCGGCAGCTCCTTCGCCAATGAAACGGCGATGGCGCCGCTGCCGGTGCCGAGGTCAAGGATTTTTAGCGGTGGCTTACTATCGAGGCGCGCGAAAGCATCAGACCGTGAGTCTCTCCCCCCCTCTCTTTTACCTTCTCCCCCGCTAACGGGGGAGAGGGAAGGGCGAGGGGCAACAATTGTTGCGCGAGCCAAAGCCAGTTCCACCAGCAATTCGGTTTCCGGTCGCGGGATCAACACGTCCGGCGTAACAATGAAGTCGAGGGACCAAAACTCCTTGTGGCCGGTGATGTAAGCGACCGGCTCTCGGCCCGCCCGGCGCAACAGCAGTTTTTGAAATTCCCGCTCGGCCGCCGCGTCCATTGCTTCCTCCATAGAGAGGTAGAAGTCCGTCTGCTCCATTCCCAGGACATCGCGCAGCAACACCTCGGCGTCGAGCCGCGCGCTATCGATGCCGGCCTGGCGTAAATACTCGGCGCCGGTCTGGATCGCTTCGCGGACCGTGGCTGGCACTCTAGCGACTACTGCAGATGTTTGGACTTCCATGATGGTTGGTTCTTTGGGCCTTCAGCCTTCTGCGCCGCTAACCGCAGAGGCGCTGAGTACGCGGAAGTAACATTTTTTCATTCATTTCTCTGCGAGCTCTGTGTCTCCGAGGTCAGTCTTCTGTTTCAAACGGCTTGAACGATTGGAACATTTTGAACGACTTGAACCCACGCAACGCGGTCATTTCTAGCGAACTCTGCGGTGAAAATGCCAGCACAATAAAGCCGAGGGGCGACATTTTCACCCCGTCGCCCTCAACACTTCCGCCTGGTAGTGCGTAATAAGCCCCTCCACAATCTCGTCAATGTCCCCTTCCATGACCCGGTCCAACTGGTAAATCGTCAAGTTGATGCGATGATCGGTCAGCCGGCCTTGGGGAAAGTTGTAGGTGCGGATGCGCTCGCTGCGGTCACCGCTGCCGACCATCGACTTGCGCGTGGCGGCGATCTCGGAGCGCTGCTCTTCCTGCTTTTTCTCGAGCAGGCGCGCGCGCAAGATTTTCATCCCCTTGGCGCGGTTCTTATGCTGCGACTTCTCGTCCTGGCACGAGACGACGATGCCGGTCGGAACATGGGTGATACGCACCGCCGAGTCGGTGGTGTTGACGCTTTGCCCGCCGGGGCCCGAGGAGCGAAACACGTCGATCCTGATGTCCTTCGGATCGATGGCGATTTCGACTTCGTCCGCCTCCGGCAGCACCGCAACGGTCACCGCTGAAGTATGAATGCGGCCGGAACCCTCGGTCGCCGGTACCCGCTGCACGCGATGGACGCCGCCTTCGAATTTGAGCCGGCTGTAGGCGCCCTGGCCTTCGATGTTGACGATGATCTCCTTAAAACCGCCGAGCCCCGTTTGATTGGAGCTCATGATTTCAACCCGCCAACCGCGCGACTCAGCGTAGCGGCAATACATGCGATAAAGCTCGCCGGCGAACAGCGCCGCCTCGTCGCCGCCCGTGCCGGCGCGGATTTCCAGGATGACGTTTTTGCTGTCGTTGGGGTCTTTGGGAAGAATGAGAACCTTGATCCGGTTTTCGATCTCTTCCTTGCGTTGGCGCAGCCCGGCTACCTCTTCCTTGGCCAATTCGCGAATCGCCTCGTCATTTTCTTCGAGCAACTGGCGATTGCCCTCGATCTCCTGCTCGACCTTGCGCCATTCCCGGTAGTTTTGGACCAGCTCGGCCAGCTCGGCCCGCTCCTTGGCCAATTTGGAATACTCCCGCTGTTGGCCCAGGAGCTGGGGATCGTTCATCATCCGCTCCAGTTCCACGTATCGCTTTTCAACTTCGGCTAGTTTATCAAGCATGGTTACGTCTCTGATTGAGATCAAGGTGACCAGGCAATAAAAAAGGGCAAAGGGGTAGTGACCGCCCTTTGCCCTTCTTGATACCGCAAATGCCTAGTAGATCACATTTGGCCTCAATCCTCCGCCGGACTTAATTCTTGAGTCCGTACTTCTTTCTATACTTCTCGACACGCCCCGCGGCGTCGATCAGTTTCTGCTTGCCGGTAAAGAAAGGGTGGCAGTTCGAGCAAATATCGACGTGGATCGTGGCGACGGTGGAACGGGTCTCGACCACATGCCCGCACGCACAATTGACCGTCGCCTTTTTGTACTCCGGATGGATCCCTGCTTTCATGACTTCCTCTCAATCTCCGGGAATTTATAACACATCGACGAGGCCGCTTCAATCGCCGGTCTTGGTTGACGGCCCGGCTGACCGGTGGAAAGATGTATCCATGACATACGTAGAGAACACGCCAGGGCCTACTTCTAAGGCGTCAGAGCGTCTTAAGAACTTCATTCAAGAACAGATGCGGATGTCTCACATCTACCAGCCCGTGATGATAAAGACCCTCCTCGGCAACGCTGGACGAGCCACTATCCGCGAAGTTGCCTCTGCCTTTCTGGCCCACGACGAGAGCCAGATTGAGTACTACGAGCACATCATCAAGCAGATGCCGGGAAAAGAGCTGAAGAGCCACGGTATCTTGGAACGACAAGGGCAGCATTATGCTCTGTCTCCGGAATTTGCGGGGCTCTCCGATACTGACAGGACAGAGCTAATTGCCCTGTGCGATGCAGCGGTTGAAGCGTACAAGGCAAAAGTCAGAGAAAGCTACGACGCCCGAGCGGAGGGATGCCGTTTCTGCCAACTCGTAGCGGCGCCCGTAGGTTCCAATGCTCTCTGTTATGCGATACGTGACGGAAATCCCGTGACACCGCTTCACACACTGATCATTCCACAGCGGCACGTTGAAAGTTTCTTTGACCTCCATGGCGGGGAACGAAACGCAATCTTTGCGCTGCTGGACGAGCTGAAATCGGACATCCAACACAAGGACGGCACGGTTGAGGGCTTCAATATTGGGGTCAATGACGGTGAAGTGGCTGGCCAGTCAGTGCCGCATGTCCACGTCCACTTGATTCCACGCCGTCGCCGGGACGTTGAGCATCCACGTGGGGGCGTTCGTGGAGTAATACCACGAACCGGCAAATCCCCAAATTCGAGATCCGAAATTCGAAACAAATCCAAATGATCAAAGCTGGAAAGCACCAAATTCGAAGCACGAAATCCGAAACAAATTCAAATGAGAAAAAAGACAAAATCGCAAACAGAACTCCG
>Ga0214472_10000890_pt1 | contig 35521 bp, 32 predicted proteins | sample RVTome_6_FD_207662 | JGI IMG/M metagenome (GOLD analysis project Ga0214472, IMG submission 207662) | Soil microbial communities from uranium-contaminated site in the Upper Colorado River Basin, Wyoming, United States - RVT140D175 | ecosystem: Environmental > Terrestrial > Soil > Contaminated >...
CGAGCAATGACCGTATAGTCGACACGGGTCATATCGGTCAAGGGAATCATGCCTCGCCCATTCGCCGACGCGGAACGCAACCTGCTCCGCCACAAGTTGAAGATCGCCGCCCGTCGGGCCATCGAGGACGCCGGAGTGCGGGCGATGTCAGTCGCCGACCTCACCCGGCAGGTAGGCATCTCCAAAGGCGCCTTCTACCTGCTGTACGAGTCGAAGGACGTGCTGGTGATGGACGTCCTCACCGAGGTCGAAGAGGAGCTCCGAACCGTGCTGCTCGACGTCGCCGCCGACCGGACCGGGAGTCCAGGCGAGGTGATGACCCGGGTCGTGGAGACCATCTTCGCCGTCAGCCGGCACCCGGTGCTCCGTCTCCTCGCCGACCCCGAGGAAGGACCGCACATCTGGCGGATGGTCCCGCCGGAAGAGATGGAAAGGCGAATGTCAGACGACGACCGGTGGTTCGCCGAACTCGCCACCAGGCTGCGGAACGACGGAGTCCTCGCCACCGACATCGCAGACGACATGCTGGTGGGGATCGCCCGGCTGGCACTCACCGTCGCCCGCGATCCCGACCTGATGCGCCACCCCGGCCTCGTCGAAACGTTGTGCTCCGCCCTCGGGGCCCGACTCGCCGGAGGTGGGCGGTGATCCGGATCAGAGACCTCCGCTACCGCTACCCCGGCACCGACCACGACGTGCTCACCTCGCTCGACTTCTCCATCTCCCCGGGGCGGGTGTTCGGGTTCCTGGGTCCGTCCGGGGCCGGCAAGAGCACCACCCAGCGGATCCTCACCGGTGTGCTCGACGGCTGGACCGGAAGTGTCTCGGTGCACGAACGGCCGCTCCAAGGGCTCGGCCGCGACTACCGGGCGACGATCGGAGTCTCGTTCGAATTCCCCAACGTCTACACCCGGCTCACCGCCATGGAGAACCTGGGGTTCTTCGCCGCGCTCCACACCGGTCCCACGCGGGATCCAGGAGAACTGCTCGGCCTCGTCGGACTGGCCGACGTCGCCGATCAGCGAGTCGCCACCTTCTCGAAGGGGATGCGGATGCGTCTCAACCTGGCACGAGCGTTCCTCAACCGGCCGTCGGTCCTCTTCCTCGACGAGCCCACCGCGGGGCTCGACCCCTCGAGCGCCCGGCTCGTCAAGAACCTCGTCCGTCAAGCCGCCGCCGACGGCGCCGCCGTCTTCGTGACGACCCACGACATGTCGGCTGCCACCGAACTGTGCGACGAGGTCGGATTCCTCGTCGACGGCCGGCTCGCCGCTCTCGGCCCTCCCCGCGAACTGATGGTCGCCCACGGGCGGCGCACCGTCGCCGTCACCCATCGGCACTCCGACGGCGGTCTCGTCACCGAAGAGTTCCCGCTCGACGGGCTGGGCGGGTCGGTGCGTTTCGGCCAACTCGTCTCGTCAGGGACCATCGAGACCATCCACAGCACGGAAGCAACGCTGGAGGACGTCTTCCTGGTGGTGACCGGGCGGGAACTCACATGAGACGCTTCGTCCCGATCGCCCGGGTCGACGCACTCCTTGCCTGGCGCCGAGGGATCGCGGCGGCGGCGGTGGTCGTGGCCATCGTCTATGTCATCCTGCTGCGACTGATCCCCGCCGCCATCGCCGAGACGCTTCTTCCCTTCCTGGTCTTCTCGGACCCGGCTGCCCTCGGCTTCTTCTTCGTCGGAGGGACGATCCTGGCCGACCGCGCAGACGGCACGGCAGCCGCCGTCGCCGTCACCCCCGCCGATGTCGCCGAGATTCTCGCCGGCAGGGTCGTCGTTCTCGCCGGCCTGGGCGCGCTCGGCGCGGCGGTGGTGGCGGCCGGATCCGGGCTGGACATCGCCTGGTCGTGGTTCGTCCCCGCCGTCCTGCTCAGCTCGGTCGTCTACACGTGCTTCGGCTACGCAGTGGCGATGCGGGCGAGATCGGTGAACGAGTACTTCGCCCGCGCCGTCGTCTGGTCGATTCCGATGTTCGTCCCGATCGTCGTGTTCGCGGTGGCGCCGACCTGGCCGGGGCTCGCCGCCTTCCCGACGACGGCCTCGCTGCTCCTGCTGCGGGCGTCGGCAGGAGGTTCGGTGCCTGCCGGACTCACAACGGTGGCGGCGTTCGTGGTGCTGGCAGGCTCCGCCGTGGCGGCGGCGGGGTGGGCCCAGGCCCAACTGGCCGCCGCCCAGAGCGAGGGCCGGGGATGACGGGACTCCTCCGCGCCGACCTGGCCAACCTCCGCCGCGATCCGATGCTGCTCGCCTCCGGTCTGGCGCCCCTGCTCGTCGCCGCCATCCTCGCTCTCGGATTCGCCCCACTCGCCGACGCAGTGGCCGGAGTGGTCGACTTGGAGCCGCATCGGTCGGTCATCGTCGGTGGCGCGCTGCTGCTCACACCACTCCTCGTCGGATACGTCGTCGGCTTCCTCCTCGTCGAGGAGAGGGAGGAGCGGATCCTCGAAGCGGTGGCGGTCACTCCCCGCGGCACCGACGGGTTCCTCGTCCACCGCCTGGCATTGCCGGCGGTCGGCGGTGCCGCTGCCTCCGTGGTCGTCGCCGCCATCGTCGCGTCCATCGACGTCGGCGGGTTGCTGACGGTGGCCATCCTGTCGGCGGCGATGGCGGTGCTGGTCACCCTGACGATGATCGCCGTCGCCCGCGACCGGGTGCAGGCGCTGGCCGTGTCCAAACTGACCGGCATCCTCCTGGTGGGAGCCGTCGCCTACCAGTTCGTCGGTGGAGGGTGGCGGGTGCTGCTGGGTGTGTTGCCCGGCACGTGGGTGGTCGAAGCGGTGGTGGCGGACAGCCCGTGGATGGCCCTCGGTCTCGGCCTGGGAACGCACCTCCTGTTCGGCCTCCTGCTGTGGCGGCGGACTCGGCGCCTGCTCTACGGGTGACCGCGGACGTCAGTCGTCGAGCGGGTGATAGCCGTGCGAAACGTCGATCCCGACGTCGACAACCCGGTAGCCCGACGGATCGTCGCCCAAGGGATATCCGACCGGACCCGACGTGACCTGTGTGAAAGTACCGTCGGAAGCCACCGAGTTTCGGTGCCAATGACCGGCGAATCCGATGCGGACACCGAAGCGATGCACCAGCTCCAGAATCACCGAGCGCCGCTCCAATGGGAGATTCCAGTACGTGTCGGGCTCGTCTGGGGATTCGACGAAGAGCGGATGATGTCCCAGCAGCACGACGTGACTCACCCGACGCTTCCTCGCCTGTCCGAGTACGTCCTCCAGGAACCCGAGCTGTGCCTCCCATTCGTCCCACACCAGCTGAGGATGAGCGATGACCGGCGTGTTCAGCACCACGAACAGTGCTCGGTCGTGGACGAAGGCGTAGCGGTCGGAGCCGAAGACCTCCCGATAGTGGGCGACGGAATCGGCGGTGGGAACGACGCTGTCGGGGGCGATGTCGTGGTTGCCGGGGACGAAGCGAACGGCGATGTCGGGATCGATGGTGGCGGTGATCGCCAGGAACTCGTCCGCCTGGTCGCCGCTGTCCGCCTCGTCGATGAAGTCGCCGCCGATCGCCACGAACGCCGGTCCGATCCGGTTGACCGCCGCCACCGCCTTCCGGTATAGGCGCGCATCCCACTCGAATCCCATGGTGTACGGCGCCTCGCGCACCGTCATTCCCCGCGAGGCGTAGGCGGCGACCTGGTCGGCGCCGAGGCCCGAGAAGGTGGCGAAGCATCCGAGCTGGATGTCGGCCAGGAACACGAAGCGGAACCGATCGTTCCGTCTCCGACGGCTCTCGTTCAAGGTGAACGCCCCTGGTCGACGAGGGCCTGCGCGGCGGAAGCCGCGAAGGCTGCCCGCAATTCGTCGTCCCGAAAACGTGACGTGATGTCGGCGCTGAGCGCCTCAAACCTCGATCTCGCCGCCTCGGCCCCCTGAACATCGTCGAGCGCGATCAACGCTCCCACGCGCTCGCGCTGCACATCGAGCTCCAGTCGCCGGAAGTCGAGACCTTCCAGTGCATCGAGGCACGAATCCAAGCGAGCGAGGGCGCCGGCATGATCGTCCATGGCGTTGGCGAGTCGCGCCTCGGTCATCAGCAGGCCGGGCCACTCATTCGACAGGGAGCGATCCTCGACGAACGCTCGGTGGGTCGCAACGTTGATTGTGGCAGCCTCAAGTTCCCCTCTGTCGATCATGATGAGGCTGAGACCCCGGAGCGCCTCGCAGCGACCGATGAGCCTGCCCATCGTCGGAGTTTCGAGGGCACGCCGGAACAGGTCCTCCGCTGAGTCCAGATGGCCGGCGGCCAGTGCGCAGTGTCCGATCTCGGTCCAGATCCATCCGCCGTACGCCTGTCGCAGCGGCACATCCAGCGTCGCCATGGTGGTCCGCTGCATCTCCTCGGCGACACCGACATACCGGCCGCCTATTCGCTCATAGCACGACGCCACCATGCATCGTCCGAGCGGAGCGACCCATGGGATCCCGCTCGCCTCATGGGCGGCATCCGCCCGACGAAAAGAGACAAGCGCATCCTCGAGGTCGCCTCGCCACATCGCCACCCTCCCCTGCGCGAGGGCGGCCCATCCCTCCGACACCCGGTCGCCGATGCGAACGGCGATCTCCATCCCCCGTTCGGCGGCGTGCATCGCCTCGGCGATCTCGTTGCGCTGGAGGTGCGCCAGCGGGAGTGGAAGCGTCAAGAGCTCGCACTGCCACTTGAGATGCCCCGATTCCTCGGCCAGGGACAAGGCACGCCGGGCCTCGACGATCGACTCGTCGGGTTTGAGCGACAGAGCGAGAGTGTTGGCCAGGTGGGTGAGGCCGAAGAGCACGGTCTCGATGTCATCGAGCTCCTCCCCGACTCTCGCCATCTCGCCCATGTAGTGCTCGACCGCATCGAACTCGCCGACCACCGAATGCAGGGCGCACTGGTACATGCACGTCTCGGCGAGCGAGGCCCCCGTGCCCGCCTGGCGTGCAGTCTCCTCGGCCACCTCCAACTCGAGGAACGCGCCGTCGAGGTCCTGCAGCATCAACCCCGTCAGGAAGGCAGCCTTGTTACGCCCGGACAACGCTGCCTCGAGGTCGCCCGACTGCTCGCCATGGGATCGGAGGCGGGAATAGACCTCGATGGCCGCCGGGAAGTCGAAGGCTCCCTCGTGTGCGCGGCCCAGACCTTCGAGTGCCGCCCGAATCATGGCACCCGAGATTTCGGGTGCGGCATCGACAATCTCGACCGCTTGCCCGAAACGGGCCAGTGCTTCGGGCATGGCGTGTGTTCGGAGGGCCCGCCGTCCCGCTTCCAGCAGGTAGGGCAGCGCCAGCTCGGGAAGCCGTCCCGCCAGAAGGTGATCGGCGATGTCCTCTGCTCGCTCCGGCTGGACCTGGGCGAGATGACGTCCGATTCGGGCGTGGATCTCGGTTCGGGTCCGGAGCAGAAGGGTCTCGTAGATGGCCTCCTGGGTCAGGGCATGCTTGAAGCGGAAGACCCGTCTCGGCACCCGAGCAACCTCTCTGAGGAGGTCCCGGCGTTGCAGGGTTATCAGGGCCTCGTCGATGTCGGTGATGTCATCGAGCACCGTGGCGATCTCGTCGTACCGGAACTCGCGACCCAGCACGCTCCCGGACTGGACGACGGTCCTGGCGGTCTCGTCGAGCGAATCGAGTCTCGTGGTGATCACGGCCGACAGGGTGTCCGGGATGGCGACGTTGAGCAGATCCCCGGCAGCGATCCACGCTCCGTCCTCCTCCCTCACCAATTGGCGGTCGATCATCGAGCGGATCACCTCCTCGATGAAGAACGGATTGCCCTCGGACTTGGAGAGGATCGTGGAACGCACCGTCTCGGGGAGACCGTCCAGGTCGAGGAGAGACGAGACGAGCATCCGCGACTGGGTGTCGTCGAGTGGTTCCAATTCCACGGTGCGGTGGATGTGGGGGTGATCGCGCTCTGCCGCCTCGCGGACGCTCCACGACGGCTCATGCCTGCGTGGCCTGTACGCCAGAACCAACGCGACCGGAGCACGTTCCGCCAGGTCGAGGAGCCCGGTCGCCAGGTCGATCGAGGCAGAATCGGCCCAATGGAGATCCTCCAGGACGAGGACGAGCGGCGCCCGCCCCGCCAATCCCTCGAGCAGTTCGACGACAGAACGGAAGACCTCGGTCCGCAGTCGATCCGGCTCCAGGTAGTCGATCCTCGCCCGGAACTCGTCGGGGACCTCCGCACCCGCCGCCACCGCCACGTAGGGCCCGATGTCGACTGCGCGGCCGGGCAGCACATCGCGGATCCGCTCGTCGATCGCCTCCCACACAGCGGCCGGCTCGGTGCTCTCGTCCGCGCCGACCGCGCGGCGGAGGAGGCGCTGGACGACAGCGAACGGGATGGCCCTCTCGAAGCTCAGCGCTGGAGCGACGATCCAGGTCGGCGCGGCGGTCCGATTCACGATTACGTCTCTCGCCTCGGTGATCAGACGGGATTTGCCGAGACCTGCCTCTCCGGTGACCGACACGACCCGGCCCTGTCCGCCGATCGTCTCGTCCAGTGACCCGATCAGGGCATTCAGCTCCGCGGACCGCCCGATCATCGGCGCCCTCATCCCGGGGATCCCGCGTGTCGCATCGGGTCGGGTCATCACCCTGACGACCCGATGGGTCTCGACAGGCTCGGACCTCCCCTTGACGTCGATCGGCCCGAGCGACTCGAACTCGAAGAGACCGTCGACCAGTCGACGCGTCGCATCCGAGATCTGCACCGTGCCCGGCTGAGCGGTCTGTTCCATCCTCGCCGCCACATTCACCGCGTCGCCCATCGCCGTGTACTCGACTCGCAGGTCCGAACCGATCGCCCCCACGACGACGAGCCCGGTGTTGATCCCCACGCGCACATCGAAATCCACTCCCCAGCGTTCCTTCACGTCCCGTCTGAAGGGCTCGATCTGGGCGACGATCTCGAGCCCTGCCCGCACGGCTCGCTCCGGATCGTCCTCGTGCCCTATGGGCGCCCCGAAGAAGGCGAGGATTGCGTCGCCCATCATGCGGGCGAGTGTTCCCTCGTAGCGGTAGACGGGCGCGATCAGATGTTCGAAGGCGCCGTTCATGATCTCCGCCCACTCCTCGGGATCGAGGTGTTCGGCGGCCTTCGTCGATCCCTGGAGGTCCGAGAACAGCATGGTGACTGTCCGGCGCTCACCCTGGGAGGCGCCGGTGGACTGAGCAGACTCGAGCTTCCTGAGCAGTTCGGGAGGAATGAACCGCTGCATATCCGAGTCCGCAGGCGTGGGCGCCTCCTCGAATCTGCGGCCGCATCGTGGACAGAAGTCAGCTCCTTCAGGACGCTCGGCTCCGCATCCGACGCACAGAACTGCCAGCGGCGAGCCGCACTTCATGCAGAAGGCCGCGCTGCTCGGGTTGTCGGTGGTACACGCTTGGCAGCGCATGTGCGGGCCTCCCCAGTGTTGCGAGGCTACCGCAGGGGCTCCGCGCCCGCATTCGCCGCGATCACACGCCCATCAACACCGAACCTCGATTGGCGATCTGTTCAGGGGCGGATGGTGGCCTTGATCATGCCGGCGTGGCGAGCGGCGAACGCCCGGTACAGGCCCGGTCCGTCCGTCAAAGGGCGGTTTGGGTGGGTGATGACCGAACTCGTCGGAACCGTGAGCGAACCGACGGAGATGTGGGGGAGGACGGCGTCGAGGACGCTCCGCACCGGGGCCCTTCCGCTGCGGATCGTCAAGTTCTTCTCGTAGGCGGTGACCGGATCGATCCCGAAGACGTCGGCGGTCTGCACGGCGATGATCGAGATCGTTCCTCCGACGTCGGCGAGGGCTGCTGCGAGACGCTGGGCGGCGGGCGGTCCCGCCGCCTCGACCACCGTCGGGAAGCTTCCGGTCGCCTCGTCGGGGGTGGCCGTCGAAGCCCCGAGTTGGATTGCCGCCCGTCGACGGCTCTCGATCGGGTCGATCGCCAAGATCTCGGTGACGCCCAGCGACCGGGCAGCGGCGACGGCGCACAACCCGACCGCACCCAACCCGATGACCGCCAGTGGACCCTCGGTCCAATCGGTGCGGGCGACCGCGTGCCAGGCGGTGGGGAAGTTGTCGGTCAGCAGCAGTGCGGTGTCGTCGTCCACTCCGTCCGGGATGGGAACGAGGGTGGCGTCGGCGAGCGGCACGCACAGTCGCTCGGCCTGGCCGCCATGCAGAAGCGGTTGGGCGCCGGTCGGATCCCCCCAACCGAACAGCCGGCCCGAACGGCAGCGGGAGGAGAGACCCGACGCGCACCGATCACACCGGCCGCACGAAGTGGTGAAGGCAACGATCACCCGATCGCCCGCCTGCACCGTCGAGACATGTGCGCCTGTCTCGGTGACGACTCCCACCGCCTCGTGGCCCGGAATGATCCCGGTGGCGCACGCCTCCCGCCCCTCGTAGGGATGCAGGTCGGAGCCGCACAGACCGGCGAGCGTGACCTCGACGATGGCGTCCGCCGGGTGGCCGATGGTGGGCTCGGCGATGTCGTCGGCGAAGCGGATCTCGCCCGGGCCGTCGAAGATCAGCCCGCGCATCGGTCAATCCCAGTCGCCGCTGCCGCCGATCCGCTCCACCGCGATGCGGGTCACGAACCCGTCGGGGGCGTTGGCGGGGACGAAGTTCACGTCGGGGCCGAGGTAGACGGCGGCGAGACGACGGAGGAGATCGGCACCCCCGCCCTCCGTGACGCGGGCACGGCCGTGAATCACGACATACGGCTCCATGCCGTGCGGTCCGGGACGACCGGTGGCGATCGACAGGGCGACGCGGGGGTCGCGGCGAATGTTGGCGAGCTTGCGCTGCCTGGAGCTGAGGTGGCCCGAGACGATCTCGTCGTTCTCGATCCCCACCCAGATGCCGGTGATCTGCGGGCGACCGTCCGGCTCGAGGGTCACCAGATGGGCGAGGCGGCCCTCCTCGATGAGGGCGGCGACGGCAGCGGGAATCGTCATCTGCGTCCTTCGGTCTTCACGATGCCTTCGAACCTACTCGGGTCGAGGTCGCGGCTGAACCGCGGGCTGGAATGGACGAATACGTCCGATCTAACCCTGGGTACGCGTGGACGCCGCTCAGGTCGGGATGGAGGTGCCGCGCTGCCACGACTCGTGCAGCCTTGCGTAGACCCCGCCTCGCCAGACCAGGTCGGAGTGGGGGCCGTCCTCCACCAGGCGGCCTTCGTCGAAGACCAGGATGCGGTCGGCCGCCTCCGCCGTCGACAGGCGGTGGGCGATGGTCACCACCGTCCGTCCCGCCGTCAGCGTGTTCAACGCCCGGCTGATGCGGACCTCGGTGGACGGGTCCACCGCAGAGGTCGCCTCGTCCAGCACCAACAGCTCCGGGTCGGAGATCGCAGCCCGCACCAAGGTCACCAGCTGACGCTCGCCCACCGACAGGGAACCGCCCCGCTCACCAACCGGTGTTGCCAGGCCCTCCGTCATCTCGGCGAGCCAGTCCTGCAGGCCCAGCGTGCGGAAGGCGGCGACGATCTCGGCGTCGGAGGCCTCCGGACGGCCCATCCGGACGTTGTCGGCGATGGTCCCTCGGAAGAGCATGCCGTCCTGGGGCACCATCACCACGCGGTCCCGCAGCGACCGGAACCGGACGAGCTTCAGATCGACACCGCCCACCAGCACCTTGCCCTCCGAGGGGTCCATCAGCCGGGTCAGCAGCTTGGCGAACGTCGTCTTGCCCGATCCGGTCTCGCCGACGATCGCCACCCGGGTGTCGGGCGCGATCGACACGGTCACGCCCAGGAGGGCGGCAGTGCCGGTGGCATCGGCGGCGATCTCGCCCGAACGGGGATAGCGGAAGCTCACACCGAAGAAGTCGATGCCGAGCGGTCGGTCCGGCAGGTCGATGCCGTCGTCGCCCGGGTCGGCCACGTCCGGCGGGATCTCCAGGACGTCCAACACCCGCCGCCAGCCGGCAACCGCCGTCTGCGCCTCGTTCACCGCTTCGCCCAACATCTGCACCGGCTGGACGAACAGCTGGATCAGGAAGAGAAACGCCACGACCGTTCCCACCGTCACCGATCCGCCCACTGCCATGATCACCCCGACGACCAAGGTCACAGCCAGCACGATCGCCGACAACAACTCGCCCGTGCCCGAGAACGACGAGGAGAGCACGCCGGCCTTCACCGCCGACGATCGGTGATCCTCGATCGCCGCGTCGAGCCGAATGCGGGTGTGGTCCTCTATGCCGTACGCACGGATCACCGGAGCTCCCACTACCACCTCGGCGAGGGTGCCGAGCAGCCTCGCCACTCTGTCCCGCACGATCAGATAGGCGGTGTCGAGCCGTTTCTGGAACCAGCGCATCGTGGCCGCGATGACCGGGATGATCAGCGCCACCACCAGCCCGAGCTGCCAGGAGTAGACGAACATCGCCACCAGCGACAGGGTCGCCTGGAAGGTGTTGATCATCAACATCAATCCGGCGAATTGCATGAAGCGGCTGATCTGATCGACGTCGGAGGTGACCCGCGTGACCAGCGAACCACGGTGCTCCGACGCCTGGTGCAGCATCGACAAGTCGTGGATGTGGCGGAAGGCCTGGATGCGGAGCCCCGAGAGCGCCGTCTCGCTCACGTCGGCGAGACGGATGTGCATGAGAGCGGTGCAGCCGGCGGTGACCGCCACCGCCACCAGAGCGATCACCGTCATCTGGATGACAAACGTCAGGTCGACCTCGCCGGCGATGAGTCCACGGTCCAGCACCTGTTGGATGGCGACCGGGACGATGATCCGTCCGGCGGTGGCCACCAACCCCAGTAGCAGCGTGACCGGCAGCCCCCGCTTCAGCACCGGTGACAGTTCGATGCCACGCCTGATCGTCTGCAAGGCGGTGCGCTGATCGTTCATGCCACGTCGTCGACGTTGTAGGCGTCGATGAGATCGGCGTACGCCGGCAGCGAGGCATACAGCTCCCGGTGGGTGCCGCGACCGACGAGGCGGCCGTCCTGGACGAAGAGGACGGTGTCGGCGAGGAGGATCGACGATCGCCGGTAGGCGACGATGACGATCGTCGTGTTCAGGGCGGCGAGACCCTCGAGGATCGCCCCTTCCACCGCCGGATCCACCGCCGACGTGGCGTCGTCGAGGACGAGCAGACGGGGACGGCGAATGACGGCTCGGGCCAGGGCGATCCGCTGGCGCTGGCCCCCCGACAGCGAAGCTCCTCTCTCACCGACGATGGTGTCGAAACCGTCCGACAGCTCCCGCACGAACCCGGTGGCCTGGGCGAGGTCGAGCGCAGCCCACACCTCGTCGTCGGACGCCCCGGTGTCGAGGGCGACGTTGGCGCGGACCGTGTCGTCGAATAGGAATGCCTCCTGGAAGACCAGGGCGGTCGATTCGGACAGGTCCGACCGGCGCAGCTCGCTGACGCCGAGGCCGTCGAGGCGGATCACTCCGTCCTCGGGGTCGAAGAGACGGACCATGAGATGGGCGATGGTCGTCTTGCCCGATCCGGTCGGACCGACGATGGCCACCGTCGTCCCCGGCTCGACCCCGAGGGTCACCGACCGGACACCGCGGCCGGCGCCGCCGGCGGTCGGCGTCGGGCCCACCGAGGGAAGATCGCCGAGATCGGCGTGGGAGTCGTCGGGATAGACATACGTCGCGTCGGCGGCGTCGGCTCCGGCGCCGCCCATGCGGGTCAGGGTCTCGGTGCCGTAGGTGATGGTCTCGTCGGCGGCCAGTACGGCCTCGATCCGATCCCACCCGACCACCGCACGCGGCATCTCCGCCAGCAACCAGGTGAAGACCCGCAGTGGCATCGCCACGAGGCGGAAGAGGTACGCGAAGGTGACGAGGGTCCCCGGGGTGATCAGGCCCTGGTCCACCCGCCAGGCGCCCACAGCCAGCACCGCCAGCACCCCGATGTTGGGTAGCGCCTCCATCAGCGGGTCGAAAACCGCTCGCAGCCGCCCGAGTTCCACCATCGAGTCGCGCAGGTCGTCCGAACGGGCTCCGAACCGGCCCACCTCCTGGTCCTCCCGGCCGAGCGTCTTGACGACGAGGGCGGCATCGAAGGACTCGTGGGCGATCTCGGCCACCTCGGCCCGCAGCTTCTGGGAGCTGGCCGCCACCACACGCATCCGGCGTTGGAAGAGGATGTTGTTCAAGATGATCATCGGGAGCACCGCGAAGCCGACGATCGCCAGGAACACGTCGGTGAGCAGCAACAGGACGGCGGTGATGATCAGCATCAGGAACACGCCGAATGCCATTGGCAGGGGAGCGGCGATGAACGAGGCGGACTCCACGTCGGCATTGACGTTCGACAGCAGTTGGCCGGTCGGATGGCGGCGATGCCACTCGATGGGGAGCCGCAGGTACTTGTCGGTGACGTCGTGCCGGTCTCGGGCCTGCAACCCGTACTGGGCGGCGTAGGCACCCAGCCGGCGAAGGGTGATGCCGACCCCGCGGAGCAGCGAGACACCGAGTACGGCGCCGGCGGCGCCGGCCAGGGCGGCAGTGGTCACGTCGCCTGCCTCCACTGCGGGGAGCAGCACGTCGTCCGTCACCCAGCCGAGGACGTATGACGAGCCGACGGTGGCCACCGCGAAGAGCGTGGTGCCGAGTCCTCCCAGGGCGAACTGCCGCGGGGCGCGCCGGAGCATCCGTGCGATGAGTTGCAGGCCGCGCCCGAGGACCTCACGGTCGGGCTTGCGGGCGCGTTCGATGGTCTCAGTGTCAGCCACGGCCGAGTCAGGGTACGCCCGGTGGGGCGTTGGACGAAGTCGGAGGACCGGGGCCCACGCCCGGGTCCTCATCCGGACGAGATGTCAGACGCCGACGTCGCGCCTGTCGAAGGTGAACGCTGCTGCGGCGATCGCCACGGCCGATGTTCCAGCCAGCAGCAGGGTCATCAGCGGGTCGAAGCCGTCGCGGAGGGCGGTGGTGCCGTTCGCCCAGAAGAACGGAGAGATCTTCTGCAACCAGGCGAGCGCATCGACCTGAGGGGCGAGGCCGTTGGCGAGGAACGCGAAGACCGCCAGCCCCGCCGTCGTGCCCACCGTGATGCCCTTGCGCCCGGTGAGGGCGCCGACCAGTACGGCCACCGAGGCAAAGAACAACCCCATCAGCGCCAGATTGAGCGATGCCACGGCGATGTTCCACATCGCCAACTCGAGGTCGATCGGACCGCGGATGGCGATGATCGCCAGGAAGACGACGATCCCGGCGCCCAGCATGGTGAGCGCCAGTGCGGCCACCTTTTGCAGCACGATGCCTGTCCGGGTCACCGGGTGGGTGATCAGCAGTTCGAGGTTTCCGTCCTCTTCGCTCCCGGCGATCGCCCTCGATCCGAGGCCGATCCCCATGACGATCGCCAGCACCGGGCCGAGAATCCCGTACACGGTGGAACCCAGGTAGCCATGCGGGGACGCGATCTCATCCCACCCGAAGGCGTCGGCGAGGCCCGCCGGCATGCTCTCGATCAACTCGGCGTACTCGGGGGTGGAGGCGAACGGGTAGAACCCCCCGTACACCAGGGAGACGAGCGCGAACCCGACCGCCCATCCCAGCAGAGTCCGGCGCTGATCCCACAGCGTCTTGGTCCAGATGTCACGCAACATTGTCGTCTTCTCCGGTGTAGTAGTGGAAGAACAGCTCCTCGAGCTGGGGCTCTTCTGATATGAGGTCGATCACACGGTGATGGCTCAGAGCTTTCACCAGCCCGTCGGCTTCGCCGACGAGGCGGCATCGCATGATGTTTCCGTCGATGCTGAGCTCCGTGACGTTCTCCACGGCGGCGAACTCGGCGGCTGTGATGCTCCCGTCGAAGACGACGCGCACGTGCCGGAGGGCCCTCGCCCGCAGTTCGTCGACTTCGTCGATGGCGATGAGGCGGCCTTGGCGGATGATCCCGGCCCGATCGGCTGCCTGCTGCACCTCGCTCAGGACGTGGGAGGACATGAAGACCGTCTGGCCGGCGGTCCGGGCCTCGTCGACCATCGTCAGGAACTCGCGGGCGACGAACGGATCGAGTCCGCTCGTGGGTTCGTCGAGGATGAGCAGCTCGGGTGAGTGCATGAACGCCTGGACCAGACCCACCTTCTGACGGTTGCCTTTGGACAGGCTCCCGATTCGAAGGTCGATGTTCAGGCCGAGTCGTTCGGCCGGCCCTTCGAACGCGGACGCGGCGAGGCCGCCGCGCAAGTTGCCGAGGTATGTGAGGAACTGGCGGGCCGTCTGCCTTCCGTCGACGATGAAGTCGCCCGGCAGATACCCGACCCTCCTTCGCAGCTCGAGACCGTCCGCCCGGGGATCGAGTCCGAGTACGGTGGCCGACCCTGCACTGGGCCGGAGGACGTCGAGGAGCAGACGGATCATCGTCGTCTTCCCTGCCCCGTTGGGGCCGAGGAAGCCGAAGACCTCGCCGGCGTGGACGTCGAGATCGAGGTCGTCGAGGGCGAGGGTCTGCCCGTAGCTCTTCGACAGGCCTCGTGTCTGGATGGCTTCAACCATCGTGTGTTTCCTTTCGCGTGTTCTCGATGGCCGTGTCGAGTGCTCTCAGCATCTCATCGGCCCGGCCCGGAGCGAACATCGCCCCGGAGAAGAGTTCGAGGCTCGCCCGGGAGATGCGCATGACGCCCTCGGCGCTGAGCGGATCGACGCCGAGTGCCCGGCCCAGGTGTTCCTGCATCACCAGCGCTCCCATCTGCATCGCCAATTGCACGGCGGCGCGTGCCTGCGGATCGGGGCTGCGCTGCAGAGAGCCGTGTTTGGCGGCCAGCTCCAGTAACTCGACCGACTTCGCGACCAGATCGTCGAAGAGGTCGGCGGCGGTGTCGCTGCCCGACGACAGCGCCCACGCCATGTAGCTCATCAGCGGCCCCGCCATCTGGAAGCCGGTGGCCATCATGTCCGGGTCGGTCAGCCGGTCCGACTCGATCGCATCGGCCTTCACAGTGCGGATCCGGTCAACGACGTGGAGGTCGCACGCCCGCCGGAGACCGGCTTTCGATCCGAAATGATGGAGGACGAGGGCTGGTGACACGCCGGCGTCCTCGGCGATGGCGCGGATGGTGGTTGCCTCGAAGCCGTCGCGAGGGAACCGTTCGAGCGCCGCCTCCCGGATCCGGGCGGCGGCCGTCACATCATCGACTGAACGCATGTTCAGAACACTAAACCCCCGTTCAGCGTCGGGTCAAACCCTGGGTTCAGGACCACCGAATCGGTGGTCCTGAACCCAGGGTACGCGGACGTCGCTCAGGTCGGTCGGTTTTGGGCGTCGCGCCAGGCGATCCAGTCGGAGACGGGAGACAGGTCGAAGTGGGGACCGCCGATGCCCAGCGTGAACTGGGTCACCCCCGCCGCGAGATAGGCGCCGGCACCCTCCAGCTTCTTCGGATTGACGCCCACCGACCGCTCGATGGCGGCCGGGTCGGTCCCCTCCTCGGCGCACCACTCATCCAAGATACGGCTCTTGCGGGCAAACGTCTCCGCACTCCCGAAACTGTGCCAGATGTCGGCGTGACGGGCCGTGTACCGCAGCGTCCGCTTCTCCCCACCGCCGCCGATCAGGATCGGGATGTCACGCTTGGGCCCCGGATTCAGCTTCTTCCAGCGTGCCTCGATCCTGGGGAGAGCGTCGCGCAAGTCGGACAACCGGTCACCCGCCGTCCCGAACTCGTAGCCGTACTCGTCGTAGTCCTTCTCGAACCAGCCGGCCCCAATCCCCAGGATCAGCCGACCGTCCGAGATGTGATCCACGGTGCGAGCCATATCGGCGAGCAGCTCCGGGTTTCGGTACGAATTGCAGGTGACGAGCGCACCGATCTGGACCCGCTCCGTCACCTCGGCGAACGAAGCCAGCATCGTCCAGCACTCGAAGTGTTTGCCCTCCGGCTCGCCAGACAACGGAAAGAAGTGGTCCCAGTTGTAGACGATGTCCACACCGAGCTCCTCGGCTTCGATGGCGGCGTTGCGAATGGCGTGGTACTCGCCGTGCTGAGGCTGAAGCTGGACGGCGACCCTGATGTCGGACACGGTGCGAATCTCCTGGGGTAGACAGGACGTCGAACCTAACGGCGATCGCGGGTTTCAGGTATCGAGCAGGGTGTCGGCGATCAATTCGTCCACCACCGCCCGCAGCGCATCGGTGTCCGATGCCCCCGCGGCGAGAGCGCTCTCGTACGCCGCCACCTGACGCCGGGCCGACGTGCCGTCGGAGGCGATGTCCCTGGCGTGCTCCACCTCGGCGACACACCCGAGCATCTCGGCGTCCGGCCGCACCAGCTCGACCAGCTCGTCCACCAGATCCGTGAACGGGACCAGGCGGCCGATGCCGAAGTCCATCAGCTCACCCTGCGCTCCGTATCGCTGGGCCCGCCAGATGTTCTCGGCCACCAGCATGTTGGCGTAGCGGCGCCACTTCTGGTTGGTGCGGCGCAGCCGGTAGAGCATGTGGAGGAGCGACTGGTACAGGGCGGCGATGGTGACCGCGTCCTGCCAGCGGGTGCAGATGTCGGTGACCCGCAACTCGAGCGTCGGGTATCTGGTCGACGGCCGGACGTCCCACCAGATCTTCGAACCGTCCTCGATCAGCCCCGCCTCCACCAGGACCTGGACATGACGCTGGTACTCGGCCCAACTGGCGAACTCCTCGGGAAGGCCGGTGCGGGGCATCGTCCGGAACACGTTCATCCGATAGCTCTTGAGACCGGTGTTGTGGCCGCCCCAGAAGGGTGACGACGTCGACAACGCCAGGAGGTGTGGCAGGAAGTACGTCACCTGGTTCATCAGATCGACCCGCAACTCGGGATCCTCGATCCCGGCGTGGACGTGCATCCCGCAGATCACCATCCTGCGGCCGACCACGCCGAGATCCTCGGCCAGCATCTCGTAGCGGTCACCTTCGCTGTGCACCTGTTCCCACCACAGGGCGAAGGGATGGGTGGAGGCGGCGATGATGGCGGCGTCGTGGTCGGCGCTGACCTGTCCCAGCGTCCGCCGCAGTGCACGCAGGTCGTGGCCGGCGTCGGCGACCCGCTCGTACGGTTTGGTCCCCACCTCGATCTGAGCGCGGAGCAGCTCGCGGCTGACACGGCCTTCGATCCGGTCGTGGGCTCCCTCCCACAGCTCGTGCGGCGGGTCGGCGAGCAGGTTCCGCGTCTCCAGGTCCACGAGGAGATACTCCTCCTCGATCCCGATGGTGAGCTGCGGGGCCGAGTTCATTCTGCCGGCGAGGGTACCGGTCAGTGGATCGACGACGCGGCCAGGCGGCGGGACCGTTGCGCCGCATCCCGGGCGTCACATCCGGACAGATGGTCGTTGACCAGACCCATCGCCTGCATGAATGCGTAGACGGTGGTCGGTCCTACGAACGTCCATCCCCGCCTCTTGAGCTCCTTGGCGAGCCGGATCGAATGCTCCGTGGTGGCGGGGATGTCGCCCGGCGCGGACGCGTCCATCTCCGCCCACTGCCAGAAGAACGACCGGAGCGAGCCTTCCTCGTCCATCAGGTCCAGGGCGCGGGCCGCGTTGTTGATCGTGGAACGGATCTTCCCCTGGTGGCGGACGATCGAGGCGTCGGCCAGCAGACGATCGACGTCGTCCTCGCCGAACTCGGCGACCACCGCCGGGTCGAAGTCGGCAAACGCAGCCCGAAAACCCTCGCGTTTGCGGAGGATGGTGAGCCAGGAGAGTCCGGCCTGGAAGCCCTCGAGGCACAGCTTCTCGAAGAGGCGGTTGTCGTCGGTGACGCCGAAGCCCCACTCCGTGTCGTGGTAGTCCCGGTAGATCTCGGGTTCGGCGGCCCACCAGCAGCGGAGGACGCCGTCATCGCCGATCGTGAGTTCCATCTGCCGCAGGGTACGCGTCGCCGCCACGGCGTCGGCGGCCGGGCCCTCGCCTGGATGGCTCGCGAAACGCTGCCGAAACTCTGCGATCCGACGGTGGAGGTAGGCCCGGGCGAGGCGTAGGTTTGGTCCCATGGCACTCGACCTCGACACCGACGCGTCCCCCGACCTCGCCGCCCGACCCGGATGGCCGCTGGGCGCGGCGGGAGCAGTGGCCGGTGGTGCGGCCCTGGCAGTGAGCGAACTCGCAGCCGGCTTGCTGGCGTCCATCCCGTCTCTGGTGTCGGGTGTCGCCACGTTCGTCATCGACAACGTCCCGCCCGGAGTCAAAGACCTCGCCATCGAACTCTTCGGAACCGCCGACAAGATCGCCCTCGCCGTCGGCATCGTCCTCACGACGATGGGCCTCGGCTACGTCGCCGGCCGCCGGCGCTCGCCGGTCGTGATTCCGGCGGTGTTCGCCGGCTTCGGATTGCTGGGCGCCCTCGCCGCCGCTCGTACCCCCCAAGCCGACTTGTCTCCGGCGCTCCTCAACGGCGCCCTGGCGGTAGTGGCTGGAGTCGTCCTCTTCCACTTCCTCGCCTCACCCGTCGTCCGGTCGGTCCGCCAGGAGGTCGACCTCGACCGACGTCTGTTCTTGGGCCGGGCGGGGGCGGTGGCCGCCCTCGCCGTCATCGGCGCCGGAGCGGGTCGTGTGCTCTTCGAACGGACCCGGGGTCTCATCGCCGGGCGCGACGAGGTGGTGCTGCCGATCGCCGAGGAGATGGCCCCGCCCGTCCCCGCCGGCGCGATGCCCGACGTTCCCGGAATATCGCCGCTCATCACACCCAACGCCGACTTCTACCGGATCGACACCGCCCCGATCGCCCCGCCCACCGTCGACATCTCGACCTGGACGATGAGCGTCACCGGTTTGGTCGACCGGCCGATCACCCTCGATTTCACCGACCTCTCCGATCTCCCGATGATCGAGCGGGTCATCACCATTGCCTGCGTGTCCAATCAGGTCGGGGGTGACCTCATCGGTACCGCCAAGTGGCTCGGCACCCCGCTCGGCGACCTCCTGCGCCGAGCGGGCGTGCGGCCAGAAGCCGGCCAGGTGGTGGGAAGGTCAGTCGACGGATTCACCGTTGGCTTCCCGGTCGACGCCGTCTTCGACGGAAGGGACGCGTTGGTGGCGATCGGCATGAACGACGAGCCACTGCCGTTCGAACACGGCTTCCCGGCCCGACTCGTCGTTGCCGGGCTGTACGGGTACGTGTCCGCCACCAAGTGGCTGTCGGAGATCGAGCTCACCACCTGGGACGCCTTCGACGCCTACTGGGTGCCGCGCGGCTGGTCGAAGGAGGGGCCGATCAAGACGCAGTCACGAATCGACACTCCGCCTCGCCGCGCCCGACTCACGCCGGGACCGGTGGGGATCGGCGGCGTCGCCTGGGCGCAGACGCGGGGCATCGAGCGGGTCGAGGTGCGGGTGGACGGCGGCGAGTGGATGGACGCCGACCTTGGCGAGTCGATCGGCGACGACGTGTGGCGGCAGTGGAGCATCGTCTGGGACGCCACGCCCGGAACCCATCAGGTGCAGGTGCGGGCCACCGACGGCCACGGTGAGACCCAGACCGAACAGATCAGACCGGTGGCTCCCGACGGTGCCACCGGGTATCACACGGTCACCTACCTCGTGGCCGACGAGGTCTAGAGCGCTCAGACGTCGGGACCTTCCGTGCGGGCGTCGGCCGCGGAGAACGCCCAACCGAGACCGTCCATCGGGTCGTGGATCGCGATCTGCAAGCGCCATCCGGTGGCGGCGCCGTCGTTCCACAGCCACCATTCCAGACTCGAGCCGGCCTGTCGCAGCTCCTCGGCGTCCACCGGCCAGTCGAGCCCGGTGAGCGCCGCCACCGCCGACCAGGCATGGAATCGGCCGGCTGCCATCCCCCGACGCCGACCGTGGGCGCCGCCCGACGCCGCTGTCCATGCCATCCACGCCAGCGCCACGCCGAGGCCGACTCTCGCACCGGTGGCGGCGGGCACCCCCAGCGCGGCGATGGCGGCAGCCGCGTCCCCTTCGACGATGGCCAGATCCGTCACACCGTTCGACATCGTCGTCCACGGCGTCACCAATGCCAGCAGTGCCTCCTCGGTGGGTTCGTCCTCGATGCGGGGAGGGTCGTCCGGCAACTCGATCGGTTCGCCGTCCACCGGGTCGGGGGTGGGGAAGTCAGCGTGATCGGAGTGGTACTCGGCCAGCGGGTAGTTCGGCTCCCAGGCGGCGGCCAGCGGGATGTCGAAGACGCCGCGGTCGAAGTCACCGGCGATCTCCTCACCGCGGATGGCGCGTTCGTGGGCGATCACCGTCCGGTCGGTGGGGCTGGTGAGGAAGGGGTCCATCTGTGCGAAGGTGCGGGTGTGGGCCGCCACCTCGGTCAGCGGGCCGAGCGTGAAGCGGGCCGGACCCTCCTGGACTGCCGCCACTGCGAGTTCGACCGGGGCCTCCAGCGCCATCCGATAGCGAATGTGCTCGTCGACGCCCCACAACTGGCGGCCACGCTCCACCGCCGCCGCCAGGTGCGTTCTCAGAGTCGACAGCTCGTCCCACGCCCGACGCCCGGTCATTCCGTCGACGACACGGAGCAGGGCGTCGGTGTCCGCCAACTCGATGGCGGTGAGGGTTTCCTCGGCGAGGATCATTCGTCTCCGGTCGCCACCGGGGCGTGCTGCTGGCGGGACCAGTCGCTCCACGAGCCCTCGTAGAGGAGGGCGTCGTCCCGCCCGGCGACATGCATCGCCAGGATGCCGTGACAGGCGCTCACACCCGAGCCGCAGTAGAAGATCGGTTGCTCTCCGACCCCGGCGTAGCGGGCGGCCAGGTCGCCGACGTCGAGGAAGGTCCCGTCGGGCCGCAGATTCCCTTCGTACGGGAGGTTGATGGCGCTCGGGATGTGGCCGGCGAGTTGATCGATCGGTTCGTGTTCGCCCCGGTAGCGCTCGCCGATCCTGACGTCCACGAGCGTGGTGGACCCCGCAGCCACCTGGGAACGGTCGACCACTCCTCGCCATTCGCGGACCGTCGGAAAGTCGCCGGGTACCGGGCGGGGGACCGCCCGGGTGACAGGCCGCCCCTCGGCGACCCACTTGGGAAGGCCCCCGTCGAGCACTGCCAGACGGGTGTGGCCCATCGATCGCAGCATCCACCACAACCTGGACGCCCACACTCCACCCACGTCGTCATAGGCGACCACCAGGTCGCTCGCGCCCACTCCCAGGCGTCGGAGAATGGCGGAGAACTCCTCCGGTCGGGGGAGCGGGTGGCGGCCGGGACCTTCGCGTCCTGTGAGATCCGCTTCCAGGTCGACGAACACCGCGTTGGGGAGATGGCCGGCCTCGTAGCGCCTCCGGCCCTCCTTCGGGTCGGCAAGATCGGCCCGCACGTCGAACAGTCGCAAGTGGCGCGTGCCGGTGCGCTCGGCGAGCTCGGCGGTCGAGATCAGTGCCATCGCCGTCGAATGTACCGGTGCCCGCTCGAGATCAGCTGCGGAAGAACCGGCCGAACACGTTCAGGAGCACCGTGGCCACCACGGAGACGACGATCATCGAGGTGATCGGGAAGAACACGGAGACGTTGTCGCCCTCCGAGCGGATGTCTCCGGGGAGCCGGCCGAACCATCCGAACCAGCCCAGTCGGACCATCACCCCGATGACCACGAGGGCGACCCCTCCTGCGATCAGCAGGTTGCCGGTCCTCATCCTTCCGGCGTGGGTTTCTCGTCGTCGCTCGTCCGCTCCCGAGCCTGGCGCAGCTCGTCGCCGAGTTGGGAGAACGTCTGGCCGAGAGCGGTGACGAAGGACGCCGCCGCGTCCTTCACCTGGTCACGGACCTCGGGGTCCTTCATCGCCGAGCCCACCGAGTCCGCCACGGCCCGAGCGGCATCGCCGAGGGTCTCGAATGCGGATCGGACCTCGTCCTCGCTCGGTCCCCCGTCGCCCGACATCTCCCGGTAGCGGTCGCGCAGTTTCTCGCCGATCGACGACCAGCGTCTCCCCGCTTCCGCCCAGGGGTCGGCGGGGTCGTGTTCGTGCTTCTCCACGATGGAGAGCGTACCCACCGTGTATCTGGTCGAGAGCGGATGGGAGGGCGCCGGGCAACTTGGACGCTTCAGTGGGAGGTCCTTCGGGCCGGGCCACACAATCCCCGGCACCTTCCTATAGCGTTCGCCTCGACGACCGCGACGGCAAGGCAGTGCGATGAACCGTATCGCCGGGGAGTGTGCGAAGGTCCGTGGAGGTCGCGGGAGGTCGGCGGGACCGCGTTCGGTGGGCATGCGAACCAATTTCAGATCGAGTGTGTTCACGATCACGGTATTGGCAACGCTCACGACGATGTTGCCATCGGTCGGATCCACCTCGGATGGGACGGAGCTCCCAAACCCCGAGCTGGGCTTTCGGATCCAACAGGAGGGACTGGGATCTCTCGCCGTGGACACCTTCGTCGCGGGCGAGGTGATCGTCCGATTCGAACCCGGCGCTCCGGCATCCGATCGAGCGGCCGCTCACGCCTCGATAGGGGCGACGGTGAAGCGGAACATGCTGCTCCCGGGCGCCCAGCTCCTCACCCTTCCGCCGGGGCTGACCGTACGGCAGGCCGTGCAGCGGCTCGAGGCGAACCCCAATGTCGCCTACGCCGAGCCCAACCACATCCGGCAACTCGCCGCCGCGCCCGACGATCCGTTGTTCGGTGACCTGTGGGGCCTCGACAACACCGGCCAGACCGTCAACGGAACGGCTGGGACGGCCGATGCCGACATCGACGCGGTCGAAGCATGGGACATCACCCAGGGCAGCACCGATGTATTGGTGGGGATCATCGACTCCGGTATCGCCTATGACCATCCCGACCTGTTGCCGAACCTCTGGTCGAACCCGGGTGAGACCGGAGGCGGTCAGGAGTCCAACGGCATCGATGACGATTCGAACGGCCGGATCGACGACTGGCGAGGGTGGGACTTCGTCAACGACGACAACGATCCCCGTGATGCCAGCGGTCACGGCAGTCATGTGGCCGGCACCATCGGCGCTCGGGGGAACAACACCACCGGCGTGACCGGCGTTGCACCCCAGGTGGCGATGGTGATGGCCCAGGCCTGCGATAGGTCTGGCTGTCCTACCGCGGCCATCGTGGATGCGTTCATGTACGTGGCCGGGCTCGGCGCCCGGATCGCCAATGCCAGTCTCGGTGGAACCGAGCTCAGTGCCGCCGAGCGTGACGCGATCGCCGCCAACCCGAACACCCTGTACGTGGTGGCGGCCGGCAACAGCGCATCGGACGTCGACGCCGACCCTCACTACCCGTGCGCATACGATCTGGCGAACATCCTGTGCGTGTCGGCCACCGACGCCGATGACGAGCTGGCTTCGTTCTCGAACTTTGGTGCCACCCACGTGGACGTGTCTGCTCCCGGTGTGAACACGCTGAGCACCAATCCATCCTTCACGACGCGATTCTCCGATGACTTCGAGAGCGGTTTCGGTTCCTGGATCACGGGGGGAACGAACAACTCGTGGGGGATCGATGTCTGCACGGTGGGTGGATTGCACTGCCTGATCGACAGCCCAGGCGGCCTGTATGCGAACGACACCGACTCGTGGGCGCAAACCGTCGCGAGCATCGATGTGTCCACGGATGTGACCGAGTGCTCCGTCGACTATCCCCTCGGGCTCGAGATGGACAGCTCCGATGGCCTGTTTGTTGAAGCATCGACAGACCAGGCCGGCTGGACGATCCTGGATGCATGGACGGGCTCGACCCTGGGCTCCTTCCTACGGATCAGCACACCGGTCGACGGTTCCATCGGCTCGCCGATCTTCCTCAGATACCGGTTGCTGAGCGACGACACAGTCCCGGACGACGGCGCATACATTTTGTCCGTCGATGTCCGATGTGTCGATACGACGTCCACGACCTACGAGTTCCTGAGTGGAACCTCGATGGCTGCTCCCCATGTGACTGGGACCGCCGCGCTTCTGCAAGCGGTCGACCCCACCATCACCGCCGCAGAGATGAAGGTCGTTCTGATGGACACCGTCGATTCCATCGCCGGCCTGAGCGGGACCTCCGTCACCGGCGGACGCCTGAACGCCCACTCGGCGGTACTCGCACTGAACGAAGCGCCGGTGGGTGTGGACGATGCCTATGGGACCGATGAGGACAGCCAGTTGGTGGTGGCTGCTGCTGGGGTGTTGGGGAATGACACCGACGCCGATGGGGATGTGCTCTCGGTGGGTGGGTCTGATGCTGCGTCGGTCGAGGGCGGTGTGGTGTCGGTAGCCGGGGACGGGTCGTTCACGTATGACCCGCCGGTGGATTTCAACGGGTCGGACACGTTCACCTATACGGTTTCTGATGGGGCGCTGACCGATACGGCCACGGTGACGGTGACGGTGGCATCGGTGGATGACCCGCCGGTGGGTGTGGATGATGCCTATGGGACTGTTGAGGACAGCCAGTTGGTGGTGGCTGCTCCTGGGGTGTTGGGGAATGACACCGACGCCGATGGGGATGTGCTCTCGGTGAGCGGGTTCGATGCTGCCTCGGTCGAGGGTGGTGTGGTGTCGGTAGCCGGGGACGGGTCGTTCACGTATGACCCGCCTTTGGATTTCAACGGGTCCGACACGTTCTCCTACACCGTTTCCGACGGGGCGTTGACCGATACCGCCACCGTCACCATCACCGTGTCACCCCCGCCGCCGCCGGGCGGAGGTGGTGGCGGAGGGGGTGGCGGAGGGGTCCCGCCTCCGGCACCGGAGACCTGCCCTGACACGCTGGAGGATCCCGGATTCGTCGATCTCGATGGGTTGTCGGCAGAGGCACATGACGCCGTGACGTGCCTCGTCGCCTACGACATCACGCAAGGGACATCGGCGACGACGTTCTCACCGTTGCTCGAGGTCACCCGCTGGCAAATGGCGCTGTTCCTCACCCGCCAGGTGACTGTCCACGGCCTGAGTCTGCCAGCGGCCGAAGTCCACGGATTCACCGACATCGCCGCTCTGCCACAGGCGACCCAGGATGCGATCAACCAGCTCGCCTCTTTGGAGGTGACGGCGGGAACGAGCCCGACGACCTTCGATCCCACGTCGAGTGTGAAGCGTTGGCAGATGGCGTTGTTCCTGATGCGATTCGCCAATCTGGTCGAGATCCCGCTGACTGCCTCTCCGCCCGATCCATTCGCCGACATCGCATTCCTGTCGGCCGAAGGCCGGCTTGCCATCAACCAGCTCGCCGCCGCGGGCATCGCCAAAGGAACCAGTGGAACGACATTCGATCCCCTGCTGTCTGTCACTCGCTGGCAGATGGCCCTGTTCCTCACACGGGTGCTCACGGCTGACGGGGTCACGCTCGAATAGGCCTGACCCGGTTGCAGGCGGGACGAAGCGTCGGCGCGCACCGTGTACCAGGTGCCGCCGGCGATGAGCGCGGCCGCCAGGTCGACGCGGTCACCGTCCGATCCTCTCCGTGAGGTGAACGACGTCGCCCTCGTTCTTGGCGATGGCTTGACGGAGGTCGGCTTTGATGGGCAACTTGTGGGTGCCGTCGCCGAGGGCCATGAACGAGCTCTGGAAGGGGTGCCCATCGACCGTCCCGGCGACCTTCACGAGACCACGTGTCCCGAAGAACTCGGCTGATCCATCCATGACGACGTAGGTCCAGCCGCCGACATTGGGACTCCTCTTCAGGATTGAAGGTCATGTTGAGATCGCTCATCGCTACTTGTACATCAGCGAGCCCGGGGTGGTGAGTTCCTCGCCGGTCTCGAGCCAGGTCTTGAGGCCCGACAGGATCATCGGCCAGCCGCCGTAGAGCTGTTCGTTGGCGCCTTCGCGAAGCTGGTTGTGGGTGACCGTGAGCCGGCACGAGTCTCCGACTGGTTCGATCTCCCAGGTGACTCTCGAGGTGCCTTCGGCTCTGACGTCCTCACCCCACAGAGCGGTCATCGACTGGACGAGTCGCCGCGGTGGCTCGACCTCGAGGTTCTCGCCCTCACCGAGGGGTCCGTCGGCGTTGGTGTGCCGCATCTCGAAGCGCGACCCTGGCGTCCAGTCGGATTCGACCCGAGTCCCGAAGTTGTACTTGGCGCGGATCTCCGGATCGGTGATCGCATCCCAGAGTCGTTCGGGTGTGGTGCGGATGTAGATCTCGAAGACCTTCTCCATGGTGTCCTCCAATTCGGTCTTGAGGTCGACGAGCCCGGCGGCCCACGCCTCGGTGTACTTGCTCACCCACCGGTCGTGGACGAGCCTGATCGGGATCGGGTTCAGGTGATGGAGCTTTTCCCTGCCCCTGCGTCGGGAGACGACGAGCCCGGCTTCCTCGAGCAGCCGCAGGTGCTTGGACACGCCGATGCGGGTCATGTCGAACTGCGACTCGAGGCTCCCCAGGGTCTGGCCGTCCTCCCTGAACAATGCGTCGAGTAGAGCTCGACGGGTGGGATCGGACAGCGCCTTGAACACGAGATCCATGAGCGAAACTATATGTAACCATTTGGTTACATGTCAACCCCTGGCTGGTGAAGACCCCATGCTCGCCCGGATCCGCCACCTGGCTCGCCCTCGAGCGACGCCATCGATGACAATGTCGGTCATGACCGACCGTTTCCGCCAAGTCGTGTCGGCGGTATCTGCGCACGCCGACGCCGGAGGGCTTCTCCCATGATGTTGCATCTGCTGGACGGCACATACGAGCTGTTCCGCTCCTATTTCGGGGTGCCGCCCCGCACGGCGCCCGACGGGCGGGAGGTGGGGGCGGTCCGAGGCATCATCGAGTCGACGCTCGCCCTCGTCCTCGACGGCGGTGTGACTCACCTCGCCGTCGCCACGGACACGGTCATCGAATCTTTCCGCAACGACATGTTCGCCGGGTACAAGACGGGTGATGGGATCGAGCCGGCGCTGCTGGGGCAGTTCCCGCTGGCGGAGCGGGCGTTTCGCGCCATCGGCGTGACGGTGTGGGGGATGATCGAGTTCGAGGCCGACGACGCGCTGGCCGCCGCCGCCGCCCGCTGGAAGGACGACGTCGAACAGGTCGTCATCCTCACCCCCGACAAGGACCTCATGCAGTGCGTCGAAGGCCACCGGATCGTGACCTTCAACCGGCGGGAGGGTAAGCGGTTCGCCGAGGAGGACGTGCGGGAGAAGTTCGGCGTCTACCCGCACTCGATCCCCGACTACCTGGCATTGGTGGGTGACACCGCCGACGGGGTGCCGGGGCTGCCAGGCTGGGGGGCGAAGTCCAGTTCGATCGTCCTGTTCGAATATGACCACCTCGAATCGATCCCCGACGATGCGGCGGATTGGAAGGTGGTGGTGCGAGGTGCGGCCAAGCTGGCCGCGACTCTGGCCGAGCACCGGGACGAGGCCATGCTGTACCGAACTCTCACGACGCTGCGCACCGACGTGCCGTTGCCCCAGGAGCTCGACGATCTCCGGTGGCGGGGAGTGGTGATGGACGAGTTCGAGCCACTGTGCCGGGAGCTCGGCTTCGAGTCTCTGCTGGAGCGTGACCTCCCGATCGCCTGATGCAGGGCCGGGTGGGCGGCAGCCGTCAGAATTCGGTGCGATACCAGTAGCGGTAGGACTCGGTGAAGCCCAAGGCGCCGTACATGACGAGGGCGGGCTCGTTGGTAGAGACGACCTGGAGGTAGGAGCGCTCGGCTCCCCGGTTCGCCGCCCAGGCGAGCATCGCCTCGGTGATGTGGCGCCCGTGGCCCTGCCGGCGCCGGGATGGGTCGGTGACGATGTCGAACAGACCCACCCAGGGCCCGTCGATGACGGCGATGCCGATGGCCGCCGTACTCATGAACGCACCCATGTCCAAGGTGAGCGAGCCGAGAGACTCGCCGACCTCGGCCGTGCGCAGCTCATCGTGCGATCCCCAGCGGGCGTAGCGGTCCAGCCAGGTGGGCCCGGCGCCCGCCGCCACCGCCACCGTTTCGTCCGCCCGCCCGCCCACCGGCCCGGTCATCATGATCACTTCCGGCCCGTGGTCGTAGCCACGGGTCTGGAGGCGGGCGTCGAGGTGGGAGTCGAGCGGTGTCAGGCGAAATTTCGGATCGCGACCGCGAGACACGTAACGGCGCTCCACGGCCTCGATCCGTTCGAACAGTTGGCGACGGGGGCTCTCGCCGAAGGTGACACACGAGTTGAGCCGGCTGACCTCTCCCCGGCCGATCGCCACCAGCCAACGGCCGATTCGCACCGTCTCGGCGGGTGGCATCGCCCGGACAGACCTCTCCTCGAGGTCGAGGATCAGTCCGGGGTCCATGCCAGTGCGGAACGAGCGGCGAGATGACCACACATGCCGTGGGTGCCTGCCCCCGGAGGCGTGGAGGACGAGCACAGGAAGACGCCCGGCAGGGGCGTGGCGTAAGGGTCGCGCTGGGGGAACGGACGAAACACGAGCTGACGAAACGTGTGGGCGCCACCCGAGATGTCGCCGCCGAGGTAGTTGGGGTTGTGCGCTTCCAGGGCGGCAGTGTCGGTCGTGTGGACGGCACGAATGGTCTCCCGGAAGCCGGGAGCATACTCCTCGATCCGGCCGATGACGTGATCGGTGAGGTCGACCCGCGACCCGTTCGGCACGTGGGCGTAGGCCCAGACCGTCTCCGATCCCCGCGGAGCCCTGGTCGGATCGAATCGACTCGCCTGGACGACCAGGATGAAGGGTCGGTCGGGATGCCGGCCGCCGAAGGCCGCCGTCTCGGCTTCGTCGATGGCGTCCAGCGTCCCGTCGAGGTGAACGGTTCCGGCCCGTCCGAGGTCCGGCTCGATCCACGGAATCGTGCCGTCGGTGACTGCGTCCAGCTTGAACGCTCCCGGGCCGCGGACGAAGGCGGTCGCCTTGCGCAGATATCCCGGAGGCAGCCGATCGGCGGCGATGCGGGCCAGTTGGTTGGGGGACACGTCGAGGAGGGTGAGGTGTCTCGCCGGAAGCTCATCGAGCGACGTCACGTCGTAGCCGGTGCGGATCTCGACGCCGCGGGTCCGGGCGTAGGAGGCGAGGGCGCGGACGATGGATGCGCTCCCGCCGCGGGCGACGGGCCAGCCGGCCAGATGGGCGGTCGCCATCAGGAACCATCCGAAGGAGGCGGTGAGGGGTCGGGAGAGCGGGAGAAACGCGTGGGCGGCGCAGCCGGCGAACAACGCTCGGGTCGACTCGGAACGGAAGCGCCGCGCCGCCGTGGTGGCGGGGAGCACTGCGTGCACGCCGAATCGGGCGAGAGGGAGAGGATGACGGGGGAGGCGAGGAATCGGGCCGAGGATGGCGTCCTGCAGCTTCGGCCAATCGCGCACGAGCGGTCCCATCACCTTTCGATAGGCGGGGCCGTCCGTGCCGAGAGCGTCGACCGCCCGCTCGAGGTCGCGATGGAGAACGGCGGCATGGCCGGGGCTCACCGCGTGTGCCAGCGGGAAATCGGCGTGGGCCCATTCCAGACCGTGATCGGCGAGCGGAAGCGATGTCAGATACGGGGACAGGACCGCGATCGGGTGGGAGGTGGAGCAGATGTCGTGCAGCACCCCCGGCTCGGTCAGCTCGAGCGTGCGGGCGCCTCCACCGATCTCGTCGGACCGCTCGACGACGAGCACGGATCGTCCGGCGTCGGCGAGGGTGGTGGCGGCGGTCAGCCCGTTGGGTCCGGCCCCGACCACGACGGCATCGAATCGTTCCATCGCCCGACATTGTGGCCGACACGGGACATCAGACTCGTGCGAGATTCATCGAACGGATGGAGAGATGTGGTTGATCGAGGATGAAGTTGACATTCCCCGACTGATGCGAGATACTTCCACTCGTTCGATAAGCATCGAACGCAGCTGACTAATCGAACGCAGCTGACAGTCGACCCTTTGGTAGAACCATGTCCGACAACAAGGACTACCGGCTCCGACTCGACCGCGGGTCGCCCGACGTGCGCAAGCGGTTCGAGGTGGTGTCCCGCCCCGAGTCCGTCTTCGACGTCATGCTGGCGCTCTGGTCCGCCTTCGGCGACGAGAAGATGTCCAAGGAGCAGGAGATCGGAAGGAAGTTCTTCGAGACGTTCCGCAAGGAGATCCCGACCGACACGCTGGCAGAGATCGAACGCATCGGTGTCGACGAGGGCTCGATGTGGGCGACGCTCCTCACGTTCGTCGCCTCGAGAGCGCCGGTGGGCGACGACGAGTCCGTTCTCACCTGGCTGGAGACGACCGACGAAGACATCGCCGGAGCGATCCTGAGCGAAATGGCCTGGTCGGCGGACGAGGCGGAGCTCGCAGCCGCCATCGACTCGCGTGATCCCGCAGCGCTGGCCTCCGTCATGCCCGCCGTCAAGGAACACGCCCGAAGCTGTGTCGCCACCGCCCTGCAGGTCCCGGTCGGGGAGATAGGCCCGGCGACGGCGAAGATCCTGCGCACTGTCAAAGACACGTCCTACGGCTCCAGTGCCGAGACCTGGCGCAGGGCGATCGCCGCTTCTGCGGAGAGCACCAGGGTGCTCTCCGCCACACTCGACCCGCACGAGCTCATCGAGCAGGTCACGAACGGCATCGCCTATCAGATCCCGTTGGGGACCCGGCAGCTCGTCCTGGTGCCGACCGTGACGCTGAGGCCGTGGACGCTGATCACCGACTTCGGTGATTCGATCGTCGTCGCCTACGCCGTGGCCGACGAGCACATGGACCGGGACCCGGACGCCGCACCCGGCTGGCTGGTGCGGTTCCACAAGGCGCTGGGGGACGACAAGCGGCTGCGGATCCTGCGCGAGATCGCCGGCGGCGGCGCCACCACCCTCGCCGACCTCACCGAGGTGCTGGGACTCGCCAAGTCCACGGTCTTTCACCACATGGGGATCCTTCGAGCCGCAGGGCTGGTGCGGGTCGTCTTCGAACAGGGAGACGACGGCACGAACACCTACCAACTGCGTTTCGAGACCTTCGCAGACGCCGAAGCCCAACTCCAGAAGTACCTCGAAGTCATCATCACTCACGAAGGAACCCGCTCATGAACCTGTACTACGAAGGCTATGTGCGGGCCCGCCGCACGCTCGACGCCAATCGAATTGACCACGTCCGTGTCGACGAGGTCGTCGTCCGCCACCCTCTTCGATTTCGGGTGGGACTCTCCCTGGTCTCGCTCGGGCACCATCTGATGGGGGTCGGTGATCCCGAGCTGAACAAGGCTGCCTGACGGCAGGAGAGTCACATCCGATCGGGATGGTCCCCCGACCAGCCGACGGGGAGCGGCTCACCAGGCTCCTCGTTCCTCCCGAACCGAGAGCCCCGGCCTGCCAGTGGGATCTGGATAGGCGGGGTTCTCGTGTTGATGAAATCCGCCCCGTGGCCGACGTCGACCTGCTGCCGCTGGAGCGACGTGTCCTGATCGCGAAGAGCGAGAGGATCGGAGTCGATCGACTGCGATTCTGACCCGGACCCTGTCACGTCTGCTTCGTTTGGGGGAATCTCGGCCTGGATGTCAGCGAGACGGGTCGGCAGTGGTGTCGTAAGGGTGAAATGACCAGATCACGGATCGAATCGGGGGATTGGATGGCGTTGTCGGACGCCGACCTGTACCTGCGGCACGCCGCTGAGTTGACCCGGTTCGCCACAGTGCTGGTGGGTCCCGATGATGCCCAGGATGTGGTCTCCACCGCGTTCGCGCGCTGCATGACCTCGAAACAGTGGACAGACGTCGCCGACCGGCGGGCGTATCTCTTCCGTGCTGTTTCGAACGAGGCGAAGAACCTGCGCCGTTCGGCCGCCCGGCGGCGGGCACGTGAGTTGGCTGCCTCGCCGGATCCGGTGGTCGAGGTTCGAACCCCCCGGCCGGAAGTACGGGCGGCCATTCTGGAGCTGAGTGTCCGTCAGCGGGCGGTCGTCTATCTCACCTACTGGCACGACATGACCGACGCCATGATCGCCGCCCATCTCGGGATCGGCGCAGGGTCGGTGCGCCGGCACCTGGCCCGGGCACGATCGAAACTACGGGAGGCACTCGATGAGTGATTTACACGAAGAGATCCGGTCGGCGATCGCCAGCCTGGCCGACGAGGCACCCGAGCCCGCGCCGTTTGATCGGATCGCGGCCAGGCGTACCCCGCCCATGAGACTGTGGACCGGGCCGGGGGTGGCGTTCGTCGTGTTCGCCGCCGTGGTCGTCATGATCGGTGCCGTGGCTCTGATCCGCCCCCTCGGCGGCTCGACACCGCCGCTCACCGACCTTCCAGGACTCGAAGCGGACGTCGACGGGCCGGCGCTTGAGAGCGTCTTCGCCCTCCCCGCCTTCCTTGCGGAGGGTTTCGAGCCGGTCATCGTCCGCCGGGGTTGGCTGGACGACAGCATGACCCTCGTCTTCCACGGTGAGTCGGACCGAGAGTTGTCGATCGCCACCACACTGTGGCCGGATGTCCCGTCGGATACCACCCTTCTGCTGAACCGTCTCGATGCCGCCTACCCGACCCTGTCGATCGTCGAAACGACCGTCCGGGGCCGGATCGCCTTCCTGATCGACGGGGGCGACCCCGCCACGGATGGCTGGACCGTGTCCGTCGTTGTGCTCGAGGGCCCGCAACTGGTCTCGCGGGTCCTCGGGGTCGGTGTTTCGGCCACCGATGTCCTCTCGGTGGCTCGCAGCCTCGCCCCTGTGTCCGCTGACGCGTTCCGGCGGTGGGCATCCACCGCGATCGACTGGCATCTGAACGTGGGTGGAGCGGTGGCCGATCCCGACACCTTCGTCGAGTCGATCGAATCGGTCGACGGTGTCATGGACGTGAGGATGCTGCCCGGCCGTCGGTTCGGATCCGATCCGTCGCTCGTCATCCAATACGACGAGACCGAACAGAGTCCCACCACCACGATGCCGGCCGATCCGAACGCCGGTACGACCACCACCCTGACCGAGCTCCGGCGTGTGCAACTGTTCCTCACCCTCCAAGATCCCTCACAAGCGGAGGACATCGCGGCGGTCGTCGCCCAGATCCCAGGAACGGGGGAGATCGTCTACTCGCCCGCAGTGGAAGAAGCCGTCACCGAGGCGTTCTTCGATGCGGCTCTCAGCACCGCCCGGGTCATCCACGACGACCCCCGCGTTCATCAACCGGCGTTCGGACCCGAGCCACGATTCGACACCACCGAACTGGGCACGGAAGTCCCGCTCATCCCCGCCACCGCGGATGTGGGCTTGTCGCCGGAAGAACTCCGAGATATCGACGAACGGCTCCCGGGAACCTCCCTCGAGAGTTCTGCATCGCTACGCGGGCCAATCCTCCACATCGGTGCCCTCGAAGATGGCAGCCGGCTCATCCTCACCTTCGACGGGGGATCCGGCTACATCGAGCGGACCTTCGGTGCTGATCGCTGGTGGTCCGGAGGCGCCGGGACCCTCGGCAGCTACTTCTACGGCGAGGTCGGGTCAGGAGGATCCTCCGACGGTCCCACCTACGTCCGGATCAGAGTGCCGTTCGCGACCTCGGTCGTCGTGCTCACCACCGACGGCGGAGTCCAACTCTGGCAACGACCGATCGCCGGCCATGCCCTCATCCCCGTCGACAGCCCCGCCGGACAGCGGCCGACCGGCACGGTCACCGCACTCGGAGCCAATGGCGAGACCATTGGACAATGGCAACGGGGCGGCTGACCGCGACGCGCCAGGTGGCCGTGTGACCGATCATCGGGATGCCGGTTGAGGATCGGGGAGGCCCAGAAGGGCTCCGGGTTGTGCGGCGACTTCTGCGGCGGCGGTGGACGCTGGTACCTCCGTCACGACGGGACCTCGTGGTCAACCATCGACTCGGCCGAGATCGGACGCCAACCCGAACGCTGGGACGCCTGAACACGAATCATGCCCGGGCTGAACCCGGGTCTGATTTCTACCGGAAGGATCTCGGTATTGCTGCCGACCCCGTCATGTTCTAACCGGCGGTCCCGTCGCGGAGTGAGAGCGGGTTCGGGCAGGCATGGGAGAGCGGGTCCATGCAGCGCCCACCGGGCGCGCATGTCCGACCGAATGGGCCTGGCGATACGCTCTGATGGTGACCGAGCGTGACGCAGGCGGCGGGAAGGTGCCGGGTCGGTTTGTGACCTGTGTCGTTCGGGCTTCGGTGCTCGGCACGCTGCGGGTGGTGGAAGGGTCTGGCCGGCGGTGACCGGGGTGTCGTCCTATATCCGGTATCTGCGGTCGCTGGTGGGGCGGCGCAGGATCATGCTGACGGCGGTTGGGGTGCTTGCCCGCGATGCGGCGGGCCGTGTGTTGCTTCACCGTCGCACTGACCTCGATATTTGGGGGATCCCCGGCGGAGCGTTGGAGCTGGACGAGACCCTCGAGGATTGTGCACGTCGGGAGGTGCTGGAGGAGACCGGGTACGAGGTGGGATCGTTGGACCTGATCGGTCTGCACTCGGAGCCGGAGTTGGCGGTCCGGTACCCGAACGGCGATGAGGCGCTTTGGGTCACGGTGACCTTCGAGGCGGAGGTCGCCGACCAGGTGAGGCCCTTCGATCGGTCGGAGACTGCGGATGTGGCGTTCTTCGCCCTGGGTAAGTTGCCGCCCATGCTGGTCCCGCATGGGCGGATGGTCGCTGCCTTGACGGCGACCGACCGTCCGGTGTTCGGGGCGCCGGTCACCGAGTCGGTAACGACCCCCCAGATCCCGGACATTCGCTCGATGATCGGGACTGCCCCCTATATCGCTCCTGGAGTGTGTGGCGTGGTCGTGAATGACGCAGGCCGAGTCTTGGTGGGACGTCGGGGTGACGACGGGTCGTGGTTCTTTCCGGGTGGGGCGATCGATCTTGGCGAGAACGCGGCGGCTGCCGTGATCCGGGAGGTCGGAGAAGAAACCGGCCTCGAGGTTGAGATCGAACGGCTGCTTGGAGTTCACTGCGAGCCGGCACTGCGCTCCTATCCGAACGGTGACCAGACGAAAGGAGTGGTGTCGTACTTCCGGTGTGTCCCCGTCGGCGGCACGATTCGACCAGACGGGGAAGAGACCACCGGGCTGCGATGGCTAACCCTCGCCGAACTGGCATGCTTCCAGTTGGACGGCCCCCGCAGACAGGCACGCGACGCCGTCATCAGGTATCTCGACAAGGGTTGGTTCGTGGTTCAGTGAGCGTCGGGAAGTACGACCCGAGAATGGCGACCATTCAAAACGACACCTCCAACGTCGACGGCGAGAAATGTCGCTTGTTGGACTCGATCCGTATGAAGTGCCACAGGAACGTGCCTTGCCGGGAAAGGTAAGCACTCGTCACGTCTTGCACCGGGGCGGCCTAAACGGCACCGTTCCCCGGCCACGGCCTGACCGCCTTGGGTGCGTCACGCCACATCAAGCGACATCGTGGAAAGCCCAGCAGTGTCTCAGACCGTCGCTGGGCTCCATTTCAACACGGGAGATCACGGCCGGCAGGCGGGAGCCCCAGCGGATCGCTGCGGGGCTCCTTCATCGGACGGGCATCGGGGAGATCCATCAACACAAATACCCCAGCCATCCAGACCCGGCCCGCCAGGCATGGGCTCTCTCACATCTCAGGCGACGGTTCGTCCTCGAGCGGGTCCTCCATCACGACGTCGAAACGCTCGCCACAGTCGGCGCAGCGATAGGCGAAGGCGGTGCCCGGTTCGGGGTCGGGGTCGTCCTCGGGAGGGAGGAATGAGATGAGCGAGGCTTCGCCCAGACAGTCGATGCATGTGA
>Ga0214472_10000891_pt1 | contig 35519 bp, 40 predicted proteins | sample RVTome_6_FD_207662 | JGI IMG/M metagenome (GOLD analysis project Ga0214472, IMG submission 207662) | Soil microbial communities from uranium-contaminated site in the Upper Colorado River Basin, Wyoming, United States - RVT140D175 | ecosystem: Environmental > Terrestrial > Soil > Contaminated >...
GGCCGAATCACGGGCGCGTCGCGCTCTGGGTCGCGCCGAATATCGAATACTTTCACTTCGACAAGCCGATTCGCGGCTCAGGCAGCAATCACGTGCCGGATGTGCCGGGCTACACGCTGCGCGACTACGGCTCGCGCGTCGGCGTCTTCCGCATCATGGAAGTTCTCGATAAGTTCGACATTCGCGCTAGCGTCCTGCTCAACGCGGAAGTGTGCGAACATCATCCCGCGATCATCGAAGAAGGCAACAAGCGCAAGTGGGAATGGCTCGGCCACGGCATGACCAACAGCATCTCGATGTTGAATTATTCGCCGGACGTCGAGCGCGACATCATCCACAACGTCAAAGAGATCATTACCAAGGCCACCGGCAATGCGCCAAAAGGGTGGCTCGGTCCGGGATTGGGCGAGACTTACAACACGCCCGACCATCTAGCCGCGGAAGGATTCGAATATGTCTGTGACTGGGGCAACGACGAGCAGCCGACGCCGATGCGCGTCAAGAGCGGGCGAATGATCGTTGTCCCTTACGAGTTGGGGGTCAATGATATCCGCGTCTTCACGCGCGAGAACCACACGCCGGAGCAGTATTACCGAATGGTGTGCGACCATTTCGACACGCTATATAAGGATAGCGCGTCGGGCGGCCGCGTGCTCTGCCTGCCGCTCCATCCGTTCGTCATCGGCATGCCGTTTCGGGTCAAGTATTTGGAAAAAGCGCTGGAATACATCTGTTCACACGAGGGGGTCTGGCGCACGACAGGCTGGGAAATCGCGGAGTGGTACTACCAGCACTACTACAAGAACCCGGGGAGGTTTGAGGGATAGAGGGTCGAGGATCGAGGATGGAGGATCGAGGATGGAATGATGGAGTGTTGGAGTGACGGGGTCGATCGGGATCGATCCGAACAGTCTACCCACCAGAACTCTCCGTGATTCATTTGATGCGTCGATTAGTCCTGCGGCGTTGGGTGTCCCGTGCAAGTATATTGACGCTATACTGACCAGTGATATTGATTATACCTGCGAAAAGGAATCATTGATAACTTGTTGATTGAAAGAGTAATTTTCATTGCGGAGTTTTCGATCTATCGAATATCGTTGATCAGTATACTCAATGGTTAGCACAGCGAAGAAAGTAGCCCTATGACATCGAAAGCCACCATACGTGCGATGGAAGCTGCCGAACGGCGGCGGCAGCGCGACGCTATGAAGCGCCAGCGTGAACTCGAACGTCACGCCAAGGAAATGGCGAAGCTCTCTGCCCTCGAACAGGCACGCGTGGAGGTCGAGACCTACGAGAACGCCTTAGACGTCCTTCTCTCCGTTCACAAAGAGCAGGTTGATCCGATGGACTGGCTCTCCGTCGCGGCCACCCTGCCGCCAGTTCCGCCCAGCCGCCAGTCACACAACGAACTCAGAGCCCGCCAGCGCCTTGCGATCACACCCGCGGGCAAAGAGGCTGAAGACGCCATTGGCCAAGCGAAACAGCAGGACGAACGCAAATACCAGGAAGCTCTGCAAGCTTACGCCGCTGATCACGCCGAATGGGAAAAGATGTCCAACCTTGCTCGGAGGATCCTCGCCAGGGATTCCAATGCCTACATCCCGGCCATCGAAGAAATAAGCCCGCTCTCTGAGCTTGCGAGTATCGGTTCCTCGCTTCACTTCACGGTTCACAATCCGCGCCTAGTCGAGGTCGTTGTCAGCGCCCACGGCCGCCAACCCATTCCCACGGAACTCAAGACCCTCACGGCGTCCGGCAAGGTCTCGGTCAGGGCGATGCCAAAATCCCGCTTTGTCGAAATCTACCAGGACTACGTCTGTGGCTGCGTTTTACGTGTGGCCCGCGAACTCTTTGCGCTCCTGCCAATCGAGAGTCTTCTAATCTCCGCCACTGCCGAGGCCTTGGACACAAGCACGGGCCAGTCCGTGGAATGCCCCTTCCTCTCTGTCGTCATTTCCCGCGCTACCCTCAACACACTTAACTTCGACATGCTTGATCCCTCAGACTCAATCATGGGCATGACCCACCGCGGCGATCTCAAGGCCTCCCGAAAGACGGGCGATTTCGAGTTCATCACGCCGTTGAACGTCGCCGACCTGACACAGCATGACCTTCTCGCGAACGCGGACTTCAACACAGTCCTCGCCACGGCGCAACGGCTTCGCGCCGATCTCGCGGCGCAGTGTTCCGCCCTGAACCCCGAACCAGCGGAAATCCTGGCAACCAACGGAGATACCTGATGACTACCTTCCTCGCCATCCTCTGCCTGGGCCTACTCATCGCCCTTGCCATCTTTTTCTTCAAGAACAAGAGCCTCTCGCGCCTTGTCGCCCAACGCCAGGCGGACGTTGCGGCCGCGCAGCAGGAGACTGCCCGCGTGCGTACGGAAACCGAGCAGTCGCTCAACGAAGCCCAGAAACTCATCGACCAGCAGGTTGCTGACATGCACGCCGAGGCCGACCGCGTCCGCCAGCACTACGAGGCCGAAGCCCGCCTCATTACCGAAGCCTCGCAGACCCAACTCGCCACGGTCCTCTCCGACGTGGAATCTCTACGCCGCTTCGCCTCGCTTCGCGACGCGGAGGCCGAGGTCCGCGAGACCCTCGAAGCCGCCATGTCAGAAGCCGGCGCGCTTCGCGCCCAGGCCCAGGCGCTCCTTGAACAGGCACGTTCCGCCGCTGAGACCGAGCGTCTCAAAGCCACAGAACGGGCGAAGGCCATCTACGAACAGGCCGATGCGCGCCTCAATCAAGCCACGCGCGACGCCGGCCGGATCGTCGCCGAAGCCGAGAAGCGGGCGAAGGAGATCGCCGGTGAGGCCTACGATGCCCTCCGCGACAAGCAACTGCTCGAACGCGCCGTCGAGGCCATGCGCAACGTCATCGAGGGCTACGGCGACCGCTACATCATCCCCACGCACAGCCTTTTGGACGACCTGGCAGTTGAGTTCGGCTACACCTCTGCCGGCGAATCCCTCAAGTCCGCCCGGGCGCAGTCCCGGCGCATGGTCGAACAGGGTGAAGCTGCAACTTGCGAGTACGTCGACGCGAATCGGCGGGAGACCGCCATCCAATTCGTCATAGACGCCTTCAACGGTCGCGTCGACGCCATCCTGGCAAGGGTCAAGCGCGACAACTACGGTCAGCTCGAACAGGAGATCCGCGACGCCTTCAACCTCGTTAACCTGAACGGCAAGGCATTCCGCGATGCCCGCATTCTCGACGCCTATCTAAACGCCCGCCTCGACGAATTGAAGTGGGGCGTCGTCGTTCAGGAACTCGCCCGGAGGCAATTGGAGGAACAGCGCGAGATCAGGGCGCGCATGCGCGACGAAGAGAAGGCCCGCAGGGAGTATGAACAGCAGATGCTCCAGGCGGTGAAGGAAGAAGAACTCAAGAAGAAGGCCCTCGAAGAGAAGGAACGGGAACTTGCCGCGGCGCGATTCGCCTTCGAGCATGCAGCGGCACAGGACAAAGTCGAGTGGGAACGAAAGATCGCAGAAATGCAACAGGAGAATGAGGGACTCCGACAAGAGTTGGCCGATGCCACTGAGAAAAAACTCACAATCGCCCAGCAGACGAAGACAGGTACCGTTTATATCGTCTCGAACGTCGGCGCATTCGGCGACGGCATCTACAAGATCGGCCAGACGCGACGACCTGACCCACAAGTCCGCATTGACGAACTGGGGGACGCCAGCGTTCCCTTCGATTTCGACATTCATGCCTGCATTAAGAGCGACAACGCGCCGGCATTGGAACACAAACTCCAAAGGCGCTTTCTCGCGACGCAGATCAACAAGGTAAATTCACGTAAGGAGTTCTTTCGCGTCACCCTCAAAGAAATCCGTGAGGAGCTCGACCGACTTACCCAGACCGAGCCGCTCACAATTGTCCATTGGACAGATACGGCTGCGGCGGCCCAGTATAGAGAAACCCTCGATATCGAAGGTGATTCGCAGAAGCTGCAGAAGTGGCTCGCCCGTCAAGAGGCTCTTACAGAACGCGCCTTGCGACTCGATGAGCTTCGCTTGTCGTTGGCCGATGTAACGGAACTGGAAGTTCAGGAAGAGACACCCTGAGCAGCCAACACTAGGTGGACCGTGCCAACAACCGCCTCCAACACTACGCCGTTTCCGCTACTCTCCACCGGGGAGGTTGAGGCGGGGCGTTAGACGGATCTCTGTGAGCCCTTATGGTGCAGCAACCCATAATAAGATTTACTCGATACCCGGTTATCTCCCACAGCGCGGAATACCTCGTCATGGGCCATCTCATGCGGCGGAACATTCTCACTTACAAAGCGCCGCCGAACAACGAAGGCTACGATCTAATATGTATCCACCCTGATCCGCGCAGGAACGGGCGGCAAATCCGTGTCCAGGTCAAGAGTCGCCTTGCCACCGATAGCGACCGTGGGTTTCCCGTTAAAGCTCAAACTCTCGATGCATTTGACTACTTGATCGTCGTCTTCCTCAACGTCGGATATTTTTTTCAGAAGGCACGCCGGTCATTGTCGCGGGATGGTGCGACGGAGCCGGAGTTTTACACTTTCCCCGTTTCTTTTATTCGGTCACACCACGATACCCGGTCATCCTGGGAAAAAGTCAGGACACGCGGTTTAGAAATCGAGCTTTACAAGAACGAGGCTGGCTTTGAACAGATAGCGCGTGAACTTCAAATTCCTTACCCGGAGAAAATCCGATGAACGAGACTCAGACCGTCTTCGCTATTTTCTTCGCCATATTCTTGGGTACCGTCGCAAACGTACAGCCGAGATGGAAAGCCTTCAATTGGCCTTTGTTGTTCCTGATGCCAAGCGGCCAACGGGGCTGTATTCGGCGGCGTCTTCTCCTCTCCTTATTAGCTCTCAATCTAGCACCGGTGACTTTCTTCGGTTTCGCGCTCTGGATGCTGCGCGGATCGCTTACCGATCCTAAAGACTGGACTGGTTACACAGCTCTTGATGTTGTCTTGCGCGGTGTGGTTCCCGCGTTCGCAGCGTTTGCTTTCTATCGGCTCTGGCTAGGCGCGGTCGAGTTCAGTCCTGCCTGTTTCTACCTTTCCAAACAGGGCGATCTCCCTGAAGACCTTCAATCCGAAAGGCCACCTTTGGTAGAGCCGACAATTAAGGACCTGAACATCACAGCGCGTGCTTCGTGCGCAAACTTACTTGTGGGGTTCGTTTACCTTTTGATACCGTCGCTGTTTCTTATTAAGTGGTTATGATTGTTTACCGTCTAACATTTCGCTTCAGACCGATCGCTAAGAGCGCCGGCTGAGCTTCGCGTTAGCCAGCCGGTCGTTTTGTTCTAGATTTTGCCTCGTGGAGAGCAAGAAACAGATGGCAATTCCTGATCCATTGATCACGACTTCTGCCGATCGGTTGAGCGGGACTCCCGTGTTTGCAGGCACCCGCGTCCCTGTGCAAACTCTTGTAGATTACCTTGAAGAAGGTGGACGATTTTCTGACCGAATTTCCTGGCGTTTTCCGTGCGCACGCCATCGCGGTCTTGGAACTCGCGAAATCGGCCCTCCTTGCCAAGGCTGTTGCCGCATAGCTGCAAGTGCGAGTAGTCCTTGATGGCTGCGTGCCAAGCCGCCTAGCCGATGAATTGCAGGATCACGAAGTTAACACGGCGCCGGAAATGGGCTGGGCGAATCTCGACGCTTTGGGGATAAAAGGCCATACTCTCGGCTCGTCTAAAACGGATGGTAATACTTCGAAAATCTCAGCAAGCGGATTTAGGAGCGATGTCGGCAATTGTCAACGACGCGGCGCAGGCTTATCGAGGAGTGATACCGGCCGACCGGTGGCGGGAACCCTATATGCCGTTGGATGAACTGGCAAACGAGATAGCGGATGGCGTCGTTTTCTGGGTGGCGGAGGAAGACGGGCATCTATTAGGGGTGATGGGGATACAGGACAAGGGAGACGTGGCTTTGGTGCGCCACGCCTACGTCAAGCCAACCATGCAGAGGAAGGGCGTGGGAAGAAAGCTACTGCGCCATGTGGAGAGCCTTACGGGCAAGCCCGTCCTCATTGGTACCTGGGCGGATGCGTCGTGGGCCATCGAGTTTTATCGGAGGAACGGTTTCACGGTTGTTCCAAACAGGTACAAGGACTCCCTGCTCCGGAGATACTGGTCAATCCCGGCGAGACAAGTCGAAACGTCGGTTGTACTTGCCGATGGACGATGGATGCAGGCCCAACGCGCACTCCAGCGGACGACTGATCGCCGCCGCGGAGAGCCAGGTTGAGCCAGAGATTGAATTGATTTGTCCGTCGCTTCAATAATTCGACAATTTGAACCGATTGTGGCGACGTCCAGTGGGGGCAGCGCCTTATCGTCGCGGCCGATGTCGCTTCACGGCTCGTTCACTTTGCCCCGAGCTCTCCGGTGAGCGTTACCGACGAGCGCACTTCGATGGTGCCGGCTTCGACGGGAGTCGGTGCGGCGACCATCGCTTCCATCTGCGCGCCGCGCGCCAGAGGGGTGATGATGGGACGGATGCCGCGATCGCCTTCCGTGACGGAAAGAACTCTGACGATTTTGAGGCCGAGAGAAGCGGCTATTTCTTCCGCTTTCGCTTTGGCTTTGGTCGAAGCCAGGCGCAGCGCTTGCAATTGCGCGGCATGCTCGTCCTTCAGATTAAATACCAACCGGTGAATGGTGTTGGCCCCCGATTGCATTGAGGCGTCGATCAATTTGCCAACATTGGCGAGGTTCCCCGTCTTGATGCGCAGAATGTTGGTCGCGGTGTAGCCGACGATCTCCGGTTTGCCACCCTGCGGGTAACGATAGCTCGGATTGAGGGAGTAACTCGCCGTTTTGACTTCATCGCCTTTGCCGAGAATCTTTTTCACTTCGCTCATGACCCGCGCGAGCTTGTCGGCGTTCTCTCTCGCGGCGTCGGGAGCGTTTTTCGCCTGGGTGACAACGCCGATGTCGATCTCGGCTTGATCCGGTTCCACCGTGATCACCGCTTCGCCGTTGGCCGTGACCGAAGGCGGACGGAGCCCACGCTCCGTTTCTTGGGCGCGAGCGATGGACATGGTTAACAGAAGAGCGCCGGCCAGAACGCTCAGGGTTTTCATGCGCGATCCTTTCGGTGACGGATTCTCCGTTTCAGACTAGCGCAACTTGGACTGCCCCGCCAGACTTGACGTCTTGCATCCATTCGTTAGATATTCGGTGCAATTTTATGAAACTCGCCGCCGTGGCCGCTATTTGGGTATGGATCGCCGGTTGCTCAACGTCTCAGGGGCGGCTTTTCTGGCGCGTGCGGGAATTGGCGCTGGCATCGCCGCCGGTCATCGAGTTGCAAAACCCCGAGGGGAAAAGTGTTCTTACCATGAACGCGCAAACGGTCAATAAACTTCTGCTCGCGCATTTTCGCATCACGCGCAGCGCCGGCGTTCAAGCCGAGCTGGTTATCGCCGACGGAGAACATCCCAACGCGTTCGTTGGTTTGATGATGGGCCGTCGCGTGGTGGCCATCAACACCGCAATGATCAGGCTGATCGGCGACGATATCGATGAACTTGCCGCGCTGCTCGGCCATGAAACGGCGCACTGGGCTAAAGGACATGTCGATGCGGGGCGGCTGCGCTCCAGCACGATTCAGGCGGCCGGCAACCTGATCGGCGCGGGATTGAGCATGACTGGAATTCCGGCCGCCGGGCTGATCACAGGATTGGGCGCGGACATGATCGATGCCACGTTTAACCGCGACGACGAACGGGAGGCCGACGCCTTCGGTGTCGAATACATGCTCGCCACCGGATTCGATCCCGGGGCGGCCGTGCGCTTGCATGAAAGGATGCTCAGGCTGCCCGGTGGCGTGCGCGTTCCGTTCTTGAGCACTCATCCGAGCAGCGAGGAAAGAATCGACAACCTCAAGAAGCTGATCGCGGCGAAAAAAGCACAACAACCTGCCGAGCCGGAGCGGCTTGACGACCGTTGAACAACATGGCGAACGCGGTTGTGTCAGTTTTGGCTCGCGGTTTGACGGGTTCCCGTTGCGCGAAGCGTTCGATCCCTGGTAATCCTGAAGGGTGCCATCGACGGTCGCAGCGACAAGCAACGGTGTCAAGCCACGGTTCTTCTACGGGTGGTACATCGTTGCTGTCGGATTCATCGCCAACGTCGCGACTTCTTTCGCGCTTGCCAGCACGCTGAGCATCTTTCTTAAACCTCTCACAGCGGATTTGGGTATTTCCCGCGGCGTGTTTTCTCTATTGCGCTCCGGCGAGGGAATCATCGCGGCTGGTCTTGCGCCACTGGTCGGTGTGCTGGTCGACCGCTACGGCGGGCGCTGGTTGATGGTGGGGGGCGCGGCGATCGTCGCCGTGGGCTACTTGCTTCTCGGCCAGGTTGCGAGCTTCGCGCAGTTCGCCGCGGTGCGCCTCACTCTGGTGAGCTGCGGCGACGTCTTGATGGGCTACATGGTGGTTAACGTCGTGGTGGCCCAATGGTTCGTGCGCCAGCGCGGGCGCGCCTTCGCGTTCACCAGCATGGGTGTTGGCTTCGCCAAGGTCTGCATGCCGATCCTCGCAGCTTGGCTGCTGCTCATGCTGGGCTGGCGGCAGACCTGGGTGGTGTTCGGCGTGCTCACGGCTGGCTTGCTGATTCTGCCGGCGCTGCTCTTCGTCAGGCGGCGGCCCGAAGAGATGGGGCTCAATCCCGACGGCGACGCCAAGCCGGCCGGTGCCGACACGACGCCCCAGGGAAAGAATAGCGGCGCCTCTTCGATCACGCATTCCGCAGACCTCGCCTGGACGCGCTCCGAGGCGCTGCGCACTCGCGCCTTTTGGCTGCTCGTCATCACCTTCGGCATCTCGAGCATTGGGGTAACGGGGCTCAATCTCCATGTGTTTTCCTACGTCACCGACATCGGCCACTCTCCGGTGGTCGCCGCCAGTGTCATGAGCGTGATCGCTTCCATGCAGCTCGCTTCGCCTTTGGCATGGGGGCTGCTCGCCGAACGCGTCGACGCCCGCATCGCCGCGATGCTGAGATTCGTTGTTCAAGCCATCGGTTTGGGACTGGCGATCTTGACGGGCAATCTTTTCTGTCTCTATGCCGGGTTTTTTCTGTACGGTATCGGGCTCGGCGGCAACATGGTCTTGCCGGACATTCTCTGGGCCAACTATTTCGGCCGCCGCTCGCTCGGCAGGATCCGCGGTATGGGATTGCTGATTTCTCACGTACTCGCCGCCATCGGTCCGCCGTTTTTCGGTTTCCTCTACGACGCGACGGGAGGCTACGGACTCTCGTTCGCGATCTTCGGCGCAGTGCTCATGGCCTCGGCGGTTCTTAGTTTGATGTTGCAGCCGCCGCAGAACGGAAGGTTGGAATAATGGAGTTATGGAGCATTGGAGTCAGGGGGGGTCGGATTCTACGTATTCCAACAGTCCAGTACTCCAATACTCCATTCCCCCGATCGTACCTATCTTGCTCTTTGACTTCGTTCCGGCATATTATCTGGCCCGTTAAACGATCTAGGCCGATTCAGGCCCTGGAGGAATGTTAACGGCATTATGGATGCGCTTTTGGGTCGGCTAGTTTTTTGCGTCGGGAGTGAAGAATACCGTTGGGACGATGTGATCCTTGCCGCCAAACTGCGGGGCGATTGGGCCAAGTTGGAAAAAGAACTTCGCGAAGGTTTGGCTTGTGTCACGCGGATGCATGAAGCAGAGGAGGAGATCGACGCCGAAGAGCTGGAGTCGGCGGCAAACGATTTTCGCTACGAGCGCGATCTCGTGACCGCCGAAGAGGCCGATGCGTGGTTGAAGCAGTGGGATCTCAGCGCCGAGGCCTGGATGGATTATATCCATCGCTGCCTGCTTAGACGGAAGTGGGCGGACGAATTGGCCGAGATCGTTGGGCGCTTTCCGGTGACCAAAGGGGAGATTCAAAATTGCCTGCGGGCCGAGGCGGTCTGCTCCGGTTATCTGGCGCGCTTCGCCCAGGCGCTCGCTGCTCGGGCGTCGGCGTTCGAGAAGGCGCGGGAAGAGGGTTGGATGCGCGAAGCGGCGCAGAGCGCGAAGCGGATAAAGAGAATCCACCGGCTGGAAGCGGGTTACCGGAGCTTCCGCGACCATGTGGTGGACTCGCAGGGCCTGAAAGATCAGGTCGGTTGGCGCCGTCTGGATTGGATTCGCTTCGATTGCCGGTATGTATTGTTTCCCGATGAACAGATGGCCCGCGAGGCAGCGTTGTGTGTGCGCGAAGACGGCATGCAGCTCGACGAGGTTGCGGCAAACGCAAAGATCGGCCTGCATGAAGCGCCGATATACTTGGAAGAGATCGATCCGTCTCTGCGGGATCGTTTTCTGTCCGCCGGCAAAGGAGCCCTGGTTGGCCCCCTCGATTGGGACAAGGGATTCGCCCTTTTTGTCGTTGAAGATAAGATTCTGCCCGCGCTCGAAGATCCCGCGACCAGGCAGCGCGCGGAAGAAAGCCTGATACAAAACGCGATTAACCGTGAAATCGCCAACCGGGTAAAATGGCATGTTCGGTTATAAAGTAACGGATGATCATCATTCCCCGCTTGATGACCTGCCCATTCTTCAGTTCCTGCCTGAGAAGGTAAGAACACTGATCGCGGATAGCTTTGTCCCCGGCTCCTATACTTTCGGCCAGACCATCGTTCGGCAAGGCGAGCCGGCAGACGCGTTTTATGTGCTGGTCTCGGGTCAGGCGCGGGTCGTCAAGCAGGGTGATAACGGCGAGGAGATTTCTCTCAATGTGCTCCGTCCCGGAGACGGCTTCGGGGAGATGGGGCTTCTGGAAGAGGCAAGCCGCAACGCCACCGTCCGCGCCACCGGCGAGGTCAGCGTACTGAAGCTTGACCGAGCCGTTTTTCAGGCGCTGATCCACACCGAGCCGGAGATTCGCCAGTACTTCGAACTCCAGATCAAGCATCGCCACCTGCACAACTTTTTCCGTGTTTATTCCCCTTTCGCGCGGCTGCCGGCCGACCTGCTTCACACCCTGCTTGGAGAGCTCAAGCCGGTATCTTTCGATCAGGGCGCCACAGTGATCCGCCAGGGCGAGAGATCCGGCCCAATGTACGTGGTCGAGGAGGGGCGGCTCAGAACTTTCACCGAAGAGAACGGGCACAGGCATTACCTGGCCTATCTCCGCAAGGGGGATTTCTTTGGCGAGATGTCGATCTTCAAAGCCGAGCCCCGCAGCGCCACTGTCGAGGCGGTCTCGCCATGCAAGCTCCTCGAGCTGGCGCCGGTCACATTCGAAAAACTGCTCAAAAACTCACCCGCCTTTAGAGCGCAGATTGAAGAACGGATTGAGCAGTACGATTACAAAAACGTGGCCCGTGTGCCGCTGGACTTTGCCGAGGAAGCATTGCCCGCTGATGTACAGGTCCACGATAAGGTCGGCCCGGAACAGCTGGACCGACCGGAAGTCGAGGACGAAGCCGAGCCGGGACCGTTCGCGTCTGCGGACGGCTATTTTATCAAAAAGGCGAAACGCATCCGCCGCTTCCCGTTGGTGCGCCAGATCGACGAGATGGACTGCGGCGCTGCTTGCCTGGCGATGGTGTGCCGCTACTTCGGCCGGTCGGTGAGCCTGGCGCGGATTCGCCGGCTGGTGCACACGAGCCTCGACGGGACGAGCCTGAAAGCGCTGTGCCACGCCGCGGAGGATCTTGGGCTGGCGGCGCGGTCGGTCAAGACCTCAGGGCAAAGGCTTGGGGAGATGCCATTGCCGGCCATCGTCCACTGGGAGGGTAACCACTGGCTTATTCTTTACGATGTCGATGACAAGCGGGTGCGCGTGGCTGATCCCGCCGTCGGTCTGCGCAGGCTCCGCCGCGAGGAGTTCGAAAAGGAATGGAGCGGCTATGCGGCGCTCTTCGATTACACCGAGGCGTTCGAGAAAGCGCCGGAGGGAAAGGCCGATCTGAGCTGGCTCTGGCCGTTTTTCCGTCCTTTTACAGGATCGATGATCAAGGCGCTGACTCTTTCGATCATCTTGAGCGCTCTTCAAATGGTTCTGCCCGTTTTCACCCAGGTGGTCGTCGATACGGTGCTTGTCCAGCAGGACTTGAGCCTTCTTCGGGTGCTGATCCTTTCGATGGTGGCGGTCCTGCTTGTGATGGTGGTCTCGATGGTGGTGCAGCGTTATCTGCTCAGCTTCGCCGCGGTGCGTGTTGACGCCGCAGCCCTCGATTTCCTCGTGCGCAAGCTCCTGGCTCTGCCGATGAGCTATTTCAGCACCCGTCGGACCGGCGACCTCCAGCGCCGCCTCGAAGGGATCCGGCGCGTGCGCGAGTTTGTCGTGCAACACGCCGTCAGCGGCCTTACCGCGCTTTGCCAGATCGGCGCGGCCATTGCGCTCATGTTCATCTATAGCCCGGTCCTGGCGCTGGTCTTTTTGGCCACCGCGCCCCTCTATGCCTTGCTCATGTATTTTTCCTCGCGCTGGCTCCGTCCGATCTTTGACAACCTGGAAGAAGGATTCGGCAAATACCACTCCCACCAGATCGACGCCATCAAAGGGATCGAGACCGTCAAGGCCGCCGGCGGAGAGAGCGCCTTCCGCACGGCCATGCTTAACCAGTTTCATGGCATGGCGCGGCGCCAATTCGCCGCCGACTTCACGATCATGTGCTACGAGGGGACCATCCAGTCCGTCACTTTTCTCTCATTGGTGCTTTTCCTCTGGGTCGGCGCCGGCGAGGTGATGAAAGGCGCGCTGACGATCGGCGGACTGGTGGCTTTTAACACTTTGGTGGCGCTGGCGAACGCTCCCATCGTGCTGCTGCTGAGCCTATGGGACAACCTGCAATACTCCTCGGTGTTAATGAATCGCTTGCAAGATATCTTTGAGCAGGAGCCCGAGCAGGGCGTCGATCATTCCCGTCTTCTGCCCGTGCCGAGCCTGGAAGGAAGGATTCGCCTTCACAACGTTGGGTTCCGCTACGGCGGTCCGGAGTCCCCGCCGATCATCGAGCAAATCGACCTGGAAGCGCCGCCGGGAAAAACAGTGGCGATCGTGGGCCGCAGCGGCTCGGGAAAAACCACGCTCGTGAAATGTCTCGCCGGCCTGCTCGAACCGACGGAGGGGACTATCTTCTACGACGGCGTCGATCTCAAGTCCCTTAGCTACCGGCAACTGCGCCGCCAGATCGGCTTTGTCCTTCAGGAAAACCATCTCTTTGCCGACAGCATCGCCCGTAACATCGCCTTGGGCGATGATGAACCCGATATGGATCGCGTTCTGTGGGTGGCGCGCATGGCCAACGCCCACGAGTTTATCGAGCGGCTGCCGCTCGGCTATGAAACGCCGGTGGGCGAGACCGGCCTCGCCATCTCCGGCGGGCAGCGCCAGCGCATCGCCATCGCCCGGGCGCTTTACCGCCAGCCACCGGTGCTGATATTCGATGAAGCGACGAGCAACCTGGACACCGAATCGGAAGGCGCGATTCAGCAGAACATGAAACAATTTTTCGAAGGCCGCACCTGCTTTGTCATCGCTCATCGCTTGAGCACGATCCGCGATGCCGATCTCATCGTCGTTTTGGAGAGAGGAAAAATCGTCGAGCAGGGCTCCCATGATGAATTGATGAAGCGCCAGGGGCTCTATTACTATCTCGTGAGCCAGCAGTTGGGGTTGTGAGAACGAAAGATAAAGCTAGGCAAAGATATTTGATATTTTGGGATGAAGAGAAGATCGGAAAAAAACTTTGTCTCGCGCAAAGGCGCAAAGACGCCAAGGAACCCTTGGAAAAAAGCCAAGCTCGAAATTCGAAACAAATTCAAATGATCAAAAATCAGAAAATTCCAAACCAGCTCGATTTGGATTTGAATGGGTCTGATTTTAGATTTATTTGGCTGCCAGTTTGTTTCGGATTTCGATATTCGGATTTCGATTTTTCTTTTGCTGGCGTCTTGTGGTTCGACGGGTCTCACCACCCTGAGCAAAGTCGAAGGCGCGCGATAAATTGTCTTGCAGTCATTTTGTCCAACATTTCTGAGGTAAGCGCCTAAGGTCGAATATGCCGGAAGACAGCCCGCCATTCTTAGACCCGAAACCGCCCCACTGGGCGGCCAATGGCCTCGCCTACCTGGTCATCCTTGTGGTTGCGCTGGCGGCTGTCGCCGCAGTCGCCGTGCAGGTGCCGGAGACGGTTTCGAGTCCCTTTGTCTTGGTGCCCATGCGCGGCGTCGATCCGGTGCGCGCGTCGCGCAGCGGTACCGTGGCGAAGGTCTATGCCGTCGAAGGGCAGGAGGTGAACAAGGGCGCGCCGCTCTTTCTGCTCTACTCCGCTCCCGTAGGCGACCGCTCTGGCGAGCTGCAAGGGCTCAATGCCCAACTCCGCGGCGCCAACGAAAGTTTATCGAACGCCAGGAAGGAGTATGAGAGCCAGACGCGCGCCGACGCCGAGGAGGGCAGGAAAATGGAGGAGCGCGTCTTGTCCCTCACCCGGACCATCGAGCTTAAGAAGAAGGAGCTATTGTTAACGGAAGAAATCCTCAAAAAGTACAAGACGGGCTACGAGAAGGACCTTATTCCGTGGGTCGAGTACGCCGAGCGGCAAAGCGATACGAGCCGCGTCGCCGCGGAATTGGAAGGTCTTGAGAAGGAGCGCAGGGAGAGCCGCGTGGCGCTGGAAAAGCTGCGCCACGAAGCGGAAGCACACGGCATGAAATACCGCGAGCAGGAACGGCGGCAAAGAGAGGAGACCGCTAAAAGCCAGATCCGCACGGCAATTCTCCATAAGGAGTTACAGAACAGCCAGGGCAACCAGCTTTCCGTTCTCGCGCCATGCTCGGGTACCATCTTCAAACTTCAGATCAAAGCAGCGGACGCGTTTGTCAACGCAGGCGACCTGCTCTCGGAATTGGCCTGCGCCGGAGAGAGGCTGCAGGCCGACCTGACTGTGCCGCAGGCTGGAACGGCGCGCGTGCGTGCCGGACAAGGCATCAAGCTCCTCTACGATGCCTTCCCTTACGGGCGCTACGGTGTCCGCTACGGGACGGTCCGATGGATAGGCCCGGCCAGTGCCGGCTCGGAGAATAACACCGGCTTTCACGCTTTTGCCGATATCGAAGATGAGGCGATCATCGTCGATGGCCAGCCCCGGCCCCTGCGCGCGGGCATGCGCGGTACCGCCAAAATCGTTCTGGGCAAGCGTTCCCTTATCACCTATGCCTTCGAGCCTTTGCGCCAGTTGAGAGAGAGTTTTGCCGAGCCGCCGCAAAGACCGGCTAAAGACTAACCAAACATATTTGAAATTGTCGTATGAGTTTTACCGTACAAGACCGGAAAAGAGATGACTCCCGCAAAGGCGCAAAGACGCCAAGTTCGGAGAATTCGGAAAATATTCTTACCTTTGCGCCTTTGCGCCTTGGCGGGATAATTTTTCTTGAACTCGTTCTGTTCAACATTTCTGAGGTAAGAATCGAACCGTCATGACAAGCATCTCTGCGCCGAACATAGCCGCCGACTTGGCGAGCGCGACATTGGACGATTTTCATAGCGCCGATGCGCCGATGATTCGCTGCCTTGAGCTTGCGCAGATCGCGGCTCAGACTGACCTGCCGATTCTCATTCTGGGCGAATCCGGGGCCGGCAAGACGCTGCTTGCCCGGGCGATTCATAATTCATCCACCAGGGCCAAAGGACCTTTCATCGGGTTCAACGCTGCGGCGTTGAGCGATACGCTATTGGACAGCCAGCTGTTCGGCCACGAAAAAGGCGCCTTTACCGGCGCGCAAAAAGCCGTCAAGGGAAAGTTCGAGCTGGCGGATGGCGGCACGCTATTTATTGACGAGATAGCCGACATGAGTCCCTCGGCCCAGTCGAAGATCCTGCGCGCGGTCGAGTATGGCGAATTCGAACGGCTCGGCTCCGAAACTCTGAAAAAAGCGGACGTGCGTCTCATATCGGCCACGCATCTGCCGCTGCCTCAGCTCATCGGCGCCGACCGGTTTCGCAGGGATCTTTTCTATCGCATCAGCGGCATCACCCTGACGGTTCCCGCGCTTAGAGAACGGCCGCGGGATCTGCCGCTCTTGATCGCCGCTGAAATCGCCGTGGCGACCCGGCGCCAGGGAAAGGCGATCAAAGGTCTGGACGCACGAGCCTCTGAGCGCCTCATCTCCTATTCCTGGCCCGGCAATCTGCGCGAGCTGAGCCGAGCGATCCATACCGCGGTGGCTCTGACCCGAACAGAAATCATCGCGGCGGAAGCGCTGCTATTGCAGGACTCCTTCGCGCCGTCTGCCCTTAACTCTACGCCCCAAGCCGTATCAGTTATCCCCACTGCCGGCGTAGCGCGAGACAATCATCACTCATTGCGGGCCGCCGAGCGGCAGCATGTTCTACGGATTCTCGAACAGGTGGGCGGGAACAAGCGCAAGGCGGCGAGGGCCTTGGGCATTTCCCGATCGACTTTGGACCGAAAACTGTCCTAGCGACAGGCGCTTCACAATAATACTATAGTCTCAAATTGAGGCCGGGATGGTCTTGAAATGCGACCATTCAAATGGTGCGCCAGTCTCCTCGAGGCGGCGATCTCCAAGAAAATCGATAGATTGGAAAGAGTCTGAATTCCGGCACGGGACTTGCGCTAAGAGCGAGAGCGGAAACAAGAAGCCGAAGAAGGAGTGCCAGAGATTAACCACAAAGAGCTGAGCGCGGCCAAGCCGCAACCAAAGGGAAGAAGAAATTTAACCACAAAGAGCACAAAGGTCACAAAAGTTTCTCCCCCGTCGCCGGGGGAGAATTAAAGAGGGGGCGCGGAACGATTTAACCGCAAAGAATGTGGTTCGACTCGCTCATTACCTTGAGCAAGGTCAAAGGGCAAAGGACGGAAAAATTTTATCTTGCGCGCTTCGCGCCCTATGAGTTCTTTGTGCCCTTTGTGGTTAATTGTCTTGAGTTCGTTCTTTCTGCCTACTGGTGAGAATCTAATTAGGAGACACCGTCCATGACCGACGAAAAAAGAGAGCTTATCGATCAGTCAGCTTACCGGCTACGCAACCAGCTGACGTATATCATGCTTTGCTCCGACACGTTGAAGTTGGATCTGCGCGATGTTTTGACGCGGGAGCATAAGCAGGAGTTTCAGCGGATGGATCGTATACTCCAGGAAACCAAAGCGGTTTTGAACACCCTGCTCCGACAATTAGAACTCGAGCCGAGGGCCATGGTGACTGCGAACGGTAAGGGCTCGCAGCTCATCGGCTGCCGGGTTGAACCCGGCAACGCCGCGTGAGCGTCCGGGCCGGACGCTGTTTAGGAGAGGATACATGCGCATGCAAACGACCTTGAGAGGAACAAAATTCAACGGCGATCTGGCACAGGGTGTCGCTAGAAGCGAACAAACCAAAACCCGAGCAACGCCTTCGCGGACCGTCTCGACGGCGCCTGTTCTGGCCGGTCTCGCGCATTTGATCCATCAGATCAATAACCCTCTCCAGGCGGTTTATGGCGCCGCGGGCCTCATGGATCAAAAGATGCCCAAGACCAACAACCGTGAAGACCCCTTCGTGGATCAGGTGTTCCAGCAATTAAAAGGGGGAGTTGAGCAATTGGTCTCGCTGGTCAGCTCGCTGGGGTCCCAGGTAGAATGTTTCTGGCTGAGCGCCCCTTATCTCAAGTCAGTTAACTTAAATTCCCTCATCGACGATATTCTCCAAAATGAAGCGATGCGCTGTGACGCCGGCGGAATTCAAGTTAGGAAGTCCATCGCCGCCAACCTGCCGCCGATCGAGGCCAATAAAAAACTGCTCAAACAGGCGTTCGTCAATCTTCTCCGAAACGCCGTGGAGGCGATGCCGGAAGGCGGAGTCTTGAGCGTCAGAGCCGGCGCGTGTGAACGCTCGGTGTCTTTCGAACTTGCCGACACCGGCGGCGGGATTCCTCCCGGCTTGGATGTTTTCCAACCCTTTACCACGTCGAAGCCTGGGGCCCTGGGTCTCGGATTGGCGGTAACGCGACGCATCGTCGAAATCCATGACGGCACAATTGTCTACAGGAGCCAGCCAGGCAAAGGGACAACCTTTTGTCTCACTTTCCCCTGGGAGCCTGAAGCATCGAAAGTGTCGGTGTAGAGTTCAAGGCGGATCGGTCTTAAAAATGGAACCGCGAAGTCTCATATCAAGTTCATTAGATGCACTCGATGAATTCATCGGCGTTTAAAAAAAAGGGATCACTTAAGCGCTGGACTTCGGCAGGCGAGTTGCTGTATGAACGGGAGCGGTCAGTTCTGAGGTAAAAGCCGATAGAAAAACAAAAGGAGGGAGCCATGAACAAGAAAGACAGAAAGACGAAGAAGGCTGTGATCAGGGACCTGAAGCCGAAGAGGGAGGTCAAGGCAGGCGCGAAGATGATGACAAAGTCGGCGACCATGAGCCATTTGAGCCAGATGACCGGTCTTTCCAAGTCTGGTAGCTAGCGGCGGCCCCCGGCAACCAAGACGATCGCCGAGACGCTCGATGGCGCCCGCGCTGCCCTGCACGCACTCGACCCGTCCGGGTTCGTGGTTGATACCGAGCGCTGTCACGCCATCGCGCGCTCACTGAAGACGCTGGCGGTCGAGGCGGAGCGTCGGGGCCTTCGTTCACCTGCGGAATTGGATGGACAGAGAACAATTTTTGCGGGCGGCTTTGCTCCTTCGGTCGCGATTGAGAATTGCTCGCTGATGGCTGAACGCTCAGAGCTGAAACGTAGACCTCGAGGTCGAACGTGAAAAAGGAAAAGGGCGATAAGCGAAAGAAGAGAGCAGACCAGATCGTCTTGCTGAAAGACTTGGCGCCGCGGAAGGAAGTGAGGGGCGGGGCGGGGAAGATCGTCTTTGGCGCCGGCGCGGACCCATTTTTCAAGGAAGAGGATGAGAAAAAACCGAAGAAAAACTGACCAAGAAAGGAGGTGAAAACAATGAAGAAAAAAGCAGCGAAAAAGACAAAGGTGGGATGAAGGATCTTAAGCCGAAGAAGGAAATTAAGGGAGGCGCCGAGCCGATAAATACGAAGAAAAGCCCTAAACCGCTCGAGCCCGTTAACGATTAAAGAGCGGCCTCGAAAAAGTTAACAAGCCATCAGGCGTCAGCAAGAAGCTTCTTTTCTTTCCTCCTCTCCCTTGAGGGGAGAGGACTGAGGTGAGGGTGAGAGGCTACAGGAAAACCTACGGCGCAGTGCTGCCCCGAAGCTGATAGCCGAACGCTAAAAGCCATGTCGAACGTAAAAAACCAAAAGACAGAGCAGCGTAAAAAGAAAGACAGCGTCGTCTTGCTCGAAGACCTGGCGCCGAGGAAGGAGGTGAAGGGCGGAGCGGGGAAGATCGTCTTCGGCCAGGGCGGAGATCGTTTTGGGGGAACGGAGGAAGAGAAGAAGGGTAAGAAAAAGTGACATCGACAAATCAGTCAGCCATCCGGTTCGACATCGGAGGCTGATTGCTGACCGCTGAATGCTAAAACCTATTAACAAAAGGAGGAGTCATGAAGAAGAAAGAGAACAAGACGGGCAGGAAGCTGACGCTTAAGAAACGGACCGTTAAGGATCTTGATCCCAAAAGGACCGGACAGATCAAAGGCGGCCAGGGCGGAGGAACTCGGACGGGAGGAACGAAGCCAATTGAACCGCCAGGGTAGCAACGAATCACCCCGCGGATGACCGCTTCCTCGCTCAGCGACGTCCAACGGGACTCCAACCGCTATGCATTTAGTTGACGCACCTTTCCTGCCTCAGCACCACGGCATCGACGAACGTGAGTCGAGCGGCACGCTCATAACTCTCGTCTCGATGCCGTGGGAATATCTCGAGGCTCCTTCGATTCAGCTCGGCATTCTCCAGAGCATTCTGGAGCGCGATGGCGTTCGGGCCGAAGTGAGATCACTGAAGCTCGCATTCCTGGACTATTGCTTGGCCATGACACGTAACCGTCCAGAGGCCGAGAAGATCGCGCTCGCCGACTACCAGGCGATCGCCTTCGCGCACTTCGGCGTCGGCTTGGGCGAGTGGATCTTCGCCGTTCCGCCTTTTGCGGCGAACGGCGCAAGCGATGAACCCTACCTTGCGTATCTCCGCGACAGAGGAGTACCGGAGAGAGATATAACGAAGGCTGTCGTGATGCGGGCGCTGGTTCCCGGCTTCCTGGAGCGCTGCGTGGACGATATCGTTGCCGCCGCCCCTCGAATCGTGGGTTTTACCTCGGCGTTCAACCAGAACGTCCCTTCGCTCGTGCTGGCAAAGATGTTAAAGCTCGCCGATCCGTCGATCAAAATTATCTTCGGCGGCGCCAACTGCGACGGACCTATGGGGGCAGCGCTGCACCGGGCGTTCCCATGGGTCGACGCCGTGGTGCGGGGAGAGGGCGAGAGGGTTTTGCCGGAGCTGGCGCGCGATCTCATAACGGGAAGTCCGGTGCGCTCGCAGCCCGGGCTTTGCTACCGTGACGGTGAACGATCCATCGTAACCGACCAGCTCGACGAGCCTACCGTCCCTATGGATGATGTCCCGACGCCGAACTTCGACGAGTACTTCGCGCGGCTGGAGGAGACGAGTTTCTGCGCGGAGGTCCTCCCCCGGCTTCGTCTTCCATACGAAACCTCGCGCGGATGCTGGTGGGGCGCGAAGTCGCACTGCACGTTCTGCGGTCTCAACGGCACCGGCATGAAATTCCGGAGCAAGAGCGCCGACCGCGTTCTCGAGGACTTGTATGCAATGGCGGCGCGGTATGGGCAGCTCAAATTTCAGGTCGTGGACAACATCATGGACATGCGCTATCTCCAGGATCTCCTGCCGCGGCTGCGCGACACCCGCTATGATTTGAGTCTGTTTTACGAGATCAAAGCGAATCTAAAGAAGGACCACATTCGGTTGTTTCGCGACTCGGGCGTCGATCACGTCCAGCCCGGAATCGAGAGCTTCAGCAACCCCATCCTACGCCTCATGCGGAAGGGCGTCACGGCGCTGCAAAACGTGCGGCTCCTCAAGTGGTGCGCCGAATACGGCGTGCGCGTCAACTGGGCGATTATTTACGGCTGTCCGGGCGAGCCCCCGGAAGAGTACGCTCGGATGGCCGAGGTCCTGCCCTCGCTGGCGCACTTAGAGCCGCCCATGCAGCTCGTCCGCCTGGTGCTGGATCGGTTCAGCCCCTATTACGAGCGCCCCGCCGAGTTCGGCCTGCAGGTGGTCGGGCCGCTTGCCTACTATCGGTTCATTTACCCTACGGACGAGCAAACGCATTCCGACCTCGCCTATTCGTTCGAGTACCGCTATCACGATGGACGCGACCCTGAGAGATACGTCGAGCCTCTCCGTCCGGTCATCGACTCCTGGCAAGGTAGCCGCCAGGAAGGCTATCGATCGCTGACCTACCGCCGCGGGCCTGGATTTCTCACGATTCACGACCGCCGCCCCAACTTGGAGGCGGCCGACTACACGCTGGAGGACCGCGAGGCGCAAATCTATCTGGCATGCGAAGACGGCGCTACGCCGATCGAGGTCTATGAAATCGTCCACGCGACGGGCATTGGCGATATCAGCGCGGATGAAGCTCGGGATTTTCTCGACGAACTCGTGGAATCGCGGCTGGTTTACGAGGACGGAGGCAGGTATTTAGCGCTGGCGCTGCCGCTGAAATCGCCAGCCTGAAACTCAAGAAGATAGCGGCGCATTGCAGATGTTTCGTGGACAAAAAGAATACCGCGGCGCGCAAGCGATCCAGGAAGAGGATCAATCTCCACAAGCGCGCACGCATCGAACCGTTCCCGGGTCCTCGCTCGCGCCCCGGCTTCCCAGACGGCTCGCGTGGTTAGCCCGGCTCGGGGAACGCATCGATCGCCGCTGGGAAGAGAGCGGTTATCACCCGAATCGTTTCACCCCCATAGCCGCCGAGAGCCTCCGCGCCGACGCTTGGCACGAGTACTTCGACGAAGCCGAAGTCATCCGATGGGTCGGTGCGGCCCCGCGCCTGCCGCTTCAGCTCGATCCTCAGGCACGGTTCGGCGAGCCGCCCGTGACGGTGTGGCGCACGAACCGGTTCGTGATCGACATCTATTTCTGGCTCCATCCGGATATTGCCATCCACGACCACGGCTTCAGCGGCGCCTTCACCAATCTCCGTGGGGACAGCTTGCAGTGCACCTATCGCTTCGAGGAAACCGGGCGCGTTTCTGCCGCCGCTCGTCTTGGTCGTCTCAATCCGGATAGCGTTACTTACCTGACTCCCGGAACGGTCCAGCCGATCATTACAGCCCGGCGATTTATCCACCGCGTGTGGCACCTCGGCTGTCCGACGGTAACGCTGGTCATTCGCACCACGCGTCAGCCGCCTCGTAAGGGAACGCTTTATTTCAACAGCGGGCTTGCGTTGCGGCCGCCCGAGACTTGGCCCGTCGCGGTCGATCGCAGGCGCCGCTTCGTTCGCTACTTATTTCAGCGCCGCCATCCCGGGCGCTGGGGACTGGCTGAGAAGATGCTGCGCTCGGCGGAGCCCGCGGCCGCTTTCCTCTATCTCTCCGAGATCTGGCAGGCGTCGCCCGGCCTCAACGATCGCGGAGCGGTCCTCCTCCGCCGAGGTTCACGCCCGCGTAGCCGGAAGAGGGCCTGGATGACGAGAGCCATCCGCGAGATGCAGGCCCCGGACGTCATGCATTCGGTAAACTGGGAGCGTCTCCGCCGAACCGAGCATCGTTTCCTCATCGCTCTTCTCTCGACGTACTCCTACCAACAGCCCATCGCGGATTGGGTGACCCCGCGGTATCCGGGACGGGCCTGGCAGACGACGGTGACGCGTTGGCTTCGCGAGATGGTTCACGATCATGCGATAGACATTGAGCTCGACTCAATGCATGTTGCCGTCCTCGACGGGTTGATGTGGGACTCGTCTCGCCGCGGGGTGCTGCGTAAGTTGCGATCGCGGTATCTTCTGACCAAGTCAGACGAGCAAGTTCTGCGGCGTGTGATGGCTCGCTTGCCTCGATCGTTTCTAAAGCCGTTGCTCACGGCCGATGCAACGATAGGAGGATGACATGAGCAAGAAAGAGAGAAAGACGAAGAAGGTTGCCATCAGGGACCTCAAGCCGAAAAAGGAGGTCAATCGCTTTCCGTCTCGCAGGGAAAGGGCGCCAGCCGGGGAATTGGGGGTCAGGAAACAATTTTTGCGGGCGGTTTTGCGCCTCCGATCGCGATTGAGAATTGATCGCTGCCGGCTGAACGCTGAGAGCTATTACAACGAGGTCGAACGTGCAAAAAGTAAAGGACGAAAAGCAAAAGGAGAGAGCGGGAGGTATCGTTTTGCTTAAAGACTTGGCGCCGCGGAAAGAGGTGAAGGGGGGGCGGGGAAGATTATTTTTGGCCAGGGCGCGGACCCGTTTTCGGAGGAAGAGGTAGAGAAGGAGAAGAGGGATAAAAAAAAGTGACAGAAAGGAAAATGACAAAGGCCATCATGGCAAAGCCCAAGAAGAAGACCGCTCGCAAGATACGGGATCTCAAGCCAAGGAAGCCGGTGGGTGAAGGGCGGCCGCATCCCGTCCCCGTCCGGACCCGTCCCCATACCGTACCCCAACCAGACGCAGTGAATTAGGTGGGGCGTCAATCAACGGGATCGAACCGTTCGCAAGCAGCCGTGCGTCACTGAAACGGAGCGGTCTATTGGCAATGCCGGTCTCCCGTAGGCTCGGAAGCTGAATGCTAATTACTGATGACTATTAAAACAGGGAGGGAGCCATGAAGAAGAAAGAGAGCAGGACGAAGGCGAAAGCGAAGAAAGTCGCCATCAGGGACCTCAAGCCGAGAAAGGCGGCGGGTGTGAAGGGCGGCGTGGGCAGCATCATCGACCCGAAGGGCAGTCTCCAAGGTACGACGTGTTGGATCGAGGGCAACCCAATGGTTCGACGAGGGTGAGCCGCAGCCCGGTCAGAGCCGCCGAACTGGCGCCTGAGAGGAGCCGGGAGGGCGAGTACGGCCTCAGCCCAGACTTCTGGACGCACTTCCACCACCAGTACTGGGAAACGCAAGGCGTCGTCCTGCGACAGACTCTGGCGCAGCCCCTGGTTACGGCTGCGGAGGCCTTCGAGGGACTGGTGAGCGCGGGCGAACGCTACCGTGCGGGCCGTCGCGCGGCACCGATCAGCTTCTGCATCAAGCACGCCGTTGTCCAGGCCGACGTGGGCCTGTACCTGCCGGCGCCGACCGACGACTCCCTCGCGGCCTATGCGGAGCGGGTGACCTCGCAGATCCAAGGACAACGCTTCGGGCTGGTTGCGGAGGATGTCCAGGGCGACGATGCGCGACTCTGGCTCCGCCTGCGCGAGTTCGTCAAGAACCTCTACGCCGTCACGGGGTGGCCCGGCGAGAAGGCCAAGGCGTCGGTGTTCCTCGGGAACTACAGGAACACGCCCTTCGGCGTCCACCGCGACCGATCTGCCGTGTTCACCTTCGTCCTGCATGGACGCAAGCGCATCCTCGCTTGGCCCAGGGCGTTCTTCAAGGACAAGGAGGACATGACCAACCGGCTCGGCTATGAGCGCTACCGCGGCGAGGCCGCCGCCCTCGAGGGCGAGCCGGGCGACATCATCTACCTCCCGACGGGTTACTGGCACATCGGGGAGGACGCGAGCGGGCTCTCGATGACCGTGACCCTGACTCTCTTCATGGAGCCACATGTCTCGCCGAGTCTCCTCGCCATCGCCGAGCGGATGGTGCAAGGCCGGGTGGAGGCGGCTAATCAGGCGGCCGCCGATGCCCTGCGGCCGGGACAGCGCAATTCGAGTCGCGCCGGCATCGCGCGCACCGTGAAGCGCGCGGCGCAGGCGCTGCGGAGCGTCGGCGGTGACCCCACACTGGGTCGAAGTCTCACCGCCTACTGGCTCGACCACGTGACCGGCGCGGGCTTCACCGCGGTCCCGGACCCACTGCCGCCTCGCTCACTCCCGGACGATGCGGTGCTACGCGGCGACCCGGACCACCCGGTCATGTGGATGGCCGCCGGGGCGAACGAGTTGGTCTGCTCGGCCAACGGGCACGCCTTCGTGCTGGCCAATGGCGTGGGGTTCGTACGTGTCCTGCGCCGGATCAACTCCGGCGCGCCGTGCCGCGTGAAGGATCTCGTGACCGCGCACTCCGGTACCGTCACGCGCGCTGGTGTCGCGTTCGTGGCGTCCCGCAAGGACATCCGCGCCCTGCTGGAGAAGCTCTACAGCCTGCGCGCGCTCACGGACAGTCCCTGACGCCGAGAGTCGCCTTCCAGCTATAGGAGTAGAAGAAGAGAAAAGGGGTAGGAAAAAGTGACAGAAGAGAAGCGGTCAGCCATCAACAGTCAGCAAGAGTTAAGTAGCTAAGAGTTACTGCAAAGAGGTCGAGACGCAAAAAAACGGAAAGACGGGAAGCGGAAGAAGAAAGGCGATGAGACTATCCTGCTTCAAGACCTCGCGCCGCGGAAGGACGTGAAGGGTGGAGCGGGGAAGAACGTCTTTGGCGGGTGGGCCGAGGCTTCCGAGGAGGATGGTCCGGCTTGTGAAGATACCCCGAAGCGGAAGCACGAGTGATCCCGAATCCTTCGAAGGAGGAATAAGGCATGAAAACAAAAGGAAGCAAGATTATGAGGGCCGCAGGAAAGAGGAAGAAGATCGACGCCTCAAAGGTCCGGGTGCGGGATCTGGACCCGAAGAAGGGTAAGGTCGCGGGCGGAGGCTTCGGAGGGTTCCAAGGGGGCTTGACGGGGATTACGAAGAAGTAGAGCGGCCCATCGCCGCTACCAGGCCGCTTGTGACGGTTACACCGGCTGCTGCACTCGTCCGCTCACGCTTCCTCGTTCGCGTCTCGCGCGAAGATGGCGACGCAGTCTTCTTTCACTCGCTGTTCGGGACGAGCCTTGTATTGAACCCCGAAGCCGAGGCGCTCCTCGACTTCTTTTGCACCCCGACGACCATCGCTCACCTCCTCGCGTCGTCCCGTGGCACCGTCCTGCCAGCGCTCCGCAGGCTCGTCGAGCGCCGCTTCGTCGTCGATCCCGCCGCAGAAGAGTGCGAGGAGTTCGCGCGCCGCATGAGGCCGGAGGCGCCCGAGACGGGCGCCCACCTGAGATGTCTCATCCTGCTCGCCGCCGAGCAGTGCAACTTCGCCTGCCCGTACTGCATCAAGGACCACCTCATGGGCCTCCGCCCCGAGCGCCGGCAGACCCGCATGACGATCGAGACGGCGCGGCAGGCCGTCGATGCATTCCTGAGTGTGGCGGAGCGCAGCGGGCACGACGACATAACGATCCAGTTCCGCGGTGGTGAGTCGCTCCTCAACGTCCCCGTTGTCCTCGAAGCGACACGCCGCATGCGGGCACGCTGGACCCGTGGGGCCGTGCACGCCTCCATGGTCACCAACGCGACGCGCGCGACCCACGCTGTCGCCCGCGCCCTCGCCGATCTACGTATCAATGTCGAAGTCAGCATCGACGGACCTCGTGCGGTTCACGATTCCGTCCGCTTCACCAAAGGCGGGCGGTCCACCTACGACGCCGTCCTGGCGGGCCTCGCCAGGCTCCAAGCGGCCGGAGTCGAGGTGACGAACATCAACACCACCGTTACCGCGGAGACGCTACCGTTGATTGGAGACTCGTTCCTCGCTGCGCTCGCCGACCTCGGTGTGCGGCAGGTCAACGTCGAGCCCGATGTGCTGCGGCCCGCCGACCCGGACCCGCGCGCTCTCGTAGCGCGCCTGCTGGCCCTTCGCGAGGAGGGGCGCGCCGTCGGCATCGAGGTGGGCGGCTGCTGGGGACGTGCCCTGCTCTCGATCGGCGTCGTTCGCTCGGGCGAAGCGCTGCCCGTCCCGGGGACTACGGCGTCCTCGTCGTAGACGCACGGGGACAGGTCGTCAGGTGGGAGTACAACGGTGAGGAGGAGCTCGGACCCGTGGCCGACCTTGCCAGAGTACTGGCCTCGCCTACGTTCCGTGATCACGTCGAGTCGCGCTCGCCGGGCCGGATCCCCGAATGCATCGGCTGCGAGGTGGAGGGCCTGTGCCAGGGAAACGCCTCCATGGCCCTCGTCTACGAGCGAGCCACGGGCCGGCCCGGACTTTTCGCGCACCGGTGCGAGCTGATCCGCGCGATGACCCGCGGTGTCCTCGCAGAGCCCGACGATCCTCCGGCGTTGGAAAAGCCACCCGTGCGTGGCTGCGCCGGAACAACTTCGACACCGCCCAGTTTGTCGAGATCGTCGCGCTATGGGCCCGGTTTTCCATCCTATGCTACAACGCGCAGACCGTGACGCTGAGGGTTGCTGAGATCGCGGGCGACGTCTGCTGGTTCCACGACGCGCTCCGTCTGACCGGTTTCTACGCTCGCCTCAAAGAGACAAGATTATAGAAAATCCTTCAGCAATCTCACGGCCGTTGGTTTACCCGTTTAGATGGCGGAAGTGATGTCAGTCTTTTTGAAGTCGTTTCCTTTGAATAACAGCGGCTCGCCGCTCGCTTTCGCAAGCGCATACGAGAAGCAGTCACCGTAGTTGAGCCCAGCGGGATGCCGTCCTTTACCGAAATCCGTAAAGGCCTGGCGGGCAATATTGGCCTGTTCTTCGGTCACGGGGTCAATGGTGATACCGGCGCGGCGCAGAAAAGCGTCGAGCTGGCGGCTGCCGCTGTTCTTGGTTTGCGCCTCGACGACGATCGCGACCTCGACGAAGGTCGCCGCCGAAACACGGCATGAATCAGCTTGGGCAATGGCTTGCGCTTATGTCTTCGCGTCGGTCTCATTGAACAGGATAGCGATGATAGCGGATGTGTCGATTATCATCTGGGAAGACCACGCTCGTCGTAGAGCAGGGCTGCATGACCAACGGGCTTTCCTTTGAGCGTGGCGGCGCAACGGCGACCGATAGCGAGAAGGTCTTCTATCGTTGCTTCGGGCTTTCGGGAGCAGCGAATTCGGGCCAGTCGTTCCCGCAAAGCTTCCGTAACGGCGCGGGTCATCGTCTCTCCGGTTTCCTGGACGATGGCCTGAGCGAGCTTGTGCGCTTCAGGGTCCTTGATGTTGAGCGGCATTTTTCCTCCTTGGTAGAAATAGATATGCCTGTCATCATTATGTCTCCGATCCGCGTGTCGGGCAAGACGCAATCACGCTATGGCCTGGTGGAACGCGGCGGCCGGCGCGCTTCGGATTACCCCTTATCCTAACCTTCTCCCGCAAGGGGAGAAGGAACAATTCCCACGCAAAGACGAAACAGTTGAGTCAACGCACGTCCTACTGATAGAAATTACCGTATCTTGGACAAGAGTGAGACTGGAGACAGATTGGAGTGATGGATGCTGGAATAGGCGAACGAGGGTGCACTGGAGTGTTGGAGTAGTGGAGTATTGCGCCCCCGCCAATCGCTCCATCTCTCCAATACCCCATTGTCCTATTGTTGCTTGACAACCGGGTCTTGTTCTCTGATAGGTAAAGGAGCATTTCGCGCCGAAAGGATATCCTCTTGATCATCGACATTCACAATCATATCGTCGCCGGCGAGCAGCTCCAAACCTTTCAAGCCGGACTGATCAACAGCGCGGGGTTTCATCGCCCGCGCGGCGTCGTCGTTACCGAAAAACATATTCAGGAAGCGAAGTGGCATGGTCACAAGCATTCCGAAGTTCTCAATGAGGTCGGCACCGACTTTGCGTTTATCTCGCCGCGGCCCTACACCCGGCGATGGGTATCGGCATGGCCTCAACCCATCCTACGTGACTGAGCAAAGATCAACGCAATCGCCATGGCTAACGTGCGCCTCGATTTGAGTGATCTCCCGCCCGACCGGCAGGTCGATGAGCTGAAGCGACAATATCTGTCGCTGCGCGGACAGGGCGCCGTCGTGCGCGCTCGCGTTGGCGAGCTGCCGGTGCGCCAGTACATCTCGATGCTCGAGCGCGGCTATCGTGTCGCCATTGAAAGGGACGGCGAAGAGATTTTTCTCACGCTTCGGCCCGACGGCTCGACGCCGCGCCTGGGCCTGCGCGGCGCCCATTCGGTGGCCAGCGACAAAAACGGCCGGGTTTACACCAATACGACGGAGAATCGGGTTGCCATCATCGACGGCGCGACCCGGCGCGTAATTCGCCATATTCCAGTCGGCGACGATGCATCGCATCTGGAGTTATCTCATGACGAGAAACGTTTGTACGTCGCCAACACCGGCTCCAACGACGTGACGGTCATCAATACGGGGACGGATCGCGTGGTCGCGACAACGCCCACCGGAAAGCGGCCGCTGCTGCCTTGCGTTGCGCCGGATGGAAAATCGGTTTACCTCCCGAGCGGACCGGATCGGACCGTGACCGTGCTTGGGCCCGAGGGGGAAATCCGCAAGACCGTTCCAGTCGGCATCGCGCCGCACGATATCGCGGTCTCGCCGGACAGCCATTGGGCGTATCAGCCGAATTCAGTCTCGCATACGGTCACGGTGATCGACGCGCGGGATTATTCCGTCGCGGGCGAGGTCAAAGTCGGTCTCGGCCCCGGGCATATCGCGTTTGATCCGGAGGGGCGCCACGCTTTCGTCGCAAATACTGTTTCCGGCGATGTGACGGTTATTGAAACTCGAAATCATGAAGTGGTGGCGACCATTGCGGCCGGAGCGGGCGCGCATCTTCCCGCAGTGAGCGATGACGGGCGGTACGGCTATGTGGCGAACTTCGCTTCAGACGATTTAACGGTCTGGGACACCAAGACCCATCGAGTCGTCGGGCAAATTCCCGTCGGCATCTATCCGCACTTTTTCGCGCTGAGCCCGGACGGCAAGTGGATCGTCGTTTCCAACACCGGGGAATCCAGCATCTGTTTGATCGACGCACACGAACACGAATCACGAGCACGGCTCTCAGTCGGCGCCGCGCCGGCGCATCTGGCGTTTAGCCCGGACAGCGAGTTGGCCTTCGTCGGCTGCGAAAGCACCGATGAGGTAGCGGTGATCGATTTGCGAGGGCAGAGAGTGGTTGAGTTGATTTGCGTTGGCTCGATTGGCGAGTAACGCTCGCGTTGAGAAATCACTCTCACTCCTAGATCGGCCTCGTCTTTGCGCGACAACTCAAATGCGCTATTCTCCTGGTCATGGCGTTCACCCCTAATTTAAGCACTTTGCCGACGGCGCAACGCGCGCTCTGGCGCGAGCTTGAGGCGACCCCGGATCATTTTACGCTCTACGGTGGCACGGCGTTGGCGTTATACCTTGGACATCGGACGTCGGTCGATTTCGATTTCTTCTCGAATGCAACCTTCGATGCCGATGATTTGGCGAAGAATGTGCCTTATCTGAAAAATGCCGAACGGATTCAAGTGGCGCCCAACACTTTGAGTTGTCGAGTCGATCGCGACGGCCCGGTGTTGGTGTCGTTCTTCGGCGATTTAAACTTGGGACAGGTGGGCGGGCGTGAACAAGTGGAAGGCATGAAGCTGTATGTTGCCGCGTTGCTCGACATCGCCGGAACCAAAGCGGCCGTGGTGCAGAAACGGGCCGAGGTCAAAGATTATCTCGATATCGACGCGCTGTTGCGGCACGGAATTGACTTGCCGACGATTCTCGCGGCAGGAGCGGTAGTCTACGGGCGACAATTCAATCCTCTCGTCACCGTCAAGGCGCTCAGCTACTTTGATGATCTGCCGGGTTTGCCTGCTGAACTGCGGACGCGGCTCACCGCCGCCGTCGCCGCCGTCAACGTCACTCGGCTGCCGGCATTGACGGCTTATTCGAAGCGGCGCGGCGATTGAACGCGATGAAGCCATTGCCCAGAACACCCGCGTTACTTGCCGTGGCTAAGCGCGTGGTATGGTTCAAGGAACCCGCCGACGCGTTGGCCGATCCGTTGCATTTTCTCGCCCATCTCATGACCTATGGCACGGTCGAGGATTTACGCGTGGTCGAGAGCGTGGTCGGCGAAAAGGAGTTCTTGGAAACACTGGATCATGCGCCCGCGGGCGTTTTCGATCCCCGTTCGTGGGCGTACTGGAATCTTAAATACGGTCGAGTGCCTGCGCCCGCTTTACCGGTGCGTCAGGGATTGTAATCAATTCGCCCCCCTAAAGGAATCAATCGCGGCGTGAATAAAACCCCAGCGCTCGAATTCCGCGATGTTTCCTATGTCGGCGATGGCGGCAAGATAATTCTTCAGTCGATCAGTTGGACCCTGCGGGCGGGCGAGCACTGGGCCATCTTGGGCCCCAACGGCTCAGGCAAAACGACGCTGCTGAAGCTGGCTTGCGGTTATATCTGGCCCAACGCCGGGGGTGAGATTTATCGCCGGGGCACGCTGCTTACCAACCTGCGCGAACTACGAAAGAGCATAGGCTGGGTGACATCGAGCCTGGCAGCCGAGATTCCGGAGCGGGAGAAAGTCATCCGCACGGTGGTCTCTGGAAAGTTCGCCCAGATCGGACTTCTCGAAGGCTTCGGCGGTGACGCCACCAAGGCGGATTACCGCTTGGCCGTTCGCTTGTTGGAGCAAATGGGGTGCGCGTATGTGCGGGACCAGGACTTCGGCACACTGTCCCAAGGGGAGCAGCAGAAAGTCCTGATCGCGCGCGCGCGGATGACCAAGCCTTATCTGATCATTCTCGACGAGCCCTGCGCCGGCATGGATCCGGGCGCGCGGGAGAATTTTCTCGCGACGCTGAAGCAGATCGGACGGCAGAAAAGAATTCCCGCGCTGATTTATGTCACGCACCACATCGAAGAGATCTTGCCGCTATTTCGAAGGACCCTCGTACTGCAAGAAGGCAAAGTGCTCTACGCGGGAGCCACGAGCCTTGTGCTAAGACCGAGCGTGTTGGAAGAACTGTATGGAAGCCGCCTCGCGGTTGTGAAAAGAAAAGGACGCTACTGGCCGGTCATGCGATAGAGCTCAAAGTTCAAGGTTCAAAGTCGAGACTGGAAAAACTGCGTCCGAAATGTTGAAGGTTAAACCCGGAACCTTGTGCCGCGAAGCCGCACTTGGGACGGGCACGGTTTCGGTATCAATGATCGCCTACGCCGACCCGTCCGATGAAGGGGAGTTTGAGCGCGGGCTTGTAGAAATCGATGCCGAAATTCATGCCGAGCAAGTTAAGTTCAATGCCTTCCTCGCGCGCCAGAGTGACGCCCAACAAACCGAACAGTGAAAGTTGATAGCCGGTGCCGCTGGGCGCGCGGTCGATCACGGACCCGTTGGTCGGATAGTCCTTGCCGATGGCGGTTACCGGGAGATCCATCTGCAGCTCCGGCACTTGCCGTCCGACATGGGCAGTGAAGGTATTGCTGTTGGGACCGGGCCAGACCTTGTATTCGTTGGGATAGGGGTAGGTGCCGACGGCCTCGATGATTTTCGGTATGGCCCGCGCCGCCGCCTCACCGCGCAGCTCCGCGATCAACGCCGGTTCGTTGCCGAACCAACGGCCATCCGGAATTCCCTGGGCCGAAAAGAGCGCGGGTAAGTCGCGGTACAAGCGCCAGCCGATCACCTGGTGTACGGTGTAGGCGGGGGCGTTTTCGGTTTTGGTCGCGATCCAGCTATGGACGCCGAAAATTCCGCGCCAATTGAGCGCGCGCGCCGCGTACACCTGTACGACGGCCTCGGGAGTCGTGGCGGCGGGCGGCGCGATGCCGGCGCTGGAGCGGTCCGCCGTGCGGAAGTCCCTTCCTAGCTGGGCCTGCCCAGAAACAACCATTAACAAAGGCAGCCCGGCGAGAACGAGCAGCGACAATAGAAATAACCGGGTCAACTTCCTTCTCCTTAATTGAGCTGGATTATAGCCTAGTGAGAGACACAACTCCACTTCCCGGCCCTGGCATGTGGCCGGCGGCGCTGTTGAATGTTTTAGCGCTTCGAGTGATGATGCGATCGTAATGCTTATCCGAAGATCAAGGAAGCCGGTCGGTTGATGACCCAAGAATTTCGCATCGGACACGGCTTTGACGCCCACCGCTTTCGCCGCGGGCGGAAACTGATTCTGGGCGGCTTGACGATTCCCCACTCCAAAGGGCTGGTGGGCCACTCGGATGCCGACGTGCTGCTCCATGCGCTTATCAACGCGCTGCTCGGCGCGTTGGGGGAGGGGGATATCGGTCAACACTTTCCCGACACCGACCCAGTTTACAAGGGAATCTCAAGCCTCAAGCTACTTGACGGCGCGTTGCGGCTGATGCGGCGCAGCGGGTATAAGCTCGTCAACGCGGACGTGACGCTGATCGCTCAGGAACCCAAGCTCGCGCCCTATTACAGCTCCATGAGACAGAAGGTTGCAAGGCATATCAAGGTCCCTGCGCAGCGCGTCAACATCAAAGCCGCCACCACCGAGAAATTGGGTTGGATAGGCAAGGGCCGAGGCATGGCCGCCGCGGCGGTGGTTTTGCTTTGCCGAAAGTGATTCTTCGAAGTTGAAAAGGTTGACAATAATTGATTTCTATATTAATCAAACTCCCTAATCCCAAGTGACGTCTGATCCTCCCAATGCGGCGCCCCAGGCGCGCGAACAAGAGATCGAGAGATTGGCTCAAGAGCTTGGCCGTCTGATTCAGGGTGCCGACCCTGAGCGACGCGACGATCTCAAGGAGTTGGCTTTCGCCCTCATCCGCGAGGAGTTGATCCGCGACGCCCCGAGCGATGAAAAGGCAGAAGGGTCGGCGCCGGCCCCCTTCAATCCACTGGGAACCGGAGTCTTGATATTTTTCCTAGGCGCTGGTTTATCTTTTGTGTTCGGGCCGGTGGGGTTAGTGCTGATGTTCGGCGGGGCGCTCTTCGTGGTGTGGGGCGCGTTGATCAGTTGGCTTAAAGGATCGAAGTAGTTATGGCAGAAGAAAAAGAGAAACGGGGCATTTGGTCGCGCCGAGATTTTTTCACCCGATTGGGTTGGGGCGGATTCGGTATCTTTGGTCTGGGCACTCTCCTCGCTTTTGTTCGATCCGCGTTCCCGCGAGTTCTTTTTCAACCCCCCTCCACTTTCAAAGCCGGCTTCGTTAATGACTATGCCATTGGCGAAGTCAGTGAAAAATACAAACAGGACCAGCGGGTATGGATCGTGCGCGAAGAAACCGGGGTCTATGCGGTATTCGCCAAGTGCACGCATCTCGGATGCACGCCGCGCTGGCTGGCCGCCGAAAACAAATTCAAGTGTCCCTGTCACGGCAGCGGCTTTTTCAAATCCGGCTTAAACTTCGAAGGACCGGCGCCGCGCCCGCTGGACCGCTTCAAGGTGATCGTCGGCGACGACGGCCAGCTCCTCGTTGATAAGAGCAAGGTTTTCAAGATGGCGCCCAGCAGCGAACCTGACGAGCAGTACCCCGAAAGCATCCTCAAAGCCTAGCGGACGTATCTTATGGACAAGAATCTATTGGACAAGATCAAGAACGATATCGTCGAAAGCCATGTGTGGAAGGCGATCTTTCGCCACGGTTATGAAGACACGCCGCGCAACCGCGTCCTGATGGTGACAGCCAATGTTTTTCTCCATCTCCATCCGGCCAAAGTCCGGCGCCATGGCGTGCGCATGCGTTTCACCTGGTGCATGGGCGGCCTGACCTTTTTTATGTATCTGGTGACGGTCGTCACGGGAATCTATCTGATGTTTTACTACCGGCCGGTCGCCGAGTACGCCTACGCCGATATGAAATATCTGGAATTCGACATGCCCTTCGGCATGCTCATGCGCAACATGCATCGCTGGGCGGCGCACACGATGATCGTTTTTGTCTGGATGCATATGTTTCGCGTCTTCCTGACCGGTTCTTACAAGCCGCCGCGGGAATTCAACTGGATCGTGGGCGTGCTGCTGCTCGTGCTGACCTTGCTTCTGAGCTTCACCGGTTATCTCCTGCCGTGGGATCAGCTATCGATCTGGGCGGTCACCGTCGGATCGAACATGGCGCGCGCCACGCCTCTGCTCGGCTATGAAGGACCGTTCGCCGATTTCGTCGGCGCCAACCCGATCTACGACGCCCGCGCGTTTTTGTTCGGCGGCGGTGAGATCGGCCCTCATACTTTGCTGCGGTTCTACATACTGCACTGCATTTTCATACCGATGGTCGCCAGTATCCTGATGGCCGTTCACTTCTGGCGCATCCGGCGCGACGGCTTCTCGGGCCCTTCCTTGTAAGGAGATAAAAATTTTAGATTTTAGATTGAATCGAAAAGCGGCCCCGCAGACCAAAATCTAAAACCTGTCCTGAGCGAAGTCGAAGGATCGAAAATGGTGGGGGAGAGAAAATAAGAAGGACGAAGAGAGATGGCTGAGACAACTCAAGAAAAGAAGAGGGTGGGGCAGATCGACGATAAGGTCCATACCTGGCCGCACCTGGTGCGCCTGGAGTTTCTCGTCGCTCTGTTCGTCCTGATCGCGCTGACTCTCTGGTCGATTACGATCGATGCGCCGTTGGAAGAGCCGGCGAACCCGACCCGTACGCCGAATCCGTCGAAGGCGCCCTGGTACTTTTTGGGGCTCCAGGAAATGCTCGTCTACTTCGACCCCTGGCACGCTGGTGTCGTGCTGCCCTCTTTAATCATCGTCGGCCTGATGGTCATTCCGTTTATCGATATCA
>Ga0214472_10000892_pt1 | contig 35485 bp, 43 predicted proteins | sample RVTome_6_FD_207662 | JGI IMG/M metagenome (GOLD analysis project Ga0214472, IMG submission 207662) | Soil microbial communities from uranium-contaminated site in the Upper Colorado River Basin, Wyoming, United States - RVT140D175 | ecosystem: Environmental > Terrestrial > Soil > Contaminated >...
CCCGGAGGCGTGGATTACCGCGTGACGATTGTAAGCGACGGCGTCCCCCCGCCGACCGCGAGGGACCTACTGACGGCTGGAGCCCTGGACGCAGATGCGTGGGGCAGGGGCCTGCTACAAGCCGTGGAGGCATAGATGCCATCCAACTACCGCGCCGCCAAGCCCGAGCCCAAGACCTACGAGCAGGTCGTGCGGCGGGTCAACTATCTGAGCAACCTCAACCAGCCGTACCAGACCCAGCGCAGCCGCATACGCGCACTGATGAACGGCGGTCAGTCGGCGCTCAACGTGCTGTTGAAGGATCTGCCCACCAACGAGGACACGCTGCCCGCGGCCAACCTCATCAAGTCGGGCGTCGAGCGGTTCTCCGAGATGATCGCGTTCCCGCCCGAGCTGAAGATCGACCCGCCCGGCGCGTCAGACAAGGACAAGGCCCAGCGCACGGCCGAGAAGCGCGAGCGGATCGTCACCTACTACGACGAGCAGTGCAACCTCGAAGCCCAACTGGAGCAGGGCTCGCTCTGGTTGCCCGGCTACGGGTTCTTCGCGTGGAAGGTCTGCGAGGGCATCGACTCGTCCGGCTACCGCTACCCGAAGGCCGAACTCCGCGACCCGTTCTCCACCTGGCCCGCCGAGTGGGGTGTGGACCAGCAGCCCCAGGACATCGCCTTCCAGCGGTTCGTCCAGCCCGAGACGCTCGCTGAGACCTACCCGCACGTCGCGTCCGCGCTCCGCTCTGGTCGCAACGGATCGAAGCGACTGCCGGGCGGGGCCGTGGATCTGACCACCTTCTCGCACAGCAACGCGCAGCCCGGATGGGACGGCGTAACGGGTGGCGTCGAAGTCGTCGAGTACGTGGACGGCTGGGGCACCTACCTCGTGTCCTCGGCGGTCGGCGGCTTCATCGACGTCTACGACCACCCTCTGTCGCGGACCCCGTTCGAGGTGCCGCGCCGCACCACATTCGACAGCCTGCACGGCCAGTTCGACGACGTGATTGGGCTCGCCTCGACGATGGCGAAGCTGACCCTGCTCACTCAGATCATCATGGAGGACGCGGCTTTCGCCCCGGTCGTGGTCAACGGGCGGATGGACGGCCCGTTCGTCAAGGGGCGCGATGCCGTCAACTACATCGAAGGCGGTGACGCGAAGTACCTGTACCAGAACATCCCCTACCAGATGTTCTCCGAAATCGACAGGATCGAAGGCCACCTGCGGGCCTCGACCGGGTACTCGAAGCAGGCCGACGGCGAGTCTCCGATCTCGTTCGTCACCGGGCAGGGGCTGGAGGAACTCGGCTCGTCGTTGGCGCGGCAGACCGAGCGCGCACAGTCGGTACTTCGCAGGTCGCTGGAGCGGGTGGACGCAATCCGGCTGGAGTGGGACTACAAGGCGTACGGCAACGAGCGCAAGCCGATGGAGGGCAACCGCAAGGGTGCCACCTACTCGGAGGAGTACGAGCCCGGCAAGGACATCGACGGCCACTTCCGCACGCGCCGGGTCTACGGGCTCATGGCGGGCATGGACGAGGCCCGCAAGACGGTTGGCCTGCTCCAGTTGCTCGCGGGTGGCGTCATCGACGTCGGCACCGTGCAGGAGCAGTTGCGCGGCATCGACAACGCCCCGAAGGTGCGCGACCGGATCATCGCCAAGCGCGCCGAGGACACGCTGTTCGAGGCGCTGACGGCGATGGCCGGACAGGGCGACCCGACGATGGCGCGGGCTTTGCTCGAAGTCCGCTCCAACCCGGAGAAGCTGCCCGACATCCTGGCTGAAGTGTTCCAGCCGGAGGAGCCGGAGGAGCCCGCGATGCAGGCCCCGGCATCACCCGAGGACGAGTTCTCTCAGGTGCTCACTCGTCTGACGTCGGGTGGCGAAGTGCAGGGCGGCGCTCAGACCGTTCAGAGGGTTGGGGCGTGACCATGCACCATCGCGTCAAGATCAGCCAACTCACCCAGCCGACGATGCCGGACCCCAACACGACGGCCAGGTCGAAGCTGAGCACCCCGAACACGACCCCGGCCATGCACGCCAGCCACAGCGGTCCGACGAACACGCCAACCAGCCACCGCACGGTCACACCGATCTCAGGAGGCACTCATGGCACGAGGTAGGGGAGGGTATCGCAAGCCATCCAACCCGGCTCCCGCTTCCGGGCCGGGCGCGCTGTCCCGGCGCACCGACGGCGGTCCCGGTCAGCCGATCCGTGTGGCACCGGGCGGCGACTACGGCGATCGCCAGGCGCTCGTCGGGCAACAGCAGGCCGCGCCCCTCGCCTCTGCGGGTCGGGGGCAGCCGGCCGCCCCCGGTGGCGTCTCACCGGAAGGCATCTTCGGCCCGACCGCTCATCCCGGCGAGCCGATCACCGCGGGAGTGGACACGGGGCCGGGGCCGGGCAGCAACCAGCCGATCCTTGACGACGACCCGTACCTGCTCGCCAAGGCTCTCCTGAAGGTCGCACCCTCCCCCCAACTGGAGCAGCTCGTGGCAAGGCTTTCTCGTGGCTGAGTCGGTGTGGATCGACCACGAGGTCGAGTTGCGCGCACTCGACGAGGCCGACCGTCGGCGCGCGTCCTACGCGGCCATGTCGACACAGATCACGCCCGCGCAGATCGAGCAGGCGAGGGGACTGCTGTCACGTCACCCCAACCTGTCGGCAGGACTCTTGCAGGCGCTCGTGCAGGCTCAGGTTCCCGATCAGCAGGCCGACCAACTTGCCGACAAGGACGACGGCGGGTGGCTGGGGGCCATCGGCGACGTCGCCGGGGATGTCATCGACTCCGTGACTGACGGTGTGGAATGGGGCATGTCCCGCGCCTACGAATACGGCATCAAGCCTGCCATCCGTGGTGCCGTGCTCGTGTCCGACACGCTTGCGCAGGAGGTCGTCCAGCGACCATTGACCTCCCTCATGGCCTACACGCAGGGCGAGGCAGATTCCGTCGGTCAGGCGTACAACGAGTACGGCGACTCGGCCGGGGTGAACCTGCTGCAAGGCGACCTCGACAACGAGGCCGAAGGTGGCTCGCTCGGCACCGGGTTCTTCCTCGGGGGACAGGCTGGCGCCGAGGCCGACGCCGAGCGCCAGTTGCAGATCAACGGCCGACGAGCGGACATCGGACAGGCGATGGCCAACGGGCTCGTCGGTTGGTTCTCCGAGCCCGGCGAGCGCGCCTACGACATGACCGCGGGAGTATCCGGGTTCGCCGTGGACATCGGTGGCGACCCGCTCGCGTGGGCGACAGGCGGTGCGTCCAAGGCGATCAAGGGTGCCCGCGCCCTGTCGAAGACTGACGCAGTCAGGGTGCTCGGCGAGGCCGGGGCCGTGTCGGGCGCGCGCCGAAACACCGTCCTAGTCGAGAAGGCACGCGATTTCTTCGGCAATGAGAAGATGCTCGACCGGATCGCCGAGGCTGACGCCTACACGATCATGCAGACCTGGGCACAGTCGCCCGCCAACCGCATCGACCTCCAGACGATCCGCCGACTCGGTGACGCCTCCGATCAGGCCCAGGTCGCCGAGGTGTTGTTCGATGCCGTAGCACATGGCGACGTCACACGCAAGGGCTTCTACTCGGGCACTGGTAACTTTATCAAGCGGCACTTGGTGGACTCGACCTCTCGCACGGCAGGACCCTTCCGGTACTTCACCGCCGAGGGCAAGTTGTCGGGCCTCTCGCCCCGCGGGTTCGTGTCAGCCGACGACCTCGACGACGCCGCGCTGAAGGTGGACAGCCTGCTACGCCAGGCCAACATTGAGCGCGATGTCCGGGCAGGTGTCTTCAACCGTATGGCCGCCGTCGAGCCCGGCCGCTTCGATGACCTTTTCGACGTCGTGACCGATGCGCTCGACGCGGTGGCTGTCAAGGTCGGGGGAGCCGCCGACACGAGCATCAACGACGTGGCCAAGGCATACCGAGCACAACTCAACGACCTGCGCCAGTACGGGATCGACTCGTGGGGCGGCGCCGTGGACGTGCCCTACGCGAAGAAGAAGATCGTTCAGAACTTCGACGGTACGGTCGAAGAAGTGATCGTTCCGACGCCGCAGATCACGTCCGAGTTGAACGGGCTGGCGCTGCACCTGCCGGACGTGACCGAGATCCGTCGCGCCGCCACCGACACGGCCCTGCTCCGCTCGGTCTACACGAGCAAGGGGTGGGACTTCGGGGCGTCGGCACTCAAGTCGCTGACCCACAACCTGTTCAAGCCGCTGGCAATCCTGCGCCCCGCCTACGTGGTGCGCATCGGCGCCGAGGAGCAGGCACGGCTCGTGGCCGAGGGGTTCGACTCCATCTGGAACCACCCGTTCCGGTTCATTCAGGCCAACATCCGCAACCGCGACGAGTTGAAGGATCTGCTCGGCAACGACCTCATGGACGCGGCTCGCGTGCGAGACGTCATCACCAAGGACGCGCATGGTGTCCTGGCCGACACCGCCGCGTCTCGCGGCAGGATCTTTACCGTGGCCCGTTGGGTGGAGGGCGAGGAACTCTCCGAGCAGTTCGTCAAGGGCTGGCGGGGCGAGTTGGGGCAACTGTCTGCCGCACCCGAGGCGCGCAAGCTCGCTGAGTTGCGCGGCAACATTGACGAGTTCAAGACGTGGGCACAGGCCGAGGGCCGCGAGCACATCGAGCGTCTCGCCAAGGTCAATGACGACGCTGCCGACCTGCTCAACTTCGGCTCGGGGTTCGATGAGTGGGCGGGCGGACTGAGCCGTCGGCTCGAAGCGAAGACGGCGGGGTGGGACGAGGACATCCTGCGTCGGATCGTGGACGGCGACCTCCCCTCGGGGTTGCCCAACCAGGACAAGACCGCCAACGCGGCGTTCGCCAACTTCCTGCGAGGCAAGGCGCGAGCAGGTCGAGCCCCGGCAGCGGTCAAGGCTGAGTTGGTGGAGGAGGGCCGGGTCCGGCACCTCGACAGTGCCGTGGACTGGTTGTTCGACCACATCACCGGCAAGCCGACCTCCTACCTTGCTCGCTACCCGGCGTTCCGTCAGTCGATGTTGCGCCGCACCGCAGACCTCATGGACTCGCTCGCCGACGACGCCCTGCGCGAGCAGGCGTTCGCCTCGGCCGTGGCCAACCTCGGCGCCGACGTCGGCGGGGTCGTTCGTGAAACCCCGCAACTCCGTCAACTGCGGAAGGCCCTCGATAGCGCGAAGGGCAAGCCCGGTGGTCCGATCAACTCACTCAAAGAACTGAACACCGTCGTCAAGCACAAGTCCGCTCAGGACGTGAAGGATCTGCTGTTCGACGTGACCTCACGGGGCGCCGCGCAGGAGGCCCTCGAAGTGGTCGTGCCCTTCCTCGACGCTTGGAAGGAAGTCACCCGGACGTGGATGCGACTCATGAAGGAGAACCCGTCTTTCTTCGTGCGCGCGCAGGCCGGCTACCGCGAGTTGCAGGACCAGGGCATCTTCCACGTCAACGAGTTCGGCGACGAAGTCTTCAAGATGCCGGGCGGGCAGTACCTAGCGTCCTTCGTGAATCGGCTGAACGACTCTGGCGGCGAGTTGACGGACATCCCCGGCGCCGCGCTCGGTGCGCTGGCCGACACCGTGACGGGCAACAGGCCGTCGAACACCGTCGAGCTTGAAGGCCGGGTGCAGGGCGTCAACCTCGTGGCGCAGGGCATCGGACCTGGGTTTGGACCTGTGATTCAGTGGGGGGCGGGCGTGCTACCCAAGGCCCCCGACTTGGATGGCGTCCGAGACTTCCTCGCGCCGTTCGGTACGGGACTGTCCGAGCCCGGCGACCTCACCGACCCTGGGGTCCTGTCGAAGACGCTCTTGCCCGCGTGGTTCCGTAAGGGACTTAACGCCTTCCGCGAGGGTGCCATTGACGAGCGCCAGTGGAACTCCACGTTCGGGGATGCCATGAAGGCGCTGGTCGCCTCGGGCGAGGTCGACCCCAACGACCCCGACCTCGCAGAGAAGGCCGAGCGGTACGCGAAGTGGCTGCTCCTCACCCGCTCTATCGGTCAGTTCGCGGGACCCACTGGACCGCAGGCCGACGTCAAGGCCCGGCTGGACGCCAACACGTCCCACGAGGATTGGAACCCAGAGATAGACCCTTCGGGGCACTACTTCTCGGTGGGTGTTCTCCAGCAGGACTACTACCGGCTCCTCAACACCTTCGGACCCGAGGAGGCGTCGGTCAAGTTCTACGAGTTGTACGGCGCCGAGCCCTACTTCATCGCGCAGGCCAAGACCCGCTCCACCCGCGAGTTGCCCGTAACCACCGAGGGCGACCAGTGGATGCGCCTGAACGAATCGTTCGTGGGCGACCACCCGGTCGTCGCCGGGTACTTCGCCCCAACGGGCGAGGATGCGGACCTCGACTTCGGTGTCTACGCCGGCCAGATCGAGCGCGGCGAACGCCAGTCGCTGACCCCCGCGCAGCAGGTGGCGATGGCACAGCAGGTCCGAGCCCGCGCCATCTACAACAACGTGAAGCAGAAGGTCGAAGGAATGCCCACCGCGCAGAAGGAACGGGTGCTCCAGTTGACCAAGGCCCGGCTGGAGGAAATCCACCCAGGGTGGGAGGTCCCCGTGTTGGGTGTCACGCAGGGCGTGCGCCTACCCGAGAAGATCAGCGAGTTGCAGCGTGCCGTGCAGGACGAGCGGATGCAGGACAACCCGCTCGTCGAGCCTATGGCCGTCTACTTCCGGCTGCGCGACCTCGCCATACGGGAGGCCGCCCGTCAGGGACTGAAGACGCTGTCCTCCGACAAGGTTGCCCACCTGCGCGCCGCGCTCAGCCAGGCTGGCGAGACGATCCAACAGAGGTACCCGTCCTTCGTGGGCGTCTGGTCCTCCGTCCTGTCCCGAGAGGTTGAATGATGTCAAGCGACCAACCACCCCCAGAGGACGACTTCCTCTCCCAACTTGAAGCCGCATTCGGTGCTGGCATTGCGGGCGGGGGACTGGCGACCGGCGTCATCGGTGGAATCTGGCAGGAGGGCGACCCGCTGCGCCCGCCGAACTCCATGGAGATCCTTGAGCCCTACTTCGAGGGCGATGACTTCTCTGTTCTGTCCAGCATGAACACTGAACAACTGGCCCGGTTCCAAGATGTAGCCGTGAGCATGGGGCTCGTGCGCGAGGTCATCCCCGGACGGATGGACGACAACACCCTCAAGGCGATGGGCTCACTCATGGCGCTCGGCAACCGTCAGCGCGTCCCGTGGCAGAACGTGCTCGACGGCATCATGAAGTCCGGTGGACTTGACGGCAGCGGCGGCGCGGAGTCCTTCGACGCCCCGACCTACATGGCGCCCGACTACGCCACGCTCGCGCAGGAAGTCAAGGCGACCTTCCGCAAGCGCCTCGGCCGCGACCCTGACGAGTCCGAGATGGCCAACCTCGTCGGCGAGTTGCAGGGCTGGGACCGAGCGTCCTACGAGGCTCAGGTCGAAGGCGCGGAGGCCAACTTCGGGGCGCAGCAGCAGGCCGGCTCGCAGGGCGGCGGCACCGTCCGGCAGGTCGACCCGCTCGCCCGGTTCCAAGAGGTTTTCGAGTCGAAGTACGCGAACGAGCTGGACTTCGTGGAGGACAAGCAGACGGCCCAGGAGTCCCGAGCGGCCGTGCAGTCGGCCACCCAGACCTTGTCTCAGATGAGCGGAGGGTCCTGACATGCCCATCGAAGAACTCTCACAGTTCATGAACGCCATCGGGACCATCGAGTCCACGAACAACTACAACGCCGTCGGCCCCGAGACGGCGAACTACGGGCGCGCGCAGGGTCGCTACCAGATTATGGAGGCGTTCTATCCCTCGTGGGCCAAGGAGGCGGGGGTCAACCCCAACGACCTGTCGCCCGAGGCGCAGGACAAGGTGGCCACCCACAAGATGTCCCAGTATTACCGCCGCTACGGACGGTGGGACCTCGTGGCGGTCGCATGGTTCGCAGGCCCCGGCCGCGCGGACAAGGCCGCCAAGCGGGGCATCGAGTCCGTCGGCGGGCTGAAGGACATCATCGGCACATCCGTCGCCAAGTACGTACAGAAGGCCATGAAGGTGATGGGCACCTCACCTCAGGAGCCGCTCACCCCAAGGGCCGAGCCCGGAACGCCCGACGGAGGCCAGCCCGCTCCGCAGACCACAACCCCCGAGGCGACCCCCGAGCAGGAGTTCGTCATGGACTCACGGCGCCAGCAGGAGGTCATGGCTCAGATCATGTCCTCGATCTCCAAGGCTGCCTCCCAGTCTGGCGGCAAGGTGCTCGATACCAAGGCCCTGTTCGGTGACATCTACGACGAGGTGGGATGATGGCAACCCGCGAAACCGAACCCGCGACCCCGCTGGAGCGTCTGATCCAGAGCCTGCGGTCGATCCTCGGCAACGAGTATTTCGGCAACGAGACATCGGTCAACCCGCAGTTGGCCACGCTGAACCTCATCAAGATTCGCGCGCTCGGCGATTACACGCCCCAGCAGCAGGACGCGCTCGAATCCCTGTCCCGCAACGCGGGGCTGGACGTCGAGTTCTCGACCCTGTTCAAGAAGCCGTACTCGGACGTGCAGGCGCCGGGCATCGAAGACGCCTCGTTCCCTTCACTGGGGATGCGCTACAACGAGGCCCTCGACGTGATCCTCCAAGCGGACAGCCCGAGGGCCAGCGAGTTCAACTTCTACGACGACAAGAGTGCCGACATCCTGTCGCAGCAGAAGGCCCCCGCGCAGGGTGGCGACCCGACCTCAATCGAAACTGTAGGTCCGTCGGGCACGGGCGGCGGCGGAACTACAGGTGGAGGTGGCGGTGGGGGAGGGTTCCCCGGCTCGTCCGACCTTCCTGCGGCAGGCACCGCACGTCAGGTCCCAGGTGGCTACGAGGTCTGGCGCGTCGATGGGCGTGACATCTACCTCGCCTACAAGGTGCCCGGTACCGACGTGCCGCTCGTGTGGAAGATCGAGAACCCCGACCGACTCAATGCCATCTTCGGAGGCGCCCCGCCCCCCGCGGACCAGGAGATCAGCTCGGCTGAGTTCAAGAGCCGCTCCCCGTGGCTCGGTGGGCTGTCGGCCGAGTTGCAGAACACCTCCGAGGAACCCTTCGTCCAGTTCATGTCGGACTTCAACGAGGCCGCCAAGCTTCGCCCGTGGCTGCGCGACCCGTCGATGCTTGCGGTCATGGCGGGCTCTTACCTCGAAGGGCGACCCCCGACGCAGGATGAGTTGAGTCAGACCGATTGGTGGAACGACCACACCGCCGACGAGCGCGCGTGGATGGAACGCTCCGTGACGCTCGGGCGTGACGAGATGGAACGGCTGCGCGACGACGCCTCGCGCGCCGTCGCCGAGTCGCTACGCCAGGCTGGGGTCAGCAACGCCTCGGACGACCTCGTCCGGTTCTTGGCTGAGCAGCGCCTGACCGGCAAGTGGTCGCAGACCTACACGGCCGAGCAGATCCGCAAGTTGTCTGACCCCTTCGCGGCCGGTGAACTCGACACTGAGTTGACCAAGATCCTGAGTGGGTCCGAACTCGACACGACCCGCAAGGGCGAGGAGGAAGTGCGCCAGTTGATGACTCGCTGGCTCGGCCCCGAGATGGGCCGGTTCTCCGAGAAGAACGTCAAGGAGTGGGCGGGCAAGGTGCGCAACGACCCCGACGCGCAGACCGAACTCGTCGAGATGCTGCGCTCGCAGCGGCTCGCACTGCTGCCCAAGTACGACAACCCGAACCTGACCTACGAGGACATCATCCAGCCGGTTCGGAACCTGGCCGCGAACGTGTGGGGCCAGCCCGTCGCCGACGAATCCCTGCTCGTGGACCTCGCCAACACGGGGGACTACACGGTGATGGCGCAGCGACTGAGGCAGCAGGGGCTCAACACGGGCGTTCGGAAGGTCGTGCAGGATTCACTATCCGGGCTGGGCGGAACATCGCTCGGTGAGCAGGTCATAAGGAGCGCCGTCTGATGAGCACATCATGGATGTACGGAAGCCCCTCGCAGGTGGAGGGATACACCTGGGACTCGGGCTCACAGTCCTACGTGCCGACGGGTCAGTTCTACGACACGGGCGCTGGGGGTGGCACCCCCGGTCCGTCGTCCGCTGGCGACACCGTCACGACGTCGGATGGCGTTGACTACGCCGCTGAGTCTCAGGCGATGTTCCCGTGGCTTACCGGGCAACTGCTGTCCACCTACGCCGACCTGTGGGCCGAGTCCGGCTCCGCAACGGCGGCGCTGGCCAAGCTCCGCGACACGTCACCCTACAAGTCCGTCTTCAAGGGCATCCGACGCGAGGACGGCACCCTGCGCATGGACGAGAACGCCTACATGTCGCAGATGTACGGGTTCCGCGAGATCATGTCCGAGTTCGAGGTGGCAACCGGAGGCTCGGAGTTCGACCTGTCGCGCCTGATCGAGTTGGAGGTCGACGCCCGCGAGTTCGCATCCGTCATCGCCGAGGCCGTCACGAGGTTCCGTGAGCCCGGCGCGGCCGAGGACAACGGGCTCGTCTCCCAGTTCGTGTCGGGCTTCATGCAGTCCGGCTCACTGTCGGCTGCGCTGGAGCAGGTCCGTCAGACCTCCGAGTACGAGCAGGTGTTCGCCGGCAACCGCCGTGACGACGGCACGATCAGGATGGACGAGAACGCCTACTTCTCCTACAAGCGCGGGTGGGAGCGGATCTTCCTGTCTCGCGGGCTGAACCCCGAGCCCTTCGAGGCGCAAGGCCGTCTCGCCGAGGCGGTGCGCAACGAGGTGTCCATTCAGGAGTTGGAGGGCCGCGTGCAGGCCGTCGAGACGAACGTGCTCGGCAACACCGCGTCCGTGCGGCAGTTCTTCGTGGGCGCCTACGGCCAGGAGGGTGCGGCCTTCCTCCAGTCGGCGCAGGACGAGGGGTTCGGCCGCTCGACTGCTCTGGCGATGGCGCTCGACCCGACCGTCGGCAACGAGCTTCTGTCCCGCAGGATCACCGCGGCACAGATCGGTGGCGAGGCTGCCGTGCAGGGCTTCGCTCGGTCGGTGCAGCGCGCCGAGGAGTTGGCTCGCGCAGGTGTCTCACAGGCGCAGGCTCGCAACCTCTACTCGCAGGCTGGGCTCCAGTTGGGCGGTCTGTCGGCGGCGACCCGTAGGTTCCGTCGCGGTGACACGAACCTGGCTGACTTCGAGTCGGCGTTCGCGCTCGGCGAGGCCGGTCAGCAGCAGAGGATCACCCGAGCGTTGCAGGACGAGGGCTCGTCCTTCTCGTCCACCCGTGACGTGATGCGCTCAGGGGACGGGTTCGGTCTGGCTGGACTCAGGCAGCAGTAGCGGCGGAGGGCGGAGGAGTCGAACCCCTAGGCGGTGAACCTCACCCGTTTTCGAGACGGGCTGCCAGCCAACCCGGCAGTCACCCTCCGCTGCTCGGGCAGGGGTCGAACCTGCAACCTTCCGGTTAACAGCCGGACGCTCCGCCAGTTGAGCTACCGAGCAGTAGCAGGGGAGGGAGTCGAACCCTCACTCGCGCGGATTATGAGCCCGCTCCAGCACCACTACTGGTTGCCCTGCGATGGGTGCCACCGTTGAGAAGCGCCACGGTGGCCACAGCGCGAGCCCGCGACGCGCGCGCAGGCGCGCCCAGTGTAACTACCGCACGAGTGCTTGACAAGTGCTGAGCGGTCAGGTATAAATACGGGTGACGGTCAACGTAGTTGGCTCCGACTGCCGTCACGGCGAACGCTCACGCCGAGAGCCTACGAACGAGCAACACCCCACGCCGGGTCTGCCCCCCGGCTGGGCGTAAACGGTGGGCACGCAAAGCAATAACGGCTCGGCCTCGATCCCGCGAGGCAGTTGTTGCCGATGCCGTGGCCACTTCCCTCTTTCTGGTCAGAACCCTTCCTGCCTCGCCGTCACACGGCGATCCCCCGCAATGCCGTGTCGGACACGAAGCGGGCGCAGGAGGAAACGCGATGAGCGACCAAGAGGTTCAGGTGCAGGATCTACTCGGCAAGGTGAGCGACGAGGCGCTGCGTAAGCAGTTCGCCGATGCGTTCAACTCACTGTCGGGTTCAACGCTGCGCAAGCAGCTCGACGAAGTGCAGGTTGAGAACAAGACCCTGAAGTCGGAGAAGCGACAGAGGGTCTACCGAGACGCTGGCATCCCAGATGCTGCGTTCGACGTGCTCGACAAGGTGTACGACGGCGAGCTTGAGGTCGACAAGATCCGCGAGTACGCGACGGAGAAGGGCTTTGCCCTCGGAGAACCCGGCAAGCGGGAACCCGAGGCGACACCCGACCCGGCAGCGGCACGGACGGCTGGCGAGCAGCGCTTTACGCAGCTCGCCCGGGGAACCATCCCACCGCGCGATGCCTCCACTGATGACCAAATCGCGGCAGCCGAGAAGGATGGTGACTGGCCGACGTTCAACCGTCTCCAGGCCCAGAAGCTCGAAGCCGTACGTCGAGCCTCCTAAGGAGTGACCTAGCATGGCCACCGTTTCCGCACTGGGCACCAACTACAACCTCCCGAACTATCACGGTCGGGTCCACTACCTCACCCCTTCGGACACGCCGTTCACTACGGCGCTGATGGGTACCTCTGGTCTGGAAGTCGAAACCGCTCGTACCTTCGAGTGGACGACCGCAGACCTGCGTGCCGCTGCGCAGAACACGGTCGTTGACGGCGATTCTGCCGGTACTCCCGAGAACCGCGACCGCAGCAACGTGTTCAACGTCCTTCAGACCCACCGCGAAGACGTCGGTGTGTCCTACGAGCGTGCGGCTCAGTTCGGCCAGTTCGACGGGCGCAACATCGACGCCGGTCCGAACATCGTGGACGAGGCCGCGTGGCAGATCGACCAGATGTGGAAGCAGATCAAGCGAGACATCGAGTACTCGCTGATCAACGGCGCCTACGTGCTGCCGGGCGACAACAACTCGGCCGCGCAGACCCGAGGCATCTTGGCCGCGATCACCACGAACGCGCTGGACTCGTCCGACGCGGACGCCAACGGCATCGGCGTGGCGACCTCGGCTGACTCGGATGACACGCTCGACCTGGACGCCGTTCACGGGTTGTCCGTCGGTGACGACTTCTACTTCTCGGACCTCACCGGGGGTAGCGGCGTCGATGAGGACACCCGCTACTACGTCATCGAGGTCGTGGACACCGACAGTCTGAAGTTCTCGGCGACCAAGGGCGGCGCTGCGGTGGACTTCGGGTCCGACATCACCGACGGGGTTTTCGTCCCCTACGCCGAGCCGACGATCCAGTCGGTTGAGGCGCTCATGCAGTCCGCCTTCGACAATGGTGGCCTGAGCGAGTCGGAGATGGGCCTACTCGTCGTCAACTCCGGTCTGAAGCGGTGGTTGACCAAGGTCTTCGTGCACGACACGGGCACCAACGTCCGCTCCCGCAACGTGGGCGGCGCGAACGTGCAGGTCATCGAGACGTCCTTCGGTGAACTCGGGATCATGCTCAACCGCTACGTCCCGCAGGGCACCCTGGCTGCCGTCTCGCTCGACCAGTGCAAGGCGCACGTCCGCGAGATCCCCGGCAAGGGCGTCATGTTCGCCGAGCCGCTTGGTAAGGATGGTGCGTCCGACAAGACGCAGCTCTACACCTCGGTCGGTCTGGAGTACGGCAACGAGGCGGCCCACGCCAAGGACACCGGCTTCACCGCGAACTCTCCCGCCTGAGTCATCGTCTAGCCGGGGCGGCCAGTCGTAGGTCGCCCCGGCAGGACCACATCCCCCCAGGACGAGGACATGGTGAGCAGGCCAGCGGTACCGCGGGTGCGGGATGTCCGCAGGTTCACCGTGGATTCTGTGACCATCACGGGGGACGCCAACCATGCGAGCGCCAAGCGGTTCGCGGGCTGGTCTGTGAGGGAGTCGGCCACGATCGCGGGCGCGGCGCGCATCAACTTCCGCCTCGGTTCTGTGTCCGGTCAGATTCTCGCCGTACTGGAACTTCAAGCAGACCGCTCGGACACGATGTTCTTCCCGTGCGAGTTCCAAACGCCAGGGGGCGTCTACGTGGAGGTCGCCTCGGGGACTGTGTCCGGGGTTCTACTGAATAGAGGTGATTTGTAGATGGGACTTTTCGACGCGAGTAGGTTGGGTGGCGGTTCGTCCGCCAACCCCGTGACAGTGACGCTGGAGTCTTCCGACGGATCGGTGCTGCGGTACGAGTTCACCGCGAGCGGCTCCGACGTCTCGATCCAGTTCAAGGACGAGTCGGGCAACATTGGCTCAGCCATTTCGGTCGCCGCTGGCGCGACGGCCAATGGCCCTGCCTCCGATATTTCGGGGACGGGCAAGATCGAGATGGAGGTCACCTTCGATGCGACCGGCTTCCGCAGCTCCGAGTATCTGGAGTGCGAAGTCGAGACGGTCACCACGCGCGAGGTTGACCGTGCTCCGTGGGCTCAGTCGCTTCCCGGCGCTGACGGCGACCTGATCGCCTCTGACGGAGCGGGTGGGGTCAAGACCGTCGGTAGTGACACGTACCTCACGACGGACGACGCCCTCCTTGGCTACTCCCCCCGGACCTGCCTGTATCTGGATGGCACGTCCGGTAACTACACGTCCACCCCCGACGCGGGCTCGCTGGATATCACCGGCGACATCGACCTGCGGTTCAGAGGGGAACTGGACTGGGCTCCGGCCGCTATCCGCCAGTTCGCAAACAAGTCGGACGTGGGCTCGCAGCGGTCATGGGGCTGGCAGTTGCAGACCTCCGGGCTGCTGCTGCTCCGCTGGTCTAGCGACGGTGCAGGAACCGGCGAAATCGGTGTCCAGTCCACAGTGGCGGTCCCCGACGACGGGGCGCTGCGTTGGGTCCGTGTCACCCTGGACGTGGACAACGGCGCATCGGGATATGACGTGAAGTTCTATACGTCCGACGACGGCACGACATGGTCCCAGCTTGGGGCGACGGTGACCGGCGGGTCGACAACGAACGTGTTCGCCGGTACGGCCCCGGTGGAGGTCGGCCGTCGAGGCAACAACACGCAGTACATGGTCGGTGCCGTCCACAGGTTCGAAATGTACGACGGGATCGGCGGGACACTGGTCGCCGCATTCGATCCTTCTGCGCCGGTCCACCCCCGGTTCCGTGACTCGGCAGGCCGAGTCTGGTCCTACACCGGGTCGGCGTTCTCGTGGCAGCAGGCGGCGTGATGGGGTTGAAGTGGCGAGGTTTCTGAATCGCAGGTTTGGTGGGGGCTCATCGCGGAACCCCGTCACGGTGGCTCTGGAGAAGGGTGACGGCACCGTCATCCGTTGTGAGTTCACTGCCCACGGTGAGGATGTAACCGTCCGGTTTACCGACGACGCTGGCGTCGTCGGGTCAGCTATCGCCATCGCCGAGGGCGAAACGGTCACGGGGCCGGGCTCAGAGATCATGGGCAAGGGCTCGCTCGGCATGACCGCCACCTTCGCCACGTCCGGGCTTAGGTCGTCCTACCTCGAAGTGGATGTCCAGTCTGTCCCCGCTGACGTGGACTTCGTGTCCCAGGTGCCCGCCTGGCTGTCGGCGGATCTGGACGACGTGTTCGCCTCCGACGGTGATGGTGGCGTCAAGGTCCGCGACGGTGCTGGGTTCGCCATTCTAGACGAGGCCGAGACGGTCACGGGTCAGTGGAGGTTTCCTACTCTCGACGTGGACAGACTCCGGGTGAAGTCCGGGCCACACATAGACGCCACACACCGTGATTTTGGGGCGGTTGGTGACGGCGTTACGGACGACACCGCCGCCATCCAGTCGGCCCTTGACGCCGCCGCCGCTGCGGGCGGCGGCGTGGTTTTACTCCCAGCGGGGACTTATTCGGTTACGAGCCTTACGGTTCTAGATAAGACCACCCTACGGGGTGTAGGCTTCACATACGGGGCATCTAGCGGTGGCACGCAAGTTGTTGGCTCTGACCCGTCCCTCAATGTCGTGGAGTTGGGTCAGGTGGGGGGGTACCGTTCGGGTATCCGAATATGCGACATGCGCATCTCGGGTGGCCTGAACAACATCGCCAACATTGAGGCGGCCAGCCACGTCGAGTTGGAGCGGCTGGAGTTGTCAGGTGCGGCCAATGCCGCCATCTACGTCACCGGATGGGCCGAGGAATGGTATGTCAGCCACGTTCAGGCATACGGACCTACGGGTGGGTACGCCTGGCAGGCGGTCAACGTGGGGGATTCCGTTGGCGGGCTAAACTACATCGACAAATCCACCATTAGGGACTGCATTTTCGCCGGGGGAACGAACGCGGTTCGCTGGGAGTTGACCGTCATAAACAGCGTCGTGTTCCAAAACTGCGTCTTCAACTCCACGACAAGCCACGGGTTCCACATGGGGGGAGGTGCCCGCGCCCTCTCGTTTATAGGTTGCTCGACCGAGGGCGTGGGGCAGGGGGGTAAGAATGATCGTACGACAGGAACTATCACCTCTGGAACCAACTCACTCACTGTGGCGTCTGCGGCCGGGTATCAGGTGGGCGACCAGATCACCGTCGGTGGTGCGGGGTCCTTGGGTCAGGATCTGTATGCAGCGGTGGACGCCATTGCGGGCACAACTTTTACGCTAGACACGAACGCTTCGACCACTGTCAACTCCCAGCCGGTAACCAACGCCACGTCGGACTGCTGGCACTTTTCCTCATCCCCGTTCGCCCCGGCCGAGGTTTCGTTTGTCGGATGCTTCCTTTTCGGGGAGGGAAACAACGGCAACCAACGGTACTCAGTGAACGCAAACTCTGGGACGAACTTCCTTTTCTTTGGGTGCCATGTGAGTAGCAGCATCCCCATCTATGATCCGCTCAGTAAACACTCCTATATGGGCGGTGATGCTAGTGCGGTTAGGCAGCAGGTTTCTATTGCCGGGAACAACCATACGGGCCATGTATTCAATGGAGCCAAGAGAAACATCATCGGCTCCGCGCCCGGTGGCGACCTGCTTCTCTACCTGCGCGACTCAAACGACGCGGCTACTGGGACACTAGGTCGGCTGGAGGTTCGCAAGAACGACCCGAACCGAACGAGACTTTTCCGCGTGGACACGAGCGACAACAGCGTGCGGCAGGACCGCTCGGACGGATCGTTGGTGGTCGAAGGCGCTCTCGACCACAACGGAGGCACCCTGGGGTTTTTCGGCGTCACCCCGGCTGCGCAATCCTCGCCGTACACGGCCAGCAATGTCATTACGGATCGCTCATTCGACGCTAACGCGATGACACTCGATGAGTTGGCAGATGTTCTGGGAACCCTGATCGCAGACCTACAGGCCCTCGGTCTTCTGGGCTGAAGGGCGTTCGATGGGGGTTCATGTCGTGTGGGGCACAAAAGAGGCCCCGCCGAAGGAAGGACCAAAGGGTTAGTCGGAATCCACGACGGGGCCGCCCGATTATAACCGAACGGGGCAGTGCGGTCAACGCGCGGACCAGACGTGATCTGCTGGGCATCTGCCTGTAGACTGCTGAGTGGGTGTACCCGGAGGTTCTTCTGTGTCGACAGTCGCCGAGCTGGCCGACCGTGTCTATCGAGACTACCTGCACGCCCCGGAGGACCAGCCGATTGCCATAACGCTCGGCGCGGACGTCAATAGCACCGACACGGCATGGACCTACGACGACGCCACGCTCGCGCCCGACGAGGAAGACCTGCTCGCCCCCGGTGTGCTGATCGAGTGCGGAACCGAGCAATGCCGGATCAGCGACGTGGACCACGACGCCAACACACTGACGGTGCTGCGCGGCGTCAACGGCACCTCGAAGACCACCCACCTCGAAGACGACGACATTCTCGTGGCCCCGGTGTTCTCCCGCAAGTCGGTCGTGGACGCGGTGATGGACGGCGTTGTCACCCTGTACCCGTCCCTGTGGCGCGTGGCCACGGAGACGATCACCGTCGCCGAGTCCTACGTGGAGGTCCCCGAGGAGGCCATCACCCTTGAGTCGTTCCTGTGGACCGACGGGACCAACTACTACCCAGGCAACCTGCCGACCCTGCTGTCCAACTTCCCGCCGTCGTCCACGAACAAGGCCGTCGTCCACTTCGGCGCCCCGACCGACCGAACGGGCTACCTGACCTACCGGGCCAAGTTCACCCGTCCGTCCACCGAGGCGACCGAGCTGTTCGACCTCGGCGTGCAGTCCGAGTGGGAGCGGATCGTTGTCGTGGGGGCTGCCGCACAGGTCGTCTCCGGTCGCCCGCCCGACGCGCTGACCGCCGAATACATCACCGAGCAACTGGAACGCGAGGCGCTGCCACCGGGCTCAGCCAACCGCATTCGCAACGGCTTGCTGAAACTGCGCTCGGTGTGGATCGACGAGGCCGCTCGCATCCTGCGTGCCGACCAGCACACGCCCGTCCAGTATCTGCCGACGAGGCGACAGTGAGCCCCGCCCCGACCCTGACCACGGTCAGCAACCCGCGCAAGTGGGGCTTCGGGGTCGCGTTGGGGGACCGACTTTTCAGACTTGCTGTGGGGCCGGGCCGAACCATCCAGATCGACACGGCACCCGGCGAGGCTCCGCGCCTCAACACCGCGTCCTCTCCCGAGGAGATGGGCGAGACGGAGCCGGTGTTCGCGCGCTCGCGGTTCTCGGGCGGCGAGGGCTTGTTCCGTGCTCATGTCGAAGGCGCTGCCGCCGACCGCTTCTGGGACTCCAAGAACGTGTCGGTCGCGCCGGCCGAGCCCGGCGAGTTCCCCGAGGTCCGACTGCTGCACTCCACGGCATCCATCGAGACGTCTGCCGTCACGGGTCTGTATACGGCCTACGACCGCACGGACGGCGCGCTCTACATGGTCGAAGGCGCGGTACTGCGCCGAACCGCCGACCCGACTGTGGCGTCCCCGACGTTCGCCGACGATGACCCGACCGCCGTCGATGCAGCCACCGACGTCACCGACGTTGCGGTGCTCGGCGACGAGGTCTACGCAGCGACCGACCACGGCATCCACAAGAAGACCTCCGGCACCTGGGCGCACTGGGGCGACGAGCCCGCCTCCGCGGACTACGTGCGCATCTGGGCCGTCAAGGGCCGCATCGTCGCCTCCAACGGGGTGTCGCTCTACGAGGTGACGGCCTCGGGCGCTGCCCCTTCTGCACTGAAGACGCTCGCGCCGGGGGAGGGGTGGACCGACGTCGCGGACGGTGGCTCACACATTCTCGCGGGCGCATCCGATGGCTACGTGTACGCCTTCACTACCGAGTCGGGCTCGATGGCGCTCGACGCGCAGACCCTTTTCGAGACGGAGTCGGTCACTGCCATTGCATCCACCCAAGGGGCCGTAGCGGTCGGCGTGTCTGCATCCAACGTTGGGCGCCTGTACGTCGGGGAGTTGGCCGACAACGGTCAGGTCAAGCCGACCCGACTCATTCGCCAGTGGGGCGAATCGGGCACCGCCATCGACCAGGCCCCTCGCCGGATCATCGGAACCCGGGACTCCTTTGTCACGGCTGTCCCCGACGGGACTGACACATTCCTGTGGCGCTACAACCTCGTGACGGCCGGGCTGTCCCGCGACCTGACCATCGACGGATCGTCGGGCGTGGTGCGCGGCATCGAAGTCATCGACGGTCGGTTGTTCGCCTCGGTGGACAGTGCCGGGCTGTTCCGCGAGACGTCCACCTACCCGTCGTCCGGCTACCTGATCGGACCACTCGGGGACTTCTTAGTGGCGTCGAAGAAGTCGTGGGTCGGGGGTCGCCTCGAAACCGGGGACGTGACCAACGGGCAGTACGTCGAGCTTTACTACACGACCGACCCCGACGCACTCAGCGACCCTGGCTCGTCCTCGTGGACGCGGGTGGTCAAGAAGATTTCAGGCTCTGGCGACCCCGGCGAGTATGCGCTGACCTCGGTCGTGTCACGGTCGCTGGCGGGGATGGTCAAGCTCGCGCCGTCGTCAGACTCGGCCTCCACGCCGACGGTGCGTTCCTTCTCGTTCCGGGCCTACCCGACCACCGGGGAGGAAGACAAGATCATCGTCCTTCCGGTGGACATCGGGGACCAGATCGAACGGCGCGGCCGTCACCGTGTCCGCCGTCGTGGGCGCGGCAACGACGAGTACGTGGCGCTGCGCGCGCTCGACGGACAGCCGTTGACCATGCAGTTGTTCCGCCCGGAGATCACGATCCGAGGTGCCGTCAAGAGCATCGCTACTCCAGTGCTGGGCCTGTCGCACCGCGGGTCGCCGACGCTTGTCGCGCAGGTGACAGTGATCGGTCGTGAGGTGTCGCAGTCGGGCGGCTCCACGTCTAGCTCGGGGCCCTTCTCCACCCTCAGAACGTTCAGTGAACTTCCGACCTTCTCAGAAGTGGGATAACCGTGGCCGATCAGGAAACCAACGTCACCAACCGCGCAGAGACAACGCTCTCTGGCGCGCTCGCCATCGGTGGCACGACGATCAACGTGACCGCTGGGTCTGCGTTCCCGGCCGTGCCCTTCTATGCGGTGATCGACCCCGGCGACGACGCCAAGGCTGAGGTCGTGGTGGTTGACGACTCGAAGTCGGCTTCGGCCTTCACCCTGACGGGCGCCGGCTCGCGCGGACAGGACGGCACCTCGGACGTCGCCCACGACTCGGGAGCAACCATCGCGGCAGTCCCGGTGGCTGCCCTGTGGACCGACATCAACGACCGCGTGGACGCGGCGGAGTCTTTGGTGGCCACACACGACCACGACGGCACGGGTGACGTGCAGATCGCCACCTCCGATCTGACGGGCCACACGAAGGCCGCACACGACGCGCTCAACATCGACGCGGACACGCTCGACGGGTTGGACTCGACGGACTTTGAGGTGTCCGTAGACCACCTCCTCGCGGTGAAGACCGCTGACGAGTCGATGACGTCCGACACGACCCTGCAAAACGACGACCATCTCGTAGTCACGCTAGAGGCCAGCACCACGTATGTCTTCGAGTTGGTGTTGTTCGTGAGCGAGGGTGGCGGTTCGGTCAAGGCCGCCTTTGTTGTGCCATCGGGGTCCTCCTTGATCTGGGACAGCGACTCCGCAGTGACCGGGTTCGTCACTGCCTCCGGTTCGTCTGAGCGGATCACTACCACTACCGGCGACTCTACGGCTCGGCTCGGTGGGCGCGTGACGACTGGCGGTACGCCTGGCGATCTTCAACTTCAGTGGGCTCAGAACGGTTCAACCCCCGCCACCTCAACCCTTAAGGCCGGGTCGTGGATTGAGGCTCGGAAGGTGGCTTGATGACCGCCGACCCGTTCTGTCACCCGACGTCGAGCGCGTCGAATAAACCCGAGATTCTACCACCGGGCTGACCATCGGCGGAAGCTAGGCAGAAGTTCAGCAGTTGTGTATCCTGTAGATCATCCTCAAGTTGGACGGTCACATGAACCGAGCTTGGACAGACCTCCACCCGAAGATCCTCGCCGCCCTTCTCACGCTTGTCGTGATCATCGGCATTGTGTGGCTGGCGAGGGTCGCGCTCGGTGTCGACCTCAACGAAGACTTCCGCAGCTTCGCCACGACCGTCCTTCCGCTCGTCGCCGGCTACCTCAAGTCTGGTGACTGACCGATGGGCGACACGGTCACGGTCGCCTGCCGGGGGTGCTCCCTCGGCGTACGCGCGGTCTGCGATTGTGACGGCTCGGGCATTCTGCGGGTGCCGGTCGATGTCATCCAGACCGAACCCTACGTCTCGGACCTGCCGGACGTAGTGCTTGACCCTCGCCGTTTGCGCGGGGGTCTTTTGCATGCCGTCGGGGGGCGATGAATGGTGGAGGCAATCCTCACAACCGCTGCGCTCATCACGGGGGTAACGATCATCGGCGGTGCCGGGGTCAAGGCGTTCCTTATCGCAAGGAAGGTCGTCCAGTGGGTCGAGCAGGTTCACAAAGTGACCACCCAGGAGCTGCGGCCCAACGGCGGGGCGTCCATGAAGGATGAGGTGCGCCAGATGCGCGACGATCTCTACGAATACATCGAGGACGACACCGAGCATCGCCAACGAACCTGGGTGGTCCTGCGCACTCACGCCGCCGACCATGGCCCGCCCCTGCCTGAGTGGGTCGACTAGTGGCCCTCTACGACCGCGCGTACTGGCGCCCGCTCCCAGAGAACGAGACGGAGCCGCCCAACCACCCGCGCCTGTTCATCGTCCACGTCATCGTCGGTGGACTCGAAGCAGCCTACGGCCACTTCCTCAACTCGTCCAACTCCGAGTCCCACTTCGGCATCGGCTACGGGCTGGAGCAACGCCCGGTGCAGCAATGGCTCGACACCGACCGGGAGGCTGACACCAACTGGGACGCCAACGGGATCTCGGTAACCGTCGAGACGGCCGGATACGCGCATGAGCCCTTCACCGACTTCCAGATCGAGGAGCTTGTCCAGCTCGGCGTCTGGACGTGCTGGACCCACGACATCCCGCCCGTGGTGGCGCAGGCATGGGACGGTACGGGGCTCGGCTGGCACGCGCAGTTCCCCGAGTGGAACCGCTCGCGAAAAACCTGCCCCGGACAGCCTCGCATCGACCAGTTGCAGGGCTACGTGTTCCCCGAGATCGCACGACGAATGGAAGACGAAGTCATGAGACGCAACGACAAGGCCGCGCCGAGCAAGGACGTCGAGTTCCTACAGGCCCGCCTCAACTGGTGGAGCTACAAGGGGCCAGTACCGGAGTTGACTCCCGATGGCGTGTTCGGTCAGAGGACCGAGGATGCCGTGAAGGCGTTCCAGTCCCGTGTTGGGCTGGACCCGACTGGCGTGGTCGGTGTGATGACCGCTGCCGCACTGACCTACGAGGGGTCGATGAAGGACGGCGGCAAGGTTCTCAAGGCGCACACGGACAAGCCGCACGAGGGCAACTCGGGGACAGAGGCGCAGTCCCTGAAAGACGCGATCAACAACCACGACCATGCTGGGAAGTTCTTGACCGGAAAGCCCCGACAGAAGGTGTAACCCGTGGACCTGGCCGAGTTTCAACTGTCCGAGAAGCCCGGTGGTCGCTGCCGGTTCCCGCGACTCCTGACCGAGTTGGAGTCGGAGGACGCCGAGAAGCTCCTACAGGCGTTGCCCGCGCCCGACGTCCCACATGTCGGCGTTCAGCGGTGGCTCAACGACCGCGGCATCGACATCAAATACAACGCTGTCCTGCGCCACCGCAACGGGCACTGCACTTGTGGCTGACCTGACGGAGTTCATGCAGTCCGGACCGAGTCGTAACGACCGCCACCCGAAGGGGTGGGCTCCCCGTGTAGACACCGAGACGGGTGTGGTGATCGTCCGCAGTGACGACCCCGAGCCGCCCGGCGACTGGGACGAGATCATTCGTCAGTTCAAGTTGGACCCCGCCAAGTGGGAGGTTCTGTCGGACAGCGTCCACGTCCGCACCTGGGACATCAACGTCGGCGGGGGAGAGATCCAACGCTGCTACTACTACAAGACCGAGTTGCGACCCAGGCGCGCGAGCGCGACCGACGTAGACGAGATCATTTCGCGGGTGTCCAAGTGGCGCCCGCGCACTGTTACCACGGGTGTCGCCGAAGGAACCTACGTCGTGCCTGTTGGCGACCTCCAGTTGGGCAAGGCACTGAGCGACGACACGGAAATCCTCACAACGAGTGGGTGGAAGCGCCACGGAGACCTTCGTCCGGGTGACTACGTCTACGGGACCGACGGCAACCCGAAGCGTGTGCTCTCTGTTACTGGCTCCGCCCCGATGGAGTGCTTCCGAGTGGTCTTTGACAAAGGCGTCGAGATAGTCGCGTCTGGAAACCATCTATGGAGGGGCACGAGGCCCTACCGGATCGGCTCCAGAAGGGTGAAGGGCAAGCGCGTGGGTGGTCGCCCGGTCGACCGCGAACTGACATGGACGACCAGTGAGATTGCGAGCCTCAAGAGGCATGAGATCCGACCGGGGTACTTCACAACCGCCAGGCCCTTTCGGATCGACAACCCATCACCCATCGAACTCCCCGACGCCGACCTGCTGGTCGACCCGTACCTACTTGGCTTGTGGCTTGGGGACGGGAGCGCCCGAGCGGGATACATCACGAGCGGCTTCGAGGACGCCCCTCACTTGGACCACCTTGGCCACCGAATAGTTCCCAAGGGCCACGCCGCCACGATAAGGGTGCCAGGACTTACGGCCGACCTGCGTGCGCTCGGAGTTCTCGGCGACAAGCATGTCCCCGACGAGTATCTGATGGCGTCACCGAAGCAGCGGATCGCGCTCCTTCAGGGACTCATGGACTCGGATGGATACTGTGGAGAGAGTGGTATTTGTGAGTTCTCGAACACCAACCAACAGTTGTCAGAGTCCGTTTATTGGATCGTCACGTCACTCGGCATGAAGGTGCGGTGGTCGTGGAAGTTCGGAACACTCCATGGCGAAGTGAAGTCTCCCGTCTTCCGAGTCCAGTTCACCCCACCGGAACACACCCCGGTCTTTCGCCTAGAGAGGAAGCTTGAGCGCCAGCGGCACGTACCACCCCAACACCAAATAACTCGCCGCTTCGTTCAGTATGTCGAGCCCGTTGGGACGCGCTCTGCTCAATGCATAACCCTTGAGGGGTCTATGTACCTGGCGGGTCGTGACCTCGTCCCGACGCACAACTCCGACGGGGGTGGATCACAAGGCATCGTGGACCGCTTCCTCGTAGAGATGGAGCGGGCCGCCCAACGTCTGCGCAAGCGCAACGGTCGCAAGGCTGCCGAACAAGTGTTCGTCCCCTGGATGGGCGATTGTATCGAGGGGCTGTGGTCGCAGAACAAGTCCCTGCGGATGCGGCTGGACCTGACCGCCACCGAGCAGGTTCGCGTCTACCGCCACCTCATGCTCGCGCAGGTCAAGTTGTTCGCCCCGCTCACTGAGCGCCTCGTGGTCCCCGTCATCCCCGGCAACCACGACGAGGCTGTCCGTGAGGGCGGGAAGATGGCGTCCTTCTGTGATGACTCGTGGGCCATCGAAGGCGCGTCGGCCGTGATGGCTGCCGTCAACGAGAACCCCGAGCTGCGCGAGAAGGTCGAGTTCGTGTTCCCCGGCCACGATCAACTCACGCTCACACTCGACGTGGACGGAACCTACGTCGGGCTGGCGCACGGCCATCAGTTCCCCGGAGGCGCCGACGGCTGGCGCAAGTGGTGGAACGACCAGGCGGGCGGCAGGACTCCGGTCGGGATGGCTGACGTGCTCCTGGCCGCACACCTGCATCACCTGAGAGTTCAGGACCACGGGGACGGCCGACTGTTCCTTCAGATCCCCGCACTCGACGGGGGCTCGACGTGGTTCAAGCACCGTCGCGGCGAAGCATCCCCGCCACGAGTGGTCACCTTCTTCACCAAGGACGGCCACGTGTGGGGTCTCGACCCGGTCACGACCAAACCAGAGGCAGTTGCATGACGGACTCCAAGGTCGAACTTCTCCGAGACGCGGAGCAGGTACTGATCCAGCGGGGCGAGGAATATGGGCCGGTGGCTTCACACCACACGTCCACAGCCCAGGCGTGCAACGCGATTCTCGGGACCGAGCTGAACCCGTCGGACGTCGCACTCATCTTCGCCATCGACAAGTTGGTCCGTCGGCGCACATCGCCGAAGAAGCGCGACCACTATCTCGACGGGGCCAACTACATCGCTATCGCATGGGAACACGAGGGCGGTTGACATGATCGGGTGGGGAACGTTGGCCGGCACCATCTTCGTAATCGAATGGGCGCTGGGGAAGTCCGGCAGACCCCTGTTGTCCCACGACGCATGGGAGTTGATCGAGCGCGACCGCGGGTGGGTCGTCTACGGGACGGTCGTCGCCGTCAGTTACCACCTCCTCGCGCCTCGCCGTCGGTGGAGGGATGCCGTCACGTTCGGGGCCGGTGCCGCCCTGGCCAACCGCTCCTACCGGGGCATGTTCAGGCGGGTGCACATCCCATGACCTTCGTCTGGTGTCCCGATGGTCGCTGCCGAGCTGTAGCGGAGATCATCGGAGAGCACTGGATTGAGACGTCAGCCGGCGTGCGGATACTCGTCGTCGAAGTGCTCTGCTGCGCCGGACACACCTTCCGGGCTCCTCGGGCGAAGCTGACGAAGCTGGACTGAGTCGTCCTCTAGCATCTTCTGCACTCGTCGGGTGGCAAGCGCGCGCTGCGTCCGCTTGAGCACGTGCGCTGCCCATTCGAGCGCGGCGCCCGCCCCGACGATGATGAGCCCGATCAGCAGCCAGGTCACTAGCCGCCCCCACCGTCAACCAGTGACTTGACACCACGGCCCATTCTGTCAAGGGGTTCCTTGACGCCCACGTAGGCCCGCAGGTGGGTCACCTCGGTCAGTAGCGCATGGACTGCACAGTCGATGTGGTCGCCGTAGCAACCGTCGTAGTGCGTCGACCCTTCGGGCCGGTAACGCCGGTTGAGTAGGTCACGGATCGGTTGCAGGTCCACTAGCCGTCCCTGTCGTCGTATTCGGCGAGCCGGTCGGCACGGACTCGTTCGTACTGCGCGTCGGTGTGCCATGCGCAGGCGTAGACGCCTGACCTGCCGGTGTGGACGATCACACGCTTCGCGAGCAGTGTCGGAAGCAGGTGCCCGCAGATCGGGCATGGCGGGTTGCTCATGGCGTGGTCGAGTCTGGCGCCTGCCGGGGTGGTCAACGTGGGCATCTATCCGTCCCTATCTGAGGGTGGCACTGGCGGGAGCATGGCCATGATCCGGTCCGCGCGGACCCATCCGACCGCTGGGCAATCGAAGTTGTTGCACCGCACACGGACCCAGGTGTGGGCAGTCCACCCGCCAACAACACGACCGGCAGAATCGCGGTTCTGGTCCGAGTCTCCGGGCATCCACCACTGGTGGTAGTCGGTGGTCGGGTCGTGCTGGACCTCGATGAACGCGCCGTCCTTGCGTGCTTTCCAACTGCTCATTCTGGCCCCCCGCTGTTGGGCACTAGGTCTGTCATGCTGCACGCCTTCTCATGCGGCGCTTGCACGATTTGCACAGTCCGAGCGAGTCCGTCAGTGGAATCAACTCACGGCAGGGCGTCACCCGGTCGGCGTGGATCAGAGACGGGACGTCACCCCAGCAGCGCAGCGCCTCCTCGCCCTCTTGTGTCAGGGATATAGAGAGGAGGCTCATGGTCGGAAGATCGAGACGGACTGCCGGAACTTGGCTTCCTCCAGCCACTCGCCAATCGGCCTCTCGTCCCAGCCGCGCGGGGCGTCGTCGTCATACTGGAAGGCCGAGCCCTTCTCCCAGGAGTGGTGCTTGCGCCGGAACAGGACGACAGGGATCAATCCCGGTGCCATCTGCTCCTGAGCTTGTCGAAGCCACGAGCCGGGCACACGGCGGCCCCAAGCCTTGCATTCGACGCTGTACCCCACAACGGATGGCTCGTGCGTTACAGGGCGTCCTAGAGCGTCGTGGCTGGTCACAGTGGCTAGGTCGGCGCCGTAGTTCGCTCCAAGTGACCGCGAAGTGACGATGAGCAGGTTGAGTTCCTCGGCCAGACGGTTCGCGCACTTGCGCTCCCAGTCGTGCCCGAGCCTTCTACTTGATGCTCCACTCATCGTCACTCCATGCGGGTCGTCAGGACGGGCAGGTGTCACGCACGGCGTGGCCAGCCAGCATGGCGGTTCGGTTGCGGTCGGCACCGAAGACCTGCGTAAACGGCGCGTCGGGGAACAAGGCGCGCCACTCCTCAAGGAGCGGACCCGAGTCACCACCGATGGCCACGATGCAGCGCACGTCGTAGTGCGCGTAGTCGGCAGGCTCCCTCGACTTCGTCAGTGACCGGACGTAGTTCCACCCGAGCGCGGAGTTGACCGCCCAGGAGGTCTGGTCATCGACCTCGTTGGCGGTGACCAAGAACACGTCTCCCTTCGCCCCCTGACCCCAGGACAGCGATACCGAGATCGCCATCAGCGTCAGGGTGAGCAGGACGGTTGTTGCGGATTTCTTGATGCTCATGTTGCCTTCCTTTCCTCGTGGCTATTGCGACACGTCTACAGACCCACAGCACGGACACATCGGGACGGGCTCGTTGGCGTCCTCGTAGAAGCCACCACCACACTCGCAGCCCTCGAACTCACAGTCCGTGCAGTAATAGAAAGCCGTCATGCTCCCACCCCCACGTCGCTACTGGTCGGCAAGGCCACCCACTCGTCGTCGCGCTTCACGACCGAGCAGCGGCCGGAGCGGCGGTCCGTGACCACGACCCACTCGACCCAAGGAAGATCGACCAGCAGGTTCCGTGCCGAGCGCATTGCGGAGGCCCAGCGCCCATACGTCCGCACGGGCGAGAAGCCATCATCGACCACTACTGCAATCGGGCGGGCGCTCATGGCTTGGCCTCCTCGCCAGATTCGATCCGGTCGACCCAGGCGACAAGGGCGTCGTAGAGCCCGGAGTGCATCCCGCCCTTGGCCCACTTGCCAATGTAGGGCGTCGGTGCGCTGGCCTTCAGGGGCTTGGCCAACTCCTTCGCCTTCGCCATCACCTCGACGTGGCCGATCTTCAGCCGCTCGACACGGGCACCGAGCGTCTCCTCGACCTCGTCCTCGACCAGTTCGGCGTCCTCGGCGGCACTCCACTTCTGCACCGTTGAGCGGAACGCCTCACGACCATCATCGGTGGAGAGCCGGTCAAGCCAGGCGGTCATTGTGGACTTCGGAAGCCCGGTCAGCGACGAGACTCCGGTGGCCTCGATCATCCACGGCTTGACGTCCGACTTGTAGTCGAGCCCGATGTCACCGAGCAGGGCCATGAACTTCCTGCGCTGCGCGTCCGTGACGGTCGGCTCCTCGACCACTTCAGCCTCTACGACGTGTGCTTCCCCCTCGGCCGAAGTGTCAGGCTCGCTCGCTTCCCCGTCGAGCGGGGCATCGTCAGCGACCGAGGGGGAAGATGGGGGAGGGGCCGCGGAAGGCAACGGCCCCTCCGGTCCCGGCGACCCGAGGGAGTGCGGGTCATTCGGGACATGCTGATCGTCGGAAGGCGCTGCAATCTCTGGGCGTGCCTGCGCCTGGCCGAGCGACCGCGAACTCGCCTCACCTGACGCCAGTGCCTCCAGCGATTCGGAGACAGACACGACGGCGATGGTGTATTTGCGGTTGCCCGTGGACTTGCGGTGCTCAAGGCGCAGCACGCCACGGGTGATCCCCTGAGCCTGCAACTGTGCGATGAGCCGCAACATCCCCTGCGACTCCTCAGCGAAGTTCTTGGAGGAAGACTCGTAGACCAGTCCGCCACCGAAGGGCAGGTCGGGCAGGACGAAGGTCAGCCGCGACTTGAGCGAGCATTCGAGTTCGCCCTTGCGGTCACAGATGCAGGGCGAGTCGTCGTACTCGACGTCGTTCGGTCCGGTCGTGGCCAGCACCGAGGCAGTGATACCGTCGCAGCGCCGCTGGCAACCGCCGCCCGACCACAGTTCGTAACCGATGGAGTAGCCGTCGTTGAGTAAGGCGATGCAGACCTCGGTGGCTTCCGAGGTCACCTCCCAGTCGTGCGGCGAGTTGCGGTTGGTCATCTTCTCGACCGTGCCGCCATAGCGCGAGGCGAACGCCTCAGCGAAGGGGCGCGAGGAGGTCGTCAGTCGCCATGTGTCGATTGCCTGCGGCCGACCGTTGGCGTACTTGCCTGAGCGGAGCTTGCCGACGAGCGGCATCCGTTGGGCGAGGCTGTGGAGCGGCACGACGGCGGTCACAGTTCACCGCCTCGGGTCCAGACGTCAGCGAGTTCTCGGAGGCAACGGGGCGAGCAGGTCGTCCAGTCGTCCTCGCCCGGAACGGGGCGTCGTGTGATCGACCATCCCTCGGGGACGGGGGGCTCGGCTGCCACGGACCATCCCACCTCCCGCCTGAGCGCATCCATCTTCTGACACGTCGGCGCGTCACACTCGTACACCTCTGCGGGGAAGCGGCTCACGATGCCCTCCTAAGTGATCGGTGTTGCTCGGCTGCCGATCCGACGAGGGGCGACGTGCCGAGGAGGATCGACCCCCGGATGCGCTCGCGCTCGTCTTCGACGGACTCCTTGCGGACGTAGCTCTCGTCCCACTTGCGGTAGGCCGGGTCAGTCACGGTTGCGCTCCCCGTTGGTCATGCGGCATCGAACTCAGACTCAAGAAGCCGGCGCTTGTACCACTCGGGTAGACCCCTCACGGCGCCCCGCGTGACCTTCGCCCGAGCCCACTTCCACAGGGCTTCTTTGATCTCGTCCTCGCATTCCTCGGCGAGATCGGATTGGGCGGCCCTTACGAGCGCGCCAATGTCACGAGGGCCACCTTCGAGCACCCCGTCGTCGCGCAGGTGCTGGACGGCCTTCTCCCACCTGACTTCATTCTGGTACTGATCCACGAGCGACTGAATAATGTCGCCACTGTTGGGGTTGGCCTTCTTCCAGTCCTTGGCGTGCTTCTCCTTGAACGCCTCGGATACGTGCTTGCCCATCAGCGCCTTGCCATCGCGCCCGAACCGTGCGTGGTTCTTAACAACGATGCCCTCGACCTTGCAGCCTCCGAGCGCGGCGTCACGGGAGAGCAGCTCGTCCACGAGGTCGAGACTGTCAAGCTCCCCGTAGTGCATCCGTGGCACGGACTCAATGCCGATGCGCGCTGCCTCGTCATCGCGGTCATCGGGGGCGAGGAAATCACTCCGAGCCACCTCGACGTCGAAGACGATCAGGTGGTCCTCGGGGGTCCGGTCGTAGGCGAGCGTGTTGTGCTTGGGCTTAGCCAGGTACTCCGCGCGGTAGGCCCAGCCGGGGGTGAGTCGGTCAGCCCTGCGTTGGACGCTTTCGACGGCCCTGTCGAACATCTGAGGGGCATCGAGAATGAGCTGTTGGTTCTTCGACCGGCAGCACAACTCCCCGTCGATGATCCCGAAGGAGAACTGCGACCCATCGACCTTCTCCTCGACAGACACGGGTCCATCGCGGAGCCCGTCCAGTGCGGGGTGCCCGAGGTTCCAGACCTTCGGGTAACTGTGGATCTCGGCCATTCTCAACTCCCTTGTCCGGCAGTTCCGCTAGGCGTAAAGTCGGCGTAAGCGGAAATCAGTCGTAATCGGACTGCCGTTATTCTGCCTGATAAGTGCCCGAATGTCAAGCGGAACCTCTAGACTAATCTGGCAATCCACTAGATGTTGTGGAGCAGAAGTCCGCATTCAAGTACGGCATGCGTACTTGAGACTGGGCGATTGGATGTATTTCACGGGGGTTTAGGGTGCCCATAGGCGTAAACCGTTCGTAATCGAAACCCCGAAAATGGTTGACCCGCCGTCGGACAGCAGGAGGCCGGTCAGGAACACGGCCTCTTGGGTCTGAAAGTGCAGGGCCTTGTGTGTGCGCGCCATCACTCAGCCTTCCTGCCCGTGCGGATCTGATCTACGAAGACGTCGAAGTCCGCCGCGATCTGTGTGGCGACCTCGCCAAGCCGCTTGACCGCAACGTCCACCCGGTCGGCCACCGACACTTGAATGAGGTCGTTGGGTGGGTTGCCGAGGTGCGTGAGGTCAGTTCCGAGGCCGTACTCGTCTTCGATGTCCTCGTATTCCCAGACCGGAAAGGGGTAGGTGGGTAGATAGCGGATGGCTCCGTCCCGCGGGACTTGAGCAACGGCCACCACCATGTCGAAAGTCTGTGGCGCCGCACCATTCAAGGGAAACTCCTCCACCCGCAGTCGATCCCAGGAATAGCGCGCACTCTCATTTCTGAGAGCGACGTGGTCTTTGGCCGCGCCCCCATCCGTGAACACAGCGACGATGTGGTAGTTGCTGTACTCGCCACTCGTCACGACGTAGGCCATCCGCCTGTTGACCATCACTCAGCCCTCCTGATCGGTGTCACGTTCGGGCCAGGTCCGCGCTTGGCCTGCTGCCACATCTGATCCATCGCCTCACCCAAGTCCTGCATGTCGTCGGCGAACAGGTGCGCGTAGGTCTTCATCGTCACGGCAGGTGAAGCGTGACCGAGATAGGCGGCCACCTGCACGGGCGAGAAGCCTTGGCGGATCAGCCACGAGGCGCAGGTGTGGCGCAGCTCGTGGGGCACGAGGTCACGACCGATGCCAGCATCCTTCAGCGCAGGCCTGAAGTGCTCGCGGTTCCACGCCGGCCAGATCCTCGACTGCCCTCGCTTGCCGTCGCACATGAACAGGAACTCGCCACCGCGCGCGACACACCGCTCAAGCACTTCCTCGACGGCAGGGAACACCGGAATCCAGCGCCACTTGTCGGCCTTCTCGTCCCAGATGTTCAGCTTGCCGTTGATCCGGTCCCAGTTCTCCTCGACCAGTACGGCCAGGTCGCCGATGCGACAGCCGATCAGCGCCAGCCCGAGCACGATGTCGGCCGACCACCCCGAGCGCAACTCCCACTGCGGGTGATCCTCGCCCATGGCGTGCGACCGACCGTCGGGACCGACGTAGGAGCACGACTTGCCCTTCGACGCCTCGACCAGAGCCTGCAACTCGTGCGGCTCAAGCACGGTCATCTGCTTGCGCCTGTGTGGCGGGGCCTTGACGAGCTTGGCCGGGTTGGCTGGGATGTACCCGTAGCGTTGCTGATCGGTCAGGAACGACGAGAGGATCTGGAGCCCCTTCAGGGCCGTGTTGGTCGTCCGCTCCTTGACCAGTTGGTTGCGCCACGCCTCGATCTGCTCGACGCCGAGGTGCTCCATCGTCAGGTTGCCGAGGTACGGCTTGATGTGCTTGCGCACGAATAGTGAGTAGAGCGCGTGCGATGAGGGCGCGAAGTTGGGGTCCTCGGCCCTGATGTCGAGCCACTCGTCGAGCCGGTCGCCCACACGCTCGCGCAGTCGGTCGGGTGGAATGAACACACCACGGTCGAAGTCGGCGGTGACCTGTCGCTCCCACGCCACGGCGTCCCGGCGCAGGTCGAAGGTGCGCGAGTGTCGCTCGCCTCCCAACATCTTCTCGACCTTGTATTTACCGTTGGGCAACTTCTGCGGCTTCGCCATCTCGGTCCTCCCTTGCCTTCTCGAATGTAACTGTGGCCCGTGATCTATGCGTGTGTAGGTCGCCGTGCTTCCGCCGGGCCCCCAGGTGCACACGACCTTGCACGGCTGGCCTTTCCGGTCGGGCTGGTATTTCCGCCACCACCACACGTGCGTCATGCTGCTGCCTCCTGGGCGATGGCGTGCCTGACGAGGAACCGCGTGTACGCAGGCGGGATCGCCTGGGCGAGTTCGTCGCGGGTCATCCAGTCGATGCCCATGACCTCACGCCACTGCTTCACACCGTGGTAGATGTGGCCGCCATGCCCGAACACGGACACCGTGAACGGGCCGTGGTGGCACGGCGGGGTGAGCACCATCGGTGCTCCCGGCCACAGTTCGAACAGCCTGTGTCTGCGTAGGCGGCGTTCACCGAACATGGAGCCGCAGAGCACCACGTCGCGGCGCATCGGCGCTCCTGGGACGTTCTCGATGATCCACGGCGTGTCCTGTGCGGCGAGCCGGTCACGGGTCGGGGCGAGCAGGTCGGGATGGTCGTTGCCGTGGATGACCTGGGCGACCGTGAACGCCTGGCATGGTGGGGACGCGTGGATCAGGTCGAACCCGTCGAGGGGGAACGTCATGGCGTCTGCGTGGACGAACTCGAACGGGTAGTTGGGCTGGGGCTTGGTGTCCACGCCGACGATCTCGACGTCCAGCCCCGCTTCGGTGAGCCCCTGGTAGTAGCCCCTGGCTGCGCCCCCGGCGCCGGAGAACAGGTCGAGAACCCGGTACTTCCGCCCGGCGATACCAGTCGCTATCGCACGGGTCACGTCACTCACCCTCGGCGAACCGCTTGCGGCATGTCTCCACTACCGAGCAGTAGTGACTACAAAGCGATCCGCCCCAAATGGTCCCGGTGTCCACGACTTCCCCATCCTCAACGAGAGTCCAAGCACCGGACTCTGGATTCAGGCGTGATTTTCTGGGCTGCTCGTGCGGGACGAAGCGGGGGACCTCGGCCGTCGGATGCTTCTTGATCCACGACAACTGGTCGAGCCACTCGTCAGCGAGCGGCTGCAACTGCTCGCGGCTGAACGTCCACTGGGCGCCGAACCGGGTGACGTCGTCGATGCTCTTGCGCTCGGCCGCGCCGCCACTGATCGCCTCGGTTGCCAGGTAGATGAGCGTGCCCGAGGCGGTGTTGTGCCCTACCACATTGAGGGCCAACTGCACCATGTGCGCCGACTTCGGACCCTGTGCTGCACCCCGCTCGCCAACTAGGTATTTGTAAGAGAATCCGCCAGACGTCTTCAGCTCCAGCACGCGCGACTCCTCGGTGGACAGCGCGTCACACGAGCCGGACGTCAGCCCTTGCAGTGTCGAGCCAACCTCGAAGGCGAACCGGCCCGGCCACTTCCATTCGACCGCGCGCTGCCACATCTCGTGGATGATCGTCCCGTAGGCGGTGACCGAGATCCCGGCGCCGTCCATCGGTTCTTCCTCCACGCCGTCCCGCCTGAGGGCTACCTGCTTGAGACAGGAGGCCGCCGACGAGTGGCGCGACAGGGTGTCGGACACCTGGGGCTTGTTCAGCTCGTACTTGAGGTGAACCTCGGTGTCCACGCCAGCCGCCAGCCATTCGACCAGTGGCGTCACGAACTCGCGGTCCTCGTCGGGCAGCAGCCCGGCCTTCTCGTCGGAAGGCTTGGGTAGGTGGGACAGATCCTTGAACGCCATTAGCGCGCTCCCTTTACGTCTCGTTCGCGGAGGTAGGAGCGGCACTCGCCGCACCAGAGCCAGTCCTGTAGGAACCGTGCGGGCTTGGCCGTCTCGTGCTTGCAGCGGCTCATGTGGACGCCCCTGGGGCGCGTCGACCTTGACGATCAACCTCGAAGAGAACCTCGACGCTGGCTGCCTTGACCTTGTCGGGAATGCCGTAGTCCTGGGCGATCACCACCGTGTCGGCCGGATGGGCCGCGACCGCGACCCACCGTGATGCCTCGGGGGCGTACGCCAGCGTGTGGACGGGCGAGGGAGACAGATGCAGTCCATCGCCGCAGTACGGGTGATTGCGCCAACGCGGCGCCACCACAGTCTCGCCAGGCGGGTAGACGCACTCGGTCCCATCGGGATGGCGCCGCTCGGACCGGAACCCGTCACCCACACCCTTGAAGAGAATCAGGCGTCCCTGCTCGTCCGTCTCGACGCCGTGGTAATCACACCAGTCGTCGAGCCGGTCACAAGCCGGGATATCGATTACCGTGGCGATCGTTCCCTCACGCACAACCACCCGGTCGCCGTGCCGTTGGATCGCGACATACTTCGACGCCTCGACGGAGGCCGAGTCCCACGCCTCGACGGAGGCCGAGCCCCGCGCCACGACGGAGGCCGAGCCCCGCGCCACGACGGAGGCCGAGCCCCGCGCCACGACGGAGGCCGAGTCCCACGCCACGACGGAGGCCGAGCCCCACGCCTCGACGGAGGCCGAGTCCCACGCCACGACGGAGGCCGAGCCCCGCGCCACGACGGAGGCCGAGTCCCACGCCTCGACGGAGGCCGAGCCCCACGCCTCGACGGAGGCCGAGCCCCGCGCCACGACGGAGGCCGAGCCCCGCGCCACGACGGAGGCCGAGCCCC
>Ga0214472_10000893_pt1 | contig 35466 bp, 31 predicted proteins | sample RVTome_6_FD_207662 | JGI IMG/M metagenome (GOLD analysis project Ga0214472, IMG submission 207662) | Soil microbial communities from uranium-contaminated site in the Upper Colorado River Basin, Wyoming, United States - RVT140D175 | ecosystem: Environmental > Terrestrial > Soil > Contaminated >...
CCAGCGGAGCGAGCACGTCGCCCGGCTGGGTGGCTACCGACGACGGAAGGGCCGCGTGCGGGGCGGGCGGCTCTTCGACCACCTGAGGAGGTACGAACGCCAGCGGAGCGAGCACGTCGCCCGGCTGGGTGGCTACCGACGACGGAAGGGCCGCGTGCGGAGCGGGCAGTTCCTCGATCACGTCCGGGTGGACGTAGTGCTCAAGGACGTCGGGCAGTTGGGACGCGGCCGGGACGGGGCGGGCTTCGAAGGGGAAGTCCGATTGATAGATGAAGACGTAGGAATGGCCGTACACCAGGGCGCTCCTACGGCAGGATCAGCCGGCCATGCTTCTCCACGTCATCCAAGCGTTTTTCCAGGGGGTAGCACATGACGGTGCAGAGTTCTTTAGAGTGACACAGGGGCCCGTTGCACTTGGTGCACCAGCCCCGCCGGCGGCCGGACCCCGGCTCTACGATCCAGTGCATACCACAATGAACGCACTGGAGCGTGTCCGCTTCGACCACCCGCCCGGACGCCGTCGCCGTGACCACGACGCCCGCGGGCTTTGCGGCCGTGGCGTTTCTCTGCTGCACGGGCTACTCCAACCAGGCCAACGAGGCCAGCGCCGCGAACGCCGTCCCCGCGACACTCACGGTGACCAGCGCGAGCCCGTTAGCCGCCGCCGGGATGGAGATAATCTCCCGTCCGGGATAGGCCAGCCAACGCCAGGGGATTTCGTGGCGGACCCCGACGCGCAGCATATTGCCGCTCGCCGCATTCGCCGGATCGCCCGTGTGATTGCCCCCCGTCGCGGCCACGACGGCAGCCGCGCCCGGCGGATTGGTATTGTTCTCCGCCAGATCGGTACCGCCGGTTCCGGCCGAGGTGGACGCGCGGACCGCGACTTCCGCGGCGTCCGCGCCCGGGGTTGCGGCGCTGGCGCTGGACAGGTTGATTTCGTGGAGGTGGGCGCGCACCGACGCGCTTCCCCCCAGGTTGACGATGACCGCCTCGTTGGCGGCCACGCTCAGCGTCTGCGAATGAGTGGTTCGAAAACCGGCCATGTCTCAAATCCTTTCTCAGTAGGCCGCCACGGCGGGCGGCTCGATCAGCAATCCATCATAAGCGTTTGCGTCCGCAAAGGTACCAGCGGCCGCAGCCGCCGCTTCCTCAATCGCCCACGCGGGCCACTTCCGCGCCGTGCCGTTCGTCGTCGTGTAGTTCAGCGTCCAGCCCGTCGGATCGAACGACACGAAGCTCGCCACGTGCGACAGCGTAGCGTTGCCCTGGTTCATACGCGCAGCGCTAGCCGTCGGATACGATCCCGCGTTCGACGTAGCCGCCGCGTCCTGATCGGTATATACGTGCCCGCCGGACACCGTCTCGGTAAACCCGCCGATCCCGAAGCTGCCCGCTCCGGTGGCGTTGGTCGTCACCGTCGTATCCACGGAATCCACGAAGCTCGGCGCTTGCATGACGAACTGCGGCTTGAAGCCTGGTGCGGTAATACTCGCGTTACCCGTCGCCGTGGGCGTGTCGATGACGCCCACCCAATGCTTCGTCGCGTCGCCGTATTTGATAGCCAGGTAGTGAAGTCGCAATAATGAGCTAACGCCAGCAAGTCGCGTCGCAGCGGTAAAACCCGTCGAAAGGATGGCCGTGATTTCCACTGCCTGTCCGCCACTGATGAAGCGAGCCGCATGCGCAGTCGAGACGTAATTACGGGCATCAGAGGTCGCATCGTTGTCGTCGGTATACGTCGCGGAACAACACTGGGTGATGACCGAATCGGTGTGGTCTACGAACGCGATGCTCATTCTGGCATCAGCATCAGCTATGTCAAGGTTTAGCGGATCAACGCTGACCACGAACAAATTATCGAGCTGGAACCCCGGATCGGTCACGTCTACCGTAGTGTCTACCGTCGCTGACGGAGTAAACTCGCCCGCGTAGAAACTCGCCGCGTCGCCTTTGAACAGGTAGACCTTGTAGGTGTACCCGTTCCCGGCGTTGCTGGTGAAGTTCAGGCGAATACCGTCCGTGATCCACGAATCGAAATGCGCTTCGTCGTCAATCCCGCCGGTACTGGTCAGCGCTGCGACGCACTTGTCGGTCATGTAGCGGCGGTTGGTATTTGTGGGACTGACCCCGTTCTGCGCTACTATCGCATCGCAGAAGTTGCGCGTCCCGTCGGTCACTCCGACGCAGAGCATCGCCGCGTTGCCGTAACTATCGTTGCTGCCCTTGCTGACAATGATGATCGCCGCCGCTTTCCCTGCTTGCGGCGTACCGAACCCGGCGACGGTAAAGTCCTTCGTGCCCGTGCCCGTGGGCAGCGCCACCGATGCGCTTGCGATCTCGAACGCCATCAGGTCAACCCCAGAAGCTGGCGATACTTGGTCTTGGTAATGAATCCGCTTTCGAGCAGAATGCCCGCCGATTCCAGCCGCGAATGGAACTCGGCCTTGTCCGCCGCGCTCAGCGTGCCGAAAAATGTAATCAGTTGATCCAGTTGCGTTTGGTCGCTCGCGGACATGCCGAACCCGGCCACGACCTGCGCCCGCGTGACCTCGCCCTTGCTTAAGAACCATAGCGCCGCGCTGAAAGCGTGGTTGGCGATATACCCGTTCGCCGGTTCCGGCTCTTCGCGCGCCAGTCGATCGATCAGTGCCATGACCCACGCTCCGTTAGTGAAGTGAGAAGTGAGAAGTGAGAAGACCGAAGGGCCGTTTTTCTCTTCTCATTTCTCAATTCAATCTTCCCACTTCGGTCTTCTCTCTTCCCTTTTTTTGCCTGCCTCAGTGCCTCGGGGCCGTTATTGCAACCAAAGTGACCCCCGGTGAAGGGACGACCTCCAGGGTGGCGCCGGTGATCTTCGAGCACAGCAGGACGGGGACATCCGGCCCTTCGCCCGGCGGATAGCCGCGCACCCCCACGTTCATGATGTGCTGCGTGCGCCCTCGGCGAGTCACCGAGATGCTCCGCGGTACCAGCGCCCCGTAAGCGACGCACTCCGTGGCGCACACGGCGATGCGCTCCGTCTCCCCGCACAAAGTGTACCCATCCGGGCAATCGTAGGCGCCGCCCTGAATCCAGAACACGGCGACGACGCTGATGATGGCGATGGGTACTCCGAAGATCATCTTTTTCTTGGACATGTTCTTGGCTGAAGGCATGTTCACTCTCCTTGTCCGGTCACACAATCGCAACCGGCGCATCCTCGGCGAACAAAGTAATTCGCACCTCGCCGGCAGCCTGAGCGGCGGCCAGCGCATCCAGGGCGTCTCCGGTCGTGCCCGGGTCCCCGGCGATCCAGTTCGCCGGAAGCGCCGGGCGGTATCCCTCGTGGTAGGCCGACGGCCCGCGGGTGCGTTTTTGCGTTCGGGCGTCGTCCCGGATGTCATCGCGCGGCACGCTCAGTCCTCCTGCTCGTCCAGAGTCACGATCACCCCCCAGGCGACTGCCCCCGCCGAAGGATCGCTCCAGGCGATCTTCACCGAGTCGCCCGCCGCCAGGCGGTAGAAGGTCTGTTCGTCGCCGGCGATGCGCAGGTTCACGTCGTGCGGGCCGTCGTCCGCGGCCACGCCCGCGGATTCGAGACGCCACAGCTCATTGTCGAACCGCCGCCCGGCCGCGGCGAAGCGGCGAATCAAAAGCGGGGCCAGATAGCTCGCCGCGGCCCCGCTCTCCCTGCGGAAGTGCGCCTGCACCTGGACCAACACAAAGGGGACCGGGGCGTCGAGGCCGAAGGACGCGTCGATCGACCCGCTGCCCGATATCCAACGATCCACGCGCGACATCGTTTACCCCGCAAGAGCGATCGTCCGCCCGACCGGCGGAATCAGCGTGCCCCCCGATCGGCGAATCGGATTCGTCACCGTCAAGTTGAAGCCTCCGCTCAAATCGATGAGACAGTCGCCGTGCATGGTCAACGTGCCGAGCGTGCGCACCAGGTCAGACTGGTTCAAGCTGAAGCGGTGATCCCCGCCGGCGTGCAGTTCGCCGATCGTTCCGTCTGAATTCCACTGCAACACACCCCCGTCGCAATCCGCCACCGCCAGGGCCGCGTGCTGGTCCGCCGCGCCCCGCGTGCCCAGGTCGAACAAGCCCCCGCTCTGAATCAGCCGCTCGATATCCGCCACGCTGCGGATCTGGCCGTGCACGAGTTTGACGATCGTCTCGTTGGTCACGAGGTCGAGGTCGGCATCGTCGATGACCAGGATGGCGCTGTCCGACTGCGCGGAGGGCGGGGCGTCCACGGTGATCCGCGACGCGGCGGGCGCCACGTGCGCGCCGATCAGCCGCACCAGCCCCTGGAGAATGTTCACCATGGTGAAGGCCCCGTCGACGGACAGGCCCGGCGCCGTCCTGGACGGAGAATCGCACACGATGTTCTCGAAATCCCCATCCAGGTAGACCGCTTCACCCCCTCCGCACCAGCGCAGTTCGGTCGCGTTGCAGCGCAGAGCAGTGGGGACCCCGAAGGCGCAGCTCGGATGGAACACGATCCGGCTGAAGGTCTTGGCCGATTGATTCAGGCCGGCAGTGATCGCCCGGGTGGTGAGATGATTCAGCCCCCAGGCTTCGGCGGTCAAGGGGATCACGCCGGTATCCCAATTGCCCCCGTCCCCGAAGTCGCCGCTCACCGAACCCACGAACCAATGCGGACCGGCCATACAACTAGTCTCCCGCTTTCGCCGTGCGTTGTCGAGGATGTTCCGGCGTGATCCGCTGCCGATACACCGGCGGAACCGCCGCCCCCAGGTCCAGGGTGTGCGCGGGATGGTCCGCGATCACGTTTCCGCGGACCATCGTCTCGACCAACCAAAAGCGGAAACTTTCGTCGTCCAGATCGAGCACATCGATCTCCCCTACCGTTCCGTCCGTCCGCTCGCCCAGCACGAGCACCATGCCCCTGCGCATCGCTCGCCTCTTGTAGTTGAGATTATCTACTTCTAATCATCATCATAAGGCCTGTGATATCCGTGCGTTGCGCGGCCTTCAAGCCGCAAACCGTAAAAACACCACCACAAGACGTAGGTCCGCGAATAAACCCCACCTTCCGTGGCGCCATCGACGCACGCAGGATTTCACAGGTTTACTCACAGGCCTGTGCATAACCGCCGGGTTATTCACAGGTCATCCGCCCAGCGCCTCTGCCGAGCCTCGAATCGCACGGATATCACACAGATTTCACAGAACATTTTACAGAACATTTTACAGAACAACTCACAAAACATGGCGGGCCGGCTCCACTGTGGGAGCCGGCCCCTGGCGAATGGAAGCGAAGTTTGTGTCGGGCTACTTGGGTACGGCCGTTTCCGGCGGCGTGCTCTGCGCTACCTTGGCCCCCTGCTGCCCGATGACGGCGTTGCTCATGGCCTCCACCGCGTCGAGTTCCGTGAGGCTCTTGATGATCGATCCTGTGGCGGCCTGCGAGATACTGATGCCGTTGGCCAGCGCGGTCTCGGCGATCATGTTCAGGCGGGTAAGGTGGGCGTTGACGGCGGTCTGGTACGCCGAATGGCCTTCCATCGCCGCGGCCGCGTAGTGCGCGGGCGCCCCGGCCCCGACTTTCGTGTTTTCGTTTGCGACGCTGTCGAGGATCCCTTGATCTGACGGCATGAGAAAGCCTCCTTGTGGTTTGGACGACCGGTTGCGGGGGGGACGTCCCTCCCGACTTAGGCGCCATCATGCGCGGAAACTCCGCGAGACGCAAGTCAGCGCGCGTCCAACAGGTGGGCCTGAATCGCCCGCGTATCGTCGCGGATGACGATCACCGCGTCGCGGATCACCGCGTACTGCTCCGCCATGACGCTTTGGATTTGCTCCATCCTTTCGAGGCGTTCGGAGTTGGCCCTGATATCGGCCAACCCGCGATCCGCCACCGGTTGATGCTCCGCCCGGTACATCTCCAGGTTCGTCACCCGCCCGTCGAAGCTCTTGATCGGGGCCACGGCCAAACTGACCAGCGTCCCCAATCCAACCAGGCTGGCCAGCCACCAGCCGATTTGCTCTTTGCGCTGTCCGCTCATGTCCGCCCATTGTCGCTCCAGTGCGTCAATGAGGCAATTGTTTTGGGGCAGGAACCCTTGACCCGAAGTGAGAAGTGAGAAGTGAGAAGTGGGAAGAGCAAAGGGCCGTTTCTCTCTTCTCATTTCTCAATTCAATCTTCCCATGCTTCCCATGTGCCGCCTTCACGGCCCCGGATATTCGGCCTCGAACAGCGGAAGCCGCTCTTCGCTGGCCGCGGTAATCAGTTCGTCGGTCAGACGCTTGCGTCGCTTGCGCAGCCCCGCGAGCTCCTTGGCCAGGTTGCGAATCTCGTCATTGAGGAGGCACAGCCTCTTGCCGCACTTCAGCCATGCCTGCCGCTGCCGCTCGTCCGCGTCGGCGATGGGTCCAGTACTCTTTCTCATCTCTCTCATCTTCCTCATCGTCCCTTCGTGCCTCTGCGAAGAGTGAAGTCAGAAGTGAGAAGTGAGAAGTGAGAAGCCTGAAGTGCGACCCCCCTTCTCTCTTCTCAGTTCTCAATTCAATCTTCCCACTTCGGTTTTCTCTCTTCACGCTTTCGATATCGAGCCACGCAGGGGTCGGAAAGACCCAGCAGCTCCCCGACCGCGCAGTGCGGCAACACCGGGTCGTTGACCAGCACGTCCGTGATCGTCACCAGTTCCAGTCGGATGGTCCGATTCGCAATCTGCTTCCCAAAAATATCAGGCAGCCAGATTTCCGCGAGTTCCGCCCGCCGTTTCCGCAAGTAGGCGGCCAGCGGCGAGCGCAGCGCCCAGTTCCATTTGCAGACCCTGGCCTTCGCGTCGTAGAGATCGGCGCCCCGGCAAAAACGAGCGTTTCCGAATTTGGCGGGCCTGCGTGGTTTATCGCCGAGGGCCGGCCACCACGGGAGCGGCAGCGGATCGGGATCGAGCGGCGGAACGGATGGAGGATTCGACGCCGCTCCGCGTGATCGGACCGGCACGCTCCCAGCGGTAGCGGTTGTAATACTCGATGAGCCTTCCCGCGCGTTGTGCGGCCTGCTCCCCCAAAGCGCGGCGAACGAGACGGTAGGCCTCGGCTTTCGTGGCATAACGGCGAGTTATACTGATTCCAAACACCTCTTTCAAGAGCACGGGAATGAATTCTTCGTCCGACTCCCCGCGCACCGCGCGGTACAGGCGCAGCGCTCCCCGTTGGCCCAGGCTGGGAATGGGCGCCGACTGCCAGGCGACATGGCTCGCCGCCTCCCAGAGCGCCAACCCTTCGCTCGACGAGCTGAGGTCCCGCCCGGTCCATTCCGAGCGGTTGAACATCACTTCAAGCAGCGGCCGGGCCAGCGGCTGATTGAGCAGGAAAGGCACGCCGAAACCCCCGGGTCCCGTGGCGACCCGGAAATCATTGGCCAGCGGGAAGATCCACCGAAGGTCGAGGGTCCGCACCCGCCCTCGTCCGTCGCGGAACGCCACCGGCTGAAAATACCGATCCGCCCACGTGTGCCGCTGGCGGTCGGTGTTGAGGATGGCCATTTCATCGTCGGTGACTCCGAAGACCAGGCGCGTCACCGCATTGAGCACGTAAGGGAAGGCGTAGAAGGCCAACACACGTCCCGGATGCTCGCGCATCCCCTTGGCCGTGATCTTCAAGGCCTGATCGCTGAACGCGACGAATGGATCGCCCAGGGGGAAATTGCGCAGAAAACGGGCGGCGATGCCCAGCTTGCTGTAGTTCTGCAAGTATTTGAAACGGTCGCGGGCGAAGGATTCAGGGTGTCCCTGTTGCTCCACGTCGTGAATCCACACCGCCATCACCGATACCTCGTCGAGCAGCCCGTAGCCCCGCCCCGCGATCCGCGCGCCCTCCTTGGCCGCTTCAACCAATCGGGCCAGGACCGCCATCACATCGGTGGTCGGGGTGTCCAGCATCGGCAGGATGGACTTGCGCAGCTTCTCGCGATCGTAGCCGCCGTGCATGGCGTTCATCCGCGACAGCCGCCGGTAGGTCGAATCCTCCAGCCCGCCGAGCACGCGGCGAAAGGCGTCGATGAACAGATCACGGTGCGTGTACGGATTCATCCCCAGCAACGTCCAGAAGTAGTGCTGCCCGTAGATCTGCCGAAACCACGTGGCCGGGTTGTAGACAACGTGCGCGGAACGAAACGCGGTCAGCAGCGCCCGCCATGATCCGGCCAGCAGCCCGTTCATCGTCAGGCGAAATTCGTTAAGGTTGTAGAAAAGCTCCTCGCTGACATACTTGTCGGCCAGGGGGCCCAGGCCGGGATTGGCGTCCAGCCTCCGCCAATGATGCTTCTCCTCCTCGGGCAGCTCCAGGTACGCGACTTCCTCCATCGCCTCGGTCTGCGCCAGCTGGTGGAAGACGCGCACGCCGTCGATGAACGCGCGCATGTGGGTCAGCGACGCCACCGCGAGCAGCCCGATATCCTCCACCGGGCCGAGCCACTCCACCTGCTTGGCGCTGAAAGGCTTTTTGACCCGTACCCGCTCCTTGACCGACTCACCGAAATACTCGTGCCAGCGCAAGCGCTCGTTCTCCGCGAACTCGATCGCACTCTGTTCGTCGCTGAACTGCATCACCTGCCCTCGGGCCAGCGTGACCGTCCAGAGATTGTCCGCCCGCTTCTCGCGCAGCATTCCGATCGGAATCCGCGGAGCGGCCAATTCCGTCGAGAAGGTCAACGGCCCGAAGCTGTGCTCCCCCGCGTCGTCGCGGTGCATGTGGTAGCGGCTGGTGAGAAACGCCCGCCCGCTCTCCCTCCGCATGCGCACGATCTGCTCCCAGTTGACCAGCCCGCCGCTTTTGGCGGCCTTCAACAGCATCGGGTCTTTGAGAATTTCGTCCGTCAGGGCGTTGGAGGCGCTCTTGTAGGCCGCAACCCAGGCCTTCAGGTCGTCGCTGAGCAGGCCCCAATCCCGCTTGCCCCGGGCCACGTCGATGAGCAGGCGGTGCTCGGTGGCGGTGAACGCGTCCCACGCCGTCAAGGGCATGCGCCGCACCACGTATCGCCCGGTCTTGCGCGCCGCGGTCAAGGCCTCGTCCACCACGGCCATCTGCCGGCCCAGCGCCTCATCGTGTTCCTCGCGTCCCAACAAGGGGCTGATCCGTCGTGGAACGGTTTCCCCTTCCGCGTCGCGCAGCGGCTTGACGTGCTGATCCCAGGCTTCGGCGATGTCGCGGGGCAGGGTGTCCGGCGATCGGTGTCCGCCTTCCATGACGGCGATCGCGGTTTGTCGAATCATCTGCCAGGCGTCTGGCGGCCAGGGCTTTCCGATCTGCGTCGCCCGCTTCTCGGAAAGCACCCCGGCCAGTGCCCCGGCCATGTCTTCCGCCAGACGCCGCTGCGTACCCTTCCCCCCGCGCAGATCGTCGAGCAGGAATTCACGGTTCCCTTCGATCTTCCACTCCGCGCCCCACAAAAGCCGGGCGATCGAGTCCATGTAGCGCTGCCCCGCCGGCGTCTTCATGTGTTTCAGGCGCGCTGCGATGCGGTCCCAATTGCGCGCATACGCGGACCACAGCTTTTGCCGCACCGTGGTCGGTCCGGGCATCCCCCCGCTCATGGCGCCCATGCCCAGCAGCGGGCGGTGCCAGTTCTGGCGCATCCACTCGCGCTCTTCCGGGGTGAGGTGCTCGGGGAGCAAAGACTCCTGCCGCGGCCCGAACCAGGGCGTATCTCCAGCCGCCCCTCCCCCTTCCCCTTCCCCTCCCTCCCGGGGCTCCTCCACGTCGGCGTCTTCCGCACCGAGCTCGGCCACGTGACCGTCGCCCTGGTTGGCGTTCTGTTCCGCCGCCGCGGCGATCTGGTTACTCATCGCGCTGACCCGCGCGGCGAGGCGCTCCATTTCCTCCTGCCGTGCGAACGGTCGTCCGATCTCCGTCCGCACTTCCGCCAACTTCTCTTTGTTCTGCGCAAGGTCGCGCGCCCAGCCTTCGCCCGTCACCTCATCGAGGGCGTGCGCGAACCCCGTCACCCAGCTGCGCAATTGTCCGGCGGTCGGTTCCTGGCTGGCCGACCAGGTCAGGACACGGCGGAGCGGCAGGCCGACGTCTTTCGCAAACTTCTCGTGCGCCGCGGCGTCCGGCGGAAACTCGATACCCAACGCAAGGCGCTGTTCGCGCGACGCCCAGGCGATATCCCGGGCGAGCGTCACACGCAGGCCGCGGAAGGCGCCCACCGTGCGGGTTTCTTTCTCCTGGAAAGCGGCGGACGCCTTGAAAAGGGCCGTGCCCGCTTCGCCGTGCCTTTGGTAGGTTTCCTGCCCCACCTGCATCACGAACGGGACCGCCGGTTCGAGTTTCGCAACCCATTCCACGAACTTGCGCCCCGGAGCGATCAGCGCCGCCAGTCGCCCGGCTTCACTCTTGAGCAGTGCCTCTTTGCTGCGCAGGGCCAGCTGCGTGTCGCGGTGGTAGCGGGCTTCACCCTGGAGTCGGCGCAGCTCGTGCTCGGCTTTGGTCCATTCGAGCACCGCCTTGTTCTCGCTGGACTCGGCCATCGCCATCTGGAAGGCCATCGTGTGCAGGTCGACGTCCTCGATCTCGTCGGCGTCGATGCGCCCGGAGAGGAAGTCGTTGTTCACCTTCTGCTTCGCGGCGAGAAGGGAGTACATGAATTCGTCGGACATGCCCTTGGTGACATACCGATACAGCCGCACCTCGCGGTTGCGGTTGCCGCTGCGCACGACCCGCCCCACCATCTGCGTGAGCGTCCCCGGCTCCCACGCCGGTTCCAATTGGTGCAGGGCGACGGCGCGCTCCTGGGCGTTGATCCCCTCGCCCATCTTCTTCTTCGATCCGATCAGCACACGAATATCGCCGCGATTGAAGGCCGCCAGCAACGCCTCGACCGCAGCGTCGTTGTCTTTCGCGTCGTAGATCGTGGCGATGTCGCGTGCGGCGACGCCGCCGGCCACCAGCTTGCCGATGAAGTCCTGATAGGTGGAGAACGGCATCCGGCTCCCCGGATTGCCCAGGTCCAGGAAGACCATTTGAGTCAGGCGCTCGGCGGCGGTCTCCTTGTAAATCTCGATGACTTTCTCCGCCGCGGCGGCCAGCTTGCCGCCCGGCTCTTCGGGCAGGTCGGGATAGATGAGGCGCATGTCCAGGGCCGCTTTTTTCTCATCCCCGATGACGGTGAGCATGATGTCGTCGCCCGGCTGGGGCGGTCTGCCCCCGCGAGCGCGAATGGCTTCTACTCGCCCGGCGATCACCTTCTGGTATTTGCGCTGCGCCGCCGAGACCGGCAGCACCACCAGCTCGAACGTGCGTTTCCCCTCGCTGTTTTCCCGGACGACGGGCACCCCCCCTTCCTTGCTCAAGAGCACGCGGTCCAGTTCCTCCTGCGGCGTGGGGTGGGCGATCTTATCCCACAGCGCGTGGAGCCCGCGCAAATTCTGGAAGCGGCGCAGGCGGGTCACCATCTTGTAGCGCCCCGCGACCCGTTCGAGGTCGGGCGCCCCCACCGCGAACCAGCGGACCCAGTCGTCGAAGGAGGCGATCTGTTCGCTTTTCAAGACGTCGGGGATGAGGTAACGCATCATGGCGTAGATTTCGCTGATGCTGTTGTTGACCGGCGTTCCGGTGAGGAAGGTCACCCCGCGCCCGTTTTGCAGGCGGCTGACGTAGCGGGCCTTCATGTACAGGTCGAGGGTGATCTGGTTGCCTTCGCGGGGACCGAGTCCGCGAATGTTCTCCATCTGCGTCGTGTACTGGAGGTTTTTGCCCTTGTGGGCCTCGTCGTAGATGATCCAGTCCAGCCCCAATTCCTCGAAGGGCAGGACGTCGAGCTTGCGCACCGCCCCCACCCGGTCCTGAAGCTGGGCGCGCAGATTGTCGCGCATTTTTTCCATCTGCTTGACCGAGCGTTTCCCCGCTTTGCTGTCGTCTTTCGCACCTTCGCCGATCGCGTCTTCAAGGTCAGAGATCGCCTCGCCGTAGAATTCTTCGAGCGTCGCCTCGGACACCGGCAAAGCCTTGAACTGCTCGTGGGGCAGGATGAAGACCGTCTTTTCCGCGAGCGCCACGCGGGCCAGGGTCCGGCCGCGGGCCTTGCCGGCCAGGTCTTTCGTGGACAGGGCCACGAAGCGCCCGCCGGGGTAGAGCTGGCGGGCCTGTTTGATGAACTGGTTGAGCGTCTTGCGCGCTACCACCACGACGACCTTGCGGGCCAGACCCAGGCGAATCACTTCCATTGCCGCCGCCGTGGCGGTGAACGTCTTGCCCCCGCCCACCGCGGTGTAGATCAGGGTGTTGTGCGGACTGGATAACACTCGATAGACCCCGTCCTTCTGATAGCCGCGCAGGGTGATCGAGGGGTTGGAGCCGGGCAGGGTCAGGTGACCGCCGTCATACTTCGTCGGGACCCAGTTGTGGTGTTGCTCGTTGTAGTCGGCGAGCAGTTTGGGTCCCCAGTGCGCGTGCGACCATATCCAAGTCTCGAAGTGCGCTCGAATCTCCTCCAGTTTGCTCCGCGCCGCGTCGGACGCCGCCTGGTCCGTGAACACCGCGCCGTCCGGCGTCTTGTCCGTCACCTTCGGGGTCTTCATGTTCAGCGCGTCGGCGAGCAGCTCCCCTGGGCTATAGTCCCGCGTGCCCCAGCGGTCGTTGGCGTAGTGGGGCGCCGAGACCGTCCAGCGGCCCGTCGCCGGCGAGCGGCGCACGCTCACCGAGCGGGCGGCCCCCTGGCCGATCAGGGAGACGAGGAAGTCCTCGATCGTTTCCGCGGGAATCCACGGGGCGCCGAGCACGGCGCGGATCCGGCTGGCGGGCAGATCGGCGGGCTGAACGGCGACGAGGGCGTCGACGTTGCCCTGGTACGTCGCCTTGTCCACCTTGAGCAGCGCGCGGGCCTCTTCCAGCTTGGCCCGGACGTTGCCGCTCAAGTAGTCCGCGGTGCTGACCACCTCCCCGGCGGGAAGCGGGAAGGCCGCCCCTTCGCGAATGAGGCGGCCCCGGGCCCCGTCCTCGTCGGTGTTGAGCAACTCGGCGATGCGGCGGAGGTCGATGCGGTTGAACTCGTCGAGGCTGATGCTCAGCGCGTCCGCGGCCGTCGCCGCGCTGGTCGGCCTCCGGTAGGCCTCCAGGATTCGCCGCGTGAAGACGTCGCCCTTCGCCGCTTTTTTGGTCTTGCGATCATACTCCTCGATCGAACCGAGCAACGACAAGGTCAGCGGATCGTCGGCGAGCAGCTCCGCGTTGGCCGAGGCGTGGATGGGGGTCACGCCGCGCCGCCCCAGGCGGTCGTACTCGTCGTTGAGACTCTTCTGTAACCCGGGCAGACGCTCGTCGCCGGCGGGATCAATCGATGCGCGGAGCAATTCCAGGAGGCGATCACGCAATCCGATCAGCCCCTTGAGGCGTTCGACCGCCTTATCCCCGCGGTCGGCACGAATCGAGGATTCGACCTCTTCCGAGGCCTCGCCCTTCCGCCCCGCGCGGCGCAACTGCCCCTCGCGCACGAAGTAGGTTCCCTGGGGCAGCCCGTCCGGCGTGGGGATGCTCGCGGCGATGGTGTCCAGCGTCGCCAGCTCCGCCTCCCGCCGACCGAATACGTCGCCGGGCAGGGTGGCCAGCGCCGCGCGCAAGTCGGTGGCCAGGTCGAAGCCTTCGCGGGCTGCAACGATCGTGGCCGTCGCTCCTTCCTCTCCGCCGGCGTGCCGCGACCCGGGTTTGATCTCGCCCAGGACCATCTCCGGGTGCGTCTGAAAATACTCGTTGATGTGTTTACCGGGCAGCGCCGCGTATGGCTTGCTCTCCAGCCAGGCCTCGCCGCCGGCCGGTTCGCCTTCCGCCCGCTTCCGCAAAAACAGGATGTCGGCCGTGACCTTGGTTCCGGGCAGCGAATCCTCATTCAGCCGGACGGCGCCGAGAAGGTCTGCGCGGGCGGCGATATAGGCCCGTACCCGACCGTCCAGCTTGTCCATGCTGCCCTTGGAGCTGATGAAAACTGCCAGTCCGCCAGGTCGAACAAGGTCCAGGGCACGCACGAAAAAATAGTCGTGGATGCGTCTTCGCAGCCACTTGGGATACCGCCGATCGTGAATGAGAAGGTCTCCGAAGGGCACGTTGCCCACGGCGACGTCGAAGTAGTTTTTGGGAAGCAGCGCGTTTTCAAACGGCGAATGACGAATGTCGGAAGCCGGATAGAGAGCGTGCAGGATCGCGGCAGACGTGTCATCTTTCTCGACAGCCACGCGGCGACTCGCATCGGCCAGGTGCAGAGGCTGAAGACCCAGGAAGTGACCCACCCCCGCCGAGGGTTCGAGGACGGCGCCGCCACTAAATCCCATGCGCTCGAGCGTCTCCCACAAGGCGGAGATGATCGCCGGCGGCGTGTACATCGCGTTTTGCGTCGATTGGCGGGCCGCTTTCCATTCTTCATCGCTCAGCAGCTCCTCAAGTGTCTCGTATTCGTCATGCCAGCCTGTCGCGCGGTCCCAGGCAGCCCCGGGATCGAACGGCTGCGGTACCGACCCCCACCCCTGGTAGCGCGAGAGGATATCGCGCTCTTTTGCGGTGGCTGCGCGACCTTCCTCCTTAAGCCGCTTGACCAGGCGAATCGCCTCCACGTTGCGCCGGAAGATCGTCTTGGCCGGGTTTTTTCCGGCCGCGAACAGGTCGTCGGGATCGCGGACGACGTAGTCGGTGAGTCCGCCTTTTTCCGCGGTATGCGCAGGCAGCTTTTCCTCCGCGCCTTCGACCCCTACTGCTCCTCGGGCAGGTCGAGATACTGGCTCGCCACCTGTTCGTAGGCTTCCTCTCCCGGCACCCCCCTGGACACCAGCTCCCCGATCGCCCTTGCCGCCGCGCGCTGTTTCTCCCACGCCCACAGGTGCACGCGGCCCGCCTCCTTCAGCTCCCGGTGCAGCTTCGGCCGGCTGTCCCTCAGCACGCGCACCGCCTCCCGCCCCAGGTTGTTCAGCCGGCTCTTCGCCTCTTCGTCGTTCGACGGGCTGTTCGGTTGGTCGCTCAAGGTCGGTCTCCTGTTTAATCGTAGTGGGTTTCGGCGACTTAGTCGACGATTGTGCGGCGGTTTGTGTGATCCCTTCCCACTGATTCAGCGCCGCGTGCAGCTGCCCTGAGTCGGGCAGCGCAGGGGGAAGCTCCTCCAGGAAGCGGATCGTCGCGCGCAGGCTGCGGGGTAGTTTTCGCCCGGTCAGGCGCTCGTAGAGCGCCCGAGTCTTGCGGTTCTGCGGGTAGAGCAGCGAGCGCATCTTCTCCGGCAAGTCGGCGAAGCGCGGGGCCGTCAGGACGTTGTACATCGCCTCGGCCCACGGCTCGTGACTGGCCATCGCGTCGGCGTCGCTTACTTGCTCGTCGGGGCGGAGGCTGCGGACGAACCCTCCGGCAAGGCGGACGATGGCGCTCGCGACGGGGCCTGTGTCGCCGGCAGCGTCAACTTTTTTTGTAACTCCTGCAACGCCCACAGCTCCGGCTTCGCCCGTCCCCGCGCCTTGATCGTCAGGCGCCGTGCCAGGCGGTGGTCGCAGTCCAACTTCTTCACGGCTCGTTTCACGAATCGCTCCTTCCGTCTCAGGAATCGCCCCTTCAGTTTCACGAATTGCCTCTTCAGTTTCACGAGGAGTCTCCGGTCGATCAACGTAAAAATCCCGCTTCTCCAGGTCCCATTCCCAGCCGTGTACGTCGGTCACGCGGGCGCCTTCCGGGGTCGTTTCCACGGAGTCCACGACGACAGGGGTGCGGGCCAGGCCGGGAATACGGTCGCCCGGATTTAGGTCCTCGGCCCGGACGCGAATCCGCCTGGAGGACGGCAATGAGATCTCTGTGCCTCTGTGCCTCTGTGCCTCTGTGCCTGTCTCGGGGCTTATTTCTTTTTCTTGGGCTTCGGTGGGCAGCCGCTCAGCGCCGCGGCCACCGCCTGGTCCTGCGGGCGCCAGGCCTTTTTCATCTCCCGGACGTTCTTCGAAACGGTCTTGCGGTCGCATCCCTTCTTCAACGGCATCTCTCTCTCCTTGCGCTGGAATGGTCTGGACGAGCGACTCAGCGCCGCTCGGTGGCATGGCAGGGGATGGGGCGGGCGGCCTGACGCCCGCCCCACGAGGAGGAACGCCCCCCTCGCTTGGTAGCTCTGGCGCTCCGGTCGTTTCCTCAACGTCCGGTAATAGATATTCTGTTGCTTTGGAAATTGTACGCTCTTGCTGAACACCCGCTACCGGTGGTGGTGGCGGGAAATAAGTTGCCGAAACCGGTGGTATCTCTTCCGTTCCCGGCGGCGGCGGTGCGGGTCTGGGTCGCGGCGTCTCGCGGAAGGCGTCTTTGGCCATCTCCGCAATCTGGCGGAGACGCTTTGGTTCCGGGGCCAGTGCGGCAGCACCCAGCGCCGCCCCCGGCGGGAGCATGAACCCGGCGAATTCAGCGGAAAGCTGATTCCAGCCCGGCCAGATCGGCTGCTGTTGCAGGGTGCTCGCGCCTCCCGCCGCTTCAATCGTCGCCTTGGCCGTCGATTCCATCAGCGTCGCGACCCGTTCCTCGCCGATCTCCTCGAACGCATTGTTGACCCCGACCTCGCGCAGGTGGGCCCAGGCCACCTGAAACGTCGCGTACTTGCCGGGAAATCGGTTGACCAACTCGGCGGCCAGAGCGGTGCGCGTGCGGGCGATCCATTCACCGGAGCGCTCCAGCGGAACCGCGATCACCCGGGCCACGGGAAGCTTGGCGCCCCATTTGGCCAGGGCCATGCCCGCCCGCCCTACATTGGTGGCCGCGATGCCCAGGGCTTTTCCGGTGTATTCGCTGTACACCTGGATCACCGCGTTGATCGAGGAGTCGCGGAGGGCGCCCATGAACGGCTGCCCGGATTCGGTGACCGCCGCGGCCAGGGCCTCGTCGTCTCCGGGCTGCACTTGGTAGCGGGGCAGCATGCGCCGGACGGTGTCTACGCCGGTCTGAAGAGCGATCGTGGGAATACCCCGCTGGACCGTCTCCGCTGCCGCATGTGTCAGGACGCGGGGGATGGTCTGTGTCGCCCCTTTCGCCGCCAGCTTCGTGAGGGCCTCCGCAGCGGCCTTGCTGAGCGTCTTACCTCCCACCCTCGCGGCTGCCGCTTTCGCCCCTTTTGCGACCAGACGGCCGACGCCCCCGCCCAGGGCCAACTCGCCCATGAAGGGGATGCTCTCCGCGGGAATGCTCGCCACGGTCCCGCCCCAGGTCTTGCCCCGGCTTTCGCGGGCGATGCGCTCCTGGAGCCCGGTCAGAACCTCAAAGTCGTCCGCGGTCCCCTCCCCCCGCGTCGTCCGCCCCAACGCCCGGTGGACCTTGACCAGTTCGGCCCCGGTCAGCGCATGCTCCACGTAAGGCAGCTTCTCCACCAGGCCGCGCACCGTCCCGAATTCCCGGCTAGTAACCTGGGTAAACGTTTCCGGTCCGGGTAGCTGGGTAAGCGGTTCGAGTCCGTAGCCCCGTCGAAAGACGTTTAGGAAACGGCGTTTCCCTTCTTCACTTTCCAGTTGCGCAAAGTAGGGATGTTCGCGGGCTTCGATCTCCGCCTGGGCCGCGAACGCACGCTCCGCGATCTGTTCCTCGCGCGTTTTTTTGGGCGGACCGCCGGTGAGGGTCTCGACCAGAGACCGCCCCATGCGTTTGAGCAGGCCGGGTTTTTCGGTGGCGGGACCGACCGGCGTGGGCGGTTCGGACGGTGTTCGGTAGGGTACGGTGCGCGCAGGCGGCCAGGGCGGCGGTGCGGCCGGGGTGGGTCCGCGGAAATCCGCCGGCGCCTGGTCGCCGCGCCCGAAGAATCCGTCGAGCATCCCCTCGTGGCTTCCGCCCAGAGGTTCCAGGGGGCGGATGGAACGCACCAGTTCTCCGACGGGTGCACGGTGGCCGTTGAGCGGGTTGATCGACTCAACCAGGGAACCCGGCGGGTAGCCGTGTTCGCGGGCGATGCTTTCTCCCGCCAGCTCCAGGAGGGGATCGGGCACGTTGCGTCACCCTCCGTTCCGCGTCCCCTGGGCGGCGCTCAGCTCCTCAGGCGTGAACAACAGACGCAGATACTCGTCGGCCTTCCGCGCCCCCTGGCTCCGCGGGGATTCCACCGCCGGCGCCGGACCCCTGCCCCTAAAAAGGTAGTCGAACATCGATTTCTGCTCCGGCTGAGGATCGAATTGCCCCGCTTCCCACGCCCCTCGAATCTCCTGCGGCGTCTTCCACGGGGCCTTTTGGCGAAGGAGTTTGCGCAAGAGTTCCCCTTGGCGACTGCTCGCCGTGCTCATCCGCGTTTGCACGAACTGGGCGAGGCGCTCGAAGGCCTGGACCGGGTCGGTGTCCCACAGGGGATGGTTGGCCCAGCCGGGCGTGCCCAGGGCGGCGTCGCCGTACAGGTCGCGGTCCAGGCTGCCCTTGTCCAGCAGGGATTCCTCGGCCTTGGGTCGCCGTTTTTCAGCGGCCAGCTCGCCGAGAATGTCCCGCGAGGGTTTCCCCTCGGCCTTCATCTCGGCGATGGCTTCGGCGGTCAGTCGCCCCATCGGATCGGCCATCGTCGCCCCGCCGGTCCCGCCCTTAGCCGCCCCTGCGGCGCTGGACAGGGCGCCCACCGGATCGTCCGGGTTGCGCGCGTACTCCTGGTCGAAGGCCGCCTTAAAGGCCGCGTCCTGAGGCGAAAGCTCGGTGCGGCGGCTTTGGGCCGCGATACGGGCGCCCAGCTCTTCGCGGCGTACTCCCAGCTCTTCGCGGCGTAGTCCCATCTGTTCGTCGGCCAACTGGTCCTGCCGCCCGTACCGGGCCTGCTGCTGGGCGTTCCCCACGCTGGCCTGATACGCCGCGTACCCTTGCTGCATCATGGCCCACTGCCGTTTGCTGATCTTCCGCTGATCGGCCAGATTGGGCATGAACCGTCTGAGCCACTCGGGAGGGGACAAGAGCCGCGGTGCGGCGGACGCTGCGCGCGCAGCCGCGGGGTTGGTTTGCAAGGGCGCGGCGGAGGGAGGAGGTTTCTCTCCGCCGCTCGGGAAGTCCGCAGGAGGCGGCGTTAGGCCCCCTGCCCCCGGTCGGAGGTTCGTCGGCTCATCCAGGGAAGAGCCTGATTGCCGCAGGCGATCGCGGTAGAGCACGTCGCGCTCCCGGGCCAGGGCTTGCAACGCCAGGTTCCGGGGCGCCGTCTCGTGCGCCGTATCGATCATGAAATCAGCGCCCGGCGGCCCCACGTAGTTGCTTCGCTCGGCGAGATCGAACAGTTCGTTGTTGAGCATGACCATCCTCAGCTTCCCAGTCCCACCGCCTGTCCGGGATGGCCGCCCGCGGGCACGCTGTACGCCGCTTGGAGCCACGGATTATCCATCGTGGGCAGGAATTCCGTAGCGAAGTCCGTGAGGCTGCTGCCCAGTTGGGCCCCGCCTGCTCCGCTGCGTCCCATTGCCTGATCGATTCCACCGCCCACGCCGGCGCCCAATCCGCCACCCAGTGCCGCGCCAGCCAAAGCGCTGACCCCCATCGTGGGGGCCGCCAGCAGGCCGCCGACGATCCCCGCTCCCGTACCCGCCAGGCCGCCCCAGCTGCCTTTCTCGGCCTCCTTGGCCGCTTTCTCTTGCCGCCGCCGTTCGGCGATCGATCGCAGTATCGCGTTGAGCCGGTTGCGCTGTTGGAACTCGTGCTCATAAGCAGCCATCTTCAGCCCCAGTCCGGTTCCGCGATCGGCCTCCGCGAATCCCGCCTGCATGGGAATGGCCTGCTGAGCGCCGGTCCAGGTTGCAGCGTGTACGCGCATGGTTTCGTTCCCTACGCCGCGAGGAGTTGCAGGGCCCCAAGTGTGCCGCCGATCGCCCGGGGTACGGCGCCCGACCCCTGCAAGGACAGGAACAACTCCGCCAGGTCCTGGAAGTTGAACTTCGATTCCTCTTCCATCTGCCGCAGCGCTTCATCGCGAAAGGTCGCTTCGTCCTCGGCCCGGGACTGCGCCTCGCTCAGTGCCGGCCAGACGGTGTAGTCGGTCGGCTCGAAGTCCAACCCCGCCTCCAATGCCGCGAGCGCTCCGGCCAGTTGGTTGCCCGCGTTCAAGTAGGCGGTGTCCGCCGCGTTGTAAGCCGCCGTCGTACCCGCCAGGGTGGCGAGGGCCTGGTTTTTCAGTTCCTTCTCCTGGGCGTCGATCTGGGCCCGCAATTGGGTCCCCTGGGCGTCGGCCAACACGCGGAGCGCCGATGAGTCTTCAATGGCCCCGCCGCCGCCCCACGTACCGCGTCCCGCCTGCTCGGCCTGCATCTGGGCGTTCTGCCGGGCATACGCCTGCCCCACCGGCTGGGTGACGGCGGTGCGTTCGGTGGGACTGAAGAACGAATAGTCCGGGGAGGTGCGGCGCATCATTTCGTCGAGCGCCCGGGCCCGACCGGGGTCGTCGGCCCAACTGGCCGCCGCCTGGTTCACGTCCCGCGCCTGGTTCTGGAGGGCCGTGCGACCCGCACTTTGCCCGGCTAGTGTCCGTGCCTGGGCCTCCATCCTGGAGCGTTCGTTGCCGATGACCGCCGAGCGGTAATTTTCGGGGGCGGATTGGTAGACGCCGTAGAACGTGGGGGGATCGGTCATCCACTCCGGGACCTGGAGCCCTTGGTACGCTCCGACGTCCCGATCCCACGCCTGAAACGGATTTTGGGGATTGAAGCGCAGGCCCGGCGTGTCGTACCACGCCCCCTGGCCGAAGGCCGCTCGCGGCGGCGGCGCCTGATTGGTGCGCACGCTCCCCGGGTCCACGGACAGGCTGATCGAATCGGAATTGCTTTGTCCCCAATTGCCCCAGGATAGCGCCATGTGTCGCTCCTACGGTGCGGCGCACTGCCAGACGCCCTCGGGCGCCTCGGCGTGCTCCAGATAGTGTCCCGTAAGGTACCCGCGCACGCAAACCGGAACCGAAGGGTGCGTCACCCCCACCGATTCGGTCACGCGGACCTGCCCGCCGCCGCCCACGAAAGCGACGGGAAAGAAAGCCAGGTCCCCGCGGCCCCACGGCTGTCCGGCGGGAACCGATGGAATCACCTGCTCGGTGTAGGGGTCGGCCAGCCGGCGCAGTTCGAACTCGTAGAAGCTGGCGAGGCCGCGCTCGAAAAAAAGCAGCCCGTCACGCGCGGTCAACGACGGGCGGCGCCACAGGATGTCCGATCCGCCGGCGACGATGCTCTTGACGCCGGGATACGCGGCCACCGAGATGCGGTACACGGCGTCGGCGATGTGGCACTTTTCCACGGCCAGCCACAGCCCCAGGTGGGTGATCGCCGGGGCGGTGCTGATGACCACATCGGTGTGGCGTTGTTCGGCCGGCCCCAGGGTGTAGGTCCGCGCATCATCCAGGGGCATGGTCCAGGTGCGGACCGTCGCTTCGATCGGCTGGGGTGCAGCGGGCGGCAGGGCGGGCTCGGTGGCGGGAACGGCGCGGAGCAGGTCCACCACCCGCCACAGTCCGCGCAGCTCTTCTTCCAACTCCGCGGGGCCGCGATGATCGGTGAACTTCAGGGGCACTACACGCCCACCAGAAACAAGGGGAACAGGTTCGGATTGCCGGAGGGGGGGCTCCCCCCGGCTACCCCCCCCTCGGCCGCTTCTTCCAGTGTGGGCAACGCCTCTTCGGCGAACGCGCGGAATCGCGCCTGCTGCGGCGCGGGCCTGTCCAACGTGGGCAGTTCGGGAATCGTCGATCCCAGGGCCGTTCCCAGCATGTGTCATTCCTCCAGGACGAACTTGAGGCGCAGCGGAATTCCCAGGACGGCTCCGATGTTGCGCAGCGCCCAGCGCGTGGCGGTGTCCAGGATAAGCATCCCGCTCTTGGTGGGCGGCGTCCAGCGCAGCCGCGCCTGCTGGTGCACGGTGATCCATTCATGCGGCGTGGTCGTGCTCGGCTCGACGCTGTTGGTGACGAACACCGTACTGAGAATACTCCCCGAGTAGGCCGGGATTTCCTTGACCAGGTTGGCCGAGTCATCCGTGTCATAGGTCCCGTCCGCGGCCTGAATGCCGAAGTCGAATTCCAACGGGGCCGCCGCCGGCGTCGAGCCGCCCGGCTCGAACTCGATCGCGTGGAGCAGGACCCGCCCGTTGGTGGGGACCCGGATTTGCCAGAGGCTCTTGGGGTTCACCGCGGGCGTAACCAGCAGCTTGTGGGAAAACAGCTTATGAGCCATGAGTCGAGTCCTTTCAATTATTGTTGGCCGACCGCCTCGCCGTCGACTTCAAACCCGCTGATGCTGACCTGTTTGTGCCAGAAAGTTTGCAACGCATCGGGCGTCTTCAAGAGCACCACCAGGTCGGTCCCCTCCTCGCTCACCTGGTGCCACGCGCTGAGCCCGTCGGTGAGGCTCAAGGTCTTAAACTCCGCGATGTTCCGCGGGCGCGTGCGATAGCCTACATCGAGCAGCCGCGGCCGGACACCGGCGTCCTCCACGTCGTTGAGGTGCCACTTGACGGCATAGAAATGCCCGTCCAGCCCCTCCACCAGGCGCATGCGGCCCGATTCGTAATCCACCTTGGGCATGGGAAGGTCGTCGCGTGACTCATTGGTCACCAGAATGCGCCGCCCGTCCACCGCCAGGGCCAGGCTCACGGGGCGCAGTTCGAGGCGTCCGGTCCCGCTCGGGTCCTGCGGCGCGCCCGGGTCCTGCGTACCCACCAGCGGCAAAATGCACGACGGGTTGTCCGCCGGATCGTCCGGGCTGAGCGTGGTCCATGCGCCCGTATCATAGTGGAACGCGAGGACCTTGACCCGCTCGTTGTCCACCGACAAGTTGACCAGGTACAGAATCCGGCGATCGGGATCGTGCCCGTAGCTTACCGCCTGGTTGCGCCCCAGCGTCTGATCGCCGACGAAGGCCTTCCACGTGTTCGCGATCCGCTCCGCCGTGTTGCGCTCCATGACTCCGTCGAACTGGTAGAACCCGTCGACCGTGTTGTAGAGCACCCGCCCGCCCAAAACCACGGCCCCGTTGCCCCCCGCGGCGTTCGCGCATCCCACCGTGATTTTGGTCTTGTACCACTCGTGCGGGCTGTTGAGCAGCGCGGCGCCGGTGTTGATCGTCTCATTCGTGGGGCGCACGATGCTCCCGGAAAGGACCCAGGCCCCGCGTTCCTTGAGCACCACCGCCTGCCCGGCGTACTCCGCCATGCCGGTGATGATTCCACCGTCGTCATCACAGGTCTCGAAGTCCACGTCGCGCACGTGCTCAGGATGGCCCAGTGAACTGTAGCGCAGCTTGCTCGGGTCGCGAAGGTCGTTGTAGAGCATGCGCGACTTGTAATACAACCCGACGTTGGCGAACTCCGGCATCCCGTTGACGTAGGGGGCGAAGGGCCCCGTCTCCGGCGAACCCGCCGGCGGCAGGAGAAATTCATAGCGCGAGGCGTAATTGGGGTTGCTCACCGAGAATTGATACCAGAGCACGTAGGCCACCTCGCCGGCGGTGACGTTCCGGGCATACGCGCGGACATGGGTCACGCCGCGTTGCGGCGGCGGCGTACCTTCGAGGAACTTGAAGATCGGAAAGCTAAGCCCCGTGGTACTCACCGGGTTGGTGAAGACCGCGTTGCTCTCGCTGTCCCCGTTCGCGTCGTACCACGAAAACCCGAATTGGTACGTCGTGTTGGGCGCCAGGCCGGCGGGCAGCTCGGCGGCGCCTGCTCGATTGGTCAACATCCAGACGATCGCCCCCTGCGACGGGGCCGGGCTGCCCGTGCGGACTTGCTGATCGGTGGCGTTGGGCGACGGGCTGGTGGTGGGCGGCGGAATCCCCGCGATGCTCCACCCGTGCATCCCATCGGTTCGAAACACACGCTCCCCGTCGAGGTAATAGAGCCGCCCCTGGGCGAAGACGAAGCTCCCCTGCCGTTGTTTGACCCCGGAAATCACGCCGATTTCCGTACTGAACAGCGAGCCGTCGACGTGCAGGACGGTGACCAGGTTGCGCAAAGCGTTGGTGATCGCCGGCGGATACCAGTCGATGCCCGCATACACCCGCCCCTCCGGGTGCAACGCGAAGCGAGCGTCGACTTCGAACGGGGGCCTCGGCTGAATCGTCCCTTTATCGAGCAACACGTTCTCGGCGCGCACCGCGTGCCGCGCGGAGATGTCCCGCGGCTCGTGCCAGGTATCCAAACCAAGAAACGGGCCCATGATCTTGAAGGGGCTGGCAATGGGTCGCTGTGCGGCCAAGTTTTTCCTTTCGCGGGATCACACACGCTGGGATACGTGGGCCCGCAGACTGTTGAGCTCGTTGAGCATGTTCTGTTCGCCTGCCGCGTACTCCGCGACGATGGCGTCGTTGAGTCGATTGGTGACTCCCTTAGCCATCATCGCGGCACGCAGGGCGATGAGGTAGTGGAAGTCTCCCGGCACCATCGTGGGGTATTCGTCCAGCGACCAGAAATCCTTGATCGCGGGGACGTACGCGACCTCAAGGACTTGGGGGACCGGGGTCCGCGCTTCCAGTCCGAGCATCCACGTCCCGGCGCTCGATCGGTAGAGATAGAGCCATTCGCCGAACGCCTGCCGCCCGACCTGCGGCCACGGCGCCGATACCTGGGCCTCGCCCGTGGGGCGGATGTGCATCAGCGTCCGCCCCAGGTTGGCGGTGACGGCCGTCGCCGCGGTGACCCCTTCCACGCGGTGCACGGTCACGACCTTGCGCACCCGGCCGCTGGGTCCGATCGCGTACTGCGGGTCGGCCTTGACCACAGGATACTCGCGCTGTGTCGGGACGACTTCGATGAGGATGCGGTCCGCCGCCATGTTCCAGAGCTTGCCCGCTGTCTCCACCACGGCCACGACGGCGGGGTACGCAATCTTGAACAGTTGGTCGAGGTAGGAATCGTCGAACTTGCTCTTCTTGGGATCGTCCAGCCAGAACGCGGTTTGCTGAATGATCTGGGCGACGCTCAGGGCCATGAATCACACTATTTCAAGCAGGCATAAAGGCAGGGACGAAGGCGCCAAGGCACGCAGACCTTTGTCCCTCTGCGCCTCTGTGCCTATGTGCCTGCCTTTGTGCCTGCCTCTTCCCTCTTACACCGACGGCGTGCCGATCAGGATGCCGGTCTCCGCGTTGTTGTTGACCACCTTGTTGTCGAACAGTTGCCAGAGGCAACCGGCGCCCATCGTGATGTGCGCGAGGCTGGTGTCCGTCGGATTGCGCAATTTGTTTTCCACGATGGAACCCGAGCTGGCCACGGCCGCACATTCGATGCACTTGTTGCTCGCGCCGTTGAGCTGGTGAATCACGTTGTTGGCCACCAGGAGGTCGGTGGCCGCGGCGCTCACATAGATGGCCGCCTGGCTGTATTCCCCCTCGATCTTCGCGCCGCTGATCTCCAGGCCATGATTCCCCGTCCCGACTTCGATGCAACTCACGGGGCCCGCCGTCTTCTGCCGGGCCCGGAAGCGGTTGATCCGCACACGATTGTTCGTGATGAGTATCCCGGTCAGGGTCTGGAGTGAGGTTTCGTACAATAGAAAGTCATTCAGCTGCGCGTCTTCGCCCGTGATGCTCAACTGCTTGGTGACCGCGTCGAGGAACGTGCCGATGATGAAGCGGTCCATGCGCACGTTGTTCGCGCTGATGACCCAATGGGCCCCGACCACCGAATCGGTCCCGATGCTGGGCCGAAAACTCCCCTGCCCGCAGCCGATGACGGTCATCCCGGGGACGTTGAAATCCAGCTCCGCCGCGGCGCTCACCGTTTCCACGTGCCGTGGCCCCACCACCACAACGTCGCCCGTGGACGCCAGGCTCACCGCTTTTTTAAGGGTCTTCAACGGTGCGTCGGGGTTTTGCCCCGAGTTGTTCACGTCCGTGGCCCGGGTGTGCACGCTCTGCACGTACAAGAGGTTTTGCCAGGGATGTTGCAAGTAAGATTGGGCGTTGAGGGCCATGACCAGAGAGGGGCCGCCGCGTTTGACCATCGTCTGGGTGATAATGCCGGATGCCATAGACAGACTCCTTGAAAAAGCTGAGCGAAGGGAGAAGGGGCGGGTCTCGTTCGCTCCGCCCCGTCGTCCCCCGAACAGCAGGCCGTGCCAAAGAAAGCTACGTCGACTGTCGCCCCGAAAGGCTGGTAATCTTACGGTGACCCCGGAGCTCCACGGCCACCAGCTTCAGCTCGTCGGCGCTGGCCGTGCCGCTGCTGGTCAGCGTCACCGCCAGGGCCACCAGGGCGTCGGCGATAAAATCTTCGTTGTTCGCGTCCAGGGCGCCGAGCTCACCGGCGACGCTCAGGCTTGCCCATTCGGTCGCGGTGAGCACGCTGGCCGTGCTGGTCATGGTCTTATCCGCAAAGGTGACCGAGCCGTCCGGCGTCACCTTCGCATCCCCGATGACCTGCCCCACGTCGATCCCCTTCGCGGCCAGCGACCAGGAGACGCCGGTATCGGCGTCGGTGCTGGTCGATTCGAAAAGCAACCGCGCCTGGAGGTCCTGTTCCAAATCGAAGTCGTAAGCCCGCAACGACAGGGCCGTGTAGATGTCGTCGCCCGTGGCCATCGAAATGCCCTCGAGCTCGGAGGCCGCCGCCAGTTCGGCGATCTGCCCGCCGACCCCCAAACTAGTACCGTCGGCCGCGATCCCCGTGAAGTGCCGCGCGGGAATGTGCACCTCGGCGTATTTCAAGCTGAGTCCGCTGTCCTGGTGGCCGCCACCCGGTGGGTTCGCCATAAGTCACGTCCTTTCGCAATGATTGCATGATTTCTCGCTCGTTGCCGGGTCTACGCGACCACCGGCGTTGCATCCAGGTCCGTAATCACCGCCTGGGTGTTGGGGGCGCAGCACACCGGCTGGAGGTAGCGAGACCACGCGGCCTCCATCGCGTCCTTGCCCGGCACGCGGCAGAGGATCGCGCCGTCCTCATCGATCCAGTCGCCCTCGCTATCCTGGAACAGTTCCCAGTGCGCGGTATCCAAAACATACATTTTGGTGGGATCGCAGTGCTTGTCTCTCACGATGGGCTTGTCATCGAACATGATCGCGGTGGCCCAGCCGTTGAGCTTCTTGGTGCTGTTCTCGATGCGCCGCGCGGCCACCAGCTCGTTCATCAACTGCCGGAACACTTCGTACCCGCAAATGATGAGATTGGGATGCCCCGCGGAGTAGCGTTCCACCTGGTCGCACGCTTCGGATATGAGCGGAAAGTTGATCCGCCGCGGAGCGCCAGCGTTGTTCAGCACGTTCCCCTGCCAGAATTGATTGGCCCCCAGCGTCCGGTCCAGCCCCCCGTAGTTGCCCAGCGGGGGATTGGCGGTGCTGATCGCCGCGTCCAGCCCGAGCACCGCGTCGTTGTACGATGCGTTTTCGTACAGCGCGTAGGTGGTGGGAGCGGCGTTCACTCCGGCGCCGGTCCCGTCCGCGAACTGCTTTCCGCCCACGATGGTGCACAGTTTCGTCTGGGTGTTGACCCTGATCGTCGCCCCGCGCACGCCCGCGCCGTCCGCACCGCTGGCAATCAACAGGACGTCATAGCGGGCGCCGTCGTCGATGCCGCGCACGTCGTCCACGGTGAACGTGGTGGCCGAAGGCGCGGTCACGATGCTCGCGACCTTTCCCGACCCGTCTCCGAACAGGTGAAAGTTGAGCATGTGCCGAAGCTGCTTGACCAGGTTGCTCGTTTCCAGGTCATACACGCGGGCCTCGGCGGAGACCGGGACGTTGGACGACGAGTGCATCATCGCCCGGGAGATGCGGATCTTCCCGTACATGCGCGCGTAGTTGAATTGCACGCGCTCGACCTTCTGGTAGTCGCTGTCCGGGATGTCACCCGCGGAACTGAATCCGCGCCCGCCGCTCTTTCCCGTGTGCAGGGAGATCGAGATTTGCGACCCTTCCGCGAAACTCGACGTGGTGTTCCGCGTGAGGTACTGGAGCAGGATGCTCATCAAGTTGAATTGGCGGCGCATCTTCGGGCGGTACACCGTCCGAAGCAGCGCGGCCTGGGTGGTTCGATTGGCTTCATTGGCCATGAGACGTCTCTCCTGGGGACGTCTCCAGCCGCCCGCGATTTAAGCCCCTTCGAGTCCGGCCGCACACTGGAGTGTGGGCCAAACTCTATCCCGGCGGACCTCGTTTGCACCCGAGGCGGGGCGGTTTCTGGTTACACCGTCACGCCGCGCTGTTTGCGCAGCATCGTCTGGGCCTTCCGGCTATAGATCGTATTGAGCTCGTGGTCGGTCATGGCGAACGCCTTTTCGTTGGGCATGCCGCACACCGAGCCGTCGAAGTCGTCGACCTCTTCCGCGTCGTTGGTGGAGGCGTCTGAGCGCCCGCCGCCCTTGCCCGTGTCCACGGCCTTCTGCTCGTTATCGAGGCGTTTTTCTGCCGCCGTCTTGGCTGCGGCCTTGGAGGCGTCAATCTTTTTGAGCCGCCGATCGCATTCCTTCTTGGCCTCTTCGGCCAGGGCGGCCTTGGTCTGCTCGAAGTTTAGCGTGGCGATGTCGGCGCGCGAGCGAAGGGCCCTGGCCGCGGCGGATTCGATTTGCTCGACGTCCGTGGGATCGTCCTTGAGCGCTTCGTAGCTCGATACGACGCCCTTGACGGCTTCCTTCAGGTCCCGCGCCCCCAGGGCGGCTTCGAAGCGAAGCTCCATTCGACGGACCAATTCCCCCTCTTTCTCCTTGCTCGCGGCGCCGTCCGCCCGCGGCGTGGCCCCTGCCCGCCGGGCGTTCTCCTGGGCGCGGCGGAGGACCTCTTTCGGCGGCAAACCGCTGTTGCGGATTTGCTGGACCGCGTCACGCTCCTCCGGGGTCAGTTCGTCGTCGCCAAGACCTTCTTCGTCGGGTTCGTGGGGCATCGTTACGTTCTCCTGCGCCTCTGAAAGTTCTGCCGGGCGCCGTCCGGGCGCCGTCCGGGCGCCTTGATTCTGCCACGTTTCCAAAAGAAGGCAAGATATCCTGCCTTGATGCGCTACCCTCCAACCCCCGCCGGCGGCACGCGCATCGCCGGCATGGCCCTGCCGTTGCCTGGAATCGGCGCTGCCGGCGCGGCTCCGGGCGGTGGTTCCGCACCAGGCGGAGCACCGCTCGGGGGCCTGACCCCCAATGGTGCGATCCGCTGGAGATACTTCGCCACCCAAGCCTTCATCGCCTCCGGCTGCATCTGCTTGAGCATCATGTTGAACAGGTGCTCGTAGACATGCGTCCAGTACGCCAGACCGATCGTCTTGTCGGCCTCCACCGCGGTGCGGTAGCGCGCCGTCGTCGACTGCCGCTCGTGTTCGCGGATGTGCGTTGCATCGTCGTCTCCGAACGCGACGCGGACCTTGGCCCGCTCCTGCGGGGAGGCGAGCAGCACTTCGTTTTCCCGGGCCGCGTTGGAGCGGTGCTCGGCGGCTTCGTCGGTTTCGGGCGGCACCTGTTCGTTGATCCAGCGGAGCAGGGTGGCGCGGTGGGCTTCGTTCTTTGGGTCCATGAGGCCGATTTCGACCGTCCCGCGGATCAGTTCCAGGACCTCCTTCGGATCGCGCTGCTTACCCAACACGCAGCGCACGTTGGCCGAATGCGGACCCACCGGCTTGCGACTCATCAGTGAGCGGCCCTTGAACGTGAGCACCTGGTACTCGCCGCGTTCGCCCAGAATTCCGAGCGTCCGATCGTCCTCGTAGAACTCCCAGATCAGCGCCGCCAGTTGGGAACCGACCTCCGAGGCCGCCTCCTCCACCAGGGTGCGCGTCGGACCCGCGACCAGTTGGTCCCCCGCCTGCATCGCCAGGGCGTGCTTGCCACTCTGGCTCGCGCCCTCCGACTGGCCCATGCTCGAACGATGGATGTTGGCCACGTCCTCCATGTCCCGCGTATCCGCCTGGTCGATGCGATCCATGAAGGCCGGCGGCGGCGGTAACTCGAGCGCTCGCACCTTGTTGATGCCGTCGTCCTTCATGGAGATCACTTTGGGCCACTTGCTCATCGCGTCTTCGGGGAAGCCGCTGCCTTTTTCGGCCATGATCCGCGGGTCGATCACGAAGCGAAGATACCCAGCCAAAAGGCTGCGTGTTTGATTTCGATTACGCTGGAGGCTCATCAGATCGCGGATCGTGCACGGCGGACGGAAACTGTCCGCGTCCGGGATTTCCGTGAACCGAACCAACGGAATGCGCCCGTGCACATAGGGATGGGCGGTTTTCTTCAGCACTCGGTTGCCGCCCACGATTCCAAGGAAGCCTTGCGGACAGACCCCGTGGATGCGCGGTCGCCAGAGTTCGTGGATCAGGACGTCTTCCGGCGTGCCCTCATTGGTTACCTCGTCGGTCTGACGCCTGCCGAAGTCCGCTTCGTAGCGGTGGTGCCGCCGATATTCCTCCGCGGAGCTCGGCGCCAGTTGCCTGGCGGCCTCACCGTAGCGCTGCCGGCACCATTCCAGAGAGCGGAACCGCGAGACCATCATCCACGGCGCGCTGTGCACGTTTCGGGCGTGCAGGGGTTCGGTGACGTCGAAGCCGCTCAGCCACTCGATGTCCACCTCGCCCTTGGGCAGGCGAATGCCCCCGTCCTCCAGTTCGACGCTCTCCGGCGACGCCTTCCGCTTCTCGGCCACGAAGCCGCGCAGGCGCTGGGTCCAGGATTTCCGGGTCTCCGGGCTATCCTCTTCACCGTCTTCGCGCATCATCTCCGCGTCGAACACGTCGTCGCCGCCGGCGAAGGGATCGAAGGTGACCCGCGCGCACACGAACCCGGTACAAAACAGTATCCAGGCCGCTTCCAGTAGCTTCGACTGGTTGTGCAGGTGCGACGCGCCCATGTAATGACCGACCAGCTTGCCCAGGGTGCGAGCGTTGGCCACGTCGTCGTTGTCGTTGGTCTGCGGGTAAGCGTGGAAGGTGAGCGGACCGCCGAAGGTGAGGGCGATCTGCGCGAGTACGAAGCCGCGCAACCGATTGATCGTGATCGGTTGTCGCTGCTCCAGGGGAAGATCGGCGTCGTCACCGCCCCCGTCGATGAGCTGGTGTCGCTCGTCGCTCCAGACGAGGTGCTGATGCCCCTTGGCCCAGGCCAGTTGCACCGCCGCGTCGCGCTCCCACTCGTAGCGCCGCGCCTTGCCTGTGCGGTATTGATGGGCTACGAAGCCGAGCAGCTCGTCGTCGGAGACTTTCCCCGGCCGGGTCCAGTTGATCTGGTGGGCGGCCATCGAACCGCCGCCGTCCTCGTCGACCATTCTGGCTTGGATTTCGTCGGGGACCTGTTCTCGAATCATCGTTTCGACTTCGCCGGCTTCATCACGCTCTTTTTCGCGGCTTTGTCAGTGCTCTTCTTCTTCCCGTTCTTGGGGGGAAGAACCGGAAGATAGGCCTTCTTAAGCGCCGCGCTCTGCGTCTCTCGATTGGCTTCGTTTCCGTACATTGCATGACTCCTTCGGTTAATGAATCGGTTCCACGTCTCGAACTCTTCCAACGATTGCAAAATCGACGACACTTCGTCCACGCTTCGCAGCACATACCTCGCGCCGCACGTCGGACACCCCGGCGCGCCGATCAATAGAGTATTGCAGGCGCAATGGAAGGCCTCTGTGCCCCCCATTGCGTACAAGCGCGGCGATGCGGACGTGGCGTTCAACACCGCCGCTTTGTGCCTCCGGGAAGAGTGAAGTCAGAAGTGAGAAGACCAAGGGGCCGTTTCTCTCTTCTCATTTCTCAATTCAATCTTCCCACTTCGGTCTTCCCCGTCAGTGGCCCGCGCCCCAGGCATGTCGCCGGAACCAGGCCGAGGCGAACAGCTTGCCGGCCGTGTACGCGGCGGGGAGGACAAACCCGATGGCAAATCCGCTGCACGCTTCTTTCCAATCCACCCACAACGTCTCGCGCACCACGGGGAGTGCCGAGGTATCGAACACCAGGCTGCGAAACGGCTGCGTCGATCGATGGGCGATCACGCAGTTGCGCACGGTGTACAAATTCACCTGCACGTCGCCGGGCAGGGTATCGGGGTAGATGGTCACGTCGTCGATGGCGCCGGAAACGCTCGCGCTGGGCAGGAAGGTGAAATCTACGTCGTCACTGATGATCTGCTCGGCGAATACTCCGTTCGTGCTCCGCGCCGCGCCGGCCGTCGTACCCAGACGCAGCGTAAACGATCCTCCGCCGGCGACGTCCGAAACTCGAAAACTCGTGTTATACGTCTGGGGAGCAATCAACACGCCGTTCTGACCGGCGACGCCGATCGACGCGCTTGGTTTGCGGCGCAGCTTGTGATTTACCCAATCGATCGACCAGCCGGTTTCCGTAAAGAGCCAGGGTGAAGCGGGTAACGCTTCCTGGGCGGCAATGTTCGGACCGCCGGGGGCCGCAGGCGTCGCCAGCACGTTGCGTTCGATGGTCCCGTCGTCTGCGGCGTTGGTGTCCAGCAGCAGGAACAACTCGCAGCCGATATGGGCCAGCCGGTTGTTGTAGGTTCCCAGGCGGTTTTTCAGGATGGGAATCAGGTCCAGGGGGAGAGGACAAAATTGTTCCGTATCGCTGACCACCAGGCGGTCGAGGCACCGAATCCAACCCCCGTCGAGCGCAACCGGCGACTCCATCATCGTGCGTCCTTTCGTCGCCGCGCCGCGATGAGCCGGCGGGCGTAGTCGGCCAACGTGCGATCTTCCAGGCCCGTGGTCACCGAGCCCCCGCCTCCGCGAGCCGCCCCCGCGAGCCGTTCGCGGGTTACGGGAATGATTTTGTCGATGTTCCGCGACCCTTCGATCAGGGCTGACACCTGGCGGATGCCCTCCAGTGTCTCGATCAGCGGTTTATCGGTCAAGTCTTTCCCCTCCTGTTTGCGACGAATCACCTTGTGCCCGCGACAGGGGATGTCGTTCACGTTGTAGGTGGCGATCGCTTTCGCCCAGGATCGGTCGGCCACGGTACCCGCGTATTCCTCCCCCTCGTCCGCGCGCCACCAGACGGTGCGAACCTCGGGCGGCGCCGGCTCCCAACCGCTGAGGCGATGAATCTCCGCGATCTCGTTCATAATGTTCCAGCCCTTCTCCACGGAGTGCAGTTGGTAAAACTCGCGATAGACCCAGACCAGGCCGGTCAGGTTGAACGTGGTCACCGCGTAGCGAATCGCATCACACGTGTGGTCGTCCTTCTTCAGCGGGCGGTCCGGTCGGTCCTCGTCCCAGCGATAGGCGAAGAATTCGCGGATCGTGTTCGGACACGCCTTGCTCACCAGCAGGCCCGAAGGTCCCGGGACGTGCACCAGCCAGAGCACCACGAAGGGCGAATCGCTACTTCCCCAATCGATCGCCCGGTAACGCTCCGCGTTGCGCGGCAGGCGTGCGATGTCGCCCACGTGGGGATGGGAACGGAACAACGGGTAGACCCGACCGCTCGCGTGTTCCCACGCCTCCTGGGGCGTCTCCGGGTGCTCCTGCTTCATACGCACTGTGGAGATGGCGCCCAATTTGCGGGCCTCGGCCGCGTACCAATCGCGGTCCCGCCCGGGTCGCGCGCTCCAGTGTAAAAAGATGGGCTTGAAGCCGTTGGGACCGCGTCCGTCGGCGCGGACGGCTTCCCCGTCGTCTCCGAATGCGCCCTTCCAGCACTCCCAGAAATAACCCTGAGGACCGGCGCTCGAGCTGAGGGCGACGATCTGCCCTCCCGCGGACTCCACGGCCGGCTGAATGGCCGTCATCGTGTCCGCGAGGTCTGGAATCCGGCTGGCCTCGTCGAGGATGGCCAGATCGATCGTCATGGACCGACCCGCCTTCTGCCCGCCCACGATCGCACGCACCAGAATCTGATTGCCCCCCGCTCGAAACTCCAGGCTCTTCTTGTTGCGCGTGGTCAGTTCCTTCTGCAACCACGGAGGAAGGCGGTCGTACATGGAGAGCACGCGGTGTATGAAATCTTCCGCGTACTCGCGCTGCTGGTTGATGATGATGATTGTCAGTTGCTTGCGGTAGACGATCAGCCAGAGCACATACGCGACGTGCAGCCAGGTGAGCCCCAGCTGCCGACCCTTGAGCAAAGCCAGCCAGACCCCGGCGACCAGGTCGCCGGTGACCGAGCATTGTCCGGGCCACAGGCGCATCGGGATATCGGAACGAGTCTCGCGGTCGTAGATCACCCCGAACTGTTCGCAGAACAGCTCAAACCCGGCGGCCCCGTGTTTGGGGTGGCAGCCCCAGTATTGTTCGGCTTGCGCGTCGTCGAGAAGTCGGGCGTGGGCCGTCTCGACCCTCCCCAACAACACTTCCCCAGCGGCTTTCAGGCCGGCGGTCAGCGGATTATGAACCAGCGTTTTGTTCCACGGGAAGGGCACAGGTCTAGGTCGCTAGAGCGGGTCGCGGTTGCACTTGAACCTCCATGCGGCGCCTCCACTGGCGCCAGGTGGTTCGGTTAATTGCTGTCGGTCAAGCCGTTCAGCCCCTCCATGACCTGCTCCGGCGTCACTGTGACGTGCACCTTCTTTTTCCCCGTTGCGCTGATGCACGGGATGCAAAGCGGCTTAACCCCCCTCTCGATCTGCGCGCGCGAAACGCCCTCAGCCACCCAGACCCAAACGCCGCACGACGCACACCGCTCCTTTCTCGAAGGCAACCAGGGCCGCGAACGATCCGAAACCGGCACGCACAGTAGAAACTGAATTTCCGTTTGGTTTTTCATCACCCAACCCTGTCCGCGTCATGCCCCGCGGCGCATTCTCGCGTTGCAAGATATTCCACTTCTTATTCTTGCTCCTCCGGCATCGTGTCGATCGTCCGCCCGGTGCGTTGCTCGCGCTTCAACTCCTGGCGAAGCTCAAGGAGTTTGTTGACCCCCTCGACCTGCATGGCGGCGGCGCCGAGGCTCGACTCCGCGACGTAGCGGCGCACCCGCGTCTCCTCACTCGCCTGCACCGCGCGCATGGTCCTGGCCAGCATCGCCCCCGTCTTGGCCGCGTTCCCTTCTTTGTGTAGCGCGGCGAGCACTTCGGCGCCGACCCTGTCGAGCAGGGCCACCGTCTGCGGGTAAATCGGGGTGTGTGCCGCGTCGCCCAGCTTGCGACTCTCCTGCACGACCGCGGCGTAGAGTTTGCCGAGATTGACCCCGGGCATGGCGATCAATTCGCGGAGCTCCGCCTTTCGTTTGCGGGCCGACTGCGTCGGACGCCGCCCGCGGCCGCCCACCGACCCCTTGCGTTTCCTTTTTTTAACGCCCTTCTCCACCTAACCCTCGTGCGCGCCTTGTGGCTGGTCGCAAGCGGCGTAACCCTCCGAAGGCTTGGGCGGCTTTGCCCATTCTTCGAGCAGGTCCTCGCGGACGAATTGCAACGCGAGGCCGTTTTGCTGCACCGCGGCCATCACGACTTCGGGCGTCTGCTCGCGGACGAATCGCAACGCGAGGCCGTCATTCTGCACCGCGGCCATCACGACTTCGGGCGTCTGTTCCAGGACGTATTGCAACGCGTAGCCGTCATTCTGCACCGCGGCCAGCACCACCTCGGGCGTCTGTTCCAGGACGTATTGCAACGCGAGGCCGTTTTTCTCCACCGCGGCCAGCACGACTTCGGGCGTCTGCTCGCGGACGAATCGCAACATGTAGCCGTCTCGC
>Ga0214472_10000894_pt1 | contig 35459 bp, 32 predicted proteins | sample RVTome_6_FD_207662 | JGI IMG/M metagenome (GOLD analysis project Ga0214472, IMG submission 207662) | Soil microbial communities from uranium-contaminated site in the Upper Colorado River Basin, Wyoming, United States - RVT140D175 | ecosystem: Environmental > Terrestrial > Soil > Contaminated >...
GAGGGGTTCCTCCTGACGTCCCACCCGGCGGACTGGGACCCTCGGACCGGGAGCCACTTCCGGGCCGGCCTCGGGCCTATCCTAAAGGCCGGTCCCGACCACCTCCTGTGGGCGGTCTTCGACATGATCGTCGACGCCTACTTCCCGTTCGCCGACCGCGTCGAGGACGAGATCGACGAGATCCAGGACAACGTCATGGGCCGCGCGGATCGAGCCACCCTGGCCCGGGTCTTCGAGCTCAAGCGCGATCTGATCACCGTGCGACGGGCCGTCTCACCCGTCCGGGAGGTCCTGAACCAGCTGACGAACCGCGACCTGGACCTCATCGACAGCGACGAGATCCTCTACTTCCGCGATATCTACGACCACGTCATCCGCCTGACCGACGAGCTCGACAACGACCGCGAGCTCGTGACGGCGACGCTGGATGTCTACCTCTCGCAGGTGAACAACAACCTCTCGGCGATCATGAAGCGGCTGACCGGGGTGACGGTCATCCTGGCCGGGATCGGGGCGATCGCGGGGATCTTCGGGATGAGCGAGGCCGGGCTCGCCTTCAGCGGCGGCGAGGCCATTGGCTTCTGGGCAGTGACGGTGGCGACGGTCGTGGCGGCCGCCCTCGTCGCCTTCGTGCTCCGCCAGATCGACTGGATCTAGAGCCGGCTGGCGCCGGCTTTCGCGGCGCGCTGCGCGCCGCAGGTCCTCGGCTCAGCCGCAGACGACGGGGTTCGCGACCGGGTGGGCAGCGTCGTGGTCGGCCGCGCCGGTCGACAGGAAGCGGGCAACGACCTGGGTCTTGGGGCGGGTGCCCTTCGGCCCCTCGGACGTCTGGAGCCAGAGCTGCTCGGTCGTCGCCGCGACCGCCGCGTCGAGCTCGAGCTGGTGGCGGCGAACCTCGGTGACCTCGTAGAGGAAGAGCTGGTCGTCGCTCGTGTAGACCTCCACGATCAGGCCGAGCATCGCCGCCCCGTTGTCGACCTTCGAGGCGTCCAGGATCGGCAGGAACATGCCCGTCCGGGCGTGAGCGTAGAGGTACGTCGCCCGGCCCTGGCCCGGCTGGCCCAGGGCCTCGTGGTACATCGCGACGTCGCAGGCGGGATAGGCAGGGTCCGGCTGCCTGACGACCGGCAGGTCGATGCCGAGCGCGGCGACCACGACCCGGGTCGCGACGCGGTCGGCGGGGACGGTCGGGGCGGGCGTGTCCGTGGGCCCGGACGTCGGCCGGGGCGTGAGGGACGGCTCCGCCGTCGGCGGCAGGGTCACGATCGTCGGTGTCTCGGACGGCTCGGGGCCGGCCTCGACCGGTGTCGTGTAGGTGAGCAGGCCGGCCGTCAGGAAGGCGACGCCGAGGGCGGTCAGGATCGCCGGCAGGAGGCGCGCGCGGAGGCGAAGGGCGAGCTCGTCCACGGACCTAGGCTAGCAGCGGGTCCCCGGAGCCGCCCCCGTCCGCTCGTACTGGTACCCTCCGGCCGATGAGACCTCGAACGACGGTTGCCGCCGGGCTCCTGTCCGGGTCCGCCGTCGCAGTCGTGGTCCTGGTCGCCGCGGTGGCCCTCCTCCCGGATCCCGGGCTCGGCCCGGACGCTTCGGCGACGCCCGGGCCGTCGCTCGTCGCCAGCGCCAGCGCGTCGGTGAACCCCAGCCCCGCCGCCAGCGGCGAATCACCCGAGCCGACCGTGGTTGCCTCGATCGGCGAGGCGCTCTTCCACGTCGGCGAGCCCGCGCCCGCGCTCAGGCTGCCCCAGGTCGGTGGCGGCCAGATCGACCTGGCCAACCTCGACGGCCGGCCGGTCTGGGTCAACTTCATGCAGACGACGAGCCCGGCCACTGCCGACGAGTTCCCGGTGATGAGCGACTTCGCGGCCCGCTACGCGGACACCGGCCTCATCGTCATCGCCATCGACATCCGCGAGGAGGAGGGGACGGTCGCCGCGTTCGCCCAGGGCCTCAACGCGACGTTCCCGATCGGGCTCGACGCCGACGGCAGCGCCCAGGCGGCGTGGGACGCGGTCGCCCTGCCGGCCCATTTCTGGATCGACCGGGGCGGGATCATCCGGGCCGGTGGGCTCGGCGGGATCGGTGCCGAGGGAATGGCCCAGAACCTCGCGACGATCCTGCCCGGGGTGGACGTCACGACGTAACGCCGGCGGCACGATCGCTCCGCGGCGAGGGCCGCGGCCCGACTAGCCGATGGCGCGGGCGGCGGCGCCGACGATCTCGAAGAGGCCGGGGATGAAGCCCAGGAAGACCGTCAGGATGGTCGCGGCGATGAGCCCGCCCCACAGCAGCCGGCCGTGGACCTGGGCCGGCTGGTCGGACGCCGACTCCCGCATGAACATGTAGACGACGACCCGGAGGTAGTAGAACGCCGCCGCCGCCGCGTTCAGCACGGCGACGACCGCGAGCACGCCCAGGGCCGAAACGCCGTCCTGGCTCGCCTGCACGGCGGCGAGGATGACGTACATCTTGGCGAAGAACCCGGCCAGCGGCGGGATCCCGGTCAGCGACAGGAGGAAGACGGTCATCAGGATGGCGAGGATCGGCTCGCGCCGGATGAGGCCCGCGAAGGTGTCGAGGTTCGAGGTCACGCCCGCCCGCTTCTGGAGGGCGGCGATGACGGCGAACGCCCCGAGGTTCATCACGGAATAGGCCGCGCCGTAGTACAGCAGCCCCTCGAGTCCCTCGATCCGCCCCGCGGCGAAGGCGGCCAGGCCGACGAGCATGTAGCCGGTGTGGGCGATGGAGCTGTAGGCGAGCATCCGCTTGACGTTCGTCTGGGTCAGGGCGACGAGGTTGCCGAGGGTCATCGTCAGGACGGCCAGGACGACCACGACCGCCAGCCAGTCGGTCTTCAGCGGGCCGAGGGCCTCCGCGAACAGGCGGAGGATGAGGGCGAACGCGCCGACCTTCGGGCCGACCGAGAGGTACCCGGTCACGGGCGTCGGCGAGCCTTGGTACGCGTCGGGCGTCCAGTAGTGGAACGGGACAGCCGCGATCTTGAAGGCGACGCCCGTCGTCATGAACGCCAGGCCCATCGCCAGGCCCGCCGAGACGCTGCCGCCCGCCGTCAGCGCGGCGAGAGCGTCCGCGACCTCGGCGATCCGGGTCGTCCCGGTCATGCCCCACACGAAGGCCAGGCCGAACAGGAAGATCGCCGAGCTGAACGAGCCGAGGAGGAAGTACTTGATGGCACCCTCGGTCGAGTAGCCGTCGCTCTTGTGGTAGCCGGCGAGGAGGTAGCCCGGCAGGACCATGAGCTCGAGGCCGATGAAGAGCACGAGCAGGTCGGCCGAGGCGGCGATGAGCATCGCCCCGGTCATCGCGAAGAGGAGGACGATCGCGAACTCGGCGACCGGCAGGCCGCGCGGCTTCAGGTAGTCCGGCCCGAAGACGATGGTGAAGGCCACGATCCCGACGAACAGGATGTCGAGGAAGGTCGTCAGGTCGTCGACCTTGTAGCTGCCGCCGAAGGCCGTGGCCGGCGTCCCGCCCGTGACGAGCGTCAGCAGGCCGACGATCAACAGGCCACCCAGGCTCGTCGCGAGGACCGGCCCGCGCCGGCCCGGCCAGGCGAGATCGACACCGAGGACCACGGCCGTGACGAGCACCGCCGCGGCGAGCGGCGCGATCGTGACGAGGTCGGAGAACGTCATCGCGGCGGCCCTACGAGCCGATCTCGGCGGAGGCGGCCGTGGCCGCCGTCACGGTCTCGCCGGAACGCGGTCCCAGCGGCAGTGTGGCGACGCGAACGACCACCGCAGCGGCGATGATCCCGAGCCCGAGGGCCACGACGAGCGGGTCGATCGCGATCGCGGTGCCCGTCCCGGCGTCGCGCAGGGCGGTCGACACGCTCCCGTCGACCAGCGTCAGGAGGATGCCGGGGAAGAGCCCGAAGACGACGACGAGCGCAGCGAGCGGGGCGAGGGTCAGGATCTCGACCGGGCTGATGTCGGTCAGGTGCTTGCCCAGGCCGGCCAGGAACGGAGAGACCTCGCCGGTCACGACCCGCTGGAACATCCAGAGCAGGTAGGCCGCCCCGAGGATCATCACGAACGCCGCCACGGCCGCCGCCCATGGATTCACGGCGAACGTCCCGACGAGGGTCAGGAACTCGCCGACGAAGCCCGACAGGCCGGGCAGGCCGGCCGAGGCGAAGACGAAGAAGCCGAGGATCGCGGCATAGACCGGGGTCCGGGCCGCGAGGCCGCCCATCTTCGCGATCGCCCGGTCGTGGGTCCGCTCGTAGATGACCCCGACGAGGAGGAAGAGGGCGCCGGTGATCAGGCCGTGGCTGATCATCTGGAGGATCGCCCCGGCCATCGCCTGGGGCTGGAAGACGAAGATCCCCAGGGTCACGAAGCCCATGTGGCTGACCGACGAGTAGGCGACCAGCTTCTTGAGGTCGGGCTGGACGAGGGCCACGATCGCGCCGTAGATGATCGCAATGAGGCTCAGGACGATGATCGCCGGCGCGAACGTATGGGCCGCGTCCGGGTAGAGCGACAGGGTCCAGCGGATGAAGCCGTAGCCGCCGAGCTTCAGGAGCACCCCGGCCAGGATCACCGAGCCGGCCGTCGGTGCCTCGACGTGGGCGTCGGGCAGCCAGGTGTGGAACGGGAACATCGGGACCTTGATCGCGAAGGCCAGGAAGAACGCCGCGAAGGCGAGGAGCTGGAGGGTCGGATCGAAGCCGCCACCGGCGGTCGCGAACTCGCGGAGGGCCTGGAAGTCGAACGCCCCGGCCCAGCTGCCGCCGTGGGCGGCCTGGTAGGCGAAGGCCGTGGCCAGGATCGCCACGAGCATGAGCAGCGACCCGACGAGCGTGTAGAGGACGAACTTGATCGTCGCGTAGATCCGGTTCGCACCGCCCCAGATGCCGATGATCAGGTACATCGGGACGAGGACGATCTCCCAGAAGATGTAGAAGAGGAAGGCGTCCAGGGCGAGGAAGACGCCGATCATCCCGACCTCGAGGACGAGGAACGAGACCATGTACTCCTTGATCCGTGTCTGGATCGGCTTGAAGCTGGCGAGGATGCTGATCCAGGTCAGGGTCGTCGTCAGGACGACGAGGGCCAGCGACAACCCGTCGACGCCGAGCTTGTACTCGATCCCGAAGAGGGGGATCCAGCTGACCTCCTCGACGAACTGGAAGAGGCCGCCGCGGTCGGCCGAGAAGCCGACCACGAGGAGGAGCGAGGCGACCCAGGCGAGGAGCGCGGCAGCCAGGGCGATCGGGCGGGCGTAGCGGGCCGGAAAGAACGCCACGACCAGCGCCCCGGCGAGCGGGACGAAGGTGATGATCGAGAGGATCGGGAGCCCGCTCATCGTCTCACCGCCCCGCGATCACGAGGTACGAGCCGACCATGACGATCAGCCCCACGGCGATGCCCAGGGCGTAATTCTGGACGTGGCCGGTCTGGACCCTGGCGAGGCCCCCGCCGCTGAGACGGGCGACCGTACCGATGCCGTTGACGATCCCGTCGACGACCTTCGCGTCGAACCACCAGGCGAACGCGGCGACCCGGCCGCCGATGACGATGAACAGGAGATGGTTGAGGTCGTCGAACCACCACTTGTTGAGCGAGGCCCGGTAGAGGAACGGGACGCGGGCCGAGATGGCCTTCACCTGGGCCGGCTCGGCACGTCCCCGGAGGGGTCCGATCTCGACGCCGAACAGCCGCCAGGCGGCGAGCATGCCGCCGGTCGCGACCGCGACGCTGACGAGGATGAGGACGCCGTCGATGCCGAAGATGGCGAACTCGGCCTCGTGGTGGCCGAGGATCTCGAACCCGTGCTCGTAGACGGGCTCGAGCCAGCCGGCGAGCAGCCCCGGGCCCTCCAGGCCGAGGAGCGGGCCGAGCGGCGGCCCCGGCCAGGCCAGGATCAGGCCAAGGACGATCGAGGGGATGGCCAGCAGCCACAGCGGGATCGTCATCACCCGCGGCGACTCGTGGATCGTCGGCTCGACCGCCACCTCCACCCGGCTCTCGCCCCAGAACGTCAGGCCGATGAGCCGGAACATGTAGAAGGCGGTCATGATCGCCACGACGACGCCGATCGCCCAGACCCACTGGAAGCCGAGCTTGTACGCCTCGCCCAGGATCTCGTCCTTCGAGAAGAAGCCGGCCAGGGGCGGGATCCCCGCGATCGCGATCGCCCCGATGAGCATCGTCCAGTAGGTGTGCGGGATCTTCTTCGCCAGGCCGCCCATCTTCCGCATGTCCTGCTCCTCGTGGACGGCGTGGATGACCGAGCCGGAGCCGAGGAACAGGAGGCCCTTGAAGAAGCCGTGGGTCATGAGGTGGAAGATCGCCGCCGTCCAGGCCCCCACGCCGAGCGCGGCGAACATGTAGCCGAGTTGCGACAGCGTGGAGTACGCGAGCACCCGCTTGATGTCCGTCTGGGTCATGGCGATCGAGGCGGCCAGGATGGCCGTGAAGATGCCGATGCCGGCCACGACGACCATGGTCTCCGGCGCGCTGGCGAAGATCGGGTTGGCCCGGGCGACGAGGTAGACCCCGGCGTTGACCATCGTCGCGGCGTGGATGAGGGCCGAGACCGGGGTCGGGCCTTCCATCGCGTCGGGCAGCCAGACGTGGAGCGGGAACTGGGCGCTCTTGCCCATGGCCCCGGCGAAGATCAGGAGGGCGATCAGCCCGACGGGTATGGGGAAGGCGACGAGGGTCTCGCTCGTCAGGATGTGGATCGACTCCTGGATGTTGAGCGTGCCGGTGTCCACCCAGACGGCCATGATGCCGAGGGCGAAGCCGACGTCGCCGACCCGGTTGACGAGGAACGCCTTCTTGCTCGCCAGGGCCGCCGAGTTCTTGCGGTACCAGAAGCCGATGAGGAGGTACGAGCAGAGGCCGACGAGCTCCCAGGCGACGAAGACCGTCAGCCAGTTGTCGGCCAGGACGAGCAGGAGCATCGAGAACATGAACAGGTTGAGGTAGGCGAAGAACCGCCAGTAGCCCGCCGGGTCATGGGCCATGTACCCGATCGAGTAGACGTGGACGAGCAGGCCGATCGTCGTGACGACGATGAGCAGGCAGGCCGTCAGGTTGTCGACGACGAAGGCCACCTCGACGTGGAAGCCGCCGGCCGGAATCCAGTCCCACAGCCGGACCGTATAGCTGCCCTCGGCGAAGCCGCCGGTCAGCGCGGTCACGACGACGACCATGGCGATCGCCCACGACGCGGCGACGGCGAGGACGGGGATCCAGAAGGCCCGCCTGCCGAGGCGGCGACCGATCGCAGCCGTGATGACGAACCCCGCCATCGGCAAGGCGGCGATGAGCGGGATGAGCGTGTCCATGCTCACCGGCGCATCGCGTCGTACTCGTCGACGAGCGGCGTCTTCCTGTTCCGGTAGATGGCGATGACGATGGCCAGCCCGACGGTCGCCTCGGCGGCGGCGACGGCCATGACCATGAGGGCGATGACCGAGCCGTCGGCCTTGAGGGCGGGGATGAACGAGCCGAAGGCGACGATCGCGAGGTTGACCGCGTTGAGCATCAGCTCGATCGACATGAGCATGCTGATCGCGTTCCGCCGGGCGAGGAAGCCGAACGTCCCGATCGCGAAGAGGGTGCCGGCGAGGATCAGGTAGGCGTCGAGGGAGTCGGCCATCAGTCGGGCTCCCGCTCGCGCTTGGCGATGAACACGCCCCCGATCACGGCCGCGAGGAGGAGCACGCTCACGACCTCGAACGGCAGGACGTACTGGTCGAAGAGGACGCCGGCGAGGGCGTCGGTCGCAAGCCGGGCCCGCCGGCTCGCCTCGCCCCAGTCGGTCGACGAGACGCCGAGCCCGATGAGGACCGCCAGGACGACGGCGGCGACGGCCGCCGGTACGGCCTGCGTCTGGAAGACGAGGCGGGCCGGAGCGTCCTTGGACTGGGTGAGCATGATCGCGAACAGGATCAGGACGCTGATCGCGCCGATGTAGACGATGACCTGCGCGGCGGCCACGAGGGGCGCCCCGGCGACGACGTAGATGCCGGCCAGGGCCAGGAAGCAGACGATCATCGCCAGGCCGCAGCGAATGATGTCGCGCATCGTCACGACGGCCAGCCCCGAGACCAGCATCAGCGTCGCGAGCGCGGCGAACAGGGCGTCGTCCACCGTCCCGCCGGCGAAGGCGTAGACGAGGAGCGCCGGGGTCGTGATGACGGCGCCGGCGACCGCGGCGGCGAGGAGGTAGAGCCAGGCGCGCATCGGTCGGCTACTTCGCGGCGGCGTGGGTGCCGCCCGCGCCGCCACCGCCGCCGTGGCCGGTGGTCGCCACCGCCGAGCCGCCCTTGGCGCCCTTGCCGCCGTTGCCCCCGCCGTTGCCCCCGCTCCCGCCGCCGAGGGCCAGGCTCGCGGGGAGGACCGGCAGGAGCTTGCCCCGATCGATGAATCGACCCTCGTCCGTGGCCCGCTGGAGCCAATCGCGCTCCTTGCGGATGTAGGTCATCTCGGTCTCGCGGTCGACCTGGGCGAGGGCCATGAGGTCGATCATCGGGTTCTCGCGGCTGGTGTGGGCAAGCTCGAACTCGCCGCCGTCGCGGAGGGCGTCGTAGGGGCAGGCGTCGACGCAGATGCCGCACAGGATGCAGGTGCTCTCGTTGACCTCGAACTTCTGGAGGACGCGCGGCTTCGGCATCAGCGCGCCCGTGGGGCAGGTCTCGGCACACCGGCCGCAGGAGACGCAGGGCGTGTCGTTGAGGCTCATGTCGAGGGGCGTCGTCACGAGGGTGTCGAAGCCGATCCGCATGAAGTCGTAGCAGGCCGCCCCGACGACCTCGGCGCACACGGTGGCGCAGCGGCCGCAGTCGATGCAGCGCGACGGCTCGCGGAGGATGAAGGCGTGGCTGTCGTCGCGGATGTAGTCGTGGTTGACGCCGGTGAAGCGGTTCTCGGTCACGCTCCGGTAGCCGGCCCCCTGGTGGTGCTGCGGCTCGAGCGTCTGGAGCGTCGTCCCGTACTCGATCCCGAGCCGGCGGAGGTCGCAGAAGCCGATCGCCTCGCAGGTGCACTGGAGGCAGCGGGTCGACTCGGCCACGATCTCGGCCGTCGAGTACGGGATCTCGTACTCGACGTAGGACTTGTTGCGCTCCTCGGCCTCGAGGGCCTTCATCCGGTAGCGCGGTTCCTTGACCTCGGCCGTGAACGGCGTGATCGAGAGGAACTCGGGCTGCGGCTCGGCCAGCGTCTGGCGGGTCCGGATTGCGGCCAGGTCGTGGCCGCGGAGGTAGGCATCCATCGCGTAGGCCGCCCGGCGGCCCTCGGCGATGGCCTGGACGACGGTCGCGGCGCCGATCCGGACGTCGCCCGTGGCGAAGACGCCGGGCCGGCCGGTCTCGAACGTCACGGCGTCGGCCTGGAGGCGCTTGTTGCGGGTCGCCGTGGGACCGGTGGAACCGGGCCCGATCCAGTCGAGCTCCGGTCCCTGGCCGATCGCGAGAAGGACCCGGTCGCAGGGGATCGTGAACTCGGTCCCGGGGGCGGGCTCGGGCCGCCGCCGGCCGGACGCATCCGGCGCGCCGAGGGCCATCCGGATGAACTCGACCCCGTTGACCTTGCCGGTCTGCTCGTCCGTCAGGACGCGGGTCGGGCCGGCCTGGAAGATGGCGGTGACGCCCTCCTCGATCGCCTCGTGGACCTCGCCGGCGGCGGGCATGTCCTTCATGTCGCGGCGGTAGACGAGGGTGACCTCCCTGGCGCCCTGGCGGACCGAGGTCCGCGAGCAGTCCATGGAGGTGAAGCCACCGCCGATGACCACGACCCGGCTGCCGGCGTGGCCGGGGTACTCGAGGCCGAGGGTGGCCGTCCGCAGGTACTCGAGGCCGTCGATGACCCCATCGGCGTCCTCGCTGGGGATGCCCAGCTTGTTGGTGTCGTAGCAGCCGATCGCGACGAGGACCGCGTCGAAGCCCTGGAACTGGAGGTCGTCGAGGGTGAAGTCGCGCCCGAGGGCCTGGTTGCAGACGATCCGGCCGCCGAGCCGGGTCACCGACTCGTACTCCGCCTCGAGGACCTCGACCTTCGGCAGGCGGTACTGCGGGATCCCGTAGCGGAGCATCCCGCCGGGCGCCGGGTCGCGCTCGAAGACGGTGACCTCGTGGCCGGTGATGAGCAGGTAGTAGGCCGCGGCCATGCCGGCCGGCCCGGAGCCGATGACGGCGACCTTCCGGCCGGTCTTCGCCTGGACCTCGAACGGGACCGGCGGATCGAGGTCCTCGTCGAGCATCGCCCTGATGACCTGGTCGCCGGCGTAGCGGTGGCTGTCGCGGATGGCGATCGCCTCGTCGACCTCGTCCCGCCGGCAGTGCTCCTCGCACGGGGCGGGACAGACGCGGCCCAGGACGGAGGGGAACGGGATGGTCCGCTTGAAGATCCGGGTCGACTCGCGGAAGTCGCCCTCGGCGTTCTGCTTGAGGAAGCCGGGGATGTCGATGTGGCTGGGGCACTTGTTCTGGCAGGGCGGCAGGCAGTAGGCGTTGTGGTCGGAGAAGATCAGCTCGAGGTTCGTCCGCCGCAGGCGACGGAGCTCCTCGGTCTGGGTCTGGACCTTCATCCCCGCCTCGGCCGCCCGCGAGCAGCTGATCGGCGGGTGCTCTTCGCCCTCGACCTCGACGACGCACATCCGGCAGGCCCCGAAGCCGGGCAGCTTGGGCTCGTAGCAGAGGGTCGGGATCTCGATCCCGTTGTCGCGGCAGACCTCGAGGATCGTCTGGCCCTCGAGGCCCTCGACGACCCGGCCGTCGACCTCGATCCGGATGGCCGGCGTCGACTGCCGCCGCTGCGGCGACTGGGTCGTGATGAGGCGCTCGGCGAGGGTGTCCTCCCGGGCCGTGGTCGTGTCGTACACGATCGGCGTGTCGGGGCGGGTGTCCGGGCGCGTGATCAGGTCAGCCAAGCTCGGGGCCTCAGTGCGTCGCGCTCGCTGCCATCGCGATCGGATGGCAGACGCCCGCGGGGCAGGAGCTGCGCTCGAGGTGCTCGTCGAGCTCCGCTCGGAAGTATCGCATCCCGCTCATGAGCGGGAGGGTCGCCAGGCGCTCGTGGTCGCACAGGGCCGAGCCGACGATGTCCTCGCTGAGCTCGGCCAGGAGGTCGAGGTCGCCGGCCCGCGAGGTGCCCGCCGCGAGGCGGTCGCCGATCTCCGAGAGACGCCGCGTGCCGATCCGGCAGGGGATCGTCTTGCCGCAGGCCTCGTCGGCACAGTAGCGGGTGAGGACCCGGGCGAGGTCCACGATGCAGGCCCGGTCGTCGGCCACGATCACCGAGCCCGACCCGACGTGGGCGCCGGCCGCCCGGAGCGCCTCGAACGCGTAGGGCGTGTCGAGGAGGCCGGGCGGCAGGATTCCGCCCGACGGGCCGCCAATCAGGAGGGCCTTCAGGGTTCGGCCCTTCCCGAGCGGGCCCGCCAGCGCGACCACGTCTCGGAGCGGCGTCCCCAGGGGAACCTCGGCGACCCCCGACCGGTCGGCGCCGCGGACCTGGACGAGGATCGTGCCGGGGGCGTCCGCCGCGCCGATCCTCGCGAAGGCCTCGGCGCCGTTGACGATGATCCAGGGGATCGCGGCGAGGGTCTGGACGTTGTGGACGACCGTCGGCAGGTCGCGCAGGCCGCGCGTCGCCGGGTGGGGCGGGCGCTGCTCGGGCTGGCCGCGCACCCCTTCGAGGGCCTTGAGCAGGATCGTCTCCTCGCCGAGCAGGTAGGCGCCCTGGACGGGCCGGACGGTCACGTCGAGATGCCGTCCCGCGCCCAGGACGTTCGTGCCGACGAAGCCGGCGTCCGCGGCGGCGGCGAGGGCCGCGTCGAGGATCTGGATCGTGCCCGTCGCCTCCGAGCGGACGGCGATGATCGCCTCCTCCGCGCCGATCGCGAAGGCGGCGATCGCGAGGCCCTCGATGACGGCGTATGGGTTGCGCTCCAGGAGGGCCCGGTCCGTCTGGCTGGACGGGTCGGCGCCGTAGCCGTTGGCGACGACGACGCGCCCGGCGGCCGGCGTCCCGCTGGCCGCGCGCCACTTGTCGGCGGCCGGATAGCCGGCCCCGCCACGGCCGCGCAGTCCTGACGACCCGACGACGGCGATCGTCGCGGTGGCGCCGAGGTCGCGAACGGCTTTCCGGAGCCCCACGAATGCGCCGGCCCGCACGGCGGCGTCGAGGTCGGTCGGGTCGGCTGCCTCCGCGCCGCCCGTGCCGGCGGCCCCCGCCGCCGCGCCGGGCAGGAGGATGGACGGCCAGCCCGTGGGGGTCTCGAGGATCGCCACGTCGCTCATGCGTCGCCGCCCGCCTTGCCACCGAGCGAGGCGCCGAGCCCGGCGAGGTAGGCGTCGTCGGCCGGCCGGCGGGCCGTGATCGCGGCGGCCTGCGCGGCATCCGCCGGCGCCTCGAACCGGAGGTGGCGGTAGTACGAGGCCGTGCCGTAGATCATGGCGTACCACGCGCCGGTGACCTGGCTGATCCGCTTGAGCGCGGCGACCGGCAGGTGGCCATAGGCCGCCTGGGTCGCCTCGAGGATCTCGAGCATCCGGGCCGGGTCGTAGTCGTGGTCCTCGAGGATCTCGTCGAGGGCCCGGACGTCGAGGCCCTCGAAGGGCGTGTAGGCCGGATCCGGGACCGGCCGGCCCGACCGTCGGAGGGCAGATTCCTCGCGTCGCTCGCCGTACGTCTCGGGCGGACCCCAGTGGACGTGGAAGCGGCCCTTCGTGTCGAGGCCGCCCATGTCGATGCACTCGATGGGGCAGGCCTGGGCGCACTGGAAGCAGGTCTCGCATTTGAGCGTGCCGTACTCGTCGTACAGGAGCTGGAGGCGGCCGCGGAACTTGGGCGGGACGTCCGCCGGCTGCTCGGGGTAGCGGATCGTCGCCTTCGGCTCGAAGAAGCGACGCAGGGTGAGGGCCATGCCCTTGGCGATGCCGAGGCCGGGGATCAGGCTCATTGGACGGTCCTCACGATCCGACCAGGACGACCGCGAAGGCCGTCACGAACAGGTTGAGCAGGGCGGCCGGCAGGAGCCACTTCCAGGCGAAGCCCATCAGCTGGTCGATCCGGACGCGGGGCAGCGTGCCGCGCATCCAGACGAAGACGAAGACGAAGGCAAAGGTCTTGCCCAGGAACCAGAGGAGGCCGGCGACCCACTCGAAGCTCACGTAGGCCCAGGCCATCAGGAGCCCGCCGGCGACGACGTTGAAGAGGAGGAAGCCGATGATCAGGGCGACCCACCAGCGCATCGAGCTGCGGAGGAGGTAGAACGGCGCCGCGAGGAGCAGCGTCCCGATCGGCGGAACGAGCGCCAGCAGGAACAGCAGCGGCAGCCCGAGGCCACCCGGGTCGAGCGCGATCGTCACCGGCGTCGTGATCCCGAGGCCCGGCAGGACGCCGCCGATCCATTCGAGGAGCGGGTCGATCTCGAGCGGCGCGTTCCAGCCGCCGAGGAAGAGGACGACCGTGAGGGCCGACAGGATGAAGACGTTGACGTACTCGGCGAAGAAGAAGAACCCGAAGCGCATCCCCGAGTACTCGGTGGCGAAGCCGGCCACGATCTCCGAATCCGCCTCGGTCAGGTCGAACGGGGTCCGGTTGCCCTCCGCGGTCGCGGCGATGAAGAAGATCAGGAAGCCGAGCGGCTGGCGGAAGACGTACCAGTCGGCGAACCAGCCGGACTGCTGCTCGACGATCGTGTTCAGGCTCATCGTCCCGGCCAGGATGAGGAGGCCCACGACCGACAGGGTCAGCGGGATCTCGTAGCTGATGATCTGGGCCGCCGACCGGAGGCCGCCCAGGAGCGAGTACTTGTTGAAGCTCGCCCAGCCGCCCATGAGCAGTCCGACGACGCCGAGCCCGCCCATGGCGAAGAAGAAGAGCAGGCCGATGTTGAAGTCCTGGCCGTAGAGCCCCGGGGCGAAGGGCAGGACGAGCATCGTCAGGACCGCCGCGGCGTAGGTCACGACCGGGGCCCAGGTGAAGACGACCGAATCGGCGCCGCTCGGGGTGAAGTCCTCCTTCATGAGCACCTTGAGGCCGTGGACGACGGAGAGCGCCGTGCCCCACGGCCCGACCCGGTCGGGTCCGACCCGCAGGTTCATGAGGGCGATGATCTTCATCTCGAGGTAGATGTTCAGGAAGGCGATCGGGATGGTGATGACGAGGATGATCGTGGCCGCGGCGACGAAGCGGACGATCCCGAGGTTCGCGTTCAGGACGTCGACGACCGCCCCGCCGAAGAGGGCGATGACCGCGATGAGCCCGGCCGTCAGGACCGCCAGCAGCGGGACGAGCGTGAACACGACCTTGCCCGGCAGCGTCAGCCGGCCCCAGGTGCGGGCGAGTGCCGTCACTTGTCGATTCCACCCATGATCGGGTCGAGCGACGCGTTCACCGTCATCCAGTCGGCGATCAGCTTGCCCGGTACCAGCCGTCCGAAGCTCTGGAGGTGGAGGAAGCTCGGATCGTGGATCCGGAAGCGGAAGGGCTGGTCCGTGCCGTCGCTGACGGCGTAGATCGCGTACTCGCCGCGGGGCCCCTCGACGGCCGCGAAGGCCCGGCCCGGCCGCGGCCGGAGCAACCGTGGCAGCTTGGCCATGACCGGCCCGTCGGGCATCTGGTGGAGGCACTGGTCGATGATCCGGAGGCTCTGCTTGACCTCGTCGATCCGGAGCAGGTAGCGAGCGAGCGAGTCACCTTCCTGGCGGGTCGGGATGTCGAAGTCGATCTCCGGGTAGACCGAGTAGGGATGCGCCCGGCGGATGTCGAAGGGGACGCCCGAGGCCCGCAGGTTCGGTCCCGTCCAGCACATCTTGATGGCGGTCTCGGCGTCCATGACCCCGATCCCGCGATTGCGCCGGACGAAGATCTCGTTCTCGCTGAGGAGCCCGACGTTGGCCTCGACCTGCTCGGTCGCCCGGCTCATCCAGTCGCCCAGACGGCTCATGAACTCGTGGTTGAGGTCGCCGTTGACGCCGCCGATCCGGAAGTAGTTGAAGAGCATCCGCTGGCCGGTGATGGCAGCGAGCATCTCCACGATCTCGTCGCGCTCGATGAAGCTGTAGAGGATCGGGGTCAGGCCGCCGAGGTCGAGGGCATGGAAGCCCATCGCTAGGAGGTGGCTGGAGATCCGGTTCAGCTCGCCGGTCAGCACCCGGATGTACTCGGCCCGGCGGGGAACCTCGACGTCGAGGAGCTTCTCGTAGGCCATGACCGCCGGCCACTCGCAGAAGAGCGAGCTGACGTACTCGAGCGGGTCCATGTAGGCAATCGTCTGGTGGAGGTCCGCGTTCTCGCAGAGCTTCTCGACGCCGCGATGGAGGTAGCCGAGGACGGGATCGAGGTCGACGATCGTCTCGCCGTTCAGCTTCATCACCACCCGCATGACGCCGTGGGTCGCGGGATGGTGGGGGCCGATGTTGATGAGCAGCTCGCCGTCCTCGAGCGAGTAGAACTCGGCCTCCCGCTCGGTCCGCGGCGGGTAGGGCGGGACGGGCTCGAAGACGCCGACCTGCTCGTCGAGCAGGACGCGGGGGTCGTCGGACGACGCCTGGCGGTGGTCAGTCGTCATCGGCTACACCCGGCCGCCGACCCGGCGGACGGTGCCCGCCGGCGCGTTCCGGGGGGCGTGGGAGGCCTCCATCGCCCGGACCCCGGCGCCCGGGGAGCGGGCGGCGTCGTCGGGGAGGTAGAAGTCCTTGCGGAGCGGGAAGCTCGTGTAGTCCGGCGGCATGAAGATGCGCCGCAGGTCGCGGTTGCCCTCGAAGATGATCCCGAACATGTCGTAGGCCTCGCGCTCGAGCCATTCGGCGCCGGGCCAGAGAGAGACGATCGACGGTGTCCGCGGGGCGTCCCGGTCGAGGCCGACCGCGATCACCCGCAGCCAGTCGGTCGAGGTCGCGCTCCAGAGGTGGTAGACGACCTCCATCGAGTCGCCCGTGTCGACCCCGGCCAGGTCGGCCAGGAGCTGGAACCCGAAGGCGGGCTCGTCGTACAGGGCCCGCAGGACGTCGGGCACGTCCCTGGGCTCGATCCGGATCTCGGTCTCGTCGTGACGCTGGCGCACGGGCTCCGCGAGGACATCGCCGAACCGCTCCTCGAGGCGGTGACGGATCGCTCGATCCACGTGCTCAGACGCTCTCGGGCACGGTGGGACCCACGGCACGCTCCGGCCAGTGGCCGCGCCGGTCCTTGACGAGCTGCTGGAGCTTCATCATCCCGTAGATGAGGCCCTCTGGCCGGGGCGGACAGCCGGGCACGTAGACGTCGACGGGCATGACCCGGTCGATGCCCTCGACCGTGGCGTAGCTCCGCTTGTAGCGCCCCCCGGAGCAGGTGCAGTCGCCCATCGCGACGCACCACTTCGGCTCCGGCATCTGCTCCCAGATCCGCACCAGCGGGCCCGCCATCTTCGTCGTCAGGGTACCGGCCACGATGAGGACGTCAGCCTGGCGCGGCGACGCCCGGAAGGGGAACATCCCGAAGCGGTCGATGTCGTTCTTGCTCGTCGCGCTCGACATCATCTCGAAGGCACAGCAGGCCAGGCCGGACAGGAGCGGCCAGAGGCTGTTCGCCCGGAGCAGGTCGAGGACGTAGTCGGCCTTGGTCGGGATGACCTCGAGGACGCCCGACCAGCGGGCGTCGTCGTGGCTGGCGATGCCGCTCGCCTCGACGTCGGCGAGATGGGTGATGTCGGTCGCGCGACCGCCCTCGTAGGCAGCCGGGTCGGCCGCCGACCAGAGCTCGTTGCGGACGACGATCGGGGTCGCCACCGCCGTCGCGCCGGGCACGATCAGGCCGCTCGGCCGGTTGGCGGTCGGCGCGTGCGCCGCCTGGTCGGAGGACATCGGCGTGGCCTCGCCGGGCCCGGTCCCCGGGCCGCCCGTCTCATCGGGGGTCATCGCCAATTGAGGACCCCCTTCCGCCAGGCATAGGCGAGCCCCAGGAGCAGGATCGCCACGAAGATCAGCATGCTGATGAGGCCGCCCAGGAGCAGGTCGCGGAAGACGATCGCCCAGAGGTAGATGAAGACGACCTCGATGTCGAAGGCGACGAAGAGGAGCGCATAGATGTAGAAGGAGAGGCCGAACCGGCCGTGGGTGTCGCCGTACGTGTCGATGCCGGACTCGTAGGGCAGGCCCTTGTGGACGTCGCCGCGGTTTCGATGCGAGATGAGCCACGCCGCCCCGAAGGTCACAAAGGTGAATGACCCGGCGGCGAAGGCGAAGCCGACGATGTACCAGATCCCGGTCAACCGATCCTCACTCCGAGCGGCGCCGGCGACCGGCGACGCACGTAACGAAAGGCCACTCCTTGGGCGGGACGACCCCTGGGAGGCAGTCGCAACGGACCCTCTCGCACGGCCGTCGCCCGCGGGCATTCTAGCAGCGGCGGCCTCGGCGGGCGGTTCCCGGCGCGGGTCCGGGACGGGTCCCGGACGGGCTTCGGCGGGGTCCAGCCGGGGAGCCCGGCGGCCCGGAGTCCGGGCCGGATTCCGGGCATGCCGGCGCGCCTGAGCGCCGGCTGAGGAGGATGGACGGAACGGTCGGGGGGCAGCTCACGCCGAGCGCGCGTGCAGGATCGAGAGCCGCCCCCCGGCGGTGATTCCCCCCGTCGGCAGGTTGGCGAACCGGGGAGGTCGGTCGCAATAGGTAAGTCTACCTAGGGCCGCCTCGGGGACCGCCCCGGGCGGGGGGCCGGAAGCCGAGCCCGGCCAGGGGGACGTCCCCCGGCAGGCCGCGCCCGAAGGCGACGACCGCGAACCTCCCCGTCGCCCCGGGATCGAGCATCCGGAGGAGCGCCGACCGCGCGTCGAGGTAGCCCTGGAGCGTCGTGGCGGGATCCGACTGGAGCGCGACCAGGAGCTCGCCTGCCTCGAGGCCGGCCAGGAACGCCGCCTGGCTCGTCGTGCCCAGGTGGTCCAGGCCGGCCGCCGCCGCCGCGGACGCCACGGCCGTGAGGTCGACGTGGGCCGTGAGGTCCTGCCGGCCGACGTTCGCGAATGGGTCGTCATGGACGCGGTGGCGGACATAGGCGCGGAGGAGGCTGCCGCGCACCGGGTCGTAGAGCGCCGCGGAGGGATGGCCATAGTCGACGATGAGGAGGAGTCCCCGCTCCAGGCCTGCCGCGGCGTCAGCCATCCACCCGTCGATGGCGAGGCAGACCTCGGCCCGCTGGCCGGGGGCGAGGCGAATCCCCTCGGCCTCGAGGCGGTCCCGCAGCCCGGGATCACGGGGCGGCCCGGCCAGGCTCACGAGGCTGCCTGATCCGTCGAGGCCGACGAACAGCTCGTCGAAGGCGCCGTCCGGGCGACCCTCCACGCGGTGGACCGGCAGCGCGTCGAGGACCTCGTTGGCGAGGACGGCCCCGGTGATCGGCAATCCGTCGTCGGCCTCGAGGACGCCGCCCGCACCCATCGCCGCGAGGCGTTCGGCGACCTGTCGGTCGCGCAGCCGGGACCGTTCCACGATCCGATAGCGGAGCGCGTCGCCGAGCGGCGAACCCGATCGTCGGAGTCCGTCGACGATCGCCGCCGCGAGCGCGCCGCTGCCCGCCCCGTGCTCACGGACCGTGAAGCGCTCGGGCCGGCCGAGGCGGTCCCAGACCTCGTGGAGCTGGCGCGCGACGGCCCAGCCGAAGAGCGGGTGCGATTCCGGCGCGGTGAGGAAGTCGGCGTCGCGTCCGGGTCCGCGGGTCCCGCTGGCGTAGTAGCCGAGGTCCGGGTGGTAGAGGGCCAGCTCCATGAACCGGGCGAATGTCATCGGCCCAGCCGACCGGATCTCGGAACGGATCAGGTCGAGGAGGCCGGGCTCGTCGCCCGGGTCAGGGCGGGCCTGGAGCCCGTCCGGTCGACGGAGGCCCAGGACGGCCTCGGCGGCCGCGCCGTCGGCACCCCGCCCGGGACGGTCGTCGGTCACAGGCCTCGGCGACCGAGGAGGAGGCGGAGGCCCGGGCCGACAAGCGTGTGGCCACCGAGGGCGATGGGGATCGAGGCCTCGACCGCCGCGGTCGTCAGCGAGCGCAGCCACGGGTCGCCGATCCGATCGGGGAGCAACAGGTCGCTCGCGAAGCGGTCCTCGGCCGGTGGCCAGGCGTCCTCGTCGACGCCGAGCCGGTGGGCGAGGAGGACCCGGGAGTCGATGACGGCGGCGTCGGCCAGCCCGGCCACGATCCGCCCGAGGGCCTCGGGACCCTCGCGATCGAGCACGAGTCCGAGCGTCGAGCGCGGCGGCCGCTGGTCCGGCATGGCCGTGCGGAGGCCGCGCTCCTCGATGAGGGCCCGCGTCCGGCTGGCGGTGGCGCCCTCGAGCCAGCCGATCGTGGCGGCCGAGGTCCGGCCGGCGACCAGGAGCTCGGCCCGCGGGTCCGCGGCAACGGCCCTGAGGCGCGTCACCGCGTCGCGAACGCGGGCGTAGGCGTCCTCGGCGGCGTCCTCGGCGGCGGCGCGGCCGCCCGCGCCGGCCAGGCCGGCGACCAGGACGTCCAGCGGTGAGTCGAGGTCGACCTGGAGCCGCCACCGGGAGCGGAGATCGCGAACCTCGTGGCCTTGATCGGCGAGCCAGCGCGGCACGCCGTTGTCGGCGGTCAGGTCGGGCAGATCGGCAAGCGGGACGCGGGCCGGGATCGCCACGATGTCGCCCGAGTAGCGGTTGTTCGTCAGCGGCTGACCGGCGCCGCTCGCGGCGGCCACGAACGCCCGGCGATCGGCCCGGCCGGCGAGGGGGACGCTGCCGGACCCCAGGACGACGAAGCCGGCACCGGCGTCGAGGGCCGCAAGGCGCCGCAGCCGCGCCCCGAAGGGCGGCCCGCCGGCCCTCGTCTCGACGATCCGGGTCACCGCGCCGGCCGCCTCGAATCCTCGGGCGTGGCGCGCCGCGTTCACCGCGCGCGCCGCCGCGAAGGCCGTCTCGAGGGGTCCGCTGCCCGGGCCCGGGACGGCGTGGAGGATGATGGCGACGACGCGTGTCACCGAGCGAGTCTAGCGAGGTACGAGCAACGCCAATGCGGAGCGTCCGGGCCTACGTCGGCCTCGGGGCGAACCTGGGTGACCCGGCGGCGACGCTCGAGGCTGGCATCGCCGCCCTCGCCGCCCTGCCCGGCGTCCGGCTGCGTGGCGTGTCGAGGCTCTACGCGACGCGGCCGGTCGGGCTCGAGGACCAGCCCGAGTTCCGGAATGCCGTCGTCGCCCTCGACGTCCCGGCGGGGTCCGGCGCGGCGGCCGGCGCGCTCGCCCTCCTCGTCGCGCTCAAGGGTCTCGAGCGGGCGTTCGGCCGGAAGCGGCGGCGCCGCTGGGGTCCGCGGGAGCTGGACCTCGATCTCCTCGTCTTCGGGCGCGCGCGCCTGTCGATCGAGCGGCCCCCGGAGGGCGTGTCCGTCGATCCGGGCAAGGCGGATCGCCTGCTCGTCGTCCCGCATCGCGACGCCGCCGAGCGGCTTTTCGTCCTGGCGCCGCTGGCCGACCTCGCCCCAGGGCTCGTCCCGCCGGGCTGGGGTCATGCGGTCGACTGGGCCCGACGCCGGCGCGAGGCCGTCGAGGACGCGGATGCCGTCCGCCCGATCGCCACGTGGGACGCCGGCGCGCGGCGCTGGTCGCCCCTCTGATCCGGCGTCCTAGCCGCGGAGAAGGCGCGGCTTGATCGACGTCTCCTCGACGCCGGCCGGCGTTCGCTCGAGGCGGAAGGCGCGCGATTCGGGCATCGCGGCCACGACCTCGGACAGGGTCGTGCCGCTGAACAGGAGCCCGACGCCGTCGTCGGCCGCGTAGCCGGCGGGCAGGTCGCCGGACGCCACGAGCTCGTGGTAGCGCGGACGGCGACTCGATTCGCTGTCGTAGTGCGGACAGAAGCTGCCTGGCAGGAACCCCAGCCCGTCGTGGAGCGGTCCGATCTCGGGGCTGAAGGAGTCGGTCGTCCCGGCCTCGAACCAGCAGACCGCCCCGGCCGACGGGCCGGCCAGGATGACGCCGGCCTGCCACGCCCGCCGGAGGGCGACATCGACCCCGTGGGTCCGCCAGACCGCCAGCATGTTGGCCGTGTTGCCGCCCCCGACATAGATGAGGTCGTGCTCGGCCAGGAATCCGGCGATGTCGCCGACCCGCCGGTCGAACAGGCCGAGGTGGGTGGCCTGCGCCCGGCGCGCAAACCAGCCATAGAAGGCGGCGATGGAGGCCGGGTCGTCGCCGCTGGCGGTTCCCAGGAAACAGACCCGCGGGTAGCCCTCGCCGGTCAGGTCGAGGAGGAACTGGTGGAGCGGCCCGTCGGTCGAGCCGGGCAGGAGCGAGGCCCCGCCCAGGGCGACGATGCGCGGCCCGGAAGCGGACAACGTGCTTCGCGCCCCGTCGCCGGGCTAGAGCCGGACGCTCGGCGGCCGCTCGCGGTCGAACATGTGGACCGTGTCGACGAAGCGGACGGTCTTCGTCTGGTAGGCCATGACCAGCGAGTGGGTCCGCGCGCCGCCGCCGAAGAACCGGACGCCCTCGAGGAGGTCGCCGCTGGTCACGCCGGTGGCGGCAAAGACGAGGTTCTCGCCCGAGGCGAGGTCCTCGGTGTGATAGACCCGCGTCTCGTCGCCGTGGCCCATCTTCCGGCCTCGCTCCCGCTCCTCGTCGCTCCGGTAGCGGAAGCGAGCCTGGATCTCGCCGCCGAGGCAGCGCAGGGCCGCGGCGGTGATCACGCCCTCCGGGGCGCCGCCGAGCCCCATGACGGCATGGACGCCGGTCCCCGAGACCGCGCAGCTGATGGCCGCGGAGAGGTCGCCGTCGCTGATGAGCTTGATCCGGGCGCCCGTCGTCCGGACCTCGGCGATGAGGTCCTCGTGACGCTCCCGGTCGAGGATGATCACGGTGATGTCGCCGGGCTTCCGGCGGAGGGCCTCGGCGATCCGGTGGATGTTCTCGGTGGGGGTGAGGGTGATGTCGACGTGGCCGGCCACGAGGGGGCCGACGCAGAGCTTCTCGAGGTAGGTGTCCGGGGCGTGGACGAGCCCGCCGCGCTCCGAGGCGGCGAGGACCGTGATCGCGTTCGCCGAGCCGGTGGCAACGAGGTTCGTGCCCTCGAGGGGATCGACCGCGATGTCGATCTCCGGCGCCAGGCCGTCGTCGCCGGGGGCGCCGACCTGCTCGCCGATGTAGAGCATCGGGGCGTCGTCGCGCTCGCCCTCGCCGATGACGATCGTGCCCGACATCTCGATCTCATCCATCGCGGCCCGCATGGCCTCGGTCGCGAGGTGGTCCGCTGCCATGCGGTCGCCGCGGCCCATGAGCCGCGCCGACGCGATCGCGGCTGCCTCGGTCACGCGAACCATCTCGAGCGCGAGCAGCTTTTCCACGTCGTCCTCCGGTGGGTTCGGTCGAGGGCCTCGATCAGTGTCGGAAGTGCCGGCGACCAGTGAACACCATCGCCAGATGGTGTCGATCAGCCACTTCGATGGCCATCTCGTCGCGGATCGAGCCACCCGGCTGGATGATCGCCGTGACGCCGGCCTGGGCGGCGATCTGGATCCCGTCGGGGAACGGGAAGTAGGCGTCGCTGGCCATGACGCTCAGGCGAGCCCTGTCGCCGGCCCGCCGGAGGGCGATCTCGACGGAGACCTGCCGGCTGGCCTGGGCGGCGCCGATCCCCACGGTCGCCCCGTTCCGGGCGAGGACGATCGCGTTCGAGCGGACGTGCCGGACCGTCCGCCAGGCGAAGAGGAGGTCGGTAAGCTCCTCGAGCGTGGGCCGGCGCTTCGTGACGACCTGGAGCTGGCCGCGATCGATGCCGAGGGTGTCGAGGGTCTCCACGAGGAGACCGCCGCCGATCCGCTTGAAGTCGAGGTTCGCGATGCCGTAGTCGCGCATCCCTTCGGTCGGGTCGGCCGGCACCGCGAGGATCTCGAGGCCCGCCTTCTGGCCGAGGATCCCGAGCGCCGCCTGGTCGTAGCCGGGGGCCACGACCGCCTCGTAGGAGTTGGCGGCGATCGCCCGGGCGGTCGCCCCGTCCATCTCGCGGTTGACGCCGACGATGCCGCCGAACGAGGCGACCGGGTCGGTCTCGAGGGCCTTTCGATAGGCCTCGACGAGCTCGTCGGCCGAGGCGACGCCGACCGGATCCGTGTGCTTGGCGATCGCGACCGTCGGGCCGGTGAAGTCCTGCGCCGTCCGGTAGGCAGCATCGATGTCGAGGAGGTTGTTGAAGGACGGCCGCTCGCCGTGGAGCTGGGTGCTGTCGGCAAGGGTGCCCGAGCGGTGGGTGGTCTCGCGATAGAACGCCGCCGGCTGGTGGGGGTTCTCCCCGTAGCGGAGGTCGGCGACCTTCTCGAGGACCATCGCCAGGCGCTTCGGGAAGATCGTGCCCGAGAGCTGGTTGAGGTAGGCCGCGATCTCGGCGTGGTAGGCGGCCACCGCGCCGAAGGCCTCGGCGGCGAGCTGGGCGCGGAACTCGGGGCTGACGAGCCCGCGCTCGCGGAGCTCGGCAAGGACCCGGGGGTAGTGCTCCGGGCTGCTGACGGCCGCGACCCCGGCCGCGTTGCGGGCCGCCGCCCCGAGGAGCGCGGCCCCGCCGACGTCGATCATCTCGATCGCCTGCTCGATTCCGATGAGGCTCCGCCCGATCTCGGCCCCGAACGGCTTCACGTTGACGACGACGAGGTCGATCGTGCCGATGCCCTGCTCGGCGAGCTCGGCGAGCTGTTCGGGCTTGTCGCGCCGGGCGAGGATGCCGGCGTAGACGGCCGGGTGGAACGTCTTGACCTGGCCGCCGAGGAGGGCGGGGATGCCGGTCAGGTCGGAGACCGGCGCGACGTCGATGCCGTCGGCGAGGAGATGCTCGCGGGTGCCGTCGGTGGCGAAGATGTCGACCCCGAGCGCCTGGAGCTCACGGGCGAATGCGGAGATGCCGTCGCGCGTGGCGACCGACAGCAGGGCTCGCAAGCGTCTTCCTCCATCCGCCTGACCGTCGCGCGGCTCGGGGCCGAGTATACCCGCGGGCCATGGCATACTCCACGCTCGCCCGACCCGGACAGCGTCGGCGCGGCCGAACAACCCTGGAGAGACCGTGACGCTCCCGCCCTGGGAATACCTCTGGCTCCCGTTCTCGCGCTCGCTCTTCCCGGATCTCTACGATCCGACGTGGATCGCCTCGCTCGTCCTGCTCGTGGTCCTGATCGTCCTCTACAACGTCCGGACCCGGGCCCTCCACCGTCACCGGCTCTACACCGACATGTGGGAGTGGCTGCTCTGGACGGGCCTGATCACGTTCTTCCTGCTCGCGACCGGGGCCCTCTTCCTCTTCGATTTCGCGGTCGAGCTGTTTGTCCTGGTTGCCGGCCTCGGGGTCATGGTCTGGATCCGCTTCCTGCGCTACCCGCCGCTCTTCGCCGCCTACGAGCACCAGCTCGCCCGGCAGCGGTACCTGAGCCGGGCCAAGGCCGCCCGGCCCGAGGCGACGATCCGGTCGCGTGCCTCGAAGCGCCGGCGGCGCTGAGGCCCCGCCTCCCCGGCGCGGATCGCAGCCGAGTCCCGCCGCGATGCCGATCGAGATCCGCCGGTTCGGCGTCGGGTACCGCCGCCCGGAGGGACCGCCCGGCACCCACGGCCTGACCGGCCAGGTCATCCACTCGGACGGCCGAGGCATCGTGGCCGAGCTCGCCTTCTCGCGGGGCGGCGCGATCACCCCCCACGACAACCCGAACACGAGCTGGTTCTGCGTCATCGAGGGCGGCGGCTGGGTCCTCGTCGGCGACGAACGCCGGCGGGTCACGGCAGGTGAGGCGATCCTCTGGCCGGCCGACGTCGTCCACGCCGCCTGGACGGACCATCTCGAGATGCGGGCGATCGTCGTCGAGTTCGCGGGAGCCGACGACGCGGCGGCGCTCGGTCCGGTCGTGGAGGGCGCGGCCAGGCGCCTCGAGGCCGGTCCGAGCGGGACCGTGGCCCGGGGCGAGGGCCGCCTGGCCGAGCGGGCGATCGATCCCGTCCGGCTCGACCGATCGGGGGGCGAGCCGCTGTGACGATGTCGCTACGGGACTGAGTCGCCTACCACGAGGCCACATGGAGGGCCTGGCCGGTGATCTGCGCCGCCTCGTCGGAGGCCAGGAAGGCGATGGCATTGGCCACGTCGGCGGGCGTGCCCACCTCCTTGAACGGGTTCAGCTCGATGCGCATCTGCCGGTACTTCTCGGCCATCGTCGCGAGGCGCGGGTTGTCGATGAAGCCCGGCACGACACAGTTGACTGTGACGTGGTGGCGGGCCATCTCACGGGCCAGGCTGCTGGTGAAGCCGATGATGCCCGCCTTCGCCGTCGAGTAGTTGACCTGCCCGATGTTCCCCAGGAACGACCGGGATGAGATGAGGACGATCCTGCCACGACCCCGCTCGATCATGTGCGGCACCACGACCCTGCAGGCGAGGAACGTCGTCCGGAGGTTCAGCTCCATGACGTCGTCCCACTGCTCATCGGTCATTTTGTGGAGCAGGGCGTCCCTCGAGCCGCCGACCAGGGGGACGAGGATGTCGATCCGACCGTGCCGCTCAAGGACGGTGGCGACCATCGCGCGGACGTCGCCATCCGACCGCGCGTTCGTCCGGACGAACGTGACGCGCGCCGGGTCCGGCACGGCCAGCCCGTCCATGAACTCGTCCCGGCGTGAGTCGTCGATGTCGGCCACGACGACGGTCGAGCCTTCCTGCCCGAACCGCTCGGCGATCGCCCGACCGATGAACCCGCCGCCGCCGACGACGACGGCGACGCGATCTTCGAGTCGCCCGCTCATGTCCCCTCCGCGTGTCAAGCCGTCAGGATGTGGACAGTGCTCGCACCAGTCCCGATCCCGGGCGTCGAGCCACCCTGGACGTGCGCCAGCGCGATGCGGGCGCCGTCGACCTGCCGGGCCCCGCTGCGCCCCTGGAGCTGTCGAGTCAGCTCGACGACCTGGGCCACGCCCGTGGCCCCGAGGGGGTGGCCGAGTGACAACCGTCCGCCGCTCGGGTTGACCGGCAGCCGGCCGCCCAGGGCGGTGACCCCCTCCTCCGCGATCCTCCCCCCGTCGCCGCGAGCGCAGAAGCCGAGGCTTTCGCAGGCGAGGATCTCGCCGATCGTGAACGCGTCGTGCACCTCGGCAACGTCGATTTCCGAGGGCCCCAGCGAGGCCATCTCGTAGGCGGCCTGCCCGGCGCGCGTGGCGAGATCGTCATCCGACGCGAGCTGGCCTTTGGCCGGGTTCGTATAGCGACCCGAGGTGATCACCGACGCGGCGATCCGGACCGGCTGCTGCGACAGGCGCCGGACGGCGTTGCCGCCCGCGATGACGACCGCCGCCGCTCCATCGGTGGTCGGACAGCACTGGAGGAGGGTCAGTGGCTCGGCGATCATGCGGGAGGCCAGGACCGCCTCGAGCGAGACCTCCTCCTGGTAATGGGCGAGCTCGTTCAGGGCCCCGGCCCGGTGGTTCTTCACGGAGACCATGGCCAGCTGCTCGGGCGTCAGGCCGTACTCGTCCATGTGCTTGCGGGCCCGGAGCGCGTACTTCGCCGGCAGGGTCTTGCCGAGCGCCGCCTCGTACTCGCCGGGGTTCGAGGGGATGAGCCCCTTCTGCATCTTCTCCATGCCGACGACCAGGGCGACGTCGTGGAGCCCGGACGCGACCGCCATCCAGCCGACGTGGAGCGCCGTGCCGCCACCGGCACAGGCGTTCTCGACATTGAGGATGGACATGCCGGTGAGGCTCAGCTCGCGCAGGACGCGCTGGCCGGCGACGCGGCCCCCGCCCGAATGGCCGAAGACGGCGATCCCGAGACCGCGCGGGTCCGCGGTCGAGTCCTCGAGGGCCTCGCGGGCGACATCGGCGGCGAAGTCCTCGAGGAGCAGGTCCGGATACCGGCCGAAGCGGATCATGCCGGTTCCGACGACGAAGGCGTCACGCATCGCGGGTGGACCCCACCTCGACCGGCGTGAAGCGGTAGGTGACGAACGGGGTCCCGTCGCCGTCCACGCTGGTCGTGCCCTCCCGGACGGCCAGCGGGATGCCGCGGGCGAGGCGTTCCGGGGGGCCATCGATCGGGCCGAGGACGATGACGTCGCCGGGGAACTTCACGTAGCCGACGGCCATCGGGCCGCTGAAGCCGGCCGGGACCTGGTGCACGACGGTGTGGCTGTAGAGCGTCGCGGGGCCGGCCAGCCGGGCTTCCTCGAGGTCCTGGCTGCGACAGTTCGGACAGAACGACCGCTCCGGGAAGGTCGTCTCGCCGCAGGTCCGGCAGTGGCTCGCGATGAGCTTCGCCTCGCCGTCTTCCCCAACCTCCCAGCGCCCGATGCGTGGCGTCGGTTGCACTCCCTGACCTCCCTGCTCCGTCCGCCGGCGCGACGACGATCTGCGAGCGACCCGACAATGACGTGGACGGGTCTCGTTGCAGGCCCAACTCTAGCGTGTTGCGCAATAACCGTTGCTGGAAGCGGTCGAGCATGACACCATCCGTGTCATGAGATCTGCCTCGTCCGCACCGCAGACAGCCGTGTCCCCACCGCGCCGAAACCCGTCCGCGCCGCCCGGGGTTCCGCCTCACCGCCGCCGCGGTCGGGCGTGATCGAACCCGCGGGTCCGATGCCCGCGGATCCGGGCGACGCGCCCGGGGACCGGCCGCCGGCAGCGGCCGTACGGGACCGTGCGGCCGCCGTCGGCGCGGTTCTCGGCTTCTCGTTCTCCCTGGGCTCGGCGTCGCTGATTCTGCCCCTGCTGGCGCTCGCGAGCGGTTACGACCCGGCTACGATCGGCATCCTGACCGCGATCTCGGCGGTCTCGCAGCTCGCGCTCCGCCTCCAGCTCCCGGCGATCCTGGCGATCGTACCGGACCGGACCATGATCGTGGCCGCCAACGGCATGATGGTCGCGTCATTCGCCCTCCTGCTGGTCTCCCGCGAGATCCCGGCGTTCGTCGTGGCGCAGCTCCTTCAGGGCGGCGCCCGCGCGATGTTCTGGACGGCAAGCCAGACGCACGCGGTTCGGAGCCGGGACGGCGTGGTTCGCTCGCTCGTGATCGTCCAGGTTGTCGGGAACGTCGGCGCGTTTGCGGGGCCGGCGGCGGCCGGCATCGTCGCCGCCGGCTCGCTGGATTCGTCTCTCGTGCTCGCGTCCGCCGCCGGCGTCGTCGGGCTGGTGGCAAGCCTGCTGATGCTCCGGCTGGCGCCCTACCCCAAGCTTCGGCGCGGCCACGGACCGCGGATCTGGCGGCGGCCGGGCGTCGACCTCGCCTGCTGGGCAGGTTACAGCGCCGGGGGCTGGCGGGCGATGCTCTCGTCGTTCGTGCCGGTGGCGCTCACGGCCGCCGGGCAGGCTCCCGAGGTCGTCGGAGCGCTCCTGGCCGCAACCGAGGCGGCCGCGATGGCGCCGGCTGGATTCCTCCTCCGCCGCCGAACGCCCAATATCCGCCGCGCGATCGAGATCGGCGTCCTCGTCGTGACGATCAGCCTCGGGATCCTGCCAGCCGTCGTCGCCAGCGCGCCGCTCGCCGGGCTCGTGCTCGTCCTCGGCGGTGTGGGATCCGGTCTCCTCATGAGCCTTGGACCCGCCCTCGCGAGCCAGTCCGTCGGGCCGGAGGAGCAGGGAGAGGCGATCGCGGTCGCCGGGACGTTCCGGGCCGGCGCCCTCCTCATCACGCCCGCGGCCGTCTCGGCCGCGCTCACGGTCGTCGCCCTGCCCACCGGGATGGTCGTTGCGGCCTTCGCGATCGGCGGTCCAGCCCTGGCCGCGGCGGCAAGCCGCTCGAGGGCGGCGGCCGCGTCGGCCTGACGGTCGCCGCGCCAAACCGCGGCGGTCGCGGCGGTCGCGGCGGGACGCCGACCAGCGGCCCGACGTCACCAACCGAGGGCCCGGTCGTCGCTGCCGACGCGGACCGCGCCACCGGCGATCCGGTTCGGCCGGGCTCCACGGGCTGACGCAATATTTGTTGCCCATTGGTTATGCTGCCATGTAGGATTGCCACCATTGACGATGAACTTGGAGGAGAGCATGCGATCCGTCCCGCACCGTCGTGGCGCAGCGCTCGTCGCCGCCGCGATCTTCCTCGGAGCCTGTGGAGGAGGGGCGAGCCAGTCGCCCTCCTCGGCCCCGCCATCCACGTCGCCCACGACCGTCGCCACGGCCACGCCGGAGCCGACGTGCGATCCGTTCCCGACCCAGGACGTCGAGTTCGTCGTCCCGTACTCGGCCGGCGGCGGCTTCGACACCTGGGCACGCCTCGTCGCGCCGTATCTGGAGGAGCAGCTCGGCGGCGACCATAGCGTCGTCGTGGTCAACAAGTCCGGCGCCGGCGGCCTCGTCGGCGTCACCGAGGTCTATGGCTCCGAGCCGGACGGCCACACGATCGCGATCACGGAGCCCGGGATCCTGGCGACGAGCCAGATCGGCGGGACGACAGAGATGGACGTCAACACGATCATGGGCGTTGGGCAGATCGCCGTCGATCCCGAGATGATCGTCGTCAAGGGCGACTCACCCTGGAACACCATCCAGGACGTGCAAGCCGCGGCGGCCGACGGACCGCTCCTGATGGGCACGGGCGGGCTCGCGGCGATTAACATCATCACATTCGACGCGCTCGACATCCCGTTCGAGAACATCGTCCACGAGGGCTCGAGCGAGGCCATGCTGAGCGTGATCCGCGGCGACACCGTGATCACGATCTTCCCGCTCGTCACCGTCCAGGAGCAGGTCGCCTCCGGCGAGCTCAAGCCGCTGCTCCTCGTCGGCACGCCGCGGGTCGAGGGCCAGCCAGGATACGAGGAATCGAAGGACGTGCCGACCCTCGACGAGGTCGTCAACCAGCCCGGCATCGGCTCGGCGCTGGAGCAGCATCGGGTCATCGTGGCCCCACCCGGCACCTCCGAGTGCGTCCAGACGGCGCTCTCCGACGCGCTCATTGCGGCGCTGGCGGATCCGGACTTCATCGCCCAGGCGACGGAGGCCGGCCGATTCCCGGTCCCCCTTACGGGTGCCGAGGCGACGGAGGTCATCCAGAACACCTACACCGTCCTGGAGGGGTACGCCGACCTCCTCAAGGAGCAGCTTGGCGAGTGACGTCCCTCGGGACGGCACGACCGAGGGGGTGAGCCCGACGTGATCGAAGGCCTGGTCTCTGCCACGGCGCAGGTGCTGACGTGGCCGGGACCAGCCTTCATCATCCTCGGTGTCGCCGTCGGCCTCGTCGTCGGCGTCCTGCCCGGGATCGGGGGGGCCGGCGCGACGGCCCTGATGATCCCGATCACGTACGCGATGGAGCCCGAGCACGCCATTGCGTTCCTCTTCGCGGTCGCCACCAGCTCCGGGCTCGGTGGCCAGATCACCGCCATCCTCGTCAACATCCCCGGCGACCCACCGAATGCGGCGACGACTCTGGACGGCTATCCGATGACCAGGGCGGGGAGAGCCGCAGAGGCCCTCGGTGCCGCCACCTTCGGGTCGATCATCGGCGCGGTCTTCGGCATGGCCATGCTCCTGGCCGTCCTGCCGCTCGCGCGGAACATCGTGCTCGCGTTCTCCTACCCCGAGTTCTTCATGATCGCCATCAGCGGCCTGGTCATGATCGCCACCCTCACCCGAGGCCAGACGTACAAGGGGCTGATCGCCGGAGGGGTCGGGCTGCTGCTCGCGTTCATCGGGCTCGATCCGATCAACGGCAACCCGAGGTTCACGTTCGGGCAGCTCTACCTGTGGGACGGCATCGACATCGTACCGGCCCTGGTCGGCCTGTTCGCCGGGGCGGAGATGCTCTCGCTGTACTCGACGCGCGGCAGCGCCTCGATCGTGGAATCGACGATCGAGGGGCGCCAGTCAACGCTCCTCGACGGGGTGCGGTCGACGATCCGCCATTGGCGAACGGTGGTCGTGAGCTCGATCGTGGGCTTCCTCGTCGGCCTGGTGCCGGGGCTGGGTGGCACGGTCGCCTCGTTCATGGCCTATGGCCAGGCGGCCCGGATGTCGAAGCACCCGGAGCAGTTCGGCCACGGCGCCGTCGAGGGCGTGATCGCCGCCGAGACCGCGAACGACGCCGACAAGGGCGGCGGGCTCCTGCCGACGATCGCCTTTGGCATCCCCGGTGGCACGCTCATGGCAGTCCTCCTCGCCGGCTTGCTCCTGCACGGCGTGCCGATCGGGCCGCAGCTCCTGCGGGGCGACCTTCACATCGTCTACGTGCTCGTCGTCTCCAGCCTGATCCCGCGGTTCCTGGCAGCCATCGTCGTGCTGGCCGTCGGGGCCCGGGCGATCGTCATCACCCGGCTCCGCGGCGACGTCCTCGCGCCAGTCATCTCGGTGGTCTCGCTCATCGGCGTCTATGCCGTCAACAACGAGGTGCGGGACGTCGTCCTGGCGCTGGCCTTCGCCTACGTGGGCTACGCGATGGAGCGGAACGGCTTCTCCCGGATCGCGCTTGTGATCGCGCTCGTCCTGGGCGGCCTCGTCGAGGCCAGCCTCCATCAGACGCTCGGCACGTTCGGCATCGGTGGCTTCGTCACCCGGCCCATCTCGCTGGGCCTGCTGGCGGTGACCCTCGTCGCGCTGCTCGGCCCGCTGGTGCGGAGGCGCATCCAGACCGCAGGCATGGCAGGTGCCGCGTGAGCGGCCCGACGGGACGGCAGCGGCAGCGGTCGATCGAAGCGATCGCTTTCGACATCGTGCTCCTCGCCTTCACCCTCGTCATCGTGGTCGCGGCGCTCCAGCTCCGCAGCCCCGGCGCCCGGTTCGTGCCGCTCGTCGTCGGGATCCCGACGCTGCTGGCGATCGCCCTACTGCTCCTCCGCGACATGCAGCCGGGGGCCGGGGCCCATCCGCGGACCGATGCGGCGGCCGTCCTGCCCGACGACGCGCGCCGGCTCGGCCTGGACGACATGATCGCCGCCGCCCACGCGGAGCAGGCCGCCGACGACGAGCTGCCGGTGGACCCGGAGGCCCGTCGCCGCCAGGCGATCTTCTCGGTCTGGGCGATCGGTTTCGTGGCCGCCGCGATCCTGTTCGGCTTCCGGCTTACGACGCCCCTGGCGCTGTTCGCGATCCTCATCGTGGGGACGCGGCGGCTGGTCCTCAGCCTGTTGGTGGCTGCGGTCGCATCGGGCATCCTCTGGGTAATCTTCGACGCGTTCCTCAACGTTCGGTTCTAGACACGGGTGATGAGATGCTCCGGATGACGATCGCGACCGGCCGGTACGACCGGACCGCGGCCCTCCACGATGGCCGGATCCGGCCGGAGGGCCTCGACGTGACCTGGCTGCCGCTGAACGTCGAGCAGATCTTCTGGAGGATGTTCCGGCACCAGGAGTTCGACGCCTCGGAGCTGTCGCTGTCCGGCACCCTGATCCGGCTCGGGCGGGGCGTGCGCGACTTCACGCCGATCCCGGTGTTCCTGTCCCGCTCGTTCCGCCACGACTGCATCTATGTCAACGCGAATGCCGGGATCACCAACCCCGCGGACCTCGCCGGTCGCCGGATGGGCGTCCCGGAGTTCCAGATCACGGCCGCGGTCTGGGCGCGCGGCCTGCTCGAGGACGAGTACGGCCTGCGCCAGGAGGACGTCACCTGGGTCCAGGGCGGGCTGGAGCAGCCCGGCCGGCGGCCGCAGGAGCCCGTCTCGCCACCCGGCGTCACGATCGAGGAGGTCCCGCCCGGCAAGACGCTCTCGCGGATGCTCGCCGACGGCGAGATCGAGGCCCTGATCAGCCCGCGCCGGCCGTCCGTCTTCGAGGACGGGACCGATCGCGTCGTCCGGCTCATCCCCGACCCCTGGGCAGCGAGCCGCGACTACTTCCGGCAGACTGGCATCTTCCCGATCATGCACCTCGTCGCGATCCGGCAGCCGATCGTGGAGGCGAACCCGTGGGTCCCCCAGACCCTCGCCGCCGCGTTCCTCGCCGCGAAGCGGCTGGCCGACGCGGACCTCCGCGACACGGCGGCGCTGCCGATCGGGCTGCCGTTCCTCGTCCAGCACGCGGAGGATACGGCCGCGCTCATGGGCGACGACTACTGGCCCTATGGCGTCGAGGCGAACCGGCCGACCCTCGAGGCGTTCCTCCGCTACGCCCATCGCCAGGGGCTGATATCGGAACGTCCCGACGTGGACGCGCTCTTCCCGGCGTCGACCCGTGAGGTCTCGCGGATCTGACGATGCCGACCTCGCAGCCGACCCGGCCCGACCGGCTGGCACCGACCCGAGCGAAGGAGCCGCGATGAAGTTCTCGATCGCCTCGCTCGGCGAGGAGCCGGCCGACCGGTTCGTCCCGTACGTCCGCCTGTGCGAGCTCCTCGGCTTCGACTCGTTCTGCCACGCCGACGAGAAGTGGACCCGTGACGTCTACGTCCGGCTCGCCCTCGCCGGCGCCGCCACGACCCGGATCGGCCTCGGGATCACCGTCACCGACCCGTACACGCGGCACCCGGCGCTCACGGCCCAGGCGACGGCCACGCTGTCCGAGGCGACCGGCGGCCGCCTGCGCGTCGTGCTCGGCGCCGGGAGCCACTTCGAGACGCTGCCCGGGTACAGCTCCGTTCGGCCAGCGGTCGCGATCCGCGAGGCGGCTGGGCTGATGCGCCGGCTGTGGGGCGGGGAGCGGGTCACGCTCGACGGCGAGATCGTGAAGTTCGCCAACGGGACGTTCGACTTCGAGCTCGCGCCGGAGCACCGGCCCGAGCTCTGGGTCGCTGGTCGCGGCGAGCATGTGCTCGCGACCGGCGGGGCCGTCGCCGACGGCGTGCTCATCGGCAGCTTCGCGACGCCCGAAGGGATTCGTTGGGCGAAGTCGAAGATCGAGCGCGGCCTCGCCCAGGCCGGTCGTACTTGGGCCGACGTACGGCTCGCCTCCTGGCTCTACGTCGCCGTCCTCGACCACGAGGACGATCCGGTACCGGACGGCGTGCGGCGGGGCGTCAGCCACGCCCTCTGGAGCAGCCGGGCCGTGGTTGAAGGTCTTCTCGAGGGCGTGGAGTTGGACGATGCCGGCGAGTTCCGGCAGTTCCTCCACGACGCGCCGCACGAGTGGTCGCCGGAGGTCATGGCGGAGCTCCGGCGGCTCATCCCGCGCCGGGTCTTCGACGTCCTCGCGCTGGTCGGGACGGTGGACCAGGTGGCCGACCGGCTCGCGGCTCTCGCGGCCGAGGGGGTGGAGGAGTGCGTGGCGTGGCCGTTCCCACCGGACGGGGTGGACGTCGAGGACTACGCCATCAAACTCGGCAGCGAGCTGCTGCCGCGCGTCCGCGGCCTCCGCTCCCGCGGCGCCTACCGGCTCGTGGACTGAGGCAGGAGGCCGCCATGACCCTCACCTCAGCCAAGCCCCACCCGATCTACCTCGCCGGTCGCTGGGTGGAATCGGGCGACCTCCTGCCGGTTACGAACCCGGCCGACCCGGCGAATCCGGCCGGCGCGACGTACCGCGCCACACCCGAGCAGTACGAGGAGGCGGTCGCGGCCGCGGTCCGCGCCTTCGAGGTGACCCGCCGCCTGCCGGCCTACGAGCGTGGCCGGATCCTCCGCGAGATCAGCGCCGGACTGACCGCCCGCCGCCTCGAGCTGGGCGCGCTCATCACGGCGGAGATCGGCAAGGTCACGAAGGACGCGGTCCTTGAGGTGGACCGCACCGCGTTTGCCTTCCGGCTCGGCGCCGAGGAGGCAGAGCGGATGGTCGGCGAGGTCATCCCGCTCGATCTCCTGGCGAGCAGCAAGGGCCGGGTCGGGATCACGCGGCGCTTCCCCGCCGGGCCGGTCGCGGCGATCAGTCCGTTCAACCTGCCCTTGGGCCTGTCCGTCCACAAGCTCGCCCCAGCGATCGCGGCCGGCTGCTCGATCGTCCTGAAGCCGCCGAGCGCAGCGCCGCTCGCGATCCTGACGATGGCGGAGATCATCCATGCCGCCGGCGTCCCCGAGGGCGCGGTGAGCATCCTGCCGATGAGCCGGGAGCTCGGCGACCGGATGGTCGCCGACGACCGGTTCAAGGTCCTGACCTTCACCGGCAGCCCGTCCGTCGGCTGGCGGATGAAGGAGCGGGCCGGCAAGAAGCGGGTCGTCCTCGAACTCGGCGGCAACGCCGGGGTCATCGTCGACCGGACGGCCGACCTCGACTGGGCCGTGAAACGCTGCCTGCAGGGTTCGTACAAGTTCGCCGGCCAGCTTTGCATCAGCGTCCAGCGGATGTTCCTGCACGAGGAGATCCGGGACGCGTTCATGGAGCGCTTCGTGGCGGGGGCCAGGGCGATGGTGGTCGGTGACCCCATCGACGCCGCCACGGACATCGGGCCGATGGTCGACGAGGCCGCCGCCGCCCGGACCGGGCGCTGGGTCGACGAGGCGGTCGCCCTCGGCGGGCGCGTCCTCGCCGGCGGGCGGGCCAGCGGGACCTTCTTCCCGCCGACGGTCCTCGAGAACGTCCCGGTCACGGCCCAGGTCTGTAGCAACGAGGCCTTCGCCCCGGTCGTCATCGTCTTCGGCTTCACCGACTTCGACGACGCGATCCGGCAGGTCA
>Ga0214472_10000897_pt1 | contig 35401 bp, 35 predicted proteins | sample RVTome_6_FD_207662 | JGI IMG/M metagenome (GOLD analysis project Ga0214472, IMG submission 207662) | Soil microbial communities from uranium-contaminated site in the Upper Colorado River Basin, Wyoming, United States - RVT140D175 | ecosystem: Environmental > Terrestrial > Soil > Contaminated >...
GGGCTGTCGCTGCTGGACCTCATCGAGGAAGGCAATCTGGGCCTGCTGCACGCCGTCACGAAGTTCCAGCCCGGCCGCGGCACGCGCTTTTCCACCTATGCCGTCTGGTGGATACGCCAGGCAATGGCTCGGGCCCTCGCAAATCAGGCACGCACGATCAGGCTGCCCGTCCACATTGAGCTTCTCCTTGGCCAGTACGCGAAGAAGAAGGCGGAGCTCACCCGGGACTTGGGGCGCGCGCCGAACACGGAGGAAATCGCCAAGGCTCTTGGTCAGCCGGTCGAGGAGATCGAGCACATCGAGCGCATGAGCTGGCGCCCGGTCTCTCTCGACGCGCCCATCGGGCAGGACGGTGGCGACAAGCTCGAGGACCTCGTCAAGGATGCGGGAGCCCTTCCCGGCGCCGGGCTCGCAGCGGCGCTCCGGGCGCGCGAGGATCTGGCCGGCGTGCTCCGGGATTTGCCCGACACCGAGCGCGGTGTGCTCGAGCTGCGCTTCGGCCTTTCCGGCGAGGAGCCGAGAACGCTCGAGAGCATAGGGCGCCAGCTCGGGATCACTCGCGAGCGCGTCCGCCAGATCGAAGCTGCGGCCCTTGCCCGACTGCGGCGGCTGATGGCCGCCCGGGGTATGGAGGCGGGGGACCTGTTCTGACCGGTGCTAGAATAGTGACATTACGATGGGGTTAGCGGGCGTCAATAAATAACATGTACAACTCTACACTCGGCGGGGTCGGATGACATAGTTCCATTCGCCATGAAACGCCTGCGGGGTAATGCGGATCCTCTTCATCTCCTCGTCCGTCACTTTTCGCCCTGATGGATACTTGCGACGGTCGAGACGGCAGGAGACGGCTAACCCCTTGGCGGTGGTCGTGCCCGAGATCAAGCGCCCGATCGTCTCGTAGTCCCGAAGCGGTTCGCCGCGCCAATTCGAGGAGATGAACGAAAACAATCGGTGCTCCACCTTATTCCACTTGCTGGTGCCCGGTGGGAAGTGGCAGACCTCGATGGACAGCGTGGTGGCGTCCGCGAGCTTCTGTAACTCGAGCTTCCACACACGCAGGCGATAGCCGTTGCTGCCACCGCCATCCGCCGTGATCAGCAATCGCCGCGCCCGGGGATAGAGCCGCTTGCCCTCGAAGCGCCACCAGCCCCGGATCGAGGCCCCCGCAAAGGCGCCCGTGTCGTGGTCCGTCCCCACGTTCACGAACCCTTTGTTGCGGGCCAGGTCATACACGCCGTAGGGATAGGCACGCGGCACGGTGGGCGCGGGGAAATCATGGCCATTCACGCGTGCGGGCGACTTGCTCTTTCGCCATTGCCGGCCCTTGTTCTCGTAGTTCCCAATCAACTCCTTCTTCTTCGTGTCCACGGAGATGACCGGTCGGCCCGCGGCCAACGCCCGGCGTACGTGATCGTTGATGTACTGGAACTGCGCATCGCGGTCTGGATGATCCGTGCCTTCCTCGGTCTTCCGGTTCCCTTGCAGGCTGTAGTCCATCTCGCGAAGGAACTGCGCGACCTTCTCGTGGCTGACCGGATGGTGTTGGCTCGAGAGTTCCGCCGCCAGCGTCCGCGTGCTCTTGCAGGTCCAGCGCAGCGGGGACTGCGGGTCGCCCCGCGCCAGCGGCTCCACCAAGGTCTCCAGCGCCCGCGGCAAATCAGGGTCGCGAACCCGGAGCGTGCGGAGTCCCGCACCGGGGCGCCGGATCCGTCCGGCCGCGATCGGTTCCTCCTCCAACTCGCGGACGCCCTTGGTGACGGTGACCCGGGACAAGCCACAGGCGCGGCTGACGGAGGACGGGTTGGAGGACGGGACGCGTTTTACCCCCTGTTTCGAGGAAGTACCCCACGCGCGCGCGTATGGGGAAAAGTCTCAGGAAACGTGTCTAAACGCGTCCACGCGTCCCGATCCGTCCGCTGAGGAGCTGCCGTTTTGAGCCGGCGCACGTCTGCACGTGGGCTACGCCCGCCACCCCTATCCGGCCTAGTTTCCCCAAAAGCGAAAAAATTCGCGGGTCCGCGCGGGTGCGTTTCTTGGCTAGGCAGAGCCCGAAAAAACACCTGTTCATGACCCGCATCCCCTGAGGCCACGTAGGCGCCCCGGCAAGCCCGAGCACCCGGAGCTGACCGCCGCCCTAATCGCCAGACAAGACGCGATGGCCCGCAGGACGCACGCCAAGATCGAGGCGATCCTGCGCGAGCACGTGCGCCTCGATGAGGTCGAGATCGCCTGGCGCCGCATCTGCCGCCAGGCCCGAGAGGTCCTGGGCTCGATCCCTGACCGGGCCCTCAAGCGCATCCCGACCATCGGTTCGGCCGGCAGGGCGGTTCTCGCGGAGGAGATCGCCGCGATCCTCGCGGAGGTGGGCGAGGACGATGGCGCGCCGCTGCCGGCAATCGCCCCGGAGGAGAAGCCCCCGACGGTCACGCGCTCTCACATCCTGGCCGAAGCACGCGCGCAAGCGGCCCGGCTCCAGACCGCCTTGATGGATTTGAAGGCGCGGATCGGGCATTACCCGGAGCGGATGCACCGCGACACGATGGACGGAGCTCACCCCAACACCTAGGAGGGAATTTCCGTGACGACCTCTTTTACGCACTTCTCAACCGGTGGCCTCGAAATCAGCGGCGGCGCCGGGATCGACCCACCCAGCAATCTCTTCAATCCCTGGCGCGACGCGCAGCCGCCAGGCCACATCCGCCCGGAGCCCGAGCGCGCCCCCGACCAGTGGTATCAACTCAGCCAGACCGCGGCCGGCGCGATTGGCGCCGCTGGCCAAGCCACCATGCTCGAGTACCCCGAACGACACCACGTCGGCGACCGGAACTGGCTTACGGCACGGACGCAAGACCGGCTGGTAGCTCTGCGCACGGCCGGGAACGCCCCCGCTGCGAAGGCCCTCGCGGAATTGCAGACGGCGGAGCTCAACAACAGCCAGCTCATCAGCCACATGATCGGCAAGTTCCTCGAGGCCCGCAGCGTGCTGGCATGGTTGGAGGCGGAACGCGCCCGGTTCGACGCGCGCATCCACCGGCTCAAGCCCTTCGTTGAGCAGGGAGAAGCGACATGAACGCGCCGTCCGCGGCACTATATGACCGAGCGAAGCGGCTCGGGTTTCCCGCTGTCGTCGTCCACGGCACCGTCTGCTCGGGCGCGCCAGCCTGGGAGCTGTGGCTCGCGCACGACGCCGCGCCGGCCAGCCTCGAGCAGGCACATCATCAGCTCGATGAGATCGAGACCCGCTTCCGCGAGAACGCGCAGAAGGCCGCCGATCGTGTTGGGCCGACGGCGCTCGAGGAAGGCCTTGCGGCCGATTACGTAGGATCCGAGCAGGAACAGCGGGATCTGGAAGCGGCCGAGGCGCTCTTGGCCCGCGAGGATGAGGAGTGATGCCGTCCAAGGTGCAACGACACATCCTCTTCGACGTCGGAGCGGATCTCGGCTGGCCCGAGGTTCCCGGCCTCGTCGGTGCCGGCGAGGCGGTCTGGCGGGCGGTGCTTGGCGGCTCGCCCCCGCTCACGCCGCTCGAGCGCGCCCGGGTGCTGGCGGCCGTCGCTCCGGCGATGCTGCAAATCACCGAGGGCGGGCGCGCGCGGCTGGAAACGTGGACCGCGCATCCGACGCCGGCGCTTGAGCGGCTGCAGATCCGGAACGCACTCGCGTTCTTCGGTGACGCCCCATGCTCGACGTGGTGGCCGAGACCGTCGTGGACCTTCCGCTCCCCGTTCAGGCGATGGCGGTGCATGAGGTGCTTTCGCTGCCACGGGCTGGTTGACGGGGGGATTTCGGACCGGTGCGGCGCGGCTCGGGCCCGACGGCGGGCCGCGGCGAAGCCTGGTCGTGCTCGATGGCGCCGCGCGCGATGCCGAGCAGCTCGCGTACCGCGTCCGGCACGAGTGCGCCCATAGCTGGAACTACTTGGACCACGGGGACACGCCCGCGGCGATGCTCGCGATTGGCTACGAGGGCGTCGAAGCGTTAGCACGCGAGGAGGGCTGGATGACCCATGCCGAAGCGTCCGTCGCGCTCGGCGAGCGCCGAGCCGACGCGCTCGCGTTGGCATGGGCCTGCACGGCGGCGATGCGATGAGCGCCTGGCTGCGCGCGCTCCTGCGTCGGCGCCGTGCCCCAGCGGTCGCGCCGGTCAACGCGTGGACTGCATGGGCATCCTACCGGCGCCGCCCCGATGGCTGCCCGTAAGCTCCACAATGCAGATCCGCGAGCTGACCCTCGACGAGCTCCGCGAGCATGATCCGCGCCCCCGCGCGCCGCGCCGCGTGCGCTGGTTGGACCGGCGGAGCGTTTGATGCCTCTATCCCAAGGAGAACGCCTTCATGGATCCGGCCCTCGAGCAGCTTGCCCGCCGGTACACCGGGACGGTTGAGCGCCTCTATACGCTCTGCCGCCATGGTGTCATCCTCGCGGCCACGGGTGAACGGTTGACCTTTCGTCGACTCGACGTGCTCGGGCATGGCCGCCCGTGGACGCCCCGGTCAGGTCAGGCCGTCCTCTTCGACCGGTTCCTGGACCGGAAGGGCCTGCACGCAGTCAAGGTGCGGCCTCTCCGCGCCCGTGAGCCAGCGGCGGCGCCTCCAGGCCGCCGGCCGCCTGACACGCCGGAACCCGCCTGATGGGCCGCTCCGGCTACCGCACAGGGCTCCACGGGACGTGCTTGCGCGGGCCTGATCCATGTCCGACGCCGCGGGCGCGAAGTTCGCTTACAAAGCGTGCGCACGCCGTCCTCCGGTGCGAGGTCGGCGGAGCGGGACTTCCGGGTCGCCTGGCCCGCCAGACGTGTTCTCCCGCCTGCCGTCGCGAGCGCAGCCGGCGGCGGGCCAGCGCGAGGCAGGAAGCTCTGCTCGGGGAGGTTGTGACCTGGCTGGACCGCCTCGTGGCGGACGGGCTTGCCCTGCGGGCCCGGCTGTTGGACGGGTGAGGTGGGAGCCCCCACTTGGGAGGCCTCCTCGAAGCGTTCCCCCAAGGGGTGCTTGACAAGACTGGTGGTGGTCTGTAGGCTACACCTATGAGGTGAAGGCTATTGGCGGGACCCAGGTTGGCCCAGCGTGCTGGTTGAGTTCAGGACGGCGCGGCTCAAGCGCTGCTACGTCCGCTCTGCGGCCGCGATCCAGGAGTGGGGGGACAAGGTTGCCCGGCGGTACATCGAGCGAATTAACGTGCTCAAGAAGGCGAAGTCGGCCGAGGATCTCTACAAGATCCCGCCCTTGGCCTTCCACCCGCTCAGGGGGGACCAGAAGGGGCGCCACGCGCTGACGGTGATCGGCCGCTGGCGGATGGTGGTGTCATTCCAGGACGACGCGTTGACCGTCGTCCGGGTGGAGGAGGTGACCAAGCACTATGGCGACTGAGACCCAACTAGTTTCCGATCTGCCGGTCCCCCCAGGGGAGTTGCTGTCGGAGACGCTGGAGACCATCAACCTGAGCCAGGCCGAGCTCGCCCGCCGGATGGGCCGGCCTGCGCAGGCGATCAACGAGATCGTCCGCGGGAGCAAGGAGATCACCGCAGAGACCGCCATCCAGCTGGAGCGGGTACTCGGCGTTCCCGCCCACATCTGGCTCGGCCTGGAGGCGGAGTATCAGCACACGAAGGCGCGGCTGGAGGACCGCCGGCGTCTCCAGGCCGAGGTCAAAGTCGCCTCCAGCTTTCCCTGCGCGACGATGAGGCGCCTCGGCTGGCTGAAGAAGGCCCGGGACCGCGTGAGCCAGGTCGAGGCGCTGCTGGACTTCTTCGGGGTGAGCACCCTGGGGGCCGTGGTCGACGCGGAGGCCGCAGCCTACCGATTGTCCCGCTCGCATCAGGCGGAGCCGGAGGCACTGGCCGCGTGGCTCCGCAAGGGTGCGCTCGACGCCCAGCGGATCAAGACGGAGCCGTTCAACGAGCAGAAGCTCTTGGATCTCCTACCCGAGTTCCGCTCGCTGACTCGGGCCAAACCCGAAACGTTCGAGCCCTGCGTCAAGCGTGAACTCGCGGCGTGCGGGGTGGCACTCGTCCTGCTGCCCCACCTACCTAAGACACACGCCCACGGTGCGACTAGATGGGTGGCACCCGAGAAGGCGGTCATCCAGCTGAGTCTCCGCGGCAAGTGGGCGGACATCTTCTGGTTCAGCTTGTTCCACGAGCTAGGCCACGTGCTGCGCCACGGCCGCCGAGAGGTGTTCATCGAATGGAAGGACGGCGACCAGGACAACCGGGAGCGGGAGGCCGACGCCTTCGCCTCCGACGTGCTGATCCCGCAGGCGGCCTACGAGGCCTTCCTTCGACGCTATCCGACGCTGTCGGCAGCCTCGGTGATGGCCTTCGCCGAGCAGCAGAGCATCGCTCCCGGCATTGTGGTAGGCCGGCTGCAGTACGAGAACAAGATTTCGTACGCGGATCTCAATCACCTGCGAGAGCGGTACACGTGGGCGGAAAGAGCGCAGCGCTGACACTACCGAAACGGCGCGGCTGGCCCGAGCGAGGCGGGCCTGCCTTTCTCGTCGGCGACTGGGAGTGGTAGCGCGTTAGGCAGCTAGACTGGCGATCGGTGAGGAGGATGCGATGACCGAGATCCCGGAGCGTTCACCTGACCTCCAGGCTCTCTGCGCGCAGCTCAAAGCTCGGGCTGATCGACTCGAGGGCGAGTTCGCGGAGGTGCGTGCGGCCGTTCGTCTTAAGGCCGACGCAGTGATCGCGCGGATGCGAGCCGAGCGGGAACGGGGACGCCCATAGGGCGCTCCCACGTCCGGAGGACGAGTGATCATGCCGCAGGAATCGCTATCGGAGCATCGACTAACGCTCGCACGAGAGCTCCTCGATGACATCGAGCTCGGGCGTCTGAGTCCAGAGACGCTTCTCCTGAAGATCTCCCGTCTCGCAAGAGCAATGGAAGCGTCAGAGATGCAGGCATGGCTTGCCTTCGAGCTCAAGGGCTATCCGCTTCAAGACCTGCCCCCCCGTAGCCCTCCAGCTCGCCACAGGTGTCGGCAGGTTGACCGATGTCGCGAAGCTCATGGGCTACTTTCAGCCTTTCCCAGAACTCCTCGGCATAGCTCGGGCCTGGGAGATGGAGCTCCAAGCCCTGAAGGTTCCGGATGTTCATTTCGCTCCCTCGAGTTCAAATCCTCAAGAGTTCGTCGCCGGCTTGTACGGCCAGCATGTGCAGACTGCAACCGGGCCGGTGAAGGCCGCGATCGACCGAATGGCTCAACTCTCACGGAACATCTCGACGGTGAGGGGTGTCGTCTCGAAGGTCATGGCTGCGCTGCACGAGTTCGTCTCGGCCACCTACTACGAGCTAGCCTTCCGAGGTCTGGCCGAGAGCATCTTCGACGCTCACCGGAAACAGGTAGACGCGCTCCTGGCCGCAAGCGCGGGCGAGGCGCTCCAAAAGATCCCGACAATCGCTGAACGTCTTGCTGGTGGAGACTCTGAGGCGGTCAGCAATGCCATGACCACGTGCCGGCGCGTTCTCGCCGCCTTCGCCGATGCCGTCCAACCGCCGACCGCCGAGAAGCTAGGGCATGGCGATCAGGCGCTAGATGCGGGTCCGGAGCATTACCTCAATCGTCTCCACTACGTCATCAAACAGCGATCCAAGAGCCAGGCTCGTGAGCATCGCCTGCGCCAGACGCTGGTGAATCTCAATGCGCGCTTCAATGCCGGGACCCACGCCGAGGTCACGCCCGAAGAAGCGCATGCGCTCTTTGTGAACCTCTACATCTTCCTGGGCGAAGTCCTCTCTCTCGACAAGGGTGCAGTACCTCTAGGAGGAACCAGTTGAAGGAAGGGACGAGGAGTGAAGCTCAGAGAGACCCTGAATGATCGCCGCCATCTACGCGAGGAAAGCCGCCTGGCTCCGCCGGCAGCTCGAGGGGCTGGACCGTGACGCCTAAGCCTGACTGGGGACCGGAGGATCGCTCGGCGTTCCTCGCCTTCGAGCGGTATTTCTCCTGGGCCGAGACGATGCGGACCGATTTTGAGGGTCGGCGCTCTGCCTACACCGATAACGAAAACCAAGTCCACTGGGAGCCGTACCTGGCCTATTGGTACGGCGGGCTGTTCGCCGTGACGGAGGGCTGGACAGATCTCGAGTTCGAGGATCCCGAAATCGGCGGGCTCCTCGGCCAGGCGGAGACACTGAAGATCCTCTCACGCTATCGGAACGGCGCTTTTCACTTCCAGCGGGATTACTTCGATCCTCGCTTCGTGGATCTGTGGGAGAGCGAGGACGTCGACCTGTTGGCTACGCAGCTGCACCGCGCCTTCGACCGCTGGATCCAGCAAGACCTACCGAAGATCCTCGAATCTACGTTCCCAAAGAGGGACCCGCGATGAGCGGCGCCACCTACGCGAGGAGGACCTCCCCCATGACTATCCGCTGGCCGTCGGCACTGGCCGTCACGCTCTTTACGCTGCTCGCCGTCGCCACGTCGGCGGCCGCTGAATGCGCGTGGGTGCTGTGGGGAGCCGAGCGTCCGCACGAAGCCACCAGCGACGCCCGGGCATGGTGGGTTCTCGCCGCCTACCCGACCAGACAGGAATGTGAGGGGCGCCGGGGATTCTTGCAACGGCAGCGGACCTCGGACCGATCTTCATACGAGTGTCTTCCCGACACCGTGGACCCGCGCGGGCCGAAGGGGGGCAAGTAGGATGGAATACCCGTGGTACACGAAGCTCATTATAGGGACTGCCGTTGTGCTGCTACTCTCGTCACCCTCAGCATCTTCGTGGAACTTTAAGGGCATCGCATGGTCGCCGGAGAATGTGGCGCTGATCGCCATCGGCATGATGCTCGCGGTCCTCATTGATTACACCCGGCTCGTCGTGGTCGAGCTTCGACACCTGAATCAGAGAGGGAAGAGCTGATGATCGCCGTGATCTCCGCGAGGACATCCACGACCGAAAGGAGAGACTGAATGGCCCGACGCGGTGACGGGATCTATCAGCGGGGCGCGACGTGGTGGCTCGACTTCACGCACGAGGGGAAACGGCACGTTCTTCGGATAGGGAAGGGGATCAACCAGACCGCCGCGCGCGAGATCGCGCAAGTCAAGCGCGCCGGGAGCCTCAAGGGGGAAGCCGGCATCGGACGGAAGCGCGCCGACATCGGCTTCGACCAGGCCAAAGACGAATTCCTGAAATGGGCGGATGCCAACAAGCGCCCGCGGACGGCGCGGACCTATCGCCAGTGCCTCCAGGCGCTCGCGGTGTCGTTCGCCGGCCAGCGCCTGAGTGCGATCAGTGCCTTTGACATCGAGCGTCACAAGCAGGCGCGGCTCAAGGCTGGCGTGCGGGTCATGGTGAACCGCGAGCGCGAGGTGCTCCGCGCGGTCTACAACCGCTGCCGCGAGTGGGGGAAGTACGAGGGCAACAATCCGGTGATGGCGGTCAAGGGCGTGCGCGAGAGCGAGGGCCGGCTGCGCTTCCTTGAGCCGGAGGAGGAGGCGCAGCTCCTGGCCGCCGCGAAGGCACCGGGACTCCGGGCGATCATCCTGGCCGGGATCTACGCCGGCCTGCGCATTGAATCGGAGGCGCTCACGCTGGCGCCGGCCGACGTCGACTTCCGAACCGGCCAGCTCACGGTGCAGTCGGCCTACGCAAAGTCCGGCAAAACCCGGCGCGTCCCCATGAACGCCACACTGCGCGCGGCCCTGGCACCGCTCAAGGAGCAGGCGACAGGCGCCACGCTCTTCATTAGCCGCATGGGCACGCCCTACCGCTCGATCCGGAGCGCCTTCGAGACGGCGTGCCGGCGGGCAGGGCTGGCCGACGTGACGCCCCATGTGCTGCGTCACACCTTCGCCAGCCGCCTGGTGATGGCTGGCGTCGACCTGCGCACCGTGCAGGAGCTGGGCGGCTGGTCCTCGCTCGAGCTGGTGCAGCGCTACGCGCACCTGAGCCCAGGCCACAAGGCCGAGGCCGTCGAACGGATCAGCGCCGCGAGGTTCACGGAGAATTCCCCAACGCTATTCACGACACGCGGCGCACGGGGTATACTGACGGTGCGTAAGCGTGCGGTTTCAAAAGCCGCCCCCGTAGCTCAGGTGGATAGAGCAGCAGTTTCCTAAACTGCGGGCCGGGTGTTCGAGTCACCCCGGGGGCACCATTTTCAGCACGCCGGTTTCGGGAGGCCAGTTTCGAGGGGAGATATGAGGGGAGCCGAGGCGGTGAAAAAGCTCGCGTCGCGCTACGCCTCCCTTCTCTGGCTCCTGGCCGCCCTGAGCCTGGTGGGCTGGCTCATCGTGAACCTCGACACGGCGGGATGGATCATCATCACCCTGGTCGTCGGCCTCATGGCTTGGCAGCTTACCAGGCGGGAGAGGCGAGAGCGCGCCAGCAGGGCCGAGGCGGAACGGCCCAAGGGCCACGGCGTGCGCGACGAGTCCGCCCAGTGAGCCGCCTCCTGCCGGCCTCGACCCTGGCCGCCATGCTGATCGTGTGCGCGGCGCCGGGGGCGGGGAGCGCGGAGCCGGGTCACGCGACAGGCGCGGACCTGCCGGCGCACTGCACGAACTACTCCACGGGCTCCGACTCGCATACCGACTGCACTCCGCCTGTTTCCGCGCCCGTGGGCTCGGCGGTAGCCTGCCGCAACCACGGCGTCGGCTCGGACACGCATGTCGAGTGTTCTTCCGTGCCTTCTCCCCGCCTGAGCGTGCCTCACGGGAAGAAGGCGGGGCTGGTGCCGCCCGCGCCCGCTCTGCGGTGCTACACGTACCACATCGGCCCTTCCGCCTACACCGAGTGCCGCTGAGTACAGTGCCCCGCCGCTGTCACTGGGCCCGCGGCGAGCCCGAAATCGCCTACCACGACCGCGAGTGGGGCGTTCCGCTCCACGCCGACCGGCGTCTGTTCGAGCTCCTCATCCTCGAAGGTGCGCAGGCAGGGCTCAGCTGGTCCACCGTGCTTCGGAGGCGGAGCGGGTACCGCAGGGCGTTCGCAGGATTCGACCCGAGGCGGGTCGCGCGCTTCACGCCCGCCGCGGTCGAGCGTCTCCTGCGGGATCCGGGGATCATCCGCCACCGCGGCAAGATCGAGAGTGCCGTCGGGAATGCGCGCGCCTTCCTCGCGATCCAGCGCGAGCATGGAAGCTTTGCGGCATACCTCTGGACCTCCGTCGGCGGACGCCCCATCCAGAACCGGCGGCGCGCGCCCCGTCAGGTCCCGGCCGAGACGGTGGTCTCGCGCGAGCTCAGCCGCGATCTGCGGCGCCGCGGATTCACCTTCGCGGGCCCCACCATCTGCTACGCGCTCATGCAGGCGGCTGGACTCGTCAACGACCACTTGACCTCGTGTTTCCGCCACGCAGAGGTGCTCCGCCTCGGGCGAAAATCGGGCTGTGGACGAGGGTCGAAACGCAGAAGCTCCTTGAGATTCGGCCGCCGCCCGACTTAGACTAACGGCGTGACTCCTACCGGGGGTGCGGGCGGCATTGGCGGGGTGTGGCGCTTCCTGGGCTTCACGGGATCGTCTGAAGAGGCCACTCCACGCGCCACCGGGGGCACACCGGTCGTCGCCCCTCTCGATCCCGGTCGTGCTGTCCTCGGCGGCGGACTGTCGCTCAGGGGCGAAGTCACGGGCGAAGGGGACTTCCACATCTACGGGCGCTTCGAGGGAGAGATCGACGTGTCGGGCCGTGTGGTCGTGGCAGAGGCCGCCCAGGTCGACGCCAACATCAATGCGGCCTCAATCGTCATCGCGGGCAGGGTGCGCGGCAATCTCTCGGCCAGCACGCACCTCGACATCCTTCCCACGGGGGTGCTGACCGGAACCCTGAAGGCCGGCAGCTTCTCGGCCGCCGAAGGATCTTCGGTCAAGGGCGAGATCTGGCTCGAGCGCGCTGAGCCCGCTCGCGTCAGCGACCCGGGGTTGGACGACGACGAGAACTCCCGGTGAGCCTTCTCAACGGATGAGCGTTCTCGACAGGTTCCGGGCGCGGCACTGGACCCGCTGGGCCGTCCTCGGCCTCGGGGTGGTCATCGTCGTAGGCATTGGGTGGGGAGGCTGGGCGGCCTGGAAGAGCCGCTATGAGGCCCAGGGGGCCATGGCGTTCGCTCAGGCCCGGACCCTCGCGGCCCAGTCACAGGCGCCTGGCGCAGCGGCAGACAGCCGTGAGCGCGCCGAGAAGGCGCTCCAGGCCGTGATCGCAGACTATCCACGCCTGTCCTCGGTTTCCCAGGCCGCCTACCTCCTGGGCAGCATGCGATTCGGCGCCGCCCAGTACTCACAGGCTCGAGCCAGCTACGAGCTCGCTCGCGCCAAGGCCGGCTCGAGCAGCCTCGCTGCGCTGGCCGCCCTCGATATCGGCTACTGCTGGGAGGCTGAGAAGAACTACGATGCGGCTGAAACGGCCTACCAATCAGCTATTAGTGGGGCAAAGCCTAAGGATTTTCTCTATGAAGAGGCGATGGTGGACATCGCCCGCGTCCAAGAGCTCGGAGGCAAGCGGGCCGCCGCCATAGAGACGTATCAGCGTCTGCTCAAGGACCTGCCGGACGCTCGCCGCGCCGAGGAGATCCGCTCCCGAGTGGCGAGCCTTCAGCCCGCAGCGAGACCCTGATCGATTCTGAACCCGGCTTGATGTCTCCCTTCCTTCGGCAATGTCTGATAAGAGGCATTATGTCAACCACCCTCGGCGGCCACACCCAAGGACGGCACCCTGTGGGCCACACAGTGTACCTGGGCCACCAGCGCCCCCACCTCGCTCGTCACGTTCACCTGGTAGAAGCCTGCCCGCCTGCCCTGCTTGATCTCCCGGGCCTCGGCGATGAGCCGTGAGCCGGGCGGCGCGGCAGTCAGGAAGCTGATGGTCATGTTGAGCGCGACGGCGGGCTCGCCGTGGGAGTTGCACGCCGCCCCAAAGGCGATGTCGGCAAGGGAGAAGATGACCCCGCCGTGGGGATAGCCCTGGAAGTTGACCATGTGGGGTTGGACGGTCAGCCCCAGCCGGCAGAAGCCTCGGTCCAGCGCCAGGAATTCTATGCCGAGCGTCCGGCTCCAGGGGTCGTCATGGATCCGGGTCCTGAGTTCCGCCGGGACGGATGGATCCTCGGGAGATGGAGTCACTGAATGGTGGCGGTGAGGATGAAGCTCGACTCGCTCGAGGCCTGCTGCTCGCGGTAGCCGAGGATTTGGCGCGTCACCTGATTGATGCCGCGCGTGGCGCCGCCGATCCGCATCGCGCGGCCGTCGGGCACGATCACCTCCGTCGCCGCCTCGTTGAACTCTATGCTGCCCTCACCCTGGGGAGAGAAGTAGCTCACCTGCGGCGTGAGTCGGACGCGGATCTGCCCGTTTGGAAGGATGCTCGGGCTCACGACGAGCGTAGTGCCCACGCGCTGCCAGGCGGTCGCCTGCACCGGGTACCCCTGCCCCGTCGCGTAGTCGCGGAACCACGCGACCACGGTCGAGGGCACCTCGCTCGCCACCATCATGCTCGCCGTGCCGCCGTCCTGGACGATCGTGAAGACGCCCTCGCTCCGGGTGGTGCGCGTCGTCGTGTCTTGAAGGGCGAGGCCGCCGCGACCCCGCGACTTGCCGTCCTGGATGATGACGCCACCATGTCCCTGCGCGCCCTGGCGGCTGTTCTGCCCCCGCTGCTGGAACTCGAGGACGACCTTGACTTGACGGCCGGCCTGGGACTCGGCAGGAATGGCACTTGCCAGGAGAATCGTGGCGAGGAGCACGGCCGCGACGCGGGACATGGCCCCTACCCAGGGATCTGGGCTTCCTCGGGCAACCGGTCCCAGACGGGGATCCATTCGGGCACCGTCAGTCCCGCGGCGAGGGCCTTCCCCGTGACCTCGACGGCGAAGGACTGACGGACCTCGTCGTTGTCCCGGAGCTTGAGCCGGTACTTCCGGTAGAGAGCGTTCTTCGGTGAGCCGGGCCTGCCGAAGATGTTCATCGTGCGGATGTACCACTTGTTGAACGTCGCCTGCGCCTCGTCCCGCGTGACGGGGTCCCCGGCCAGCTTCGTGACCCAGAACTCGCCGTGGCGGATGTGGAACTTCTCCTCCTTGAAGATGCCCTCGATGGCCCGCGCCCACGGGCCGTAGGAGCACTGCCGCACGTCCTCCAGCTGGTGACCCGCCCCTCTATCCATGCAGAAGTTGAAGAAGGTGAAGTCCGCCCACGTGTCGATCGGGTAGTAGAAGATGTTCACGCGCTTGTCGGCACTGATGCGCGCGGTGCCGATATCCGCCGACGCGTCGATGCGCATGGCGAACGCTTCGTCGTGGGCCCGCACGTGGGCGTCCACGTCCACGCCAAGATCGGCAAGGAGCCCGTACATGACGGCCGCGTGCCGGTGCTCGTCCTTGACGATCTGCGCGACGACGTGCTTCTCCTCGACCCCGGGCGCCTTCATGATCCACGGCACGTAGCCGTATCCGCCGGCGAGCTCGGAGTCGGCCTGCATCGTCATGAGGTGTATGAGGCTCTGCCGGTACCCGTCCGTCATCTCCTCGGCGGACTCGATGCGCTCGCCGCGCTCGATCCGGGCCAGGAGTTCCGTCTCCGTGACGCGCTGGTTCACGCTCGGCTCCTTTCCGCGACGCGCATGGCCTTCCCCTCGCTGCGAAGGATGGTCGTGGGCGTCGCGCCGGCGACCTCGGGGTTGAGGCGTAGTTGGGCGCGCCGCATCTCCAGTCTCACGGGGAGGACGTCACGCGGGTGAGGAGCCAGTTCTGGCGCCCCAGGAAGCGCATCAAGGTCTCGATCAGGCGGGCGTCGGCCGCGGCCTCCAGTCCCACGCGGTCCGGCAGAACGAAGCGGACCTCCGGGTAGGAGACCAGCACGCGCAGGAGCGTCCGCGCCCGCGGGTCGGGTGCCAGGAAGCCCCGCCGCCCCGGGTCCCCGGTCCCGGGATCCCATGCGGGCTGAAACGAGGCCCGAAGCCACCGCCCGGACGCGACCGCCGGGCTCATGCCGGAACGCCCAGGAGACGCCGGTAGTGCCCGACCATGACGTCGATCTGGCGCGCCGCGGAGAACTCGCTTGCCGCGAGGGCGCGCGCGGCGAGCGCCATGGCGCTCCGCCGGGGCGCGTCCAGCAGGAGTCCGATGGCCGCGTCGGCCAGCTCCTCGACATCGGCTTTCGTGAGGAGTCCGGTCTCGCCGTCTCTGACGACCTCGTCGACTCCCGAGGCGCGGACCGCGACGGCCGGCAGCCCGCAGGCATGCGCCTCGGCCAGGACGAGACCCTGGGTCTCGGTCTCGGAGGCGAAGAGAAAGAGGTCGGCCGCCTGGTAGTACGGCGGCAGCTCTTCCCGGGCGACCGAGCCGGCGAAGTGGATGGCCGAGCGCGCGGGGCTCGCTCCGGCGAGGCGCCTGAGGGCCGCCCCGTGGCTTCCCTGCCCGACGAGGAGCAGCCGCGCCCCCGACACCGCCAGGGCGATGGAGCCGAACGCGCCGATAACGCGCTCCACGCTCTTCTCGCGATCGAGGCGGCCGACGTAGAGGCACAGCGGCGCGTCCTCGGCGAGGCCGAGACGTCGCCTCGCCTGCCCCCGATCGCGCGGACAAAACAGGTCGAGCGGCACTCCTGTAGGAACGACCTCGATTCTCGCCTTCACGCCCAGGGCCGCGAGAGCCTCGGCGATCCGCCCCGAGGGCGCGATCACGAGATCCGCCGAGCCTGCGAAACGGGAGGCGAGACTGACGGCGAGCGAGGCGACGAGGGGCTCCGGGAGCGGAACGTAGTGGGCGTACTTCTCGTAGCGGGTGTGGTAGGTGAAGACCAGAGGTCGCCCCTGCGCGCGCGCCAAGCGCCGCGCGGTCACGCCGAGAAGGAACGGATGCTGGGCGTGGAAGATGTCGAGGTCGAGCTCCCGCGCCGCGCGACTCCAGCGCCTCGAGAAGGGCAGCGGTACGGCGAAGCCCGGGTACGTCGGCGCGGGCACCGAGGGGTAGCGGAACACGAAGGCAGGGTCGTCGTGGGGTCCCCTCCAGGAGGGCGCAAAGACCCACGCCTGGTGCCCCTGCGCCTTGAGCCCGTCCCGCAGGGTCTCTACCGCGGTGGTGACGCCCCCGCGGAACGGCAGGTAGTTGTTCGTGAAAAGGCCGATGCGCATCTGCTACTCATCCGGGGCGTTGGGGTCGCGGCCGCGCTCGATCTTGCCGAAGTCTCCCGGCTTGATGGAATCGAGCCATTCCTTTATCTTCGCCTGGTCGTCGGTCTTGCTGCCGCCGAGCTCCTGCTCCTTGGCGACCTCGACGTTCTTCGCCTTGGCCACGACCTCCTCGTCCACGAAGATCGGGGCCGCGACCCGGAGCGCGAGCGCGATGGCGTCCGACGGGCGCGAGTCCACCGTGATCTCGGTCGATCCCAGCTGCAGGTGGATGACCGCGAAAAAGGTGTTCTCCCTCAGGTCGTTGACCTCCACCTTGACCACCCGGGCGTCGAGGGCCTCGAGGATGTTCTTGATCAGGTCGTGCGTCATGGGCCGCGCCGTCGAGATCTTCTCGAGCTCGAGCGCGATGGCGTTGGCCTCGAAGAGCCCGACCCAGATGGGCAGCGAGCGCTTCTCCTCCTCGTCCCGCAGGATGATGATCGGCATGTTGGAGAGCGGGTCCAGCGCCAGCCCCTTGACCTTCATCTCGAGCCACATGGGCGTCCCCTCTCCTAGACCGCCGCCGCGAGCACGCACCCCTCGGCGCCGGCCTCGGCCAGTTCGCCGCGGAGGCTGTGCGGCAGCGCCCGGGTGACGAGCACGGGCACCATGGTGCCCAAAAGATCGCGGCCGTGTGCGTCGAAGTTGACCACGCGATTGCAGCGGGTGCGGCCCGTCAGCTCGTCCGGGTCCTTTCGAGAGCGCCCGTCCACGAGTACCGGCAGTACCCGGCCCTCGAGCGCCCGGCTCCGCTCGGCGCCGACACGGGTGGCGACCTCGAGGATCTTCGCGTTCCGCCTTGCCTTGACTTCGTCCGGCACCTGGTCGCTCATTTCCGCGGCGACGGTGCCGGGGCGCCGTGAATAGCGGAAGGCGAAGACATTGTCGTACCGCACTCGTTCGACGACGTCCACCGTCCGCTCGAAGTCCGGGTCCGTCTCGCCGGGAAACCCCACGATGATATCGGTCGAGAGCGCAATGCCGGGCACCGTCTCCGTGAGCTCGGCGATGAGCTCGAGGTAGCGCGTGGCCGTGTAGCCGCGGTTCATGCGCGCGAGCACGCGATCGGAGCCCGACTGCAGCGGCAGGTGCAGGTACTCCACCACCTTCGGAACGTCGCGGATGGCGCGGATGAGTCGGGTAGTCAGGTTGTAGGGATTCGAGGTGGTGAAGCGGATGCGCTCGATTCCCTCGATCTCGTCGACGCGCTCCAGGAGCGCCGCCAGGTCGGTCGCAGGCGTGAGGTCCCGGCCATAGGCGTTGACCGTCTGGCCGAGCAGCGTCACCTCGCGTACCCCGGCCGCCGCCAACTCCTGCACCTCGGCCACGACGGCCTCCGGCGGATGGCTGCGCTCGCGCCCCCGGGTCACCGGCACGACGCAGAAGGTGCAGAACTTCTCGCACCCCTCCATCACCGTGACGAAGGCCTTGAGCTGCCCCGGTCGGTCTGGCTTGGCGGTCAGCTTGACCAGCGGCGCCTCGCGGGCCTCCACGATCGGCGCACCCGTCGCCCGCGCGCGCTCGACCAGCTCCCCGACCCTCGCGACCGCGGCGGAGCCGAACACCAGGTCAACCTGGGGTGCGCGCTCCAGGAGCTTCCCCTGCCAGAGCTGCGCCATGCAACCCATCACGCCGATCAGGACCTCGGGCCGCTGCCGCTTCAGCGTTCGGAGCTGTCCGAGGCGGGAGAAGACCTTGTCCTCGGCTTTTTCACGGATCGCGCAGGTGTTGAGCAGGATGAGGTCGGCCTCTTCGGCCACGTCAGTGATCTCGTAGCGCAGACCCTTAAGCAGACCCGCGACGCGCTCGGAGTCGTACTCGTTCATCTGGCAACCGTAGGTGATCAAGTGAAGTTTTGGCATAAAAGATCAATATTTACGTTAGCATCGGCTCCCGAGCCTGTCAAACAGCTGGCGCGGTCAGGCGCTTTCTTCGAACACGCCGATCTTGCGGAACTTCTCATAGCGCTCGGAGACCAGCTCCTCCGGAGTGAGCGAGCGGAGCTCCCAGAGGGCGTCCCGGAGCGGCCCGCGGAGGTTCTGGGCCGTCTCCTCCCAGTTCCGGTGGGCACCGCCGGTCGGCTCGGGCACGATGCCGTCGATGACGCCGAGCCTGAGCAGATCCGGCGCCGTGATGCGCATGAGCTCCGCCGCCTCGGGCGCCTTCGCGGCTTCGCCCCAGAGAATGGCCGCGCAGCCCTCGGGGGAGATGACGGAGTAGATCGCGTGCTCGAGCATGAGGACGCGATTGGCCACGCCGATAGCAAGGGCGCCGCCGCTGCCCCCCTCGCCCGTCACCACGCAGACGATGGGCGTGCCGAGCCCGGCCATCTCTCTCAAATTGTGCGCGATGGCCTCGGCCTGGCCCCGCTCTTCGGCGCCGAGTCCCGGGTAGGCGCCGGGCGTGTCGATGAACGTGATGATGGGCTTGCGGAACTTGGCCGCCAGCTCCATGAGTCGCAGGGCCTTGCGGTATCCCTCGGGGTGCGGCATGCCGAAGTTGCGCGCGATGTTCTCCCGCGTGTCGCGCCCCTTCTGATGGCCGATGGCGACGACCGGGTCGCCCTCGAAGCGCGCGAGCCCGCCCACGATGGCCTTGTCGTCGCCGAAGACGCGATCCCCGTGCAACTCGATAAAATCCTCAAGAAGAAGGCGGAACAGGTCGAGCGTGTGGGGCCGCTTCGGATGCCGGGCCAGCTGGGCCCGCTGCCACGGGGTCAGGCCGCTGTAGACCTTACGCTGGAGGCGCTTGAGGCGCTCGTCGAGTCGCCCGATCTCGTCGCGCGCGGCTTGCGCGTCGTCCGAAGCGCGAAGCTCGGCGATGCGGTTCTCGAGTTCCAGGAGCGGCCGCTCGAACTCAAGCTCGTCCGGCATACTCGACGAGTATACTGCCCGGCCCGAGCAGGCCCTCGACTTTCGCCACCAGCTCCGGCTCGGGCGAGACCGACAGCCCCTTGGCGCGCACCACGACCTCCTGGTCCGCCAGCAGGACGTGCACGAACACCGGCGTGGATCCGGGGTGTGCCTCGCAGAGGCTCCGGACCGAGGCGAGCGTCTCGTCGGGACCGTCGGGACCGGCGTGCACGCGAATTCGACAGGTGTGCGCCCGGTCCTCGGCACGCCTGCCGGCCGACGCCCTCCCGTTCGAGCCATGGCGAGCAGTGGTCTCGACGTTCTCCGGCGCTCGCGCGCCGGCGAGCGCGGCCTCGTCGAGCGGCTTGACGTCCTCGGCGAGCACCACACGCCCCTTGTCGCTGTCGTCAATCCGGCCGCGGACCAGCACGGGGCCCCGGTGTCTCAACGCGACCGAACAGGCGCGGTAGGGCTCGGGGAAGACCGTCAGCGGCACCGAGCCGTCCACCAGCTCCAACGTGGCGAAGGCCATGCGGTTGCCGCTCTTGGTCGCGTTCTCCGTCAGCGACCCGACCAGGCCCAAGAGGAGCACCCGGGATGCGGCCGGCCGCCCCGCCAACTCGAAGGCCGACACGGTCTTGAGCCGCGCCGCGAGCTCGCGATACTCGTCGAGCGGATGGCCGGACAGGTAGAAGCCCAGCACATCCTTCTCGGCCGCCAGCAGCTCCTCCCTCGGCCACTCTGGCGCTTGCGCCACGGCCGGCGCCGCGGCGACCGCCGCCTTTGCGGTGCCCACCGCCTCGAAGAGCGAGCCCTGCCCCTCCTCGCGGTCGCGCTGGCTGCGCTGGCCGGCCTCCATGGCCTGGTCGAGGTCCTCGATCCGCCCCGCCCGCGTGCCGCCGAGCGAGTCGAACGCGCCGGCCTTGATGAGGCTTTCCACCACGCGACGGTTGACCAGCCTGAGATCGACCCGAGCGCAAAAGTCGCCGAGCGATGAGAAGCGCCCCGCCTCGCCCCTGGCCTTGACGATGGACTCAATAGCCGAGCCGCCGACGTTCTTGATGGCCGCCAGGCCGAAGTGGATCGCCTCGCCCACCACGGTGAAGCGCGCCCCGGAGACATTGACGTCGGGGGCCTCGACGCGCAGCCCCATGCTCCGGCACTCCTCCATGTACTGGACGATCTTGTCCGTCTTCTCCATTTCGGACGTGAGCAATGCGGCCATGAATTCGACAGGATGGTTGGCCTTGAGAAACGCGGTCTGGTAAGCGACGAGCCCGTAGCAGGCCGCGTGCGACTTGTTGAAGCCGTAGCCGGCGAACTTCTCGATCAGGTCCCACACCCGTTCGGCCTTGCGCCCCTCGATTTCGTTGGCGCGGCATCCGACAAGGAACTTCGCCTTCTGCGCGGCCATGAGCTCGCGGTCCTTCTTACCCATGGCCTTGCGGAGCGTATCGGCCTCGCCGAGGGTGAAGCCCGCGAGCTCGGCCGCGAGCCCCATGACCTGCTCCTGGTAGACCATGATCCCGTACGTCTCCTGGAGGTGCTTCTCCATGAGCGGGTGTTCATAGGTGATCGGCTTGCGGCCGTGCTTGCGGTCGATGAATTCAGGGATGAGCTCCATCGGCCCGGGGCGGTAGAGCGCGACCATCGCGATGATGTCCTGGATCCGTGTGGGCTTGAGGCTCTTGAGCGCGTCACGCATCCCCGCGGATTCCAGCTGGAAGACGCCGAACGTCCTGGCTTCCGAGAGGACCTCGTAGGCCCGCGCGTCATCGAGGGGCAGCGCCTCTGGATCCAGATGGAGGCCCCGCGACTCCTTGATGAGTCGAACCGCGTCCGCGATCACGGTGAGCGTGCGAAGCCCGAGGAAGTCCATCTTCAGCAGGCCGAGCTTCTCGATGGGGCCCATGGCGAAGCCGGTGATCAGCTCGGGCCGCTTCGGATCTTTGTACAGCGGCACCCGCTCCATCAAAGGCTCGTCCGAGATGACCACGGCCGAGGCGTGGACCGAGGCGTGCCGCGTGCACCCCTCGAGGGTCCGCGCGACGCCCCAGAGTTCTCCCACGCGCGGGTCGCGCTTGACCTGCTCCGCCAGCGCCGGCGCCTTCTCGAGCGCCTCGTCCAGCGTGATGTTGAGCGGAAAGGCCGGCACCAGCTTCGCGATCCGATCGGCCTCGCCGAAGGAGAAGCCCATCACCCGCGCGACGTCCCGGATCACGGCCTTGGCGCCCATCGTGCCGAAGGTGATGATGTGGGCGACCCGGTCCGAGCCGTAGCGCTCCGCGACATACCGGATGACCTCGTCGCGGCGGTCATCGGCGAAGTCGATGTCCATGTCGGGCATGGAGACGCGCTCGGGGTTGAGAAAGCGCTCGAACAGGAGCCCGTAGCCCACCGGGTCGACGTTGGTGATGCCGAGACAGTAGGCGACGAGCGACCCCGCGGAGGAGCCGCGCCCGGGGCCGACCGCGATGCCCTGGCGCCGCGCGTAGGTGATGAAGTCCCACACGACGAGGAAGTAGCCCGAGAAGCCCATCTTCGACACGACCGAGAGCTCGTAGCGAAGCCGCTCTGTCACGGCGTCGGAGGGTGACCCGCCGTAGCGCCGCGTGAGTCCCTCGAAGGCCAGGCGCTCGAGGTAGGAGTCGAGGGTGTGGCCGGCCGGCACATCGTACTTCGGCAGGTGGAACTGCCCGAAGGCGAGCTCGAGGTCGCAGCGCTCGGCGACGGCCAGGGTATTTCGATAGGCTTCCGGCAGGTCCTTGAAGACGGCACGCATCTCGTCGGCCGACTTGAGGTAGAACTCCTCGGTCGAGAAGCGCCACCGGTTCGGGTCGCTCATGCTCGACCCCGTCTGGATGCAGAGCAGCGCCTCGTGGGCCTTCGCGTGCGCCGCGTCGACGTAGTGCGAGTCGTTGGTGCCGCAGAGCGGCGCTCCCAGCTCCCTGGCGATGCGGACCGTACCCTCGGTCACCCGCGACTGCTCCTCGATGCCGTGCGACTGGACCTCCATGAAATAGAAGTCCTTGCCGAAGACCTCCTGATACCAGCACGCCGTCTCACGGGCCTTCGCGTCGTCCCCGGCCGAGAGCAGGCGGCTCACCTCGGAGTTGAGGCAGCCTGAGAGGACGAGCAGCCCGTCGGCGTGCTGAGCCAGAAGCTCGCGGTCCACACGCGGCTTGTAGTAGAAGCCCTCGAGGTAGGATTTGGAGACGAGCCTGATCAGGTTGCGATAGCCCGCGTCGTTCCTGACCAGCACCGTCGCGTGGCTCGCGCCCTCGTAGCCGCCGTCCTGCCCCGAGCGCTCGAAGCGACCGCCGGGCGCCACGTAGAGCTCGCATCCGACGATGGGCTTGATGCCGGCCTTCCTGCACGAGGCAAAGAAGTCGATGGCCCCGAAGAGATTGCCGTGGTCGGTCAGCGCGAGGGCCGGAAAGCCGAGCTCGGCGGCCCGCGCGATCAGGCCGACGTCCTTCTCCTTCTTCCCCTGCACGTCCACCCGCTCGATCTTCTCGAGTTGGGCGGCGCCGTCGAGAAGGCTGTACTCGGAGTGGACGTGGAGGTGGACGAAGTCGGCGCGCGGTGCGCCGGCCTTTGCGGAGTCTCCTACTCCCATTCGATGGTGCTGGGGGGTTTGGGGGAGATGTCGTACACGACGCGGTTGACGCCCTTGACCTCGTTGATGATGCGCGACGAAATGCGCCCGAGGAGCTCGTAGGGCAGCCGCGCCCAATCCGCCGTCATGGCGTCCTGGCTGGTGACCGCCCTGAGCGCGATCACCTGGGCATACGTCCGGAAGTCGCCCATGACCCCCACGGTCCGCACCGGCAGCAGCACGGCGAAAGCCTGCCAGAGCTCCTGCTCGAGGCCCGCGCGCCGAACTTCGTCCTGCACGATCGCGTCGGCCTCGCGCAGAACCGCGAGGCGCTCTTCGCTCACCTCGCCCAGGACGCGAATCGCGAGCCCCGGCCCCGGGAAGGGCTGGCGCCAGATGATCTCCCGCGGCAACCCGAGCAGGCCGCCAACCTCCCGGACTTCGTCTTTGAAGAGCTCGCGAAGCGGCTCGATAAGCTTGAACCTCATGTCGGGAGGCAGGCCGCCCACGTTGTGGTGAGTCTTGATGGTGGCCGAGGGCCCCTTGAAAGAGATCGACTCGATGACGTCGGGGTAGAGTGTGCCCTGCGCGAGCCACGGGATCTCACCGAGCTTCCGCGCCTCCTCCTCGAAGACGGCGATGAACTCGTTGCCGATGCGCTTGCGTTTTGTCTCGGGGTCTGCTACATCGTGCAAACGGTCAAGAAACCGCTTACTTGCGTCAACATGAATGAGATTGATCTTGAAGGCATCGCGGAATGTGGATACCACGGACTCGACCTCGCCCTTTCTCAAGAGGCCGTTGTCCACGAAGAGGCACGTCAGCTGCTGGCCTATGGCCCTGTGGAGAAGAACGGCGACTACCGAGGAGTCCACGCCGCCCGAGAGCGCGCACAGGACGCGGTCCCGCCCGACGGTCTTCCGGATCGCCGCCACCTCGGTGTCAATGAAGGAAGCCATGGACCAGTCGCCCTTGGCACCGCAGGCCGCGAGGAAGTTCCGCAGCACAGCCTTACCCTGGGCCGTGTGGGCGACCTCAGGGTGGAACTGGACGCCGTAGAGTCTGCGGTCAGGATCCGCCATGGCTGCCACGGGGCAGTTGTCTGTGGAGCCGAGCCGCACGAAGCCCTGGGGCGGCTTCATCACGGTATCCCCATGGCTCATCCACACCCGGACTCGGCCGGTCGCTTCCGGCCGCATCCCGTCCAGCAGCCCTCCACCGGCCTCAAGCAGGAAGTCCGCCGGACCGTACTCGCGCCGCTCCGCCGGCACCACCTCGCCCCCGAGAAGATAGCCCATGGCCTGCATGCCGTAACAGATGCCGAGCACCGGGATACCGGCCTCGAAGAGCCGCCTGTCGGGCAGCGGAGCGCCGTCGTCATAGACGCTCGACGGGCCGCCCGAGAGGATGATCCCCTTGTAGCCCGCGGCCAGCACTTTGTCGACAGGCTCAGTGCAGGGTAGGATCTCCGAGTAGACGGACAGTTCACGGACGCGGCGGGCGATGAGCTGGGCGTATTGCGCGCCGAAATCCAGGACGCAAATCCTATCCATCAGGACTCCGGGCGGGTACCGCCTCACACGTCGTGGGCGCCGGCGGCGGCGCCGTCCCTCGCATCTCCTCCGGGCGGCGCGGGCGCAACGGGCGCTCCGCTATCTGGGCGTGCCGAGCTTCTGGGCGCGCTGAAACACCTTGCCTTCCGTCTTGATGGACGGGGCGATGATGAGCTCGGTCTGCTGCAGCTCCTTGATGCTCATGGCACCCACCGAGCCCATGCACGTGCGTATCGCGCCGACCAGGTTCAGCGTGCCGTCCTCGGTGAAGGCCGGACCGAATAGGATCTGCTCGAGCGGGCCCGACACCCCGACGCGGATGCGCGTCCCGCGCGGCAGGTTCGAGTGCGGCGTCGCCATCCCCCAGTGATAGCCGCGCCCCGGCGCCTCCTGGGCACGAGCGAAGGCCGAGCCGATCATGACCGCGTCGGCGCCCGAGGCCAACGCCTTGCAGATGTCGCCGCCGGTGGTCATGCCGCCGTCGGTGATGATGGGCACATAGCGGCCTTTGCGCTTGTAGTAGAAGTCGCGTGCGGCGGCGGAGTCGGCCGTGGCCGTCACCTGCGGGACCCCGACGCCGAGCACCTCCCGGCTCGTGCACGCGGCACCCGGCCCCACGCCGATCAGCAGCGCGTCGGCCCCGCACTCCATCAGCTCCAGGCAGGCCTCGTACGTGACGGTGTTGCCGATGATGAGGGGAATCGACAGGTGCTTCTTCAGCTCGCGCAGATCCACCGGGGTGTACTCGCGGGCGACGTGGCGCGCGGTCGTGACTGTGGACTGGACCACGAAGAAGTCAGCGCCGGCCTCCTCGGCGATCTTGGCGAAGCGCTCGGCCCGCTGCGGGATGGCCGACACCATAACGGGGCCGCCGCCCTTTTTGATCTCCGAGATGCGCTTGTGGATCAGCTCTTCCTTGATGGGCTCGCCGTAGATGCCCTGGATGATCTTGGTCGCTTCTTCAAGGCTGGCGGAGGTGATCCGGTCGAGGACCTCGTCCGGGTTCTCGTAGCGCGAGAAGATACCCTCGAGGTTGAGCACGGCGAGACCGCCGAGGCGGCCCATTTCGATGGCGAGCTTCGGGCTGACCACGCCGTCCATGGCCGCCGCGATGATGGGGATCTGGAAGCTGCGGCCGCAGAGGTCCCACGAGATGTCCACCTCGTTGGGATTGATGGTGATTGCTCCCGGAGCCAGCGCGATATCGTCGAAGCCATACGCCGCCCGAGCCTTGCGCCCGCGCCCCACCCACATGCCCATGCGCTGTCGCCCTCTCCAGACCCGAGTGGCCCCGCCGCGCCCCTCCAGGCCCCGTATATAGAGAACCGCCGCTTCGACCCTACCGTATTTAGGGGCAGTATACGGGCGTCGTCCCGACGTGTCAACCCTGGTTCGAATCGCGCTGCGGCTTCTGGGGATGCGCGCGCTCCCAGATCGCCCGCAAGCCCTCGAGCGTCAGGTCCGGGTTGACGAGATCGATGGTGCGCGCGACGCCTCGGAGCTGGCCGGCGAGCCCGCCCGTGGCAACCACCTTGACCGGGGCGCCCATCTCGGCGCGCATGCGATCGACGAGGCCGTCCACCAGCCCGGCCCAGCCGTACATGACGCCGGACTGGATATTGGTGATCGTATTGCGCCCTATCGCCTCCTTCGGCTGCAGCAGCTCGACGCGGTAGAGGCGGGCCGCGCGCGAGATCAGCGCTTCCGAGGCGGTGACGAGACCCGGAGCGATGGCTCCGCCGATGAACTCGCCCTTCGCGTTCACGCAGTCGAAGGTGGTCGCCGTGCCGAAGTTGACCACGATGAGCGGCGATCCGTAGAGCGTGACGCCGCCCACGATGTCGCAGATGCGGTCGGCCCCCACCTCTTGCGGCGCCTCCACGGCGAGCGGCACCGTGTCGCTCCTGCCCGGCTCCACGCTGAAGGGCTGCACGCCGAAGTAGGCATCGGACATCGCCTCGAGCGTCTGCTGCACGGTCGGCACCACGTTCGAGATGGCTACGCCCGTGATGCGCCGCCGCTCGATACCGCGGGTGCTGAGGAGCGTCTGGATGAAGACGCCGTATTCATCGGCCGTCTGCTCGCGCCGCGTCGTCAGCCTCCACGACGCGAGCAGCGGTCGGCCGCCGAACACGCCGATCTTGGTGTTGGTGTTGCCGACCTCAATGACCAGCAGCATGCTCTACCTCCGTCGTGACCTCACCCGCGACGACCCGCACCGTCTCGCCGCCGTCCGTTCGGAGCAGCAGCGCGCCGTCCTCGGCGAGGCCCACCGCCACGCCCTCGCGGCCGTCCGCCGCGCGCGTATGGCAGCCGATGCCTTGGGCGCGCGCGAGCCACGCCGGGAGCAGCGCGGTAAGTCCTCCCTCGAGGAATCGCGAGTACCACGCGTCGAGCTTCGCCAGGACGGCCCCCAGCATCTTTTCGACAGCGTGCGCGCACCCCGTCTCGATCATCATCGAGGTGGCGAGCGCCCTGATCGGCCGCGGGAAGTCACGTTGGTTGACGTTGAGGCCGATGCCCAGGATCACGTGCTCGAGCGTGCCCCGTCGTGTGGTCGCCGCCTCGGGGAGCATGCCGCAGATCTTCCGGTCCCCGACCATGACGTCATTGGGCCAGCGGATCGTGGCCGTCACCCCGGCCGCGCTCAGGGCGTCAACGACGGCCACCGCCGCGATCAGCGACAGCTGCGGAGCCTCCGCGGGGGAAATCGGCGGCCGCAGGACGATGGACATGAGCAGGCTTTCGCCGGGGGCGTCAAGCCACTGGCGGCCCCGTCGGCCCCGCCCCGCGCGTTGGTGGGTCGCCGTCACCACGGTCCCCTCGGAGGCGCCGGCGGCCGCCAGCACGGCCGCCTCCCCCTGCGTGGACTCAACCGCCCCCAGGCGGTGGATCGTATGCCCGAGGCGTCGTCCCGGCCCACGCGTCGTCACTGGAGCGCGGCCAGGCTCGCGGTGAGCTTGGTCAGGATCTGCCCCTGCTCGGCGAGCCGCTCGCGGTCGCGCGCCACGACGTCGGCCGGCGCGCGCTCGACGAAGTCCGGGCGCCCGAGCTTGCCCTCGAGGAAGGCTGTCTCCTTCCGCGCCTTCTCGATCTCCTTCTGGAGCCGCGCCCGCTCGGCCGCCACGTCGACGACACCCTGCAGGTTCACGAAAACGTCCACGCCGGCCGCCACGGCGTGGGCGGACAGCGGCGGCCGCGTTGCGCGAGGGTCGACGCCCACCGAGGCCCGCGCCAGCGCCCCGATCAACGGCGCCGCGGCGCGCAACCTGGCGGCGTCCTTGGAAGGACACTTGACGGTTACGGCCAGCTCTACGGCCGGGGAGATGCGGCTCTCGCTGCGCACGGTCCGGATCGCGCTGACCACCGCAATGACGGGGGCCATCTCGCGCTCCACGGCCGCATCCCGTCCCTTCCGCCCCGCCTTCGGAAACGCGGCGACCATTAGGTACCTGGCGGGGCCTGGCAGGTATCTCACGGTGCCCGACGCCGTCCCGCTCTCGCGAGGGAGTCGCTGCCAGATCTCTTCCGAGAGAAAAGGCATGAACGGGTGCAGCAGCCGAAGCGTCGCCTCGAGCGTCCCGACGAGCGTCCGCTGGGTCACCGCACGCGCGCCCGTGTCCGACTCCTGGTACAGGCTCCGCTTGGCGATCTCGAGGTACCAGTCGCACAGGTCGCTCCAGATGAACTGGTACACCGCCGAGGCCGCGTCGTTGAACCGGTAGCCGTCGAGCGCCTTCCGGACCGCCGCCGTGGTCGCCGTCAGGCGGCTCGTGATCCAGCGGTCCGCGACCGACGGCTTGCCTCTCTTCGCCAGCGCCGGGTCATAGCCGTCGAGGTTCGTGAGGACGAAGCGTGAGGCGTTCCAGATCTTGTTGGCGAAGTTGCGGTACCCCTCGATCCGCTCTTCGGCCAGCTTGACGTCCCTACCCTGCGCCGCCAGCGCGGCGAGGGTGAATCGGAAAGCGTCGGTGCCGTACCGCTCCATGATGGTGAGCGGGTCGACGACGTTGCCCTTGGACTTGGACATCTTCTGCCCCTCGGCGTCGCGCACGAGGGCGTGGATGTAGACGTCACGGAACGGGACATCGCCCATGAACTTGAGCCCGAGCATGGCCATACGGGCAACCCAGAAGAAAAGGATGTCGAAGCCCGTCACCAGGCAGGAGGTTGGATAGAAGGTTTTCAGTTCGGGCGTGGACCCCGGCCAGCCGAGGGTCGAAAAGGGCCAGAGACCGGAGGAGAACCAGGTGTCGAGCACGTCCGGGTCCTGACGCACGGCGCCGCCGCAGTCGGGGCACGTCTTGAGATCCGTCCGCGACGCGTGCGGGCTGCCGTCCTTCTCGCAGTACCATACCGGGATGCGGTGCCCCCACCACAGCTGGCGTGAGATGCACCAGTCGCGAATGTTCTCCATCCATTGGTAGTAGTTCTTTGCCCACGCGCGAGGCACAATCCTGATCCGTCCCGAGCGGACTGCCTTGATCGCCGGCTCGGCCAGCGGCTTGATCCGCACGTACCACTGCTTCGAGATGAGAGGCTCGACCACGGTCTTGCAGCGGTAGCAGACGCCGACGGCGTGGCGGTAGGGCTCGATCCTGTCGATCAACCCCAGCGCCTGCATGTCTTCGACGATGCGCGCCCGGCACTCGAAGCGGTCCATCCCGGCGTACTTGCCCGCGAGGGCGGTCATCTTCCCGTCGAACCCTATGACCGTCCGCGCCGGCAGGCCGTGACGCTTCCCGATTTCGAAGTCCGTCGGATCGTGTCCCGGCGTCACCTTGACCACGCCGGTGCCGAACTTCGGATCGACCGCACTGTCGGCGACCACACGGATCTGGACGGGCCCCAGCACCGAGGGGATCTCGAGCGTCTTGCCCACGTATTTCGCATACCGCTTGTCCTTGGGGTGCACCGCCACGCCGGTGTCGCCGAGTTTGGTCTCGGGACGCACCGTCCCGAGGGTCAGCGGTCCGTACTTGATGTAGACGAACTCGGCGTCACGCTCCTCGCGCTCGACCTCGAGGTCCGACAGCGCGGTCTGGCAGCGTGGGCACCAGTTGACGATGTAGTCACCCTGGTAGATCAGGCCTTCCTCAAAAAGCCGCACGAAGACTTCGCGCACGGCCCGGGAGAGCCCTTCGTCCATGGTGAAACGCTCGCGGCTCCAGTCGCACGACGCGCCGAGTCGCTTGAGCTGGGTGATGATCGTGCTGCCCGACTCCTCCTTCCACTTCCACACGCGGGCGACGAAGGCCTCACGCCCGAGATCCTCCTTCGTGCGGCCCTCCGCCGCGAGCTGCCGCTCGACGACGTTCTGTGTCGCGATTCCAGCGTGATCGGTGCCCGGCTGCCACAGCACGTTGTAGCCGTCCATGCGCTTGTAGCGGATCAGGATGTCCTGGAGCGTCAAATCGAACGCGTGGCCCATGTGCAGCGAGCCCGTGACGTTGGGCGGGGGAATGACGATGCAGTAGGGTTTTTTCGCCGATGCGGCGTCGGCGTGGAAGAGCCCGCGCGACTCCCACTCGCGGTACCAGCGCGACTCGACGCTGCTCGGGTCGTAGCGGTCCGCGATCTCAGTCATGGTGAAGCGTCATTGTAGCACGGGAGCCGCGCCGGTCAGGCGCCACCCGGCCGGCCCGCGCCTCCACCAGAGCGACCACGGCGCGCGCCGGCCGTCCGGCAGCGGCGCGGCCGCGGCGACGACTGCGGTGCCGGGCGTGTCGGGGTTCTGGGAGTCGCAGGCCGCCTCCGCCAGCAGGCCGGCCGGCAAGGCGGCGCGCAGGGCAGCATCGGGGACCAGGTCCGCCAGCGTCTTACGGTCGCCGGACACGAGCGCCGAAAAGAAGCGCGTCGCCGAGCGCCCGAGCTCCCGGTGCCAGCCGTTGAAGACCCGGCGGCCCACCAGCGTGAGCCCGACGCGCGGGTCCGCCCGGTAGCGGTCCTCCTGCTCCGCCTGGACGTCGCAGCCGGGCTTCCAGCCCGGATAACGGACCTCGCGGCGCAGACTGACACGTCCCGCCTTGATGTGGACCTGCGAGACCCAGAGCCCCTCCGGGTACCGCTCGGCGCTCCGCCATAGCGCCGACACGACCCCGTCCTGAGCGCGCCACAGCTCGAGCTTGAGCGGCCAGCTTCCCCACCCCGTCGGCGTGCCCGACCAGCTCACAAGGATCTCCGCGCCGCCACGGGCCGGAGCGGCCCACGGGTACACCTCCGGTACGCCGTCTTCCTGCCACGCGCGGAGGAGGGCAGGTCTTCCGTTTACGGAGCCATAGAGCCGCACCGAGTTGCCCACGCCTTTCGCCGAGAGGCGGAAGCGCCCCGCGAGGAGCCCGCCGCGGAGCGGCTCGATACGCAATGACGCGCCACCCCACACCTCGCCGAAGGCGCCGAGGCGCTCCCGGATGAACTCGACCGACGCGAAGGGGCCGCCGACCTGCAGGCTGTCCAGCACCTCCCCGTCCAGGAGCGCGTCCAGCTCGGCTTGCGTGGCGGGGTCGAGCGACCCCCCCGTGTCCTCGACGACCGACAGGCGCGCGGCGGCGATCTCCCGAAACCGCTCGAGCCGGTCGCCGGCAGGTCCGGCCCATGCCGGGGTGGCCGCGGCCCACGCGGTTGCGGCAACGGCGACGCTGAGGGCCAGTGCGATGAAGGCCGGGGCGGGCATGGCGGCATCGTACAATGGACGGGCATGCTCAAGGTCCTCGACCGGTACATGATCAAGGATCTCGCCCCCCCCTTCGCTCTGGCCGTGGGCGTGCTGACCTTCTTCCTGGTCATAGACCGCGTCTACCAGCTGACCGACCTGGTCATCACGAAGAGCGTGCCCTTCCGCTTCGTGCTCGGCCTCCTGCTCTTCATGCTGCCAGGAGTCCTCGCTCTCACAGTGCCGATGGCCCTGCTGGTGTCCGTGCTGCTGGTCTGCGGCCGTCTGACCGGCGACCTCGAGGTGGCGGCGCTCAAGGCCTCCGGTGTGAGCCCGCTCAGGCTCTTCCGTCCCATCCTGGGTTTCGCGATCGTGGTCAGCGGCGCAGTCGGCGTGTTGACTCTCGTGATCGCGCCCGCGGCGAGCGGGGCCTTTCAGAATCAGCTCTTCCAGATCCTCCAGACCAAGGCCACGACGGGCATCAAGGAGCGCACGTTCACCGCCTCCTTCAGCCAGATGGTCATGTACGTGGACGACATCAGCGCCTCACAGGTCGCCCTGCGGGGCCTCCTGGTCTCGGACGAGCGTGATCCCAAGCTCTCCCGGATCATCCTTGCGCGCGAGGGGCGTCTCTTCTCCGACGCGAAGAACCGCCGAGTGACCATGCGGTTCATCGACGGCTCCGTCAGCGAGACCGATACGGGCGACCCGCGGCGGTTCCGGCTCACCGCGTTCAGCCTCTACGACCTGAACCTGCCGCTCGACAACCCCCAGCGGGCGGCCGAGCGCATCGAGAAGCCCGAGAAGGAGATGCCGCTCTCGGTGCTTCGGGAGACCATCGCCGACCTCGAGCGCCAGGGGCAGATCGTGACCCCGTTTCAGGTCGAGCTGCACAAGCGCTTCTCTCTGCCCGTGGCCGCCCTGGTTTTCGTTCTGGTCGGCTTTCCAGTCGGCATCCGGACCCACAGAGGCGGTCGCACTCTTGCGCTCGGATCGAGCCTCGCCGTCGTCGCCCTCTACTACGTCATCTACACCTTCCTCGAGGGCATGGCCCTCCGCGGCCGCATCCCCGCCGCCGTGGCCATGTGGCTGCCGAACGCGATCTTTGGCACGATGGGGCTGCTCCTCCTTCACGGCGCCGAGGTGGGCGTGCCCGCTTCATGGAGCCGCCTCCTGTGGCACCTCCGCGCGGCCGTGCCCCGGGGCTTCCGCAGCGTCTTCCCGAGACGGGCCGTCGTGCAGCGCGTGAGCGCTTTCCCGGCGCGTGCCCATGGCCCGCGGGCCTCGACCTACATCATCGACCGCTACCTGGTCGGCCAGTACCTGACCTTCCTCGGCATCGGCACGCTGGTCGCGGCAGTCCTCGTCCTCGTGGTCGACCTGATCCAGTACCTCGACCGCTTCCTCCGGGCCAAGCCGCCGTTCATCTACATCGTCCAGCACCTGCTCTACCGGCTGCCCGGCTCGCTCTACGAGGGGCTGCCCATCATCGTCCTGGTCTCGACGGTCTTCCTCTTCGTGACCCTGACCCAGCAGCGCGAGCTCGACGCGCTCAAGGCCGCGGGCATCAGCCTCTACCGGGCGAGTCTCCCCGTCCTCCTGGTGGCCTTCGGCATCAGCCTCGGCGCCGGCCTCCTTCAGGAGACGGCACTCCCGGCCATCAATGCCAAGGCGGAGGAGATCGACCGCGTCAAGATCCGCGGCAACCAGCCCCGGCACCTCCAGCGCCAAACTCAGATCTGGTACCGGTCTTCCGACACGCGCTACCTGCGCATGGAGCTGCTCGACCCCATCTCGCGCTCGCTCGAAGGCCTCCTCGTGGTGGACATCAGCCCGGACTTCCGTCTGGTGGATCGCCTGGACGCCGGCAGGGCGCAATGGACCGGCGAGGCATGGATGTTGAGCAACGGCGTCTACCGGCAGATTGACCCGGCCAACCAGGTCACAGTCGATGCTTTCAGCGAGAGGCTGGTCAGCATGCCCGAGCAGATCAACGACCTGATTCAGGTGCAGAAGGCGCCGGAGACGATGAGCTTCCTGGAGCTGCGCGGCTACATCACCAGGCTCGCGGAGACCGGGCACCAGGTCAGCAAGTACCTGGTCCAGCTCAACTCGAAGCTTTCCTTTCCGCTGATCCACGTGATCATGGCGCTGGTGGCGATTCCCTTCGCCCTGGCTTCGCCGCGCGGCGGCGGGCGCGGCGTGGGAATCGCGGTGGCCATCCTCATCTCGGTGGCCTACTGGGTGGTGCACTCGGTGGCGATCGCCTTCGCCAAGGCCGAGCTCTTGCCCCCCATGCTCGGCGCCTGGACGGCGAACATCATCTTTGCCGGGCTCGGCGCCGCCCTCTTCCTCCGAGCTAGAACCTAGCTTGGGCTATTCACGAGCGGCACTCGCTTAACCGGGCGGGTGGCATCGGGGGTGGCCGGAGTGCGGCCGGCGGAGTGGGCCCTTCCCAAGTGTACGCAGCCCGCAGGGCTGCGATTCACGCCGGGTAGGGTGGCGAAGCCGGCCGCACTCCGGCCACCCCCGACGACAGGCCCGCCCGCCTCGCGCGTGCTTCGTTCGTGAATAGCCCGAGCTAACGGCTCTCGCGAAGCTGGCGGAGCGTCTCCTCGAGCTGCTTCTGCGCCTGGCCGTAGGCCGACCAATCGCCGCGCTTGAGCGCATCCTGGCCCCGCTGCCACGATTCCCAGGCTCGCTGGACGAGCCCGACCATTCCAGCTGGCGCCCCCACCGCGGGCTTGCCGTCGGCGCCGCGCGCCTGCGCCGGCTCGTCGCCGCGGATGCGTCCGCCGAAGATGCGCTGGAGCGACTGCTCGAGCGTCGGCTCCATGGCGATCTGGTTGCCGAACGCGACGATCACCCTCCTCAACTCAGGCAGCGCGCCCTGCTCCGCCGAGAGGTACAGCGGCTGGACGTAGATCAGCGATTCCTCGATCGGGATCGCGAGCATCGAGCCGCGGATGACGCGCGATCCCTGCTGGTTCCACAGCGAGATGGCCGCCGAGATCACGGGGTCCTGGGTGATACGCGCGTCGATCTGGCGGGGCCCGTAGACGAGCTTCTGCTTGGGGAACATGTAGACGATGAGCCCGCCGTAGTTCGGCGCGTCCGCCCGCGCGGCCATGATCGCAATCATGTTGTCCCGGCGCGAGGGATTGAAGCCCGAGAGCAGGACGAACTCCTCTCGCTTCTCGCCGGGCAGCCTCATGATGGTGAAGTAGGGCTCGAGTTCGCGGTCGCGCCCCTCCTGCGTGAGGCGCGGGATCGTCCAGAGATCCTCCTTGTTGTAGAAGACCTGCGGGTCCTGCATGTGATACGTGCCGTACATCTTCGCCTGGATGCTGAAGAGGTCCTCCGGGTAGCGCACGTGGGCCCGGAGATCCGCCGGCATCTTGTCGATCGGCGTGAACAGCCCCGGGAAGGCGCGCGCCCACGTGCGGACCAGCGGGTCCTTCGGGTCGGCGATGTAGAAGACGACCGTGCCGTCGAAGGCGTCGACCGTGGCCTTGACGGAGTTGCGGATGTAGTTGAGGCCCCGTTCGGGCTGCGCGTAGGGGTAGCGGTCGGTTGACGTGTAGGCGTCGGCGATCCACACCAGCCGCCCGTCGGCGGTGACCACGAGGTACGGGTCGCGATCGAAGCGGATGAACGGCGCCGCCTTCCGCACGCGCTCCGCCACGCGCCGGTACATCATCACCCGGCTCTCGCCGGTGAGATCGTCCGACAGGAGGATCTTGATCTCCCCGAAGCGGATGGCGAACCCCAGCTTTCGCAGGAAGCTGTCTATGGGGACGCCGCCGCGTCCCGAGTATCGCGAGTAGACGTTCTGGTCCCCGGAGGGGTAGTCCAGCTCCTGCGACTTCGTGCGGACGATCACGTACTCGTTGCTCAGCTCGCCGTAGTAGATCTCCGGCCGCGTGATCTTCGGGAAACCACCCGAGGCGTTCGGCGGGATGTCCTTGACCCAGAGCTCGGGCAGGCCTTCGGGGGTGATCCGGTTGACGGGCCCGGCCACCAGGCCGAAGCCGTGGGTGAAAGTCAGGTGTTCGTTGATCCAGACCCGGCTCGGCAGGTGCTGGTAGGACATTTCGCGCGCCGAGAGCATGATCTGCCGGAGCTCGCCGTTGACCGTGTACCGGGCCACGTCGACGTCGGCGAACTTGTAGTACGTCCGGATCTCCTGGAGCTGGGCGAAGGTCGTGAGCAGCGGCCCGTGGTCCCAGAGGCGGATGTTCTTGATGGTGAGGCTGTTGCGATCGAGGGCCGCGGACGTCAGCCGGTCCTGGGCGGGGAAGTCCTGCTCCTCGACCGCCTCGAGCCCGTACGCCTGCCTGGTCATACGGATGTTGTGCTCGATGTACGGCCGCTCGGCGACGAGCTCGTTGGGGGTGACCTGGAACCGCTGAAGCAGCGACGGCCAGATCCCCAGGCCTCCCGCCCACACCACACCCAGCACCACGAGGCCCGCCACCAGGAAGCCCCACCCCGGCCGGGTGATCTGGACCAGGCACGCCGCCGCGCACAGGAGGGCCAGCGCGGTGAGGGCGCCGAGCGCCGGGAGCGTCGCGTGCACGTCGGTGTACGAGGCGCCGAAGACCACGCCGCGCGGAGAGTACAGGAGCTCGTACC
>Ga0214472_10000898_pt1 | contig 35311 bp, 32 predicted proteins | sample RVTome_6_FD_207662 | JGI IMG/M metagenome (GOLD analysis project Ga0214472, IMG submission 207662) | Soil microbial communities from uranium-contaminated site in the Upper Colorado River Basin, Wyoming, United States - RVT140D175 | ecosystem: Environmental > Terrestrial > Soil > Contaminated >...
CGGCTTTGAAGTCTGAGATGGCTTTTTCAAGTCTGCTGTATTCTTCGCAGGGCCAGGTGCAGGCCTCCCGCAGAACTTCGAGGCGTTCCGTGGCACTCGCCGGGTCCTTCATCTCCAGATACAGCTCCCCGAGATACTCGTTGGCGCCGATGTGCGCCGGATCAAGGTCCAGGGCTTTGAGATAGTAGCCGAGCGCCGTCTCCTTTTCGCCGATCTTCCTTTGACTGTAGCCCATGAGATTGAAGGCATCGGGGTTACGCGGGTCGGATGCGATGGATTTCGCGAGAATCGGGATTGCCGAGGCGTAGCTGCCAAGCTTGATGAGTTTTGCCGCCGCCGCGAGATCGGCGCTTTCGCCATTCTGGTCATAGGCGTCGGAACTCATCGGGCCGGCGGCCTCTACGGCGGGAATGTTCGAAGTCACCATGGAGCCTGCGATCAAGGCTCCGATGACGAAGGGCAGGATCTTCGGGATCATTGTTCAGACCTTTCTGTTCGCCTGACCGCACCGATCATTCTGTGGGAAAAAGTGGCATCGGAAAGTTCCGAAAACCGATTGGCTGCTTGTAACCTCCACACCGCCGGAAGACCACATGACCAGTCGGCAATCAATCTTCGCGTGAATGGTGCAGTATATCTTCCAAAGCCGTTACGTCCACGGCATCGATCACCTGTCGCACCAGATCGTAACTGAAGCCCTTGCGCCCCAGGGCCGACATATCCCGTTCGCGCTTTTCGATGCGTTGTTCCGGCGCGCGATAGGGGCCCAGACGCCGTTTTCTGGCATAGATGATGGCGGCTGCGGCTTCCGGGTTCGTGACGTCGTCGACCAGCCCGGCGAGCGCCTTTCCGATCAGATCCTGGGCCACGCCCTTGGCATTGAGGTCGGCACGGATTCCCCGTCCCGACGTGCCTCGACGGTGCAGGCTGCGGGCACGGGTTTCAGCATAGGCACGATCGTCGAGCAGGCCGTTGCGGGTCAGCTTGTCGAGAACGGCTGCGATCCATTCGGCGCCTTCGTTACGGTCGGTTCCATGGGCGCGGGCTGAACGCTCGACCCGCATCGTCAATAAACGGCCCAGATGCGCCCGCGAGGTTGCATAGCGTTCCAGATGATACAACGCCGCGTTTTCCAGATAGCGCGCGGTGACCTTCTTCGGGCCGGTTCTTTTGCGCCCGGCGGCGGCCGGCAGGCTGTTGGGATCGGGCTCGTTTGGCATGATTCCGGAACAATGCCACGGGTAAGCGGGCAGCGGCCAGAAGAACGCGCGCCAGACAGAGGAAAAAAAGCTGACGCAGTTTGTTCGGCTATGGCCCGGGTTCATGGAACAGAATATCTGAACCTGGCGGGAAGCCCGGGCTTGCGATACGCCGCTGAAATTTGCCTCGGCCACTTAAGATTCGATCGCTCTGCTGCTTCAGCCAGGATCCGGACAGCGCAAGGGGGAAGGATTGTAAACAGCTTCTTGCCAGCACGGTCCGGGGGGACTATTTCATCGGCTATGCAATCTTCTCCGACGACAAAGCTCCTGGCTCCTCGCAGGATGGGGGCGATCAACGGGCGCGGACTCTGGACGCTTTACGTCAAGGAAGTCCGTCGCTTCATGAACGTCTTCTCTCAGACGCTTCTGGCGCCCATGGTGACCACGCTGCTGTTTCTCGCGGTCTTCGCCCTGGCGCTGGGCGGTGCGGGACGGCAGGCCGGTGGCGTTGATTACATCCTGTTTCTTGCGCCGGGCCTGATCATGATGTCCATGGTCCAGAACGCCTTCGCCAATACCTCGTCTTCGATTCTGATCGCCAAGGTTCAGGGGAATATCGTCGATCTGCTGATGCCGCCCCTGTCGCCTGCCGAGCTTGTGATTGGCATTGCCGGTGGCGGCGTTACCCGGGGTGTTGTGGTCGGTTTGGTGGTCGCGCTCGGCATGTCGATGTTCGTGCCGCTGTCGATCCACAATTTCGGATTTATCGCCTGGCACGCGGTCAATGCGTCGCTGATGCTCGCACTTCTGGGGCTGATCGGCGGGATCTGGGCGGAAAAGTTCGATCACATGGCCGCCGTGACCAACTTCATCATCACGCCGTTTTCCTTTCTTTCCGGCACCTTCTATTCGATCGAGCGCCTTCCCGAGAATGTGCGCTTCATCGCTCACCTCAATCCCTTTTTCTATATGATCGACGGCTTCCGCTACGGCTTCATCGGCCATGCCGACGGATCGCTGGCCGCGGGGTTCTTCCTGATGCTGGCGGTCAACATTGTGCTCGGGTTCGTCGCCCATCGGATGATTGCGACCGGCTATCGTCTTAAGGCCTGATCCGATCCAGGCTGCTGAGGCGTCGTTGTTTTTCGGAGCCCTGACGTTTGCGGGCAACTGGCTGGCATATCAGGGCCTGGGCAGAGGCCGGATTTTCCACCTTAATCGAATAAAAACACTTTCCGGTAGAAAATCAGCTGTCGAAACCGGCCGTTTATGACGCGCCGGGGTGTCATGCTGCAGTTGCACAAGAAGTGACCTATTATGAGATTTTTTACCGTAACGTCAGCCATTGCGGTTCGCACGCTTCATGGCGCGCGTCTGAGTGCCGCGTCCGCCGTGCTCATGCTGGCACTTGTCTGGTCTTCTGTTGTTCCCGCCGCGGTGTCCGAGCTGCCTTTTGGCCAGGGTGTCCTTTGGAAGATCGAGCTGCCTTCAGGCGATACGCAGCCGAGTTTTCTCTTCGGGACCGTCCATTCCAGTGATAAGCGCATCCTGAAGCTGCCGCTGGAGGTTCGAAGGGCTTTTGCCGGCGCCAGATCGGCGACGTTCGAGATTCGGACAAAAGGCAGTGACACGGCCAGGATGTCAGAATTCATGCAGCTGCCGCCGGACAAGACGCTTGACGATTTTCTGAGCGACGAGCAGATGGACCTGCTCCGTTCCGCCGCCGAGGAAGACGGTATCAATGAGCGGGTATGGCAGCAGACGAAACCCTGGGCTCTCGGTCTTTCGTTGTCGCTGCCACAGTCGGAACGCAAGCGCGCACAGCGCGGCAGAAAAGTGCTCGACTTCTCCCTCCAGACCCGGGCGCGGGATTTCGGCATTCCGGTTTACGGACTGGAGACGTTGGACGAGCAGTTGGCTGTGTTCGATGAAATGCCGGTCACTTTGCAGATCGAGTATCTTGAATTGACCCTGCGCAGTCTTGATGAGCGCGAAGAACGCTTTGAAAGTCTGCTGCAGGATTACCTGGCGCGGGACCTGGACGCCCTGCACGCTCGGATGAATGAAGGTTTGGCGGAAGTCAGTCCGGAATCCAGGGCTGACTTTCAGGACAAACTTCTGGACCGCCGTAATTTCAATATGGCGGAACGCATGGAAGAGCGGCTGCGCGAGGGCGGTGCTTTCGTCGCCGTCGGCGCTTTGCATCTGTCCGGCGAGAAGGGGGTTCTGAACCTTCTGCAATCCAAGGGTTACCGTCTGACCCGCGTCTACTGAACCCTGCGCGTTCACAGCCGGAACAGACTGTTCTCTGCCGTCATGGCAGCTTTGCGCAGGGCTTGGTTGACAGCGGCGGGCTTTAGGCGAATATTCGCTGGGTAACCGGGATGGCTTTGGCCTTTCCGGGCATTTTTTTTGGTCGACGTGCAACCAGAAGGAGGACCTCGTGAGCCAAGCACTCTTGCCGACCTACGCCCGCGCTGACCTCGCCTTCGAAAGAGGTGAGGGCCCTTATCTGTTCACGGTCGACGGCCGACGGTTCCTGGATTTTGCCTCGGGAATTGCCGTGAATTCCCTGGGACACAGCCACCCCAGGCTGGTCGAGGCGCTGACCGTTCAGGGTGCCAAGCTGTGGCACGTGTCCAATCTCTATCAGATTCCCGAAGGCGCGCGCCTGGCCGAACGCCTGGTCGCGAATTCTTTCGCCGACCGCGTATTCTTCTCCAATTCCGGTGCGGAGGCGGTGGAAGGGGCGCTGAAGGTGGCGCGCAAGTTTCATCACGCCAGTGGCCACCCGGAACGCACCCGGGTCATCACCTGCAGCAGCGCGTTTCATGGCCGTACCATGGCTACCCTTTCGGCGGCGGGCAATCTCAAGTACCTGGAAGGTTTCGGGCCGGAATCCGAAGGTTTCGATCATGTGGCCTTCGGCAACATGAACGAGCTGCGGGCCGCGATCACCCCGGAAACGGCGGCGATCCTGGTCGAACCGGTTCAGGGCGAAGGCGGAGTCCGTCCGGCGTCGCTGGAGTATCTGCGCAGTCTGCGTGAAGTCTGCGATGAATTCGGCCTGCTGCTGATCTTCGATGAAATCCAGTGCGGTATGGGCCGGACCGGCAAGCTCTTCGCCCATGAATGGGCCGGCATTGCGCCTGATGTCATGGCGCTGGCCAAGGGCATCGGCGGCGGGTTTCCCATGGGGGCCGTTCTGGCGAGCGAGAACGCCGCATCGGGTATGACACCCGGCACGCACGGCACGACTTTTGGCGGCAATCCGCTGGCCATGGCGGTCGGCAACGCGGTGCTTGATGTGATGCTGGAAGAAGGCTTTCTGGCCAAAGTCGAACGGATCGGCAAGCTGTTGAAGGATCGCCTCGAGCAACTTGTGGCCGCCAATCCACAGGTCTTCGAGGAAGTCCGTGGTGCCGGTCTCATGCTGGGGTTGAAGGCTGTGCCGCTCAATACCGAGATTGTCGCCGCCTTGCGCGAGGAAGGCCTTCTGACCGTTGGCGCGGCGGAGAACGTCATCCGTATCCTGCCGCCGCTGATAATCGGCGAAGCTGAAGTGGATGAAGCTCTTGGTGCTCTGGAGCGGGTCTGCGCCAGATTCTCGAAGACCTCCCCCGGCGGTGCCGCATGACCACGCCCAGACACTTCCTCGATCTTGATCGCTTCAGTGGTGAGGAACTGCACGCCATTCTCGATATCGGTAAGTCCCTGAAGCAGGGAGAGGTGTTGGGTGGTGATCCCAAACCGCTGGCTGGCAAGACTCTGGCAATGATTTTCGAGAAACCCTCGACCCGCACCCGGGTCTCCTTCGAGGTTGCGATACGCCAGCTCGGCGGCGACGCGGTTGTGCTGGAACCCAGCGGAACCCAGCTTGGACGCGGAGAAACCGTTGCCGACACGGCGCGGGTCCTTTCGCGTTATGTCGATGCGATCATGATCCGTACGACCCGGGAGGAAATCCTCCTGGAGATGTCCGAATACGCGACGGTGCCGGTGATCAACGGTCTGACCGACCGGACGCACCCCTGTCAGCTTATGGCCGATGTCATGACATTCGAGGAGCATCGCGGGCCGATCAAGGGCAAGGTCATCACCTGGTCGGGCGACGGCAACAACATGGCGACCTCCTGGATTCATGCCGCGACCCGTTTCGGTTTCGAACTGCGTCTGGCCTGTCCCGAGATTTTGTCTCCACCCAGGGATGTCCTAGACTGGGCCGCGCGCGAGGGTGGCCGTATCGTCGTCACGCACGATGCCCATGCAGCGGTCGAAGGCGCGGACTGCGTTGTGACCGATACCTGGGTTTCCATGGGGGACGACGACGGTGCTTCGCGTCATAATGTCCTGCGTGGTTATCAGGTTGATGACCGGCTGATGGCGGCGGCGAAGCCGGATGCGGTCTTCATGCATTGTCTGCCCGCTCATCGCGGCGATGAAGTGACGGCGTCGGTGATCGACGGTCCGCAGTCGGTGATCTGGGACGAAGCGGAGAACCGCCTGCACGCGCAGAAGGGTATCCTCTATTGGTGTCTGGCAAAATGACGACGGACAAAGAGGCCGGCGCCGCTGCGGAACCGGCCAAAGACCTTTACAGCGACGATCTGATACAGCCATTCATTCTCGAGACATCGGGAATTCGCGGACGCCAGGTAAAGCTGGGCGACAGCCTGGATACCATTATCCAGCGTCACGACTATCCGGACACGGTGGCAGCAACTCTCGCGGAGCTGCTCGTACTCGCCAACCTGCTCTCGAGCATGCTGAAGTTCAGTGGTATCTTTACGCTTCAGGTCAAAGGTGACGGGCCCATCAGCCTCATGGTCGCGGACGTCACCTCCGAAGGCGCGTTGCGCGGCTATGCGGGCTTCGACAAGGAAAAAGTGTCGGCGCTGGGGGCATCACGGAATGGAAGCGAAGATAGCTTCAGCGTTCCTGAGCTTTTGGGGAAAGGCTATCTTGCCTTCACCGTTGATCAGGCGGATGCGAGCGAACGCTATCAGGGGATCGTCGATCTGGAGGGCAGCAGTCTGTCCGACTGTATGCTGCACTATTTCCGGCAATCCGAACAGATCCAGACGGGCCTGCTTGTCGCGGTCCGCAAGACCGGGGGCCGCTGGCGTGGCGGTGGCCTTGCGCTGCAGCGCTTGCCCGATGAAGACGGGATCAGCGGCCAGAACGACGATCTGCGGGACGAGGACTGGCGCCGCAGCATGATCCTGCAGGCCAGCTGCACCCAGGACGAGCTTCTCAACAAGGACCTGGACGCCAACGATCTTCTCTTCCGGCTGTTTCACGAAGAGGGTGTGCGGGTTTTCGAGCGGCGGGTGGTCGCTTTCGGCTGCCGCTGTTCCCGTAGCCGCCTGGAAGCCGTGCTGAGCCAGATGCCGCGCGAAGAGGTCGAGACCTTGAAAGTCGACGGCGAGGTCGTGGCCACCTGCGAGTTCTGCAACACCGACTACCGCTATGATGATGCGGCGCTGGACCGTTTGTTCAGCTAGTGTCCTGATTTTGCCTGCGCACGATTCAAATCGCACAAACTTCAGAATCAGGACCCCAGAACGGATTCACCGGAAAGATATATCGCCGAAGGCGATTCCATCTGAACCGGATCTGCTCTAGAGTGCGGTCGTTCCTGATCGCAACGATCAGGAACGTGAGTCGCCCTCCAATCCATCAGGCAGGGCGGGGTCTTGGTTCGGGAGGATTCTGGAATATGCGTCTGGTCTTGCGTGGAACGGCCCGTCTGGCCGCGATGGTCGTATTTTCTCTGTTTCTGGCGGCCTGTGAGACACCGCCGTCGCAGAATAATTTTGCCGAGATTACCTTCGGTCATCTTCCCGAGATCAAACTGAACGTCGGCGAGATCGTCTACGAGTCCCGTTACAAGGCGCCGGAAACCCTGCCGAATGTCGATCATGTCTTTCCGGTACCGCCGGCCCGGGCGGCGGAGCGCTGGGCACACGACCGTCTGCGGGCGGTGGGAAGTGACAACAAGGCGGTCTTTATTCTGAAGGATGCCTCGGTAACCGAAGAACATCTGGCAACCAAGGGCGGCATCAAGGGCGCGTTCACGACCGAGCAGACCGAACGCTACAAGGCGCGGATGGATGTTGAAATCCAGATCGTGGACAACTTCGGAAATGCGCTTTCCAATATAACCGCCAATGTCGAGCGTACCACCACCACACCCGAAGATCTGTCCCTGCGCGAACGCGAAAAGGTCTGGTTCAGGTTGACCGAAGACGTCATGCGGGACCTGGACGCGCAGCTCGACCCGGCGATCAAGCGCGTATTCTTTCCTTACCTGACATTCTGAATTCAGGAAACCGTCCACATTCGATGTGGGCCGGCGATCTGAACCGGCGATCGGGGCCGGTAATCTGTGATCAGGCGGTCACTGCCCAGTCAGCCAGTTTCTTCAGGAAAGACTCGCACTTCGCGACCTGAGACAGCTCGATGAACTCATCCGGCTGATGCGCCTGATCGATCGAGCCCGGGCCGCATATGACCGTTGAGATGCCGATTTCCTGAAACAGCCCGCCTTCGGTGGCGAAGGAAACCACTTCGCTGGAGTTCAGTCCGCTCAGCAGCCGCACCAGGTTTTCCGCATCGCCATCCTCTTCGGGCGTCAGGGCGGGGACGCTGCCCAGGAGCTTGTTCGAGATTTCCGCGTCCGGTGCGAATTCGCGGAGTTTCGGCAGAACGCTTTCTGTTGCGAATTTCTGGTAGCCGGCGAGGATGGCGGCCGGATCGTCGCCGGGCAGTGTCCGGTGCTCCCACTGAAAGCTGCAGTTCTGGGCAATGATGTTTTGCGCCGTGCCGCCGTTGATCACCCCGACGTTGAAAGTTGTGTAGGGCGGCACGTATCCGGAATCCGGGACCGCGTTGGCGCGTTTTTCTTCGGCTATCTGCCGGATGAAATCGACCAGCATTGCAGCCGCCATGATTGCATTACCGCCGCGATGGGGCTGGCTCGAGTGAGCCGCCTGACCGGTGACGCTTGTTTCATAGACGGAGATGCCCTTGTGGCCGTTGACGATGCGCATCGAGGTCGGTTCGCCGATGATCACCATGGCGGGGCGCGGCAGGTTGGCGGCGATGTCCGCCACCAGATCGCGCACGCCCACACAGCCGACTTCTTCGTCGTAGGACAGCGCAAGATGGATCGGCTTCCTCAAGGGTCGCGAGACGAAGTCGGGAACCAGCGCCAGGGCTGCGGCGCTGAAGGACTTCATGTCGGAGGTGCCCCGCCCGTAAAGGCGTCCGTCTTTCTCGATCACCGTGAAGGGATCGTTCGTCCAGTTCTGGCCGGTGACCGGAACCACGTCCGTGTGTCCCGAAAGAACAACGCCGCCCGCGATCTCGGGACCGATTGTGGCAAAGAGGTTGGCTTTCGTCCCTTCCGCATTGGCGGTGCGCCGGGTCGGGATATCGTAGCTCTTCAGATAGTCATCGACGAAGTCGATCAGAGCGATGTTTGATAACGCGGAAGTCGTGTCAAAGCCGATCAGCCGGTCGATCATTTCGCGCGTGGTGAAGGTCTCTCTTGGCATCTTGTTGTCTCTCCAGTGAGTTATCTATCCACGCCAGAAGGTCGGGATGAAAAGTACGAGTACGGTGAACAGCTCCAGCCGGCCGAGCAGCATGCCTGCGCTCATCAGCCACTTCGCGCCGTCCGGCAGCGGGGCGAAGGTTCCCGCGGGGCCGATGATCTCGCCGAAACCCGGTCCGACATTGGCGATCGTCGTTGCGGCGCCGGACATGGCGGTGATGAAATCGAGACCGAACATCCCCAGCCCGATCGCCAGCAGCGCGAAGGTGACGGCGAAGAGAAAGAAGAAACCCATGACCGACTCGGCCACGCTCTCGGAGATCGGTTTCCTGTTGTAGTAGGAAAAGAATACTCCATGGGGTTGCATCAGGCGCTGAAGCTGGGTTTTTGCCGTGGCGTAGAGAACTTGAAAGCGGAAGATCTTGATCCCGCAGGTGGTCGAGCCGGCGCAACCGCCGATACACATCAGCATGAAAAACAGAATGGTAACGAAGCCGCCCCACTGACCGAAGTCGGCGGTTGTAAAACCGGTTCCGGTGATGATCGAAATGACGTTGAAAGTGCTGTAACGCAGCGCCGCCGAAATATCCATGATTTCGTGCGACACCACCCATCCCGTGGTCGCCAGAATCGCAAGCAGAACCAGAACGAGCAGCAAGCGCACCTGACTGTCGTTGATCAGGGCGCGGAAGTTCCCGCGCAGAACCCGCAGATAAAGGACGAAGGGCAGGCTGCCCAGCAACATAATGAGGCTGATCGACCAGTCGACGGCGCTGCTGTCAAACTGCCCGACCGAGGCGTCGTAGGTCGAAAAGCCGCCGGTTGCGATCGAGGTCATGGCGTGGGTGATGGCATCGAAGCCGGAAAGTCCGAGGCTCCAGAGCAGGATCGCGGCGAAGGCGGTCAGCGATATGTAAACGATCGAAATTCCACCAGCAATCTGGGCCGCTTTGGGCAGGACCTTGTCCGTTTGGAAAGCTTCGATGCGGAACATCTGCATACCGCCGACCTGCAGGATCGGCAGGATCGCGATGGCCATCACGATGATACCGATGCCGCCCAGCCACTGAAGAATGGCGCGCCACATAAGAATGCCGGGCGGTGCGTTGTCGAGCCCGACGATCACGGTGGAGCCGGTGGTGGTCACGCCGGACATGGATTCGAAAAAAGCGTCGGTGAAGCTCAGTTCGAGCTCGCAGAGGGCAAAGGGCAGTGCGCCGACTGTCGCGATCATCAGCCAGCAGAGATTGGTCATCACAAAGGCCTGGCGCAGTGTGAAGGTCAGAACGCCCGAGCGCGTCGTCAGCACCATGCAAACGCTGAGAAACAGTGCGATCGCCGAAGAAGCGGCGAAAACCTGCCAGTCTGAGTGCCCTGCCGATGCATCGACCATCGCCGGGATCAACATGGCGACGGAGAGAACCGACAGAAGGATGCCGGCGACGAATACCACCGGGCGAAGTTCCATCAGGCCGGAACTCCGGATTCCGTCACATTGGCGGCGGCCGGACAGCGGTAACGGAATCGCGACCCGGGCTGTAGCGGTTGCTCAGGGAAGTACGCTGTTGGATCGTCACCTGCTGTCATGTCGGATTCAGTCACAGGGTAAAGCGCCACACCGATTCCATTACACGCGGATGGGCTTTGAATTTCAAGATTTTCAGGAGGACCTCACCTGCGGCGAGCCGACCAGTGCCAGAAACTCCCGCCGGGTCGAGGCATTGCTGCGGAACAGACCGAGCATGCGGCTGGTGACCATGGTGACGCCGGATTTGTTGACGCCGCGGGTTGTCATGCATTGATGGGCGGCTTCGATGACCACCGCGACTCCCTTTGGCTTGAGCACGTCGTTGATGGTGTTGGCGACCTGCGCCGTCATCTTTTCCTGTATCTGAAGCCGGCGGGCGTAGGCTTCCACCACCCGGGCGAGCTTGCTGATGCCCACGACGCGGTTGTCGGGCATATAGGCGACGTGCGCCCGCCCGATGATCGGGGCCATGTGATGTTCGCAGTGGGAGACGAAGTTGATGTCGCGCAGCAGGACGATCTCGTCATAGCCTTCGACCTCTTCGAAGGTCCGCTGCAGGAGTTCATCGGGATCGGTCGCGTAGCCGCCGAAAAATTCGTCATAGGAACGCACGACGCGATCCGGCGTGCCCAGCAGACCTTCGCGATTCGGGTCGTCGCCGGCCCAGCGCAAAAGGGTCTCCACTGCGCGCAACGCCTCCTCGCGCGACGGCTTGCCCTGTTTGATCTGCTTCGGCAGGTGTGCCGCTGCTGATGAAAGATCTTTAGTCACGCTCGAAGCTCCATGTTGCTGAGGCTTGTTTTGCCGTGTTTCGGCTGTGATCCGGATGGCCGTCCGCAACGGGCACGGGGCGGGCGAGGGATGCAGTTCAGGTCTGTGTCCTGGCTTTGCACCGTCAGTTGAGTTGCACAGCTTGATGCGGGCTGTCCAGCGAGAATGCCGGCACCTCGACGTCGAAACGTTCGCCGTTCGAGCATTCCATCTCATAGGAACCCGCCATGATTCCCGAGGGAGTCGAAAGTGGCGTGCCACTGGCGTATTCGTAGGATTCTCCCGGCTTGAGCTGTGGCTGTTCTCCGACCACACCGGCGCCCCGGACTTCCTGCGCACGGCCAAGCGAATCCGTAATTCGCCAGTAACGGTTCAGTAACTGGACGACTTCAGTACCAGTGTTCTCGATATGAACCTGATAGGCCCAGACGAAATGGTTGTCGGAAGGCGATGACTGCTCTTCCAAGTAAGTCGGCTTGACCGTAACGCGGATGCCTCGTGTCGTTGCGGAATACATGGCCTGTGGACTCCTTACCCCGGCTATCGCGGTCAGTGGGGCTTCCTGCTCCCGGCCGCCTGGCACTTTGGCGGACCTTAGTATATCGAGACTAGCGATCAAGCAAAATAAGAACGGCGCCGCTTGCGCGGCGCCGTTCTCGGGCACCAGTCGGACAGTTGCCCGAAGGAGTCTGCACCAGGTTTCCGACCGGATAACCGGCCGGAAACCTGTGATTACTGAATGATAACCTCGACGCGCCGGTTGGCAGGCTCGCGGACACCATCGGGGGTCGGAACAGCTGTTTCCGCTTCGCCGCGACCGGCAACCGAGATGTCTTCGGCCGGTATGCCGCGTTCGATCAGAGCGGCTCGGACGGCATCCGCTCGCTTGATCGAGAGGTCAATGTTGTACTCTTCGGATCCGGCCCGATCGGCGTGACCGGTCACTGCAAACTCGGCATCGGCTAATGCGCCGGCAGCAGCCACGGCTTCGTCAATTTTCCGGAAGTCACCGCCCCGTACGCTGGAGCTGTCGAAGTCAAACAGCAGGACGAAAGGCTTCGGTGCATCGACGGGTGTCGGTGCAGGGGCTGCAACGGGTGCAGGTGCAGGGGCAGGTGCTGCTGCGGGAGCGGCTTCCAGCTCGGCAAGTGCCGCGAAGAATTCATCGCGGCAGGCCGCAATGTGATCCCACTGGAAGTTTTCTTCCTGCTGTTCGATCCAGCAGTCAAAACGGCCCTGTGCGTGGGCAGCTGTTGCAGGTTTGTCCTGGCGGGCGCCGGAGTCGAGGGCTGTCATGAGACGGCCGCGGGCGTCCGTCAGTTCGCCGACCTTATCGGCAGGCAGGTTCCATGCGCTGATCTCTTCAGGAAGCACAACCTCGCCGCTCGATGCGCGAAGGCCCTTCTGGGCAAAGTAACCAGCGTCCTGCCAGTCGTACATCTCGTCGGCTTCGAACAGGGTTATCTGACGGTATTCATCTGTAAGCGCCTCGGTGAAAGGCGTGCCAGAGGCAGTGGTGTTGCGCATATTCTCAATGTCGTAACCAACACCGAAACCAGCACAGCCGCTCAACAGGGTTAAAGCGGCGAGAGCGCCGAGCAATTTAGTGGGGAACATATTCACACTCTCCATAGTGGCGGCTCGAGGTGGCGCACCAAATTATTAACGATATAATTTTCTTCCGGAACGATGTGCTTGGCAATAGGGGATGTTACTGACTTGCGGATACTGAACCCATAGTTTAGTAGCCCGGACAACGACTGTCAAAATTGTTAGACTGCATGTGTTCGCACCGATTCCATTCCTATGTCGTTACAGATAGAGACTTCTCTATTATTCGGACTTTGTCGTGTTAGTTTGTGGGTATTTCATGACCTTTTTGCGACGAAATAGGCGCGCAGGGAATTTCAACTATAGCGGGCTTTACCTGCGCCACGCGCCCGCCGGCTGCTGCGGCGTCTTCCGGGTCGTGGGTGACGAGAAGAGTCGGTAAACCCTCAGCGCGCGCGTGATCGAAGACGAAACGCCGAACCTTTTCGCGCAGATTCAGATCGAGCTTCGAAAAGGGTTCATCCAGAAGCAGGGCCTGGGGTTCTGACAGCAGCGTCCGCATCAATGCGACCCGTGCACGCTGTCCTCCCGACAGACTCGCAGGGTCCCGGTGGGCAAAGCCTTCCAGTTCGGCCTCATCAAGTGCTTGCAGGACCCGGGCTTCGCGTTCGCGCCGGCTTCGGATGCGCCGGGGCAGACCGAAGGCGAGGTTCTCGCCTACCGAAAGATGTGGAAACAGCAGATCGTCCTGAAACAGAATCCCCGCACGGCGGACTTCCGGCGGCAGTCCGGTCACATCCCGGTCATTGATGAAAATTTTTCCCGCGGAGTCGAAAATCGGGTCCAGAGTCCCGCAGATAAACGCCAGGATACTGGATTTTCCCGACCCGCTCGGCCCCATCAGCGTGACAATTTCGCCCGCGGAGACGGTGAGATCGAGCGGTGCGAACAGCGGACGGCCGCCGATTCGCAACGCAAGCTTTTCCAGAGCCAGACGTCCGGCTGGGTGATTCTGTTCGTGCATTTGACTCACGCGATTCCCCTCAACCCGCGTCGATGACGATACAGCAGCGCCGGTATCGCAATGGCGAATCCGAACGCAATCATCGGCAGCATCGCCTGCAACAGGGCAAAGACGCCCGCGACCCGGCGATTGGCGCCGGCCGCCAGACTGACGGCCTCGGTGGTCAGAGTGACATAGCGACCGCCGCCTGCAAACAGCGTCGGAAGATACTGTGCCACGCTCACGGCGAATCCGATGGCCATGGCGTATAGGATCGGCCGAAGCAGCATGGGAATTTTGACCCGCCAGAAGGTCCTGCCCGGCGATGCGCCGAGGCACAGGGCACTGCGGATATAACGCTCGTCGAGACTGCGATAGGAGTCGGACAGGGACAGGAAAACATAGGGCAGAACGAACAGCAGGTGCGTCCAGATCAGGGCCCACCAGGTTCCGTCCAGGCCCAGTTGCACCGCGAGAACCTGGGTGCCGAACAGAAAACCGATCTGCGGCACCAGCAGAGGAATATAAAGCAGCCAGAGTCCCCGGGCGCTGGTCTGTACCCCCTGGCGGCGTTCGTTTTCCAGACAGGCGATGACGAGGGCCGTTGCGACGGCCGCCGATGCCAGGCCGATTCCCAGAGTGTTCACCGTGGCATTCAGGATCGAACTGCTCTGCCGTATCCAGCTCTCCAGAGAAACACCGCTCGGCAGAACATCGGGATAGCGCCAGCGCCGGGCGAAGGACCAGAGCGTCATCGCCAGAATGCTGAGGATGCCCAGTCCGCAGACCGCTGAGGCTGCGAAGCTGAACAGCGGGGCGGAAACGCCATTGCTGCGTCCACGCCGCCCGTCGGTCAGCCAGGGGCGGGCGAGCTTCGCGATCGCGACTTCACACAGGCGCCAGAGGCCCAGAGCGGCGGCGACAACGCCGAACTGCAGGCTGGCGCAGGCCGCCGCGACAAAGCGCTGGCTCAGATCCGGATCGTTGAACAGGCGCAGCACCAGCACGGCCAGCGGCGGCGGAGTCGTGGGCGCCAGTATCATCGCCATATCGACCACCGACAGCGAGAAGGCGAGGACGGCGTAGATCGGCAGGCGGATCTGCGGATAGATCGCGGGCAACACGATCTTGATCCAGGCCATCACCGGCGCGTAACCGAGCGATCGTGCGATCGCCAGGCGGCGCGCGGCATTGGTCTGGTGAAGCGCGGCGAGCGTCATGAGGAACAGGAACGGCATCTCCTTGATCACCAGTCCCAGGGTCAGGGCAAAGCCGTAAGGGTCCTGTACCGTGGCCACGTCGGGTGGTGTGGTCCAGCCGGTCACCCAGGGTGAGATCAGCCGGACCAGCCATCCGCTGGGCGCAATCAGAAAGGCGAGACCGATTGCGACGGCGACATGAGGAACCGCCAGCAGCGGCGCGATGAAGCGGCGGAGCACGCGAAACGACTTCCGTTCGCTGCAGGACGCCACGAAGCCGATGACCAGAACCAGCGCCAGAATGCTGGAAAGCAGTCCGGAGGTCAGCGACAGCCGCAGTGCCGACCCCAGTCCCGGTATGGCAAAGAGTCTGTGCCAGGCGGAAAGACTGAACTCGGTGCCGCCGAGTGCCGGGAGTATACCGAATGCCGGCAGCCAGGTTCCGATCAGCCCTGCGCCGACCGGCCCCAGAAACAACAGCATGGTGAGGGCGGGTGCATAGCGTAGTACTCCGGTCCGCCTGAATTTGCGCACTCTTTCGCCTGCTCCCGATTCTGATTCTCTGTCGATCCTAACGGCTGTAACGCTTCTGCCACTCCGTCTCGATCCGGGTCATCCAGGCGGGGTGCGGCTCCAGCAGGGTCGCACCAAGCTGTTCCGGCGACAGCGTGGCAATGCCGCGCGGCAGGTCGTCGAAACGCCGGCGGTCAGCAGCCGACAGCTTCGCCAGGGCCAGCACGGTGTCATCGCCCCAGACAGTCTCATTCTGTTTCTCCGCCTGGGCCTCCGGGCTCATCAGGAAGTTGGCGACCACCATGGCCGCTTCCTTGCTCTTGGCGTTGAAGGGAATGGCAACGAAGTGGGTGTTGCCGATGGTGCCGTCCTCCAGCACGAACACACGGGCGGTTTCCGGCAGTTGCTCGCTCGAGATCAGCGAGGAAGCCTCCGACGGATAAAACGAGATGTGGATGTCGACTTCGCCGTCGTCGAGCAGCTGGCGCTGGGCGGGACCGTTGGCCGGGAAGAGCTCGCCCTGCCGCCACAGCAGCGGGTGCAGGGCGTCGAGATAATCCCACAGCGGTGCGGTGACCTTGGCGAAACGCGCCTCGCTGGCGAAGGGCTTCTGCAGTTCATCACGATCCTCGACCAGCTCGATCAGAATCTGCTTGAGGAAGGTGGAGCCGATGAAATCCGGCGGCGTCGGGTAGGTGAAGCGGCCCGGATGCGCTTTTGCCCATTCCAGAAAGTCGGGAATCGAGCGCGGTGTCGTCTCCACCCGGGCGCTGTCGTAGATGAAGTTGATCTTGGCCATGCCCCAGGGCGCTTCCAGCCCTTCGACCGGGACGGTGAAGTCGACCCGCGTGCTCGGCTTCTGCTCGAAGTCGACGGCGGCATAGCTCGGAAGCTGTTCCGTAAAGGGGCCGTGCAGCAGGCCGTTGTCCTTCATGGCGGCGAAGTTCTCGCCGTTGATCCAGATAAGGTCTATCGAACCGCCCGAGGTTCGTCCGGCGGCTTTCTCGGCCAGCACGCGGGAAACCGCATCGGCCGTATCTGCCAGCTTCACGTGATTGAGCTCGATGCCGTAGTCCTCATCGACCCGTTTGCCGACCCAGGCAATGTAGGCGTTGATCCGCTCGTCTCCGCCCCAGGCGTTCCAGTAGACCTGCTGCCCGCGCGCCGCGGACAGGGTTGCATCCCAGTTCCCACTCTGGGCGGCGCCCGGGTTACCAGGCAAGCCCGTGACGGCGATCAGAGAAAAAAGACCGATGAAGATCTGACGGAGTCCGGTCGTGGGTTTGCGCATCTGGGTTTCATTCCTTCGGCTTCGGGTTCGGCGTCGGTTGGCAACCTAACCCGCGTCCCGAAGGATGTCAGTAACTGCCAGTCGCGATCACGCGGCTTTTACCGGGGCGTTCCGCGTGTTCTGGCGTTACCCTGCCGCCGATCCCGTTGCATCCGGCCCGTTGCATCCGGCCCGTTGCATCCGGCCCGTTGCATCCGGCCCATTGCATATGACGCGCCCTTCGCTTATACAAAAAAACGATTGCGGGCGTAGCTCAATGGTAGAGCAGAAGCTTCCCAAGCTTACGACGAGGGTTCGATTCCCTTCGCCCGCTCCAGAATCCCCCCCACCGGTTCAAAACCACCGCCGCCTTGCGACTGAAGGGGCGGCTCTGCCGCCGTTGTGACCGCGGTGACCGGTCCGACGGCGGTTCCCATGGAGTGGCTCAGGTAATGCGCATCTGTTTTGTTGCGGGATTGGCGGTTTGTCAGTTTGTGGTGCAGTAGTGATCAATCTGTGACAAATAAATGATGTTTTGTGACATAAAAGAAGCAACCTGAAAATCGATTGAATATTACTTTACGGAATCAGATATCAGATTCATAACAGTACTTTGTTGTGGAGGAACTAGAGATGTTTGAGATGAAGAGATTCGCGCCGATACTGGCTGTCGTTACTCTGGGTGTAGCTTTATCTGCTTGTGATGACGCGCCCCGGGAGCAGCAGAGTGAAGTGCCCGCTCAGATGGAGCAGGTGCCCAGCCTGCAGGATCCGGCTCCGGCTCCGGCTCAGGATCCGGACCTGGACCCGGCTCAGGATCCGGCCGTTCCCAAGGAATAGGCCCGCGCGGCTTCCGGTTTGTTGAGAAGACCGGGCCGAGAGCAATGCCTGCGCCGGGAGAGCCGGCTGATACCGGCTTATAAACGAACGACGGCGGCCCTTTTGGGCCGCCGTCTTTTCTGCCGTTGCCCAAAACCGCCGCAGTGGGCGGCATCGGGCACGGAGGTAAACTCTGTGCTGCGGATTTGGCGCAGATCAGGCCGCGTTGGCAGCGGAGCGGCGGTCGCTGACCGTGATCTCGGGCAGAACGTCCATGACATCCTGAATGAACTGGCTGCGTGCGATCACCGACCATTCCGAATCATAGACGCAGTACCAGCCACGGTCTTTCCCGAATGCGCAGAGGAGATAGTCGTCGTCCTGATCCAGGATCGCCACGACAACCTCGCCGTTATCGATTTCAACCGGAACGCAAGATCCGGCCAGACGGTCATCCACCAGCGCATTGCCCGCTTCGACGAGCACGTTGATATCGGCTTTGGTGAACGAGAGATGTCCGAGGGGCAGTATCGACACGTATTTCTTCCTCAATTGCCTTTGTTCTGCATGAACAGTCTCGCAGTAGTTTATGACCAAGACGTAAACGACCTGGAGGTTAATTCCGACATCATTCGCGGGTGAATATGGTTAACGAATACTCCGGTCTAGTGGTAGAGATCACTAGAAGTCAAGAGCTTGCGTACAACTTGCGTACAAAATGGGTGTAACCCGAGTCTGACCGTACTTCGTTGAATCAGAGAAAAATCAGGCTTTGGCGGACGATTGAATTTCTTTGAATCCAAGAAATTCGTCCATCAGCCTTCGGTCAAACAGCGATCGAGGGCGATTCGCGAATCCGATTGCAGGGTCAAAGTCCAGATTCGTACCCGGATCAGATCTAGGCTGTGCCTTCAGGATCGGGAATCCGCGCGGCGATGTGACCTCTGACCAGAATAAGGCTGTCGCCTGATGCGGTAATCTCGGGGATGAAACTTTTCGCTGGAAAAGCATGGAAATCGCCAGGCCCGAGGCTGGCTTCGCCGATTCCAACCCGCCCTTCCAGGACATAAACCTCTTCGATGCCGCCGCGGCGCTGCGGTTGAATGCGACCGCCGGGGATCATGCGCAGCAGATAGCTCTGCCGGTTGAAACTGTCGTCCCGGTTCAGCTGCTTCTTGTAAACCCGTGGGGCCAGGGCTTCCCACGCGCCTTCGTTGGCCCGCAGAATGACCGATTCCTCACCGAGCGGTGCTTCTGGGTCCACAGCTTTGGGCGCCGGAGGGGTCGCTTCGGCTTCCGGGCGAACTTCGGTCAGGTCACTGAAATGAGCTGCCGCGCCATCGCTGGCAGCGTGGTTGCGGCGGGCCGGTTCAATCTCCGGCGGAGGCGTGACCGTCATGGATCCCGGCAGGAACGCCAGCGGACTCCTGCTGGCCGATGCGCCCGCTGCTTCGGCCCCGGGCGCTTCCGGGACTTTTGTTGCTGGCTGGGCCGCTTCAGAGGAGGGGATTTCCGATCCGGCAGGCGTTCCGGGTACCGTGGCCTCAATGACCGATAATTCCGGCTCGGGCCGTGCCGGCGGAACGAGAGTCTCGACGTTGCGGCGGTTTTTCTGTGCTGCCGCAGTAGCCAGCGCTATGGCCTGAAGCCTGCCGCGCTCTGCGACACACAGAAACTCATCTCTGGCGCCGGAGTCCGGACAGTCCTGAGCTGTTCCATTTGACTCGATTTCGTCCTGAAGGGGGATGGTGGTCTTGCGCGGACGCGTCAGGCTCGTGCGTTCCATGCCGAGCTGGCGCTCCCAGTCTTTCACGGCTTCGCGCAAGGCCGGATTATGGGTCAGCTCGTCCTTGAACTGCAGCAGCATGCCCCGGTTCAATGTCCCGAGCACGAACTCCGCCGCCATCAGTTCCACTTCTTTCTGATCCATTGAGTCCGACTGAAACCCTGCGCAAATATCTCTGAAATCGCTGAATGTCGTAACAGGCTCCGGGGCAAACGTCGCCCTTGAGGCGTCGGCGGCTTGTGAGTCAGGGCCTGCAAGGCAATAAGGTTCGTACAGTAGCGGCTAAGCCGCGGCGGTTCCAGACCAAGCTGTCGGTTTTTGTGGTCGGAGGACGGGATTTCCGGGTCAGTTCCCGTAAGACGCGATCCCTCCTGATTACTGCTATCGGAGTCTGCGGCGCTTCACCCGATCAAATGCCTGTCACCCGCCACCCGCGGGCTTCTCCCTTCGCCGGGCCGATGCTGACGTTCAGCGCGGAGGGAGCGCCTTTGTCCTCGCCCTGCCGGATTTCTTATCCGGCCTTCGGTCAGCCGGCCGATGTCGCGCCGGTTGCCGCCGAAAGCCGCCGCCGCGGCGGCGGCCTGACGGTCTTTTATCCCAGATTCAGATCCAGGAAAAAGTCGTTGCCCTTGCCGTCGATGACGATGAAGGCGGGGAAGTCCTCGACGTCGATGCGCCAGATGGCTTCCATGCCCAGCTCGGGGTATTCGATGCATTCGACCTTGCGGATGCAGTCCTGGGCCAGACGTGCGGCGGGGCCACCGATCGAGCCCAGATAGAAACCGCCGTGCGCGGCGCAGGCCCTGCGGACCTTGCTGCTGCGGTTGCCTTTGGCGAGCATGATCATGGAGCCGCCGGCGGCCTGAAACTCCTCGACGAAGCCGTCCATGCGGCCTGCCGTGGTCGGGCCGAAGGAACCCGAGGCGTAACCTTCCGGCGTTTTGGCCGGACCCGCGTAATAGACCGGGTGGTTCTTGAAGTAATCCGGCAGGGGCTCGCCAGCCTCCAGGCGGGCGCGCAGCTTGGCGTGCGCGGCGTCGCGGGCGACGATCATCGGGCCGGTCAGCGAGAGACGGGTTTTGATCGGATGTTTATTCAGCTCGGTGAGGATCTCCGACATGGGCCTGGTGAGGTCGATCCTGACCACATCGCCGCCCAGGCTTTCCGCGTCGATGTCCGGCAGATATTTCGCCGGGTTCCGCTCGAGTTCCTCCAGAAACACGCCGTCCTTGGTGATCTTGCCCATGGCCTGACGGTCGGCGGAGCAGGAAACACCCAGGGCGATGGGCAGGCTGGCGCCGTGACGCGGCAGGCGCACGACGCGCACGTCGTGACAGAAATACTTGCCGCCGAACTGCGCCCCGATGCCCATGTTCTGCGTCAGCTTGAAAATCTGCTCTTCCATGTCGGTATCGCGGAAGGCGTGGCCCTGATCCGAGCCTTGCGTGGGCAGACTGTCCAGATAGCGGCAGCTGGCAAGCTTTACGGTCTTGAGCGCCATTTCGGCCGAGGTGCCGCCGATGCAGATCGCCAGGTGATAGGGCGGGCAGGCGGAGGTCCCCAGGGTGCGGATTTTCTCGTCGAGGAATTCGATCAGACGCTCCGGAGTCAGCAGCGAGGGCGTGGCCTGGAACAGGAAGGTCTTGTTCGCCGAACCGCCGCCCTTGGCGATGAAGAGGAACTTATAGGCGTCCTCGCCCTCGGCATAGATGTCGATCTGGGCGGGCAGGTTGTTGGCGGTGTTCTTTTCCTCGTACATGGTCACCGGCGAAACCTGGCTGTAACGCAGGTTCCGTTTGGCGTAGGCATCGAGCACGCCCTGACCCAGCGCGGTATCGTCGCCGCCCGCTGTCCAGACGCGCCGGCCCTTCTTGCCCATGATGATCGCGGTGCCGGTGTCCTGGCACATGGGCAGGATCTCGCCAGCGGCGATGTTGGCGTTCTTCAGCAGATCGAAGGCAACGAAGCGGTCGTTGGGCGAAGCTTCGGGATCGTCAAGGATCTTGCGCAGCTGCGTCAGATGGCCGGGGCGCAGCAGGTGGTTGATGTCCATGAAGGCCTGTTCCGACAACCGCCTGATGGCCTCGGCATCGACCTTCAGGATCTCTTCGCCGTTGAAAGTATCGACCGAGACGCCGTCGCTCGTGAGCTTGCGGTAGGGCGTCGTGTCCTCTCCCAGAGGAAACAGGGTTCCGAGACCGAGTGCCGCCTGATCCTTGGTTGCCGTCTTGCCGCTCATCTTTCCACCTCCAGAAACAATCACCTGAGTTCGCCAGTCGAATTCGCGCGGGCAGGGAACTCACTGTGTCGCGCACTTAATATCCGATCTTCACCGGGCTGTCCAAAGCCCAGGTGGTGAAAAAGATCTTCTGGCTACAGATTTCGCGCAGTCTTTCGGTAAAATAGGGCGACCTTCTCACCAAACGAAAAAGACAACGGAGCCGGCAAGCAGGGCGCCCATGGCGAGGTTGAAGAGCCGCAGGTTGCGGTGCTTGCGCAGGAACTGCTGCAAAGCGGCTCCGGCGGCCAGCCAGAGGAAGGTGGTCGGAAGGGCGGCGAGAACGAAAACGCCGCCCAGGAAAAGAGCCTGAAGCAGTGCGCCGCCGGAATCGGCCTGCAGATAGGTGCCGGCGGCGCTGGCGGAGACCAGCCAGGATTTCGGATTGATCCACTGAAAGGCCGCGGCGCCGAAAAAGCCGATCGGAGGGGCCGCGTTCTCCGGAACCGCTGGTGTTTCGACCGCCTCTACAGGGGGCGCCGCCGTCGCGATCTTCCACGACAGCCAGAGCAGGAATCCCGCACCGCACCACTTGAGGCCCTGCAGGATTGCCGGGCTGTCCAGTACGATGCTGCCCAGACCGAAGGCCACGACCGACATCATGAAGCCCATACCCAGATTGACCCCGAACAGGCAGGGGAGCCCGCGCCGCAACCCGGCATTTGCGCCGGTTGCCGTCAGCATGACATTGCTGGGCCCCGGCGTGCCTGAGGCGGCGAGGGCGAAGAGGAAGAAGGTGAGTGTCTGCTCCGGCGTCATGTTGCTTTTCGTTCAATCAGCTCACTGAACCCGATGTCTAGATCCAGGACGGCTCGGCCACGGTGCGCTCGCCGCCGGCGTCGCCGGTATTGAGCGTGCCAGCCGGTTCGATCATGATGATCTGGCATTCCTCCGGGGCGACCGGCAGATGCTCGACGCCTTTGGGAACCACATGGATTTCACCCGGACCGAGGGTGACGGCATGATCCCGGTATCGGATCGTCAGGGTGCCTTTGTGGACCATGAACATCTCGTCGGTGTCCGCGTGGGCGTGCCAGACGAACGCGCCCTGAACCTTGGCGATCTTGATGTGCATGTCGTTGAGCCGGCCGACCACCTTGGGCGACCAGAGTTCGGAGAATTTGGCAAACTTCTCGTCCAGATTTATGCTGCCGGAGTCAGGTGTCATCACTCTCTGTCCTATTTCCTAACGCTGTGTATTGTGGGATCCATGTCTGACAAGCAAAGCAGATCCACCGGCAGGGGTATTGAACGATCGTGCCGCCAGTCCAGGCGCGACTGGTTCCGCAGTACGAACTCGGGCGCGGGGGTCGAGCTGTTCGAGGCCTGGTTCGGCGGATATGCCTATGACCGCCATCGTCACGATACCTACGCCATCGGTCTGACCGATACCGGCGTTCAGGCCTTCAACTACCGGGGGGCGGCGCACGCCAGCACCGCAGGCAAGGTCATCGTGCTGCATCCGGACGAAGCGCACGACGGACAGGCCGGCAGCGACGAAGGTTTCGGATATCGGATGCTGTATGTCTCGCCGGCGCGAATCTTCGAGGCCGTGCGCCTGATCTCGGGGCGCGCCGCCGCACTGCCCTTCGTTCCGGACGTGGTTTCGACCAATCCGAAGCTTTCACAGGCGATTCAGACCGCATTCCACAATGGTCTGGAGCCGCTGGCGATCGACAGTCTTATTCTGGAACTGGCCGAGGCGCTGGTGAGCAGCGACCCTTCGAGCAGACCACGTCCGGTACCGCGGGTGCTCGATCTTGCGGCGCTGGAACGGGCGCGGCAGTTTTTCGACACCGAGCGTGACCGTGTGGTGACGTCATCGGAACTTGAGGCGATCACCGGCCTGACACGCTACGATCTGGCGCGCCAGTTCCGGTGGGCCTTCGCCACCAGTCCTTACCGTTACTCGCTTGGGCGCCGTCTGGATTCCGCCCGTGAAGGTCTGAATAACAGACGCCCGATCGTCGAGGTGGCGCTCGATGCGGGCTTCGCCGATCAGGCTCACTTCACCCGCATGTTCAAGTCGGCTTATGGCCTGACCCCGGCACGCTACGCCTCGCTTCACGCGTCCTGATAGGCAATTTTCAGCACTTCGATGCTTTCGATGCCGTTGGGCGTGCGCACGTTGACGCTGTCGCCCTCTCCGGCCTTGAGCAGGGCGCGGGCGATAGGGGAAATCCAGCTGATCTCGTTGTGTTCGTGCCGGGCTTCGTCGACGCCGACGATCCGGATCGTGCGTTCCGTGTCGTGTGCATCGATATAGGTGACGGTGGCGCCGAAGAAGACCTGATCGCGGTTGGTCTGGCGGGCCGGATCGACGACTTCGGCTATCTCGATGCGTTTGATCAGAAAGCGCATCCGCCGGTCGATTTCGCGCAGGCGTTTCTTGCCGTAGAGATAGTCGCCGTTTTCCGAACGATCGCCGTTGCCCGCCGCCCAGGACACCACGTCGACCACCTTGGGCCGATCGACGGTGCGCAGGTACTTCAGCTCGTCCCGCAGCCGCTGCAGGCCCTGCGGCGTGATGTAGTTCTTTACCCCAGGCGGCAGCGCTTCCGCCTCGTCAGGCAGATCCTCTTCGGTCTCGGTCTCTTTGGTAAAGGCCTTGCTCATGGTTCGCTGTGCCGGGTTATAGCTGTGTCGGTTATTTTACCGCGCGAAAGCGCGGGCTGCCCAGAGCTTTGTAACACTAAAGCCCTTCATAGCGGCCTAAGCGGGAGCCTGGTTGCCGGCAAAGGCTTCAAGGGTGTGGTCGAACATCTCCCGCTCCAGATCGCGGGTAATGAAGACGAGCTTCGAGCGCCGGTCGTCATCCGGCCAGCGTTCCAGCTGGATCGGCGGGTGGAACGTATGCTGCACGCCGTGAATCACCACCGGGCCCTCGCAGTCCTCGATGTTCAGGATGCCCTTGATCCGCAGCAGATTGCCGCCGTAAAGCATGATCAGCATCTGGACCCAGGAATTCAGCCGGTCCCAGTTCAGCGGTTCGTCCCGGGTGATGCAGAAGGCGCGGATGCTGGCGTCATGACGGTTGACGTCGTGGTGATGATGCCCATGGTCATCATCGTGTGTGTCGTAGGCTTCGGCCTTCAGCCAGCGCTGTACGTCCAGTGTCTTGGTCGCCGGATCGTAGAGGCCGGCATTGAACAACGCGGCGGCTTCGACGGCCCCCTGTGTCACTGCGAGAACCGGTGCCGCCGGGTTGAGACCCTTCAGGCGCGCGGTCAGGGCCTCACTTGTCTGACTGTCGGCCAGATCGGTCTTGGTCAGGAGAATGCGATCGGCGACGGCGATCTGTTTCACCGACTCGAAATGGCGGTCCAGCGTATTGCCGCCGTTGACCGCGTCGATGGTGGCGATCACGCCATCCAGCCGGAAACGCTCGACCAGGAAGGGATCGTTCATCAGGGTCAGCAGGATCGGCGCCGGGTCAGCCAGCCCCGTGGTCTCGATCACCAGCCGGTCGAAGGGCGGGATTTCGCGCCGCACTCTTTGTTTGAACAGACGGCGCATGGTCTCGACCAGATCGCCGCGCACCGTGCAGCAGAGGCAGCCGCTGTTCAGCAGGATGGTGTCCTCCTTGGCGTTCTCCACCAGAAAGTGGTCAAGCCCGATCTCGCCGAACTCGTTCACGATCACCGCGGTGTTGGCCATATCAGGCTGCTGCAGTAGATGACGCAGAACCGTGGTCTTGCCGCTGCCCAGAAAACCGGTCAGCACCGACACCGGCAGGGGGGACTGCGGGATTGCCAGTGTTTCGTCTGCGCTGCCCTCGATGGTCGTGCCGCTATTGTTCATGCCGTCGTTCCTTGAGAGGCTGCTACAGCTTGAGGGGCCGCTGTAGTTAGAGAGACGGAGTCACCGCGCAGATGGTGCAGAACCCAGAGCACCAGCGACAGCAGCAGCACGGCGCCTGCCTGATGCAGCGCACCGAGCCAGACCGGAACCACCAGCAGCAGGGTCGAGATGCCGAGCGTGACCTGAAGCGCGACCCCGGCCAGCAGCAGGGAGAAGGCCCCCTGTGCGGCATCCGAAAGCGCCAGCCTGCGCGACCAGAGCCAGAGCAGGACGACGACAGCCGCAGAAATCATGGCGAGAAGCCGGTGATTGAACTGCACCGCGGCGATGTTCTCGAAGAAATTCAGCATGAAGGGGGAGAGCGCCCCATAGTCGTCCGGAACCCAGTTGCCGTCCATCAGCGGAAAGGAGTTGTAGATCAGACCCGCGTTCAGCCCGGCAACGAAGCCGCCCGACGCGATGGTCACCGCGATCAGGCAGAGCAGGCCGGTCACGCAACGGCGCAGGACGGTGGTATCGGCCGCGGGCGAGGCTTCAGGCGCGGGCACCAGCAACCGCAGGGCGATCCAGAGAATGTAGGCGTAGATCGCGATGGCGAGCAGCAGGTGCGCGGTCAGGCGGTACTGGCTGACATCGGTGCGCTCCGCGAAGCCGCTGGCCACCATATACCAGCCGAGGCCGCCCTGCAGGCCGCCCAGCAGAAACATGCCGATCAGGTGCGGAATCAACGCGGGCCTGAGCCGGCCGCGCAGCAGGAACCAGAAAAACGGAAGGGCGAAAACCACGCCGATCAGACGGCCCCAGAGCCGGTGGATGTATTCCCACCAGAAGATGGTCTTGAAGTCTTCCAGGCTCATCCAGGCGTTGACCTGCTGATATTCCGGGATCTGCCGGTAGAGTGCGAACATCCGCTGCCACTCGGCTTCGGACAGGGGCGGCAGGGCGCCGCCGATGGGCGCCCATTCCATGATCGAAAGGCCGGATTCGGTCAGGCGCGTAATCGCGCCGATCACCGCCATGGCCAGGATCATCGCACAGCAGGCAATCAGCCAGAGGCCGACCGCCCGGTCTCCCTGGGGGACGCTGGTTTCTGATTGCTTTGTCGTTCCGCCCGTCATGTTCCGCACGCATCCGTAAGAGGTCCGCGCCGCTTCGCGCGGCCGCGGCTCAATCTAATCCGCGCGGGAGGCCCGGCCAAGCCTGCAATCGCTGCGGCAAACGGCCGCGCGGAAGCCTCGATGAGGCCCCGTCGCGCGCACCGTTGTTGAAACGGATCGATTGGGACGGAAAATTCAGAGGGTGGAGAAGCGTGCCCTTGCACCGCGTTCGATTGCGGCGGCGGGCAGGCGGCCGACCTGCAGGGTATGCCGGATAAGCTCCAGAAGACGGAGTTCCTCCTGACTGACCGCACCGTCGGCGGCGGCGACGTCGCAGGCCAGGGCATAGGCGGTTTCCCGCAGCTTCTCGGGAAGTCCGGCAAGGATGACATTGAGCACCCGGTCCAGACCGTCGTCGTTGTTCAGCAGCTCGGCGCAGTCCCGTGAGGTTTCCAGAAGCTTGGACTGATCGTAGTTCTGAAACACCGGCAGGTGCTTGACCACATCGCCGATGGTCAGCAGTTCAGAGTCCGTCATCTCGCGGTCGGCGGCGGAAACCAGGACCATGGTGTAGATCAGTGCGGCGTGGTGGTCGATCATATGGACGGCTCGCTTCTCTCTGTGCTGAAAAGGTCTGATGATGGCGGGGCGTGCAATCATTCAAACGAAATCCCCGCTGCAGACAGCAAAAAAACCGGGAAGCTCCCTCGCGGGAACTCCGTGGTGGTGTCTGCAACGACACTGGCTATATACCGTCGTCATGCGAAGTTGCAAGGGAGCGATGCAAATTCGGCACTCGACAGATTGCCGATTGAAAGGCAGCTTCCGCGGCCATGGATGCTGTCTTGAACGTTGTTCTGCCCGTTTTCGGGATCATGCTGGCCGGCTATCTCGCCGGCCATTTCAGGATTCTGGGGGAATCCAGCGGCGAAGCGCTGAATGCCTTCGTCTATTACGTTTCCCTGCCCGCGCTGTTCTTCATCTCCATGTCGCGGGTCGAAGTTTCCGAGATTTTCAACGCGCAGTACCTGCTGGCCGTCGGTGGCGGAATTCTGGGGACCTTCGGGATCGCCATGCTGGTCGCCACCTACTGGTTTCCCAACCGGGTCGGTGCGCTGGGGCTCAATGGTCTGACGTCGGTCTTCTCGAACACCGGTTATATAGGCATTCCGCTGCTGATCCTGGCGTTTGGCGAGCGTGCCACCCTGCCGGCGGTCATCGCGACGGTGCTGAACGGCACGGTGGTTCTGGCTGTCGCCACGGTGATCATCGAGATCGACCTCAATCAGAAGAGCGGTGTGCCGACAATTCTGCGCAACGCGCTGGCCGGCGTCTTTTCGAGCCCGCTGGTCATGTCGGCGCTGGCAGGTCTGCTTTTCTCGGCGGCCGGCATTCCGGTGCCCGGCGCCTTCGGGGCCTTCTGCGATCTTCTGGCCGCGTCGGCGGGCCCCTGCGCCCTGTTTGCCATGGGACTTTTCATGGTCGGACGTTCCTTTACCGCCGGCGCGGGCGAGATTTCCGTGATCGTGCTGCTCAAACTGGTCCTGCATCCGCTGCTGGCGGCCTGGCTGGCGTTCGGGGTGATGGACATGGACCCGATCTGGGCATCTTCTGCTGTGATCCTGGCAGCGCTGCCCACCGGAGCCCTGGTCTTCGTGCTGGCGAAGCGTTACGACATCTATACCCATCGCTCGACCGCCGCGATCATGATTTCGACGGTGATTTCCGTGGTGACCATTTCGGTGCTGCTGAATCTGCTCGACGTCGGCTGAATTAATCTTGCTGACTCTTGCTGTCGCTGAAAAAGCGTCCGATTTCAGCCACCGCTTCCGCCAACCCGACCTTCTGGGGCTCCACGCCTTTGGGAAAGGCACCGTACAGCCGCGACGGCATCATGGGATCGAGCAGTACGAAGATGCCGCGATCCTGTTCCCGCCGCACCAGCCGCCCGAACGCCTGCCGCAGTTTCAGACGCACCAGCCGGTCGTCGTAGGCGCGCCCGCCGAACAGCTTGCGCCGTTCGCGGTGCTGGATGTCGGGCCGGGGCCAGGGCACGCGGTCGAAGACGATCAGCCGCAGGGCATCGCCCGGCACATCGACGCCGTCGCGCACCGCATCGGTGCCCAGCAGGCAGGAATCCACCTCGTCGCGAAAGATGTCCACCAGGGTCGAGATATCCATCCCGTCAACATGCTGGGCGTAGAGGTTCAGACCGGCCCGTTCCAGGGGCACCACCAGACGCTGGCGCACCGCGCGCAGGCGTGAAATCGCGGTGAAAAGCCCCAGTCCCCCGCCAGCGGACGCGAGGAAGAGTTCCCGATAGGCTGCCGCGACCTGGTTCAGGTCGTCCTTGCGGACATCGTTGATGACGAAGACCCGGGTCTGCTTCACATAGTCGAAGGGCGAGGCGACCTGCGCCCGGATCGCCGGCTTTTCCAGGTGAAGGGACCCGGTTCGCTGTTCGGCAGCTTTCCAGGCGGCTTCGTTGACGGCGCTGCTCGTCTCGTCCGGCGTGCCGTCCCGGGAGGATCCTCCGAGATCGTCAGTCAGGGTCGCCGAGGTGATGACCACCCCCTGGGCGTTGCGCATCAGCGTTTCGGTGAAGGGGATCGTCGGATCTTTCCAGTGACGGAACATGCCGACATCGATGTCGTGCCCGGCATTGCGCTCCACCGCGAACCAGTCGGTGAATTCCGGCGGTGTGTCGGCCTGCAGGGCATCGAGCATGGAACACCAGGCCGAGATCTGCAGCTGTCCGCGCCGCTCCAGGCTGCGGCAGGAGGCCTCGATGCGCCGCCGGGTATCGCTGTCGAGCTTGTCGGCCTCGCCGTCAAGGCGCGCTTCCAGGCCTTTTTTCAGGCTTTCCATCGGCTTCAGGATGGTGAGCAGCGCCTCTTTCAGGGCCTTGGCGGATGCCAGCAGCTCCGGCTCCGCCGGCCGGGCATCGACCTCCAGACTGTAAGGGCTGTCGTGACCACCGCTACGCGCGTAGACCTGATCGCGGACCCCCCGCAGGAACTCTTCCGCCGGGCCGCTGGTCCGGCCGTCGGCGATCCGCTGGTGCCAGGATTCGCCCGGCAGCGCGGTCGCGGCCTGCAGGATCCTGGTGAGAATTTCGGCCAGTTCCTGATCGCCCGCGACCAGATCTTCCAGCCGTCGCCGCAGACCGCGCGCCCGTCCGGCGCTGCGGCCGGTCTGCTCGCCGCCCAGAAGCCAGCGGCGCAGGTCGTGGGTTTCCTGCCCCGACAGGTGGGCGGCAAAAGCGCTGTCGGCGGCATCGAAGACATGGTGTCCCTCGTCGAAGACGTAGTGGGTCGGTAACTGGCCGTCCTCGCCGCCGCCCAGCGCTGCCTGGATCATGACCAGAGCGTGGTTGGCCACCACGATCTCGGCCTGCTTGGCCTTGCGTAGATTCCGTTCGATGAAGCATTTGCGGTAGTGCGAACAGGCGGAATAGATACATTCGCCGCGCCGGTCGGTCAGGCCGAGGGTTTTGCCGCGGCCCAGCAGATCGGCGAGCCAGCCGGGAAAGTCACCGCCGACCATATCGCCGTCGCGGGTCCAGGCCGCCCAGCGCGCCATCAACCCGATCGCGACACCATCGCTGGGACGGCTGGCCAGCGAGGTCACGGCTTCGTCGAAGTTCAGCAGGCAGAGGTAGTTCTCCCGGCCCTTTCGGATCACCACCCGCTCCGACTTGAGGCGCGGCTCCGGATAGAGCTTCGAGAGTTCGTCGTCGAGCTGGCGCTGCAGGTTCCGGGTGTAGGTGGAGATCCAGACCGGCCCTTCGTTCTTCTGCGCCCAGAGACTGGCCGGGGCGATATAGCCAAGGGTCTTGCCGGTCCCGGTTCCGGCCTCGGCCAGCACCAGATTCGGCTGGTCCGGGGTGTTTCGCGGCGCGAAGGCCTGGCTGACCGCAGAGGCATAGTCGGCCTGTTGCGGCCGGGCTTCGGATTCGCTGTCCAGCAGTTCGCTGAGGCGGTGCCGGGCTTCACTGGCCGAGACGCTCGCACTGCCCGGTGGCGGTGGCGGTGCCACTTCGCTCCATTCGGACAGGAAATCCCATACATGCAGTCCCCGCGCCCGGTGGCGCTCGTCGCCGGCATCGGTCAGCTCGACCGCTGACAGAACCGCGGGTCCCCAGCGCCATCCGGTTCTGGCCATGGCCCAGGCGATATCGCAGGCGGAAGGGTCCTTGCGGTTGCTGTGCGCCGCCAGTTCCCGCAGCAGGGACAACGCGATCTGGGGCAGGACGCTGACTTCGGCGTCGAGGCTGCCCGGCGGAAGCAGGCCCAGTTCGTTTGCCAGACCTCTCGGGGTCGGTGTGCAGAAGCGGGCCGGGCGTACGAAAGCAAAGAGTTCCAGCAGATCGTAGGCGGCAAAGGGATCGCATCCCAGCCGTCTGGTCACGGCCTTGGCATGGCAGAGGATCGGGGCCTCGGACCGGGCCCGGCTGGCGGCATCTTTCAGCGAAAGCTCGATCAGCTCGCCGTCCCGATCCAGCCAGACGGCGCGGGTCAGGCCGACCGCCAGCATGGGGGCGTCCGGCAGCTCCAGCCCGCGGTTCTTCGGTGGAACCGCATCGCTGCCGGCGGGAGGTGTCAGTGAGACTTCGTTCGATTGGGACATTGCGCCGGAGTATATCGGTAGAAGCCAGGGAAGGTCACGGCGGAAGACGGGGGAGGAGGAGAAGGCAGTGATGCAGCGATGTGCCGTTGACCTTGGCCTGCCGCGCGCCTAATTTCCCCAGTCATTGCGCCGGGATTGCCGGTGCATCCCCCATTGCCGGTCGCAGCCCGCTGACCGGTCGAGCGAGAGTTACGGACTGTTATGTCGAGCGAAAGACAACTGGCGCTCCAGGCAAAGGCCTGGCCTTTCGAGGAAGCACGCAACCTGCTGGCGCGTATTGGCGGCAAAACGCCGGAAAAAGGCTATGTGCTCTTTGAGACCGGCTACGGCCCGTCCGGCCTGCCGCACATCGGAACCTTCGGCGAAGTGGTGCGGACCTCCATGGTGCGTCGGGCCTTTCGGGAAATTTCCGATATTCCGACCCGTCTCTTCTGCTTCTCCGACGACATGGACGGCCTGCGCAAGGTGCCCGACAATGTTCCGAACAAGGAAATGCTCACCGAAAATCTCGGCAAGGCCCTGACCTCGATACCCGATCCCTTCGGTGAGTACGAGAGTTTCGGGCACCACAACAACGCCCGTCTGCGCGGCTTTCTCGACAGCTTCGGGTTCGAATACGAGTTTCAGTCCTCGACCGAGATGTACAAATCGGGCCGTTTCGACGAAGCGCTCCTGAAAGTCCTGCAGCACTACGACGAGATTCAGAAGATCATGCTGCCGTCCCTGGGCGCCGAGCGGCAGGAGACTTACAGCTCCTTCATGCCGCTCTGTCCAAAGACCGGACGCGTTCTGCAGGTGCCGATTGTCGAGCGCCATGTGGATCGCGGAACCATCGTCTATCGCGACGACGAGGATGAACTGGTCGAGGTTCCGGTGACCGGCGGGCAGTGCAAGCTGCAGTGGAAGCCGGACTGGGCCATGCGCTGGTACGCCATGGATGTCGACTACGAGATGTCGGGCAAGGACCTGATGGATTCGGTCAAGCTCGGCGGGCGGATCACCAGGGCGCTGGGCGGCACGCCGCCGGGCGGTTTCACCTATGAACTTTTCCTCGACGAAAACGGCGAGAAGATTTCCAAGTCCAAGGGCAACGGCCTGTCGGTCGAGGAGTGGCTGCAGTATGCGCCGCCGGAAAGCCTGTCGTTGTTCATGTATCAGAAGCCCCGGACGGCCAAGCGTCTGTATTTCGATGCGATCCCGCGGGCGGTCGACGACTATCTGACCTTTGCCGCAAGGTTTGCCGATGAAGAGCCCGACCGGAAGCTCGAAAATCCGGCGTGGCATATTCATGGCGGAAAGGTCCCGGCGGATTCCTCGCCGCTGACTTTCGGCATCCTGCTGAACCTTGCCGGCGTCTGCAATACGGAGGACAGTGCGGTTCTCTGGGGCTTCATCGGGCGGTACGCGCCGGAAGCCTCGCCCGCGAACACACCTTTGCTGGATTCTCTGGTCGGTTACGCGATCCGCTACTACCAGGATTTCGTCAAGCCGTCGAAAAGCTATCGTGCGCCGAACGACAGCGAACGCACCGCAATCGAAGATCTGTTGAGCCGGCTGGAAGGGCTTTCCGCGGAGGCGAAGGCAGAGGATATCCAGTCCGAGGTCTATGAGGTGGGCAAGGCCCACGGCTTCGAGAACTTGCGGGACTGGTTCAAGGCGCTCTACGAAGTCCTGCTGGGGCAGGAACAGGGGCCGCGCCTGGGATCCTTCTTTGCGCTCTATGGGCTCAAGGAAAGCTGCCGGCTGATTCGCCGTGCGCTCGACGGCGAGGATCTGGCACAGGATCCCGCATAAACATCAGGCTCCGGTTAAGCTTCGGAGCCTGTGACGCCTGTGGAGTTCGCCGTCGACTTCGCCGTGGACGTCAACGTGGGTCGGTGTTTCTCGCGAGATCCGTCAGGCACCGCAGCGCACTGGCGTTCCGGGCTCGATGTCAGGCTTTCTCACCCTTGCAAAAGGAGCAGGGGACATTGACGCCCTGAGGGGGCTTCGGGTGACTCGTGTTGGCCAGTTTTGCCAGTCCGCCGAAGTTATGGAAATTCCGGCATTCCTTGTTGTAGGCCGCTTCCGCGTCCATGGCATGGCTGAACTTGAAGGCATTGATAGGCTTTTTGCCCGAGAACAGGCGGGCGAAAAAGCCCGGCTGGCCTGAACCGCGTTTGAGTGCCTGCAGCAGGGTCTGCTGAAGATTGCTGTCACTCCGCCCGACCAGGCGAACCGCAAATCGCTTGTTGGGCGTCAGTGTTCCCAAGGCAAAATTCCCCGGGCTGCCGGCAACTTTTCCCTGGATCGTTTTCACTTCCAGTTCAAAGGGGCCGTCCATATCGAGCGACGCCATTCACGTCCTCCTGTTCCATTAGCGCCGAAGATTCTGTCGGCGCGTCATATCGCTAACACACTGCTTTGTAGGTGTTGTTATAGATGGAACCTGAGTAAAAAAGTTTAGAGTTTGGTTAATTTCAAGATTTTAGTAACGTCGGTTAGAAATACAGGCTGCACCATTCAACCGCAGTGGGACCAGTTCCAATAGAGTTCACGCGCTTTATGATAGATCGGCCCCATTTGAAGATTTCGATCCGCGATCTTGGTGATCGGAACGACTTTGGAATAATTTCCGGTACTGAAGGCTTCGTCTGCATCCATCACCTCGGCCCAGGTGATACAGCGTTCGTAGACCGGTATACCTGCGTCGCGTAACAGCTTGATCACTCTCTGGCGGGTGATCCCGTTCAAAAAGGTGCCGTTGGGCGCAGGCGTGTGGGCCGCGCCGTCTTTGGCGATCCAGAGATTGGACGTTGCCAGCTCGGCGACGTTGCCCAGTCCGTCCAGCATGACAGCGTTGTCGAAGCCGTTGTCCAGAGCCTCACGCAAGGCGCGGCCGGAGTTCGGGTACAGACAGGCCGCCTTGGCCTGGGTCGGTGCCATGCTGGCAAGCGGTCTGCGACAGGACGACAACTGCACTGACATTCCCTTGGGCTGTGGCATCGGCGCTTCGAAGACGCTCAGGCAAAACCGCGTGCTTTCAGGGTCGGGGGCCACGAAGCCTTCTTCGGCCCACATCATGGGACGTATGTAGAGCTCGGCATCCGACCCGAACTTTGCGACACCTTCGCGGGCGATTTCCAGAATTTCGCCAGCCGGGATGATCGGCTTCAGACCGAAGCTGATGGCCGAGGCAACCGTGCGCGCGCAATGGAGATCCAGGTCCGGCGTCACCCCTTCGAAAGCGCGTGCGCCGTCGAAAATGACCGACGCCATCCAGGTCGCGTGGGTCATGGGACCGAAGATGGCCGGGTTGCCCTCTTGCCAGCTTCCATCGATGAAATGCACGGCCCTCATATTTTCGTCCTTCGATCAGGAGTTTTGCATGCGCGGATCGCCCGGTCCGTCCAGGCTCTCAAACGCTACCATATTAAACGGTCTTGCCAAGTCTTGTTGCACAGGGCGGCGCCAGAGCGGATCCGGGCGAGATGTAATCGCCGCAAGCGATCCATCTTCCGGCGGATCCGCTCTCACTGTATGAGGGTGAGCGGATTTACATTACTTGACCGAACCTCGAAGGGATTTCGTCATCGGCGGAGACTGAACACCCCGGGGGCCCGGCGTTTATTCCTGCTGTACATATTCCTGCTGCACAAAATTGCTTGGGTGGCCCCTCGCAGCCAGGTTGCAGACAACCGGTTTTCCCGGCGGCTTTTGCCTACTGGCTTGCCCAGATTATGCGTGACATCCAGGCGACATCTTTGTTCTGCAATGCCGTGGCTGTCGCGGAATTACCGAGTTGCGCCAGTTCAATCCGGCGGGCGCTTTCGCGGATCAGCTGACAGATCATGATCGCTCCGTCCTGCTGTTTGACCAGCAACCGGTCACCCCGGCGGATGCTGGCGCCAGGCGACACGACGATCAGATCGCCGTCGCGGTAAACCGGTTCGTAAGCCTCGCCGTTGATTTCGAGAGCAAAAGCATTTCGATCTTCGATATGGGGGGCAAGAACCTCATCCCAGCCTTCGCGGCTGGGTATGCCCAGGGAATCGAAGAAGCCATCCTTCATGACCTGCGAGGCATCCAGGCTGGGGATGCGCTGCGCGATCACATCCGCGTTGTCCTCGGCAACGATATTGACGAATTCCGCAAGAGACGCTCCGGTGGCCGTGAGGATCTTCGCGATCGATTCGGTACTGGGCCAGCGCTTCTTTCCCTGAGGGGTGATGCGTTTGCTTTTGTTGAATGTCGTTGGATCGAGACCGGCCTGACGCGCAAGTCCGGAGGGCGACAGGTTGTACTGTTTCGCCAGACTGTCGATCGC
>Ga0214472_10000899_pt1 | contig 35262 bp, 28 predicted proteins | sample RVTome_6_FD_207662 | JGI IMG/M metagenome (GOLD analysis project Ga0214472, IMG submission 207662) | Soil microbial communities from uranium-contaminated site in the Upper Colorado River Basin, Wyoming, United States - RVT140D175 | ecosystem: Environmental > Terrestrial > Soil > Contaminated >...
GGTCTCGTTTCCTTACTTGGTGATCGCGTCCGACAGTATTGGAAAATGGGTATCCATTGGCTGACCACGGTGAGAAATTCGCTCTTGCTACCGTTTACGCCGGAGATATCAAGACTCATTTGGAGTATGCAATAATAGTGCCGGACAGTATTGCGGTTTATCCGCATAATTGTGCCGTTTTTCGGGGTATTATCTGCATAAACAAAGGGGTCTAAGTCTACAAGCCAAAATAACATGAACTTTTTAATCGACAACCTGGATGGCACTTGCCCCTGCCATGCCTACGACCTACCCAAAGTCGGGCTGTCATGGAATTACACAAGAAAGCCCCAGGTAAAAACGTCCAAATTATTATGGCTTAATTCCTAAGACCCAAGAAATTATGCATGTAATACGTTAGCGATAAAATCGGTACGAAAATTGTGTGCAGGCCAACTACTGAGCCTGAAGAGATTGCAGAGACGGTCGTGTGGTTGTGTTCGGATGCGGCGTCTTTTGTCACCGGGCATACGATGACCGTGGATGGTGGATACGTGGCACAGTGACCTGATGGTTGTCACTCTCCTGCCGCCTGGAGGACACGGATATAGAGTTCGCGGCTCACCCAAAAACCTGCCTTGGCAATCAGGTCATCTAATACAGTCTTGACTTCAGGTAAGAACCCTTTACGTTTCGCCTCCAGAAGAACGCCCAATAGGCCAATATAGGTGAGTCCCATCCGAGCCGCGACCTGGCGTCCACGGCGTTCATCAATCAGCAGGAGGTCGGCTTGTTTTTCAACCGCAAGCGCTATCGCTTCGGCTTCACCAATATCAAGTTCTGCCTGAAGGGCATCGGCAACTGCCCGAGATGTCAGGGGTTGCCTTTCAAGCCAGGTTAGCGTTTGGACGGTAGCCACTTCGGGATATTGTGAACTCAGCGAAGTCAATTCGTTCCACACCGCTTCAGGAATGAGGACGGTGTCATAGAGTTGATGAAGGAGTTCGAGATGACCCACCACAGCCAGGTTCATCAGCGGTGAGGTATCGCTGACAATAATCACGGCGTATCCAATTTCTGCAAGGTGCGCAAATCTTCTTCAAATTCGGCTACATCGTAATGAACAGGTATCTGTCTACTGGCGAGCAGATGTTGGAATTGAAGACGGCTAACACCAGCCAAACGGCTCGCCTGAGCCAGGGTGAGTTTGTTCTTCTCGAAGAGGCAAATGGCGATTTCTTGTTTGAATTCCGCTTCGGTCATTCGGGCTGCGTGAAGAATTTCATCAGGGATAACGACACTCATTTTGATACCTACCTCTATACTGTTTACGACAACTCGCCTAAAAGCGTCTTGGCGTCAATCAAATCCGCCGTATCAAATCCCTCGGTGAACCAGCCATAAATCTCAGCAAGTAACTCACGCGCTTCTTCTCGCTTCCCCTGGCTTTGCCACATGGTCAAGGTGATTCAAAGGCCCATAGGTTGCATTCTCGGACAGCCTCCTAGGCATGAGGAGCCCTCCTTCTGTCTGCTTTATCTTGGACTGTGGGGGAACGACCAGCAGCCGGGTCGCCCAGGGTGGGCGCGAGCCCGGTCAATGGACTGCTGCGGCTCGAGCCCCGTCTCCAGGGCGAGCGCCTTAATAGATCGTTTTCTGCATGTGTTCCGGGTAATTTTGATCGTACTCAACACCGTCAAAATCGCCCTTGGAACGCGCCTCGAGCATGGTCCCGGTGCTCGGCAGATCGGACCTCGGGATTTTCGCATCTTCACGCCACAGCCCGGAACGCACCAGGGCTTTTTGGCACTGAAAATAGACGCGCTCGACCGTGACCACGAGCACGCTAGTGGGGATTTTCCCCTGCCTCTCAAACGAGGCGCAGAGTTCCGGCTCGGTCACAATCGCTGCGCGGCCGTTGAGGCGCAGCGTTTCGCCAATGCCCGGAATGAGAAAGAGGAGGGAGATGCGCGGATCGCGCACCAGGTTGCGCAGGGTATCGAGGCGGTTGTTGCCCCGGCGGTCGGGGATGAGCACGGTTTTCTCATCCACCACGCGGACAAAGCCGGGCGGGTCGCCTCTGGGGGAGCTATCGAGACCCTCGGGGCCGCTCGTCGCCACGACGACAAAGGGAGCCTTTTCGATGAAGGCGCGGTAGTGGTCGGAAATGTAGTCGATCTCTTTGATGAGAGACCTTGGCACGGGTTGGCCATAGAGGGCTTCGAGCTGTTCGACCGAGGTGACACGGTGCGCTGGGGAAATGTGGGCCACTGCTGCATTCATATAACGGTGATCCTTTCACGTTCATATCGTGAGCCGCCGGACTCAGCGATGGGGTTGATGAGCTAGTTATAGGCTACGCCGGAGGCGCCACGGTGAGGCCGCGCAGGATGACTTGGCGTGCACGCGGCAACGCTAATACCCACGCGCCTCGGCGATGCGGAACACGTCCACGCCGCTGTGCAGGGTGCCTCGCTCAGGGTTCACCAGAATGCCCAATGGGGTGGCGAAGTGGCTATCCGCCGCCGTCTCCTCCACCACTTTGAGCGGGTGTCCCAGGGCGGCCAGGGCTTCGAGCGTCTCTGGCGCGATACGGCTATCGACCATGACGTCCTTAGTGCTGACATCGACGCGCGGCTGGGCGATGGCCTCTTGCATGCCCATGCCAAACTGCGCCACGTTGAGGAAGACTTGCGCATTGCAGTTCATGATGCGCCGTCCACCCGGCGACCCCAGGCTCAGGGCTGGCGCGCCTCCCTTGAGGGCCACCAGCGGCGCCATGTTGGTGAGCGGGCGTTTCCACGGGGCGATGGAATTGGCCGCGCCGGGTTTGGGGTTGAACCACACCATGCCGTTGTTCCACAGCAATCCGAGTCCAGGGGTGGTCACCCTGGAGCCGAACAAGCTCACCGCGGTTTGGGTGCAGGAGACCAGGTTGCGATCTTTGTCCACCACCCCGAAGTGGGTGGTACAGTCCCCATCCGCCGCCAACGAGGGCACCGCGGCCGCTCTGGGCCTGCGACGCCCTTCATAGGCCCACGGGTCGTGCAGGGGTTGCGTGGCGTAATGGGCCCAGGGCTCGGTGTCTCGGAGAGCATCGAATGGTGTGGCGTTCAGGTCGATGTCGCCGGCGAGGGCGGCCGCATATTCTCTTGACAGTATCCCCTCGAGGGGTACCTCCACGACGTCGTTATCGCCCAGGTAGTAGTAGCGGTCGGCAAAGGCATGGCGCGCGGTTTCAATGAAGCGGTGGAGGTAGGCGGGGCTGTTGTGGTCGAGACCGTGCAAGTCGAGCCGAGAGAGCATGTGGAGCGTCTGCAGCATGGTGGTGCCGCCATGGGGCAGGGCGGCTGCTGCGACCTCGTAGTCGCGATAGGTGATGCGGCGGGGCTGTCGCACGGTGGCTTCATACGAGGCCAGGTCGTCGCGGGTGATCAGGCCGCCATGGGCTCGCATATCCGCTGCAATCGCGGCTGCTACATCGCCTTGATAAAACCCGGCTGCACCCTGCTTGGCGATCAGACGCAACACCTGCGCCAGGTCGCGTTGGACGACACGGTCCGCGGGCTTTGGCGATGAGAGGGGTGGGCGGCCGTCGGGCAAAAATACGGCCGACGAGGCCGGAAATCGTTGCAATCCCCGCATGGTGTTGGCAATGCAGAGGGCCAGGTACCAGCTCACTTCGAAGCCGTCCGACGCGTAGGCGATCGCCGGCTCCATCACCTGCTCCAGGGGCAGCGTGCCGTAGCGCTCATGCGCCCGGCACAGGCCGGCGACAGTGCCCGCCACGGCGATGGAGCGATAGCCTTCGAGGTTCTCGTCGCCCTCGACTTCGTAGACACTGATGCCAGTGCCCGGTCGCCCGGTGAGGCGATACATGTCGGGGGTGGCCGCCACGGGAGCCCGTGGCGGATATTCCACCACGACATGTTGCCCCTGCTGGGCCAGATAGAGGTTCATAAAGCCCACCCCGGCCGTACAGCTCATCATGGGCTCGACCACCGAGATGGCAAATCCGGTGGCCACTGCGGCGTCAATGGCATTGCCGCCACGCTTGAGCATGTCCAGGCCGGCCTCCGCCGCCAGGGGATGCTTGGCCACGACCATGCCGTGTTCGGCCACCACTTCTTCTTTCTGAGGCCACCACTGGCTTCGCTGAGTCATCTATTTGCTCCTTTGCGGTTCGAATCGGATGAGAAGGACATTATAAGCCGGGAGCGCCTGAATGCCAAATCGGGCTGCTGGCGCCTTGCTTTTGACTTAGTCCACGACTTCGTTTACAGTTGCGGGCAGATCACATGCCCCTTATGGCTGCGCCAGGCCAAAGGCAAAATCCGGATCGCCGATGATTTCAACGCCCCATTGCCGGACGACCTCCTGAATGCCTTTGATGGCCAATAGAGCCTGCGGGTTCTCGTCGACACACACGCGTTTCTCTGGTGGATCAAAAAGGAAGAGCAGATGACCACTGAAAATACCACCTTGTTAACCGCAGGGGTTCGGCCCGGCAGCCGCTTAGCGGCAATCGTCGAGGGCCGCGCCGACATCATGGCGCTCACCCAAGCGACCCAGGAGGCGGTGCTGAAGCCGCGCGAGGCGGGCGGCATTACCGCTGCTGAACGGATCGCCCTGGCCTGCCGGATGGCGCGGCTGAATGGCGAGGTGTCGCTTGCGGCCCACTACGAAAAGCGCATGCCGCCGGCGAGCCGCCGGATCGCGGATCTCTCTTTTGCTGGTCATGATGAGGGTCATGGTGATAGCGGTGATGACCCGAGACTCGCCGCCATCATTCGGCACGTCGATCTCGTGACGCAATCGCCCAAAGACGCCACGCGCGATGACATCGCCACCCTTCGCGAGGCCGGGCTGGCGGAAGCCGACATCGTGCGCCTGGCCGAGCTGGTCGCCTTTATCAACTACCAGATTCGGGTCGCGGCCGGGCTGCGCCTGTTGGGAGAGATCGCATGAGTGACGCCATTCGGCACTTCACCACTACCGTTCCGTTTTGGCGGCCCTATGTGACCCCAATCGACCTGGAGACGGCGAGTCCAGAGCAACTCGAGGCGCTGAAGGTGACCCCGTCCAACACCAAAGTGTCGGAGTATGTCCTGGTGCTGGCACACGACCCGGAATCGCTGTCGCACCGGACGCCGCTTTTCAATGGCATTATGTACAATCGCGGCGGCCTGTCCCGGGCCGAGCGCGAACTCGGGGCGGTTGGCGCCTCAGTGGTGAACCGCTGCATCTATTGCACCGCGGTGCACGCCAGCCGGTACAACCAACTGACTAAAGACGACAGCGTCATCGACAAGGTTTTTGCTGATGGCCCAGAGGGGGTCGGTGAAGACGCCGCGCTCGACGCACGCCAGCGCGCCATTCTGAAATTCTCGGCGCAATTGTCGCAGTGCCCCTCGGCGGCCACGAAAGCAGACCTAGAGGCTCTGGTAGAAGCCGGAATAGCCGCCGAGGAAATCCTCGATCTCATTCTCTCGACAGCCCTGTTTGGCTGGGCCAACCGGTTGATGCACACTCTGGGAGAGCCCGTGGCGCAGGAAGCAACCGGTTGACCTGCAAGGCGAGGCCGAGACCTCACCGGCAAACAGAGGCTAGGGCGCTTTCCAGAAAGCGCCCTAGGTCAGCAGCATGCCGGGAGGCGGGGTGAGGTCCGGGCGCGTTTCAAAGAGCCGGCGCCACGCCGTGCGTGCGACATGGTGAGCCTCCCGCACAATCGCATCTTCATCCAGCGTCAGCAAGCGCCCGTCGCGCATGAGCCACTGGCCGTCGACCATCACCGCCTCGACATCGCGGGCCTGACCCTGATGCACAAAGCAAGAGACCGGGCGCAAGAAGGGCACGAGATGGGCGCGGTGCAGATCGACTAGGATTAAATCCGCCTTGTTGCCCGGGGCGAGCCAGCCGGCATCATGGACCCCCAAGGCCTGGTAGCCCTGTCGGGTGGCCCAGCTGAAGGCTTCGTCCGGGGTGGGGTGGCGGCCATCACGCCGCCGCACCCGCTCCATAAAGAGGCCGGTGCGCATCACCTCGACCATATCTTCCGCCATATTGTCACTGCCCATGGCGATGGTGCAGCCGTACGTTTCCAGCTCGGCGATGCGAGGGCTGAGACCGCGCCGGGCCGCGATTGCGGCATTGAATGCCACCGCGGCCCCCGACTTGCCGAGCAGCTGCTCTTCTGCTGGGGTCATGCACCGGCAGTGCGCGGCGATGAGGCGGTCGGAGAGAAAATCGCACTGTGACAAATAGGTGGTGGGGTCGACCCCGCGCTGGCCCTGCACGGCCACCACTTCCCCCCACATCTGGTTCAGGTGAATAGTCGCTAACACACCCAGGCGCTCTTGCTGCTCGCGTAGGGCCCGGAGTAAATCGGGCGAGCACATATCCGGTGCCCAAGCGGCCAGCCCCACCCGAATGCGGTCCTGGCCGTGGCCGTGCCACTGGCTGTGGAGCGCTTCGATACGCGCTAACCCTTGTTGCGCCAGGCGGGGCTCTAGCGCAAACGGACCGGGTTGGCCGATGCCGGCCAGGGCGCGGTCCCAGGCGCGTTCGCAGAGTTGGAGTCGCAAACCGCTGGCCACCAGGTCCCCGGCATAGCGGTGGATTTCCACCGCGTCTTCGAGCAGCAGGGTGGTGCCGCTGCGGATAGCTTCCACCGCGCCGAGCAGGCACATCGAGCGGTGTTCCCCATCGATCAGCACCGGCAGGGGCAGGGGAGACAAACCGCCTTCAAACGGTGGGGTGTGGGGGGGAGAGAGGTCTTCGTAAATGCCGCGTGCCAGGGTGAGTGACAGATGGGTATGGGTGTTGGCAAAGCCGGGCATGACCGCTTTGTCCCGCCCATTGACGCGTGCCGCCTCGGGATACTGCGCCAGTAGCTCGGCGGTGGGGCCGATGGCGGCGATCCGAGTCCCATCAATGACGATGGCGGCATCGGCATAGACCGTGCCCGCGTCATCTGCGGTGATCATCGTGGTGTTGTGAATCAGCGTTTGCATCGAGGTCGTATCCTCCTAACCCTCGACCAGAGCCGGCCGCCGTCCACGAGCTGGCGATACCGCCTCGTAGCCGTGCGCCACTTGGTACAGGAGAGGCTCCTCAAAGGCCCGCCCGATCAATTGCAGCCCAATCGGCAGCCCGGCCGAGGTGAAGCCGCAGGGCACCGACATGGCCGGCAACCCGGTGGCATTACTCGGGCTGGTACACCGGGCGGTCATGCCTGAGCCCGGACCCCGCACCGGGTAGGTCTGGCCATGCAGCGTGACGGTTTCCGTGTCAATGCGCCAGGCGGCCAGCGGGGACGATGGCGTCACCAGGAAGTCGACCTCTTGGAGCACGCGGGCGTACTCTTCTTTGATGAGCCGCTGCACCTTCATGGCTTTGGCGTAGTCGCGCCCCAAGACGAATTGCCCGGCCAAGGTGCGGTACAGCACGGTGGGGCCGTAGTCGTCCCGATGGCTCGACAGGTAGGGCTCGTGCGCCACCAGGCCGTCCGCCATGGCGGCAAGGCGCAGGGCACCGGCGTATTGCATGGTGGGAAGCGACACGTCTCTGACCTCCACGCCGAGGGCTTGCAAGGCTGAGATGGCCTGTCGCACTGTCGCTTCGACCTCCGGATCGACGAGGTCGAAGTAGTAATTGGCGGGAATCCCCATCTTTAGGCCACGCAAATCCTGTCCCAACTTGGCGGTGAAATCGGGCACTGGCACCGGCACGGTGCTGGGGTCGAGGGGATCGTACCCCGCGATGACTTGCAACATTAAGGCGCTATCCCGCACCGAGCGGGTCAGAGGGCCAATGTGGTCGCCGTTGAAGCTGGTGACCATCAGGCCGCGCTGGCTCACCCGGCCAAAAGTTTGTTTCATGCCGACCACGCCACAGAAGTTTGCCGGACCCCGCACCGAGCCCCCGAGGTCGGTGCCGAGAGAGGCGAAGGTGACGCAGGCCGCGACATTGGCGCCACCGCCACCGCTGGAGCCGCCGGGAATGTGGTCCGTATGCCACGGGTTGTGTACCGCGCCGTAGTGCAGGTTGTTGGAGGTCGAGCCGGCGGCGAACTCCTCTAAATTTTCCTTGCCGATGATGATCGCACCGGCCGCTTTGCACTGGCTCACGACGTGCGCGTCCTCGATGGGGACGTGGTCGGCCAGGACTCTGGAGCCGACGGTGCTGCGAATGCCGGCGGTGGCGAGGTTGTCTTTAATGCCGATCGGGATGCCGTGCAACGGCCCCCGGTAGTCGCCACGCATCAGCGCTGCCTCTTGGGCTTTGGCCTCGCGCCGGGCCTGATCGTGCAGCAGGGTAATAAACGTATTCAAGGTGGGCTGCAGGCGGTCGGCCTGGGCCAGCACCGCGTCTGTGAGTTCGACCGGGGAGATCTCCTTGGCTTTAATCATGGGAGCGAGCTCGGCGATGGTGAGGGTGTGTAGGGCGTCGGCCATCAGATGTGCTCCCCTTCTTGGGCCCGAATGAGCCGTGCTGACATCACGTCGGCAAGGTCCAAGTCGCGCAGGTTTTCTATTTCTCTGACGTAGTTGTCCAGCTCCGGCCGCATCCGCTCTAGCTCTTCGTCGGTGAGCTCGAAGCCGTGGAACGCTTGGATCATGGCCTGTAGGGTTTCGTTTGGAATTGCCATGGGTGGGGTCCTTGTTAGGTGAATGGCGCTAAGCTGAGCGCGTGATATGCCTGCCAGCGCTAACCTAGCCTATCTTACGGAAGATGTCCAGAGTGGAGATGAGCCTGGTATGGCTCGCGCTTTGGCTTGTCTTGCACTCCGCAGTGCCTGAATACAGTCGTGAGCTGTTCTGTGACTCCATAAGGCGTGATGCGTCTTGACTCTTTTTCTATACCCTAAGGTTTATCATTATGATATGATGTAGCTCGCTGTTGGTCGTCTCAACATGGGCTGTCTCTGCGAATGATGCGATACTTTTTGATGAGGTGATCAAGGCGTTCATGACCTCTACGAGTCTCAGACGCACCGTATGTTGGACGTTTTCCTCGAATACTAGGCTGTGGTGGGCTATTCTCTTTGGCCTGACTGGGTGCAGTCTACTCCTGTCAGAGCTGGCCGCAGCGCAGACCACGCCCCAAGCCGATGTGGCATACGCTCAAGGCATCATTGCCTATGATGACCGTGATTACCTCGAGGCGCTCGAGCATTTTCGCCGTGCGGTGGCGTTGGCGCCGGAACGCCCACATGTGCAGTTGTACCTGGGTTTGAGCTTGAGCCGCATTGGCGAATATCAGGAGGCCATTGCAGTACTGGAAAAAGCCCTGCAACTCGATCCCGGCATGCACCGGGCGCACCATCCTTTGGGCTTGGCTTATTTCCAGGAACAACGATACCAGGAGGCGCTGGCGCAGTTTACTCTCGCCGTGCAGGGGATGCCCAACCGGGCGGCCACCCAGTTTTACTTGGGCTACACCCATTACCTGTTGCAGCACTACCAGGAAGCGCTGCCGTTTTTACAGCGCGCCAGCGAACTCGATGCGGCTCTCGCGTTGAGAGCCGGTTACTACCGGGGGGTGGCCCTGTACGCCCTGGAACGTGATCCCGAGGCCGTAGAGGCCTTCCAGGTGGCGGTGTCGACCGCCCCCGACTCCCTGACCGCACAGAGTGCCCAGCGCTATATCGAGGCGATCGACAAGCGGGCCTGGGCACGGCAGCGCACGCAGTGGCAAGGGGCGGTTAGTTTTCAATACGATGACAATGTCATGTTGGAACCGAATGACATAAACCTGTCGCGGCAAGGCGACGGCCGCACCGTGTTTGCCTTGCTGGGCCGGTTCCTGCCTGTGCGCCGTGGGCCATGGCGCCTGGGCGCCGAGTACGCGCTGTATCAAAGCCTGCATTTCGATCTGCACGAGTTTGATACACAAAGCCATACCGCCCGGCTTTTGGCGCGCTGGAAGTCGGGCCGAGTGACTCTTCAGGCCGCGACGGACTACACGTTGACGTTAGTGGACAGCGATCGCTTTTCCGACTGGGTGACCCTGCAATCGAGTGCGACGATCCGGCAAACCGAGGCGCTGTTTGCCAATGTCTCCGTACGCTACCGGTTCAGTGATTATTTCAATCAGTTTATTCCGCCCGACCCGACCGACCCGACGATTGTGGCGTTCGCTAGCCGTCCTGGCCGCGATGTGCGAGACCGTGATGGCCAGTCTCTACGGGCTGGCTTTGACCAATACTTCGCGTTCGACAAGAATCGCTCCTATGCGCGTTTGAGCTACCACTTCGAGGCGAGCCGCAACGACGGCAGTGATTGGGAATACGATAGCCACGCGGTCGGCTTTGGGTTGCAAACGCCTTTGCGGTGGGGCGTCACGTTAAACCTGGCTTGGGGGTTGCAGCGTTGGGAGTATCTGCATAGCAATTCCTTCTCAGCCGCTCCGCTGGCGGTGCTGACGCCCGAGGATAACCTCTCCCGCAAGGATAACCGCCTCAGCGGGTCGGTCACCTTGACGCGAGATTTGGGGCGCTCCCTGACCCTCGCCGCTGGATACCTGTACACCAGTCACTGGTCGAACCTCGACTTTTTCAGCTATCGCCGCAACATTTTGTCACTGGCGTTGACCGGGAGGTATTAGTGGTATGCAAAGACCGGTCAGACTCAGTATCGTCGCGGTCGCACTGACGCTGTGGGGGCTGGCCGCTTTTCCCGCTCGCAGTTGGGGACAGGCGACTGACCGGGTTGGCACGGTGTTGCGCGTCGAGGGGGTGGCGGAGGTGAAGCACCACAATGCCGTGGCGTGGCAGGCACTGCACTTTCGCGACGCTGTCTTTCTGAACGACACTGTACGCACGGAAGCAGGGAGCCGGCTCAAGCTCTTGCTTCGTGATGACTCGCTCTGGACCTTGGATGAGCGGGGCCAGATGCAATTCACCGAGACCGAGAAACCGAGATGCAAGCCCAAGGGGACAACCACACCAAGTCAACCCCAGTCGCGCCTGCTGGTGCAGTTACTGCTGGGCAAACTCCGGGGCATTACCTCGCTGGTCTTGGGTGGCAACGGGGTGGCGGAAGCGCGGACGCCGAATGCCGTGATGTGTATGTATGGGACGGCATTTATCATGATTTTTACGCCACCCGCAACGAGTGAATTTATTGGTCTCGACGGCCTGATCACGGTGCAGAATCTGCATCAGACGATCCCTGAGATCGAACCAGTGTTGCCGAATTTCCGCACGCGAGTGGTGCAGCGTGCCGCACCGGTTACCGCGGTCAGAGTCGATCCTGCGGAAGTCGAGTCGCTGACTCAGAGTTTAGGCGTGATCGAACAGGCGTCGGAGCCGGATGCCGTCGTCGTCCCGGATACCGACGTGCCCCCCGTGGTCGCAGTGCCTGAAGAGCTGACGTCCAACACGGTCACCGTGATGCCACCCGAGACGATGACTTCGGATACCACGCCACCAGCAGTCGAGGCGATCCGGAACTCAATTCTTGATGTCATCATTGTGTTCCCGAGGTAATAGGAATAACGCGTCATGAGCAGAGCAAGAGGTGCGAGCCAGTGGCGAGGACTGGGGGCACTGTGTCTCGCACTCCTGGGGTTCGCCGGCTGTGGGGGAAGCAATGAGGAGGGGTCGTCACCAGGTGTCCGTCTTCTCTTGAGGATGACCCCGGTAGAGGCACGGCCCAGCCAGCAAGTCGCTTCGGGTATTTTCGATGCCTTACCTCGACAGATTCAGCCTGGAGATATCAGCTTTGTGACACAGATACGGATCACCGTGACTGGACCGGGCATACCAGGTGCTGTCGAGGATATGCTCGTCGTGACGGCGGAACAGCAAAACAGATTCGAGGCGAGGTTCAGGAAGACGGTGCCTGCTGGGAACGCTCGGCGTATTCGCGTGGCGGCTTTCAATATGGGTGAGATTGTCATTTTTCGTGGCGAGAGAATAGTGGATTTGGGTTCACAAGCTGACGGCTGCGGGGCACTAGATTCGCCTGATGCTGACTCGATGTGCCAAGTGGAGATAGAACTCGAACGTCTCGCTGTATGGGGGAATTTCAGGTGGGGTGACCCAGCGCGATGGACGAGTGGAAACCCGTAGCCGTCAAGGCCATAGGGGTACGAATCCCCTGATGAACCTTGTTGTTTCGGCACGACGCTGACAGGAAAATGGTTAAGGAGAAAAGGCATGAGGATGGTGATACCATGTATGGCAGAGAGATTCTACAAGGGGTTGTGGGGCATCGCACTCCTTGCCGCGATGGTCGCACCGGCCTCTCTTGGCGCTGGGACCGTAACCCTGACGGATGTGACCGTTCCCAATGAGTTTGTGAATGGGGAGGTGGCAGAGGCTGAGCAGGTAAACGAGAACTTCACGGCAATTGCTGGGCCAGTGAACGAGAACTTCACGGCAGTTCAGGGTGCCGTGAATGACAATGACAGACGCATCGCATCGCTGGAAGGCGTCAATTCGGGGGCTCGCATCGCCGCCCTGGAAGCTCGCATCGCCGCCCTGGAAGCGATGGTCACCATGTTAAAAGAGAACCCTGTCCTGGCACTCGGTCCTTATGTCAGCGTGGACGAGGGGACCCTTAACGGCCTGTCTGGGCCGAACGTGCTTTTCACCGGGGCTAATGTCCATATCCGTAGTGGCTCGGGGGATACGGCTGACGGCGGTAATCTCTCTGGTCGAGGCAATCTGGTGGTTGGGTATAATGAGATGCCAGCAGAGGGGTTGTCGGACGGGGATCGCGGCGGGGCCCACAATCTTATTGTAGGTCGTGCGCACTTGTATTCTAGTTGGGCTGGGTTTGTTACCGGGTTTCAGAACACGATTTCAGGTCAGGAAGCCAGCGTCAGTGGCGGCAGGGGCAACACGGCCAGCGGACTGGGGGCCAGCGTCAGCGGCGGAAACGACAACACGGCCAGCGGCTTGGATGCCAGCGTTAGCGGTGGCCTCCGCAACATGGCCAGCGGTAGCGGCACCAGCGTGGGCGGCGGTGACAGCAACATGGCCAGTGGCCCTAGTGCCAGCGTTAGCGGAGGCGCCAACAACACGGCCAGCGGCCAGCTGGCCAGCGTGAGCGGTGGCAATCAAAACATGGCCAGCGGCGACTTTGCCAGCGTCATCGGCGGTCAGCTCAATGTGGCTAGCGGTACTCAGGCCAGTGTGAGCGGTGGTCGCGACAACATCGCCAGCGGTGCAGGTGCTAGCGTCGGCGGCGGACTCCAAAACGAAGCTAGCGGCAATGAATCCAGCGTGAGCGGCGGTCAGCTCAATGTGGCCAGCGGTACTCAGGCCAGTGTGAGCGGCGGCATTTTGAACACGGCTAGCGGCGATGAATCCAGCGTCAGCGGTGGTCGGAACAACACAGCTGGCCCCAACCCTGCTATCGCCGATTGCAGTGTACTTATAGAGGACAGTGTAGGTGCGAGCGTGAGCAGTGGCCGATTCAATACAGCCTGCGGCGTAGATGCCAGCGTCATCGGCGGCAGTACCAACACCGCCGCCGGTAACCTGTCTAGCGTCATCGGTGATGAAAACAACGTCTTTATCGACGCCATCCCACTGAATGCGCCGTGACCCGATCGCATATGGGAAGTTTAGCTTAAGCAACGCATCTCACGGAGGTCCAGGATGGGCTTTGCCAAACACCTCTTCATCAGCTACGCCCACATCGACAACCAGCCGCTGACCCCGGAGCAACAGGGCTGGATCACCCGGTTTCACGCCACCCTTGAGGCGCTCCTGAGCATGCGCATCGGCGGCAAGGCTGAGATTTGGCGAGACGAGAAGCTGCAAGGCAACGATATCTTTGCGGATGAAATCACGGCGCAATTCCCCCACACCGCACTGCTCGTGTCCGTCCTTACTCCCCGCTACCTCAAGTCGGAATGGTGTACCCGGGAAGTGCATGAATTCTGTCAAAGCGCCGAGCAAAACGGCGGTGTGGTGGTGGAGAATAAGGCCAGGGTCTTCAAAGTCATCAAGACCCCGGTGGACACCGAAGCGACGCTGCCCCCGGTGATGCAGGCGGCCCTGGGCTATGAATTTTTCACTTTTGAAGACGACACGCCGTTGGAACTCGATCCGGCTTACGGCGAGAAATTCGCCCAGAATTACAACCGCAAAGTCGGCAAACTCGCCTGGGATGTGGCGCAACTGCTCAAGCGTCTAGAAACCTATACCGGCAGCCGCGACCGCGTGCATGACGAGTCCAAAGCGACCAGAGCCACCGTTTATCTGGCCGAGTGCAGCTACGACCAGCGAGAGGCCAGAGCAATCCTGCAAGCCAATCTAGAGCGCCATGGCTATACCGTGTTACCCAATCAGCCCATGCCGCGGGACGAGGTAGAGTATGTCGCGCTGGTGGCGCGGTTGCTGGAACGCTGTGTGCTCTCCATCCATCTCGTGGGCGAGGGCTACGGGGCTGTGCCCGATGGTCCGAGCGACAAATCGGTGCCGGTGCTGCAAAATGAGCTCGCTATCCGGCAGAGTAAACACGGTGTGTTGCCACGCGTGATCTGGCTGCGCCAGGGAACCCACTCCGACAACGCCCAGCAGCAAAGGTTTATCGAGGCCCTGCACCGGGATGCCGAGGCCCAATTCGGGGCGGATCTGATCACGGGAGATTTGGAGGCCCTCAAAGCCTCGATCCACACCACGTTAAAGCGGCTTGCACAGCCTGCACCCGCCCCCCCGCCGCCCCCGGGCGGGCGGGGGGGCGGCGCCAAGATGATCTATCTCATCTGCAATGAGATAGATCGAAAAGCCACGGTGCCCATCCGCCGGTTTTGCAGAGGTGAGGGGTTTGAGGTCGTCCTGCCCGCCTTTGAAGGCGATGCCACGGCGGTGCGCGAGACCAATCAAAAGCTATTGACCGACTGCGATGCGGTCATCCTCTTTTACGGCGCCGGGGATGAAGCGTGGAAGCGCACCGTCGACAATGAGCTCAAGAAAATGAAACTCCACCGAGGCAGCCATCCCCCGATCGCCACCTATACCTACTTGGCGGAGCCCGTTACTAGTGATAAAGAAGACCTGATCGATATGGAAGAGCCATACCTGCTCAATGGGTTGGAAGGCTTGCCGGATGCTGAGATGAAAGCGTTCATCCAGGCTGTGAATGCGTCCGGAGCGGCTGCATGAACACCCCGGCGGTGGCCCTGCCGAGCAATCCTTTTCCGGGCTTGAGGCCGTTTCGAGAGGATGAGGAAGAGGTCTTCTTCGGCCGGGAGCGCCAGGTCGACGCGATGGTGAATACCCTGGCGTCAACGCACTTTCTGGCCGTGGTTGGCCACTCGGGGTGCGGTAAGTCTTCCCTCGTTAACTGCGGGCTGCGCCCGGCTCTGCACCGGGGGTTAATGGCGCGTGCCGGCACGGCCTGGCGCATCGCCCAGTTCCGCCCCGGCGCCCAGCCGCTCCAGGCCATGTCGCGCGCCCTGGCTCACGATGGCGTGTTGTTTCGCCATGATGAGCTGAGAGGCTTGACGCTCGCTGAAATGGTGTACACCACGTTGGACATGAGCGAGCTGGGCCTGATCGATATCTACGAGCAAGCGCGCTTGGGTGAAGAAGTCAATCTCCTGGTGGTGGTCGACCAGTTTGAAGAGCTGTTTCGCTACCCACATCTCGAAGCCCGCCCGCCTGAGCACGCCTATGGCATGAGTGAAGAAGCTATCGCCTTTGTCAACTTGCTATTGGAGGTGAGGGCGCAGACCGCCTACCCGATCTACGTGGTCCTCACCATGCGCTCGGACTTTTTGGGCGACTGCACCCAGTTTGCCGGCTTAGCTGAGGCGATCAATGCCGGTCAGTACCTGGTCCCCCGCATGACCCGGGACGAGCGCCGCGCCGCTATTCGCGGGCCGATTGAGGTGAGTGGGGCAGATATCGCACCGGTGTTGCTCACCCGCTTGGTCAACGACGTCGGCGACAACCCGGACCAGCTCTCGATTCTACAACACGCCCTGAGCCGCACTTGGTCGTATTGGCAACACGAGTGTGGTGGCCAGGGTCCCCTAGAGCTGGCGCATTATGAGGCCATCGGCACTATGGCGCAGGCCTTGGATCAGCATGCGGAGCAGGCGTATGCCGAGCTGCACAACGAGCGGCAGCTGTCCATCTGCGAGCGGCTCTTCAAGGCGTTGACGGACAAAGCGACGGACGCTCGCGGGGTACGGCGCCCGACGACGTTGGGCACCTTATGTGCTTTGACTGAGGCCACGGAGGCGGATGTCACAGAAGTTCTCAATGGGTTCCGCCAGCCGAGCCGTTCCTTTGTCATGCCCCCGGTTGAGGAGCCGCTTGAGGCGGGGACGGTGATCGATATCTCGCACGAGAGCTTGATGCGGGTGTGGGGGCGGCTGCAAGTGTGGGCGGATGAGGAGGCCCAGTCGGCCCAGATGTATCGGCGCCTGGCGGAAACGGCCGTCTTACACGAGGGGGATCGCGCCGGGCTGTGGCGCGATCCCGACCTGGAAATGACCCTGCAATGGCGCGACCGCAATCACCCGAATGCGGTTTGGGCGCAGCGTTACCACCCTGCATTTGCCAGCGCCGCCCGGTTTTTGGAAGCGAGTCGTGCCGCCCGTGACGCCGAGGTGCAAGCACGCGAGGCACAGCGGCAAGCGGAACTCGCGGCCGAACAACGCGCCACGAGGCGCTGGCGGATGTTGGCGGCGGGACTGGTAATGGTCGCCCTATTAATTACCGCATTGGGGGTATTTGCTCTGCAACAGAGCCGGCGGGCAGAGACGCAGCGGCAGAGAGCAGAGACGCAGCGCACCATCGCCCTGGCGCGGCAGTTGGCCGCCCAGTCGCGCTTGGCTCTGGGCAATCTGGCCGAGGACCCCATCCGTAGTGCGCTGTTAGCGATCGAATCCCTGCGTCGGCACCACACGTTGGAGGGCTCTCTGGCCTGGAGAACTGCTTTTGCCCTATTGCCACAGCCGCCGTTGCGTTTGCCGCACGATGCCGCCGTTGCCGCACTCGTTTTGAGTACCGACGGGACCCACGTGGCGACGGTGAGCAAAGACGGCAAGGCACGGCTATGGGAGACCGCGAGCGGTCGGGAGCGATTGATTCTGTCGGAGGAGAAGGCGCAGCTAGGGATTGAGTATGATGAGATTGCCCCGAATGTCGCCGCCCGCCACGGTATTGTGACAGGTGTGGGTGCAGAGGTTCGGAGCGTGTCACCAGGGACGCCTGCCGAGGCCGCGGGGATGCAACCTGGCGACTTAATTATTGGGCTCAATGGCGAGGCATTCCGGCACACGCCATGGCTTGCTGGAGTGCCACCGAATAGCCAGGCGACATTTGAGATTCTTCGTCATGATCGTCCCATGACATTGGCGGTGACCCTGGGGCAAACGGTCGCCCCGGCACCCATTCAGGATATTCGTTTTAGTCCCGACGGCCGCCGCCTGGCAACCCTGGGGCTCGATCGTACGGCGCGGCTCTGGGCGGTAGACGATGGAAAAGAGTTGGTGCGCATCGCGCACGCTCGACCGCTGACCGCCGTCGTCTTTAGTCCGGACGGCCAGCGTCTGGCCACGGCCGATCAAGGCGGCTCAGTCCGGCTTTTCGCTGTGAACACAGGCCGAGAAGTGAACCGCCTATCCCACGTCAAGGTCGTTGTGGTCATGGTGTTTAGCCCCGATGGCCGCCTCCTGGCTACGGCCGACACCGATTACACCGTCCGGCTGTGGCATACCGCCAGCGGTCGTGAGGTGGCGGGTGCGATGCGGCATGACGGTGAGATCAAAGCCCTGGCGTTTAGCCCCGACGGCCGGCAGCTGGCCACGGCGAGCTTGGATTGGACCGCACGGCTGTGGGATACGGCCAGTGGCCGGGAACTGCACCGGATGCCGCATCAAGGAGTGGTCTGGGCCTTGGCGTTTAGCCCCGATGGCGAGCACCTGGCCACGGCCAGTTTTGATGACACGGCTCGTCTATGGGACACGAGTAGCGGTCTGGAGGTGATGAAACCAATGCGGCATGCCGGTGCACTCCGGTCGGTGGCGTTCAGCCCTGACGGCCGCCTCCTGGCGACCGCCAGCGATGATGGCACGGCGCGGCTTTGGGAGACGGCGAGTGGCCGCGAGCTGAGCCGCATGGTCCATGGTGGTGCGGTGCAGACCGCGGCATTTAGCCTGACAGGCACCCATCTGGTGACCGCCAGCCGCGATCGTACGGCACGGCTATGGCGGGTGGATACCGTCTCGGAACTGCACCGGTTTAATCACCCAAGCGAGGTGAGGGCGATTGCCTTGAGCCCTGATAGCGCCCATCTGGTCACTGCGAGCCGTGACCGCACGGTGCGCCTTTGGGCGCTGGATGCCGGTCGGGTGATCGCGTCACTGTCCCATGACGCGCCAGTGCACAGCGCCGTTTTTAACTTGGCACATCACCAGGTCGCCACGCTCAGCGATAACCAGACCGTGCGGCTGTGGGACATCCTCGCCGTACGGGAATTGTTGCGCCTGCCCCACACCGAGCGCGTGCGGGGCATCGCCCTGAGCCCGAATGGCCGCTGGCTAGCCGTAGCGAGCGGTAACACCGCGCGGTTGTGGGACGTGACGACAGGGCAGGAGGCGGACCCGCGCGTGGCCCATAAGGATCGGGTCTGGTCTGTGCACTTTAGTCCGGACAGCAAGTATCTGGTGACGGTAAGTGACGACCGCAGCGCCCAGCTGTGGGAAATTGGGACGGCGCGGGCGCCCGTCCGGTTGGCCCACGAATATGCGGTGCTGGCAGCGGCATTTAGCCCCGACGGCTCTCGGCTGGCAACCGCCAGTGGGGAGGCTAGCGCGCGTCTGGGGGCGGTACGACTCTGGGACACGGCTAGTGGCCAGCAGCTCGCCCATTGGCGTCATGAAGCTGTGGTTGACGCACTGCTCTTTAGCCCCAGTGGCGACGCTCTGGCCACCGCCGACCGCAAGGGCGTGGTCCGGCTGTGGGCCGTTGCTAGCGGCGAGGTCGAGGCTCAATTGGTGCATGACGCGGCTATCTCCATGATGGTTTTTAACGCCATTGGCGATCGCCTCGCCACGGCGAGCCGCGACGGCACTGCCCGAGTGTGGAATGTGGAGACGGGGCTGGAGTTAGCCAGGGTGGTGCACGACGGGAGCAAGCCGGTGAATGCCGTGGCCTTTAGCCCTGGCGCCGAGCATTTGGTGACGGCGGGTGATGACGGTACGGTTCGCGTATGGCGGTGGCGGACCCAAGAGCTGATCGAGGCGGCTTGCGCCCGCTTGACTCGCAATTTGACCCGCCAGGAGTGGCGCCAGTATTTGGGCACTGAGCCCTACCAGCCGAGCTGTCCGGCGTTGGCGGTACCCAGGGCCGAGACTTAGGGCCGCTTTGCTCCTGACGTTGACACTCTACTTCCGGCCGGCCAGCGACCCCATCGGATCCCAGGCTGGCAGCACCACCGGCGGCTCGTTAAACGCCTGCAGCAAGTCGGCGGACAGGTACTTGCGGTGCGCGGCGATTTCAAACAGATAGGCATCAAACCAGTTGTCGTTCATCAGGTAGTAACCCTTTTCGCCGCGCTCGTCCCCCCAACTGTTTTCGACCCGCCAGCGCCGGGGTTTGCCATCCACGACATCCACGCCGGTAAAGAGCATGGCGTGCGTCATGACGGTTTGCCGATAGCGCAGTCGGTCCGCCTTGTCGTTGCTGTACACCGTGTCGTAGACGCCTTCAAAGTCGTAGAGGTTTTGATCCCAGAGGCCAAACTTGTTGCTCATCTGCTTGCCCACGTCGCAGCCCATCCACACCGGCTCCCCGTCTTCGAGGGTTTTTTGGGTGATGTCCTTGATCTGCTGGATATCTGTGTTGAGATAGACCACCGGCTCCCCGCCGACGACATTGCCCAGGAAGTCCACCGTGTAGGTCTTGCCGTAGGCGTGCCGCGGGTCGTGAACCAGGCAGATATAATCGTCGAGGGCCAGGGTGGTGTATTGGGCGGCAAAGGCTTGCGGCGTGAGGTCGCCGTCGCGGTGAAAGGCTTTGTCTTTGTCTTTCCACTGCCACAGGAACGCACTGGGCGGGGTGCCCAGATGAATGGAGAGAATGCGATAAACGGCCTGCAGGATGTCTTTTTTGTGAGCCCGGCAGGCTTCTTCAGAAGCGCCATCGGCGACCCTGGCGCGAAGGGTTCGGGCGCCTTGCCGCAGCTCGTTGAGCAGGGCCTGGTTCAAGCGTCCGGTGCTGGATGAACTCTCGGTTTCAGGCATTTGCACTTGCGGTACCAGGCCGTACTTGCGCACCAGGTTGACAAACATGTTCCACTGGCCGCCGTCGTCGACTGGGCGTCCCAGCAGATAGTGCACGGTGCGGTCATCCGCGTCTCGGCCGGCGGTTTGCAGTATGGCCTCTAAGAACCAATTGGCTTTTTCGAATTTGTCCCAGAACATCACGTAGTTCTGACTAAACTCGAACTGCCCGAGGTTCATCTTCTGCATCGCGCCCACTCGGATCAGGTTCATGCCGGCAAACGCCCAGCAGCGGCCCGATTGCTTTTGGTTGGTGACCTTCCAATCGTCGAGGTGAACGGAAAAGGAGTGATCGGCCCGGGTCACGACTTCCCGGTTGAGGGCCACCGCCTCAATCGACGTCTCGGTCACCGCGTTTTGCATCAGGCGGTAGGCCGGTTTGGACTTAAAATCATCTTGAAAGGCGGACAGATCGTCCGGCGTCAACGCACCGGCAGTGACCGCTGGCATTTCCATCAGGGTCGTGGGCCATGTCGTTGCCATGGTGGCACCTCCGAGTTCGTGGTCTGCGAGTCGACATCGTCGAGAGGTTGATAATAGCAGGTCGCAAAGGCACAGGGCTCGGCGTCCGCTCGCCCCGACAGCGCCTGGGTCACCGGCGCCGACAGGGGCGAGCAGCGCGAGGCAAAGCGGCAGAAGGCGTCCTAGTCGGCAACGCTGGTGTTGGCCGCGTATGCCTTCACCGTCGGAATCACTTCCTTGCCGAATTTCTCAATCGAACCCATGACCTTGTCATGGTCGATGGTCTCGGTCTGCATAATCAGCATCACTTGGTTGACGCCGATGTCTTCGTACATCTGACAGGTTTTGATGCAGGACTCGGGATTGCCGGCAATAATCACGCCGCGCTCCGCCAGAGTCTGGCCATCCAACTGGGCGAAAGCCGCGCGGGCCGCCCCAGGGCCGGAGTCCAGGGAGACGCCGACTTCCTGGGCCAGTTTTTTGTGTTCATCGTCGGACTGGCGGAGCCAGCGGCCAAAGTCGGCCTGCAAGTGGTCGGGGATGCCGCCCCAGGCTTCGATCAGCTCTTCATACGCGTTGATGCGGCCCTGGATATAGGGTTTGTCGGGGCCAAAGAAAGTCTTCATCGACTCGGCAGCTAAGTTCTTGGCGTACTCGTCGTCGTCATCGCAGAAGGCGTGCACGTTGTTGCCCCAGAAGTCGGTGATGAACTCGCCCACCGGCTCGGCATTCTTGAGTTCGTCGCGGTAAATTTGCACGAGATCGGCCAGGACATTGACGGCGTACGACGCCGACGACAACACCCCGATGCCCTTTTGCGCCGCCAGCCGGAAGCTGTCCGGCGAGGTACAGGCCAGGTATAAATTGGGGTGCGGCTGTTGGTAGGGTTTGGGCAGCACGCGCCGTTTGGGCACGTTCCAGTGCTTGCCTTGCCACTCGAACTCATCCGAGGTCCAAATCTTGGGAATCATCCTGATCGACTCGTCCCACAGGCTGCGGGTGTCCCTGGGATCGAGGCCCAGGCCGGTCTGCTCATAGGCGTTGGAGCGGCCGGTGCCCAGCTCCATGCGGCCGTCGGTGAGTTGGTCCAGCAAGGCCACGCGCTCAGCCACCCGGACGGGGTGATGATAGGGTAAGATACAGACGCCATAGCCGATGCGGATCCGCTTGGTGATACGGCTGAGCGCACCGAAAATGGCGTCCTGGCTCGGCGAGCCGGAAAAGCCGGTGAGGAAGTGGTGCTCGACGAACCAGAGGTTGTCAAACCCCACTTGGTCGGCAAGTTCGCACTGCGCTAAGGTCTCTTTGTAAAGCTTGTTCCAATCGATCTCCGTGCCCTTGAACGGTCGCTGGCATTCGTACAGGAGTCCAAATTGCATGATCGCCCTCCAGTGCTGCGGTGCAGCATCACGAGAATTGTAAGTCGTGCTACCTGTACTTTCAGATATTCTGAGGGCAAAGTCAAGCCTTTCGAATGCCCCCTACGACGGATAGACTTGACGGGACCGGTCCCTCCTTCCTACAATCGCGGGCCTATCTGGACCACGAGACAATCAAGCGGAAAAAGGAGAGTGAACATGGATGGGGTCAGTGCTATTGCCAAGATTTTGCGTCTGGAAGGGGTGGATTTTATCGGTTGTGTCCCCTATCAGCCGCTGCTCGAAGCCGCCGCCATTGAGGACATTCGGCCCCTCATCTTCCGCCAAGAGGGGACTGGCATCCACATGGTGGACGGTTATTCTCGGGTGACCAATGGGCAGCGGATCGGGGTGTTTATGATGCAGAATGGGCCCGGTGCAGAAAACGGTTTTGGGGGCGTGGCCCAGGCGTATGCGGAATCGGTGCCGATCCTGCTCTTGCCCGCCGGCATGGCGCGGTCACGGCGCGGCGTGCACCCCAATTTTTACCCGGCGCGCAGCTATGAGACGATCACCAAATGGAGCGAAGAGATCAATATGGTGGAGCGGATTCCAGAACTCCTGCGGCGCGCCTTTACCAAGCTGCGCAGCGGCCGTCCGGGGCCGGTGTTGCTGGAGATTCCGCAAGATGTGGCCACTGCAGAATTTCCGGGGGCAGGGCTCGACTACACCCCGCCGTCGTGGATGCGCCAGGCCGGCGACCCGGAATTGGTGCAGCGCGCCGCCCAGGCGCTGCTCGCTGCCGAGCGGCCCATCCTGCACGCCGGACAAGGGGTGCTGTACGCCGAGGCCACGGACGAGCTGGTGCAGGTGGCCGAATTTTTACAGGCCCCGGTGATGACCACGCTGCCCGGCAAAAGCGCCTTCCCGGAGACCCATCCGCTGGCCGTGGGCGCCAGTGGTCCGAGCACCACCCTGGGAGTGCACCGCTTTTTGAGCCGCGCCGATTTGGTGTTTGGCGTGGGCTGTAGTTTTACCCGGAGCAATTTTGCGGTGCCCATCGCCCCCGGCAAGACCCTCGTGCACACGACGAACGACGAGGACGCGATCAACAAAGACTACCGCTGTGACTACCCGGTGCCCGGCGATACCAAGCTGGTGTTACAGCAGTTGCTCGACGCCTTGAAGGCGGAAATCGGCGGGCCTCGGGCCACCGACCGGGTTCTGCAAGACGAGATCAAATCGACCAAGGCGGCATGGCTCGCGCAATGGATGCCCAAACTCACCGCCACCAGCAAGCCGATCAATCCGTACCGAGTGGTGTGGGACTTGATGCACACGGTCGATTTAGACAACACCATCGTCACCCACGAATCCGGTAGTGCCAGGGAGTATATGGTGCCGTTTTGGGAGGCCCGGCAGCCGCGCAGCTTCATCGGCTGGGGCAAGTCCACGCAGTTGGGCTACAGCCTGGGATTGGCCATGGGCGCTAAGATGGCGGCGCCGCACAAGCAGGTGATCAACATCATGGGTGATCTGGCTTTTGGCACCGTGGGGTTGGATATCGAAACCGCGGTGCGCTGTGAGATCCCGATTCTGACCATCGTGCTCAACAACTCCTATATGTCGATTTACGACAACAGCCGTTTTCCCGTGGCCCTGGAGAAATACAATGTCAAAACCCTATCCGGCCAATTTTCCGAGGTGGCGCAGGCGATGGGGGCTTACAGCGAGAAGATTGCCGATCCGCAGGAGATTGGGCCGGCGCTCCTGCGGGGCTTAGCCGCGGTTGACGCCGGCCGGCCGACGGTGTTGGAGTTTATCACCTGTGACGAGGGGGAGTTCTCTAAGTTTTCGTTTGTCTAGGCGACTCACGGTGGGGCAGTCTCGACAAGGCTGAGGAGTCGCTCAGGTTCCCCTGGCCGTTTGCAAAAACCGCCAAGATGGCAGAAGATAACGCTGACTTTTGGGTAGGCACTCGCCGCAGCGAGAGGGAACGCCACGTTTTTCATCGATCAAGGCGTGTGAGACGACAGCAGGGGAGAGGTGGCAACACCGCAAGCCACGACCAGAGTTGTGGCTTGCGGCGCCTTATGGCTTAGGCGTGCAGAAGCTCGATCGCCTCTTCGTAGATTTCCATATTCTTGCCGAAGGAGATCGCCGAGGCCTGGGCGCCAGCCACCAGGTGGGTCCAGCGCCAGGGATCACGCGTGTTGTGAAATTCTTCGATCACGGCTTGATGATGCTTAAACGCATGCATCTCAGTGAAGTTGTCGTGGCACACGATTTCGGCCAGACGGGTAATGAAAGCGGCCGAATCGTAACCGCTGTTGACGTACTGTTGGGCCAGGTGTAGGACGGCTTTGACCTCTGGGGCGGCTCGCACTTGGCCGAGATTGGCCGCACCGGCCCAGTCGATCGGCGGCTGTTGATAGACGTGCTCAGTGATCGTATCCAACAGCTCGTCCTGGGTCCGATAGGGCAGGGCCGCGGCGGCATCCAGATCGGGCTGCGCCGAGGCTTCGAGGCGCCTCTGGGTGGAGCGCACTTCGGGGCCGGTATGCCAGAGCAGCAAGCTCAAAAGTTTGTTGCGCAGGCTCAAGCCCTCCAGGTTGACCAGGTAGCGGCGCAGATTCACGCTGGTGTGCAGGTGCACATCCATCGGGTTGCCGGTGAGTGACCGCGTAAACAGGGTCGCTGCCCCAATCGACAAGGCCTCTCCCGCCCCTTGCATCGACAGCCCATTGGCCAGGGCTTCGGAGATCGCGGCCGGAATGTCGGCAAAGTCGCTGCACTGCCCAATGACGCCACCCACGCGACCGATGGTCTCGGTTTCATCGTCGCCGGTGTGCTGGCGCAGCGGCCGGTGCATGAGCTCATACTGATCGATCAGCGTCTCGATCTCGGGGATCTCGGGGGTCCTGGGATAGCGTGCGGTGTAGCGTGCTACCGGCCGCATGAGGATGGGCAGATATTCCTGTCCCAGCCACTCGATGGCGCGCCAGGTATAGCCCGGAAAGACGAAGTAGTGATCGTCCAGGACATTCTTGGGAATGGCCACTGACAACAGGAGATCGAGGACTTCGACGGCCGGGATTTGGTGCCATAGGCCGAAAATGCAGTGGTCGGCCATGTGGGACTCGCCCCGGTTGACCGCGTTGTGGAACGCCTCCTTCGTGGCTTCAGCACCACCTGCGTCATGGGGCTCGATGTCCAGCATCATGTAAGGGCCCATGGCGGGATGGTGAATATGCTTGTTGGAGAGGGCGACGTGTTGCAGGATCGGCAGAAAACGGTTTTCGCCCTCAAGGCGATCAATCAGGTGCCGCAAGGCGTGCAGGCCCACCAACGGATGCAGAGGGCCGCCGTGATGGCCGGGCGGGATATCCGAAGAACGGGTGACGGCCAGGGCCGAGGCGGTGAGCATGGTGCGAGCGGTGACCCCGTCTCGCAGCTTGGCCAGCGTCAGGTCCACAATGTCACTCGGCTCGGTTTCCTCGATAAACTGGACTAACGGTTCGATGTCGTCAGAGAACTGGACACGGCGATGCATATTCCACCCTTTCAGTATTGCTCCGGGATCAAGCCGACGTGAGAGGCGTCAGCGCCATCCGACATGCGATCAGCACGATTGTTGCCATGTCAGTCGTTCGCAATGCCGTTCGCAATGCATGGTGGATCGCAGACGCTCTGCGCGGCATGAGGCCTGGGCAAGCTCAGGTACATTCTTCGAGATGTCTTCGTATACCACAATACACCTCGGCCCCCTGTATTACAAGTCTATTTTCCCCTTCGCCGGGGTCGTCGATCATGTTTATTCCAAGAAAGAAGACGCATTTGCTCTATTTCCGGCCCCCTGAAGATGATAGGCTATGGCCTGGAGATTTTTTGGTTTCTATGGCGCAGCAGGTTCTTTCTGTGAGGAGCGAGGGCATCCCATGACCGAGGCACTGTACTACCATACGATCACCGAGCTGGCACCGCTCATCGCCTCCAAAGCGGTGTCGCCGGTTGAAGTGACTGAGATTATTTTGAAGCGGATCGACGCGGTGGATGGCCGCCTCAAAGCTTACGCCACGGTGATGGCCGAGCAGGCCATGGCGCAGGCGAGGGCTGCCGAGCGCGAGATTGTGGCCGGCACCTACCGAGGCCCTCTCCACGGCGTGCCGGTGGCGGTCAAAGACCTCTGTTTTACCACCGGTGTGCGCACCATGGGCGGCAGTGCGGTCAACGCCGACCTGGTGCCGGACTTCGACGCCACGGTGGTGCAGCGCTTTAACGAAGCCGGGGCGGTGATGCTCGGCAAACTCAATTTGACTGAGGGCGCCATGGCGGGGTACAACCCGGCACTAAATGTGCCGGAAAACCCCTGGAAGGCCGGCTACTGGCCGGGCGCATCGTCCAGCGGCTCGGGGGCCGCCACCGCGGCGGGGCTGGCCTATGGGACTCTCGGCAGTGACACCGGGGGATCGATTCGCCACCCGGCTGCGGTGTGTGGCACCGTGGGGTTGAAGCCGACCTGGGGTCGGGTCAGCCGCTACGGCGTGTTGAACCTGGCGGAATCGCTCGATCACGTGGGGCCACTCACCCGCAGCAGCGCCGATGCGGGGATTGTGTTGCAGGCGATCGCCGGCTTGGATCCCAACGACCCGACCTCTCTGCCGGACCCCGTGCCGGACATGCTCGCTGGGGTGGGCAAGGGCGTGCGCGGTCTGCGTATCGGGTGGGATGAGACCTATGCGACCCGGGATATGGCGCCGGATTTTGCCCAGGCAGTGGTCGAGGGAGTGCGGGTGATGGAGCGCCTCGGCGCGGCCATTGTGCCGGTCTCGATGCCCGCTCGGCTGCTGGAATATCTCGCGGCTTGGCCCGTGCTGTGCACCAGCGAGGCGCTCGATGCGCATCGCGAGCACTACCCGAGCCAGGCGGAGGGGTATGGCCCCTGGTTTCGCGGCTGGCTCGAGCGTGGCGCCGGTGTGTCGGGCGCGGACTACGCTCGTGCGAACGCCCTGCGCGCGGCGTGTGTGGGCGAACTCCGGGTCATGATGCAGGGCATTGATCTCTTGGCCTGCCCCTCCACCTCGCAAGCTGCCTATCTCTTTACTCCCGAACAGGCTTACGGCCCCTTACCGCCCGATCGCGATCCCTGGCAGTCGCGCTTTACCGTGCCGATGGATTTTGCCGGCTTACCGACCCTTTCCCTGCCGTGTGGCCTCTCGGAGGCAGGCTTGCCCCTATCGCTGCAATTTGTCGGGCATGCGCTGTCAGAACCCCTGCTGGTGCAGGCCGGCGATGCGTATGAGAGCGCGACGGAGTGGCATAAGCTGCATCCGCCGGAATGGTGGTCGGAGAGGTGAGGTGAGGTAGGAAACCTCTGACTCAAAGGCCTTGAACGGCGATGCGGTGAGCACGTCTCTAGCCGGTTGGCGCTTTGATGTCAGGGGTGCCTACCACGGCATGGGTCTCGCCGCCAACGGGTTGCGACTGGGGGCGGCGGGGGTGAGTTGGGCGGTATATGCGTGCCGTTACTCATTGAAGGACCAGACCGCAACAGCGAGGTAAAGGGGGAGCGTTATTTGACTTCATCTTTCCAAAGATCCATATTTTTGTCGTCTTCAGCCCATGGGTCCCCCACCAGGCACATGGCTGCTAGTAAAGCCGCCGCATATTCTTCTTGAACGCCGACAGAAATCTCTGGTTTAGACATATCTAAAACTTGAACAAGATGCAATAAGGCTTGGCGCATCAGCAGTGCTAGAATTGATAATTTATGTTTTTGCACCTGGCTGCGAAGTTCATCTGTCAAATTCTTGTTTGGATCGTATATAATTAATGCTTTTTCTTCGGCACGAATTTGACACCCGTACTCAGCAAGTGTTTTTACAATATGAGCTGCATGATGTAAAGATTTAGGAATCATGGGTCACCCTACTCACTTTATAGGTAGTTCAATAATATTACCCTTGATACAAGTGATCATGTATATATGATATTCTCTATTTTTCTATGTATGCTGAGTTAATATGTCATTTTGAAATACAATAGTTAGCAATTTATATGCCATAGACACGATTCACAGCGATATTTAGGAATACGATGGGAGGTCATGTATTGAAGGCCATCATCAGGCTGGTCATGTTAGGACTGACAATCTCACTTCTGAGAATTCACCCGAGGGATGTCTTGTGGATAAGATGGCGAGTGGGGCCAGTGGATAGTAGCTTGACGAAGAAGTTTGCCCCGGCCTGATGGCCCATCGCGTTTGCACTGTGAATTGACGCAGACTCAGATGGCAGGCCGGGGCATTCTAGGTCGAAGCCTCTAGGCCGGGGGACTCAATCGAGGCCGCAGGCGCGCTGCTGCCGCTTTATGAAGCCGGTGTTTTATGGAGGGCCGACAACATATCCGCAACGCGAGTGAATTTGACTCGTGGCCGTCCTTCGGCCTCACCTTGGGCCACCTCGATCGCGTCGAGCCGTTGCCAATCTGCAAAGGAGACATATAAAGGCTGCTGCTCGTGGATGCGATGCTCCGCAGCCTTTGGCGCTGGCGCATCGGGGGTCCACACCTCGCCGTTGCGTAGATCTTCCAGCATGCAGCGCACGGTTTCTAAGGCGTCCGGTTTATTCGTGCCAATGACGCCGGAGGGGCCGCGTTTGATCCAGCCCGAGACGTATTGGCCAACTACAGGTTGGGACGTCTCGGGATGCAGCACTCGGCCCTTTTCATTCGGGATGGTATATCTGCGCGTATCAAACGGTACGTCCGGCAGCGCCACCCCTTGATAGCCGACGGAGCGGAAGACAAGGCCGACGGATAAGTCTTCAAACACGTCCGTCGGCCGAGGGCGCAAGGCGCCATCCTCCGTGGCATAGAGTTCATTATGGACGATACGCATGCCCGTCACACGATTGGCCTCATTGCCGTAGAGTTCCTCTGGCGACACGAGAAAACGCAACACCAGCTTCCGCGCCTTGCCAGTGCCTGCACGCTTTGCATAGTCACTGATCATCGCGACTTTACGTGACGTGGCGCGATCCTGGCACGCTTCTAAGGCAGCTTGACTGAGATCGTCGAGGACGGCTTCCGCCGGCGGCACCCACACATCCGCGCCAGGTAATTCGCCCAACTCTCGCAGCTCCGGATTGGTAAACGCGGCCTGAGCCGGCCCACGGCGTCCCAACATGTAGACTTTCTTGATGCGGCTTTGGCTCAAGGCCTCCAGGGCATAATCTGCAATGTCGGTCTTGGCTAATTCATCCGTCGTGCGGCACAATATACGGGCGACATCCACGGCCACATTGCCCACTCCCACCACGGCCGCACTGTCGTGGGAAAAATCAAAGGTGAGGTCCCGAAAATCCGGATGGCCATTGAACCAGGCGACAAATGCAGTGGCGGGGTGACTGCCCTGTAATTCTTCTCCTGGAATCCCCATCTGCCGATCGGTTTGGGCCCCTGTGGTATAGACAATTTGGTGATACAGACGACGAGATAATGAAAGTGGCAAATCCGTGCCGAATTCAACCCCGCCGTAGAAACGCACTCGAGGGTGTGCAGCTATTTTTTCATAGGTTTTGGTCACGGATTTAATCTTTTGGTGATCGGGCGCCACCCCACCGCGGACCAGGCCGTAGGGCGTGGGGAGCCGATCAAATAAATCGATCTCAACGACATAATCCTGCTGTTGCAACAAATGTTCGGCTACGTAGAAGCCACTTGGTCCAGCCCCAATGATCGCGACTCGCAGTGGATTCGTCTCCGTACCAGGTTGCGTCATCTGCCGTTCCTTTTCATGATTTGACATACCGGCAACACATCTCGATAGGACGCCATTCGCACTGACAGGGTCCGACGCATGCATGTGAGCTCTGCTCCGCTACAACTGTCTCTCAATGTACGGTCTGACGCCCGCCGCTGTCAAGCCATCCAGCCCTAAGTGTGCAGCTGTCCAGAAGGTGCGATCGGCCACGCTGCTGGACCTCAGGCAGAGGGTCACGGCGGCATCCCTCCGTTTCAAACCCGCTGGCGGGACATCGCCCCTCAGGTGAGCTTGACCCCATATTTCTCCAGCGTGTCGTCTCGCAGTTCTAGACCCAGACCTGGGGCGTCGGGCAGGGACATGTAGCCATCGACGATCGCCGGGCGCTCGCTAAACAGATCGAACCACAGCGGGTCGCGTGCCGGGTCGGCGAACGATTCCAAAATGAAGCCAGTTGGACTGGCAGCCTGGGCGTGTACGTGAATTTGGGGGTCGTGGTGGGCGGCGAGGGGGATCTGATACATCTCCGCCATCACTGCGGCTTTGCGCCAGGTGGTGAGACCCCCGGCCCAGGTGCTGTCGATGATGAGATAATCGACTAAGCCCTCGGCCATGAAAGGGCGCAAGCCAAAAGGCGTGTACGCCGTTTCCCCGGCGGCAATCGGGATGCGGGTCGCAGCTTTGAGGCGCTGCAAGGTGTAGCGCTCGTCGAACCACGGCATGGGGTCCTCCAGCCAGAAAATGCCGAGCGGTTCCAGCAACCGCGCGGCGCGCACGGCAGTGGGCAGATCCCAGCCCTGGTTGGCGTCGATCATGAGGTCGACATCCGGGCCTGCCGCTTCGCGAATGACCCGCACGCGTTCGGCATCTGCCTCCGGCGACAGCCGGCCGACTTTGACTTTCAGCGTGCGATAGCCTCGTTCGAGATAAAAAGCCGCTTCCCGGCGCACGTCGTCCGGGGTCTCGTTGTCTTTGTAATAAAAGCCGGTCACATACGCCGGCAGTTGCTGGCGCAAGGCGCCGCCGAGCAAGGCGTAAACCGGCCGCTCAGTGGCTTTGCCCATCAGATCCCACAGGGCGATATCGATGGCGCTCAAGGCGGTGATGAGTGGCCGTTGCTGCCGGGCGAGAGGGGCGATGCCGCGCACCGATTTGTAGGTGAGCGCAAAGATATCCTGCCAGATCCGTTCGACGTTAAACGGATCCTCGCCCAACACTAGCGGCGTGAGTTGCCGCAAAATGTGGCTGACGGCCTTCAGCCCTTCCGGGCCGGGTTGAAACAAAAAGGGGCCGTGGCCCTCGCCAATCCCTACCAGTCCGGCGTCAGTGGAAAGCTTGACAATGACTTCGCTGACCTGGCTGATCGTGCTGGTCGAGGTGTACACTGGCTGGGGCAGGGGACACGTCAAGAAATACGTTTCGAGTTGGGTGATTTGCATGATGATCAAAGCTCCTGAGCAGGGTGGGCCCGCGGGTATTGAGACCTTGTAGAGTCACAGGGTAGAGCAACCGGGTGGGGGTGTAAAGCCAGGCTAGCGCCGGCGTCCGCCGAGCAGAAGTAAAAACGGAAAGGTGACCACAAACATCATCCCCATCATCCAAAAGACGTCATTGTAGGCCATCATCGTGGCCTGGCGCGCCACCTCGCCGTCGAGGAGTTTGAGAGCGCTCTGTTCCGCCACGCCCGGTGGTAGACCGTGGCTTGCCAGGCGGCCGGTGATACCATCGAGGGCCTGCATGGTGCGAGCGTCGTAGGGGGTCAGGTGATCGACCAAACGGGCTTCATGAAAGGTCGATCGATGCGAGATCTGGTTGGCCACAAAGGCGTAGCCAATGTTGCCGCCGATGCGCCGCGACAAGGTAAACAGCCCGGCGGCGGCGGTGAACAGGGCGGGCGGCACGGTGCGCATGGTGGCCGCCGACAACACACTAAATAGAAATGCCATACCCCCTCCGGTCATCAACAGGCCCGGCAGCATGCGCTGCCACCCGACCTGTAGCGTGAAGTGCGACATATCAAAATACCCGGCCATCATCACCACGGTGCCAATCGCCGCCAACAGGCGGTTGTCGAACTTGCCGTAGAGGCGCCCGGCAACCGGGGCGATGGCCAGGACGATGAGCATGCGTGGCATTTGGATGAGGCCCGAGTCCAGCACGGAATACCCCTGGAGTTGCTGCAAGAAGAGGGGCAAAATAAAGATGCTGCCAAAGGTCGTGAGGCCAAAGATCAAGCCCATGGACACGCCACCGACAAAGGGCAGGTTTTTGAGCACTCGCAGGTTGACGATGGGCTCTTCCACCCGCAACTCCCAAAGCACCAGGGCAGTGAGGGCCACCAGGGCGAGCACCGCCACCACCACAATAAAGGTCGATTCGAACCAGTCCCGGCGCTCGCCCTGTTCCATGAACAGTTGCAGCGCGGTGAGTCCTACCACCAGCAAGACAATGCCGATGACGTCAATGCGGCTCAAGCCGCGCTGTAGATAGGCAGACTCCTTTAAAAACAATAGCACTAGCAGAATGCTGAAACCTCCGATGGGGATATTGATGTAGAAGATCCAGGGCCAGCCATAGGCATCGGTTAACCAGCCGCCCAGCACCGGTCCCATGGCCGGGGCCAACACCACCCCCATCATAAAGACGGCCATCGCCATACCGTGCTCTTCTTCGGGAAAGACCTCCAGCATGATCGCCTGGGCCATAGGAATGAGCGCCCCGCCGCCGAGACCTTGCACGGTGCGCATGAGGACCATCATTTCCAGAGAGCGCGCCAGCCCGCTGAAGACCGAGGCGACAGTAAACACGGTGAGACAGGCGAGATAAAACCGTTTGCGCCCCATGAGTCGCGTAAACCAGGAGGCCATAGTCACCATGACGATCTCGGCAATATTGTAAGCGACGGCGACCCAGGTGACCGCATCCAAGGTGACACCAAACGTGCCGCGCATCTGGGGCAGGGCGACATTGACGATGGTGAGATCGATGACCGCCACATAGGTGGCGAGCATCACCGTCACGGCAATGAGCCACTTTTCTTTGGCCGGGGGCTTGCCCGTTGCCACCTGCATACCGTCTTACTCCTTAGCCTCCGCATCGCGCCGGGCGCGCCAGAAGTCGCAAGGCGCACCCGGCATTGCACTCTCATCGTCCATGGTAGCACAACGTGGCATGCTAAGGTGATGAGGTCAAATCTAGTATTATATACAATTCTGCGTTAGACTATATAATACTAGATTTGACCCCATGCGATTCCCAGTTCGTTGTTTTTGACACCCTTCTGTTGTAAAATATTGCAACAAGGGAGGTCAACATGCCTGATGTCATTATCATCTGGGATTTGCCTGAGGACCTGGATGGCAATGTCCAACACATTGCCGCTCACCATATCACGATCGATGAGGTCGAAGAGGTGCTGCTTGACCGCGATAGTGAAGACACCATCAGCCGCTCATCAGGCAGGCCGATTACGTTCGGATATACCTCCAGCGGACGCTATCTAGCCGTAGTCTGGGAACATGTTGATGACGATCCCTTAACCCTTTATCCTATCACGGCTTATGACGCGCCAGAGCCAGAAGGGAGGGCATGAGATGATGGAACGCCGTCATCGCAAGATACATCGTTCGGCAGAGGAACAAGCACGCTTACAAGCAATCCGAGACCAGTTTCAAAGTGAACGCCCATCCTTGGAAGCGTTAGTCGACTCGGATGACTACAGTGAGCCGATCAAGCATGGAACGACGCTAGACGCCATGCACATTGCGTCTCTGTTAAAACAAGCCCGGACAGAGGCGCAGTTGAGTCTGTCAGAAGTTGCCAAGCGGTGTGGTCTGGACCGTTCCGCCATCAGTCGGCTTGAAAATGGGGTGTATGACAACACCACCATCCAGACGCTGAGTCGGTTGGCAGGGGCTTATGGGAAACGGTTTGTGGTGCGCCTGGTGGATGAAGACGCATAAGGCTCGCAATCATGACCGCATTGCTTTGCAGGATAGCCGCAATGCCTAGTAACATGAGGTGATGGGGTCAAATCTAGTATTATATACAATTCTGAAGGTGATGGGGTCAAATCTAGTATTATCAGCAATTCTTCACCCAGATTCTGATAGTCACTATGCCTCCCCAACGGCTACGTAGCACCTCGATATCAGGGGCGGTGTATAGTTCGAGATGTATATCGCGTTCTTGCACAACGGCTTAACGCCACCCCCCTGTCTGTCATCTGTCTGTCATCGTTACATCAATAGCTCTATCATCGTTGTATTTGTCGTTCTATGTTTGGTACATGGATAGACCTGTATAGACCCGAATAACCGTGTAGCTCGTCACTCACTCTTCACGTGACCCGGTCCTTGACCTTGTGCATCAACGGCGTATACATCTTTGCAGGCTTCCGCAACGATCAAGATCATCGATACGACCACGTGAGAGGGAATGACCATGCAGATCACGCTCCACATCCACGTTCAGGTCAAAGACGGCGCCCTCGTGCTCACGGCTCCTAGCGGTAAGACCGTCTCGTTTTCCAAGGAACAGGCCGTCCAGCAGAAGATCAGCATGATCATCCTTGGCGAACTCTGCGACCTCCCCAAGCGCCAACTCGCCGTCGGCTTTGGCTTCAAGACACGCAAGTCCTACTATGACATCCGAAATGCGGTCCTCAACGGTTCGCTGGCCGACCTCTTGCCCAAACGCCCAGCCCCACGTACCCCACCCAAACGCACTCAGGAGGTTGAAGCGCAGATCATCCGCCTGCGCTTCGAGACCGATCTCAATATGTATGAGATCGCTGAAACGCTCACCCACATGGGCTTCAACATCAGCGCGAGACTCGTCGCACAGGTGCTGGCGGACTATGGCCTGGCAAAAAAAACGAGGCTCACTGGCATCCCTTCCCGCGCGACTCCTCGTCCAAGAGGAGACTGAAGTCCTCGATAGTGCCTGCAAACCGCGCCCCCGCCTCGTGACTCGCCACGACATCGATCGTGACGTCACCACCCTCCTCAAACGTGGCCTGACCACCACCAGTGCAGGCGGGTTCTTCTTTCTGCCCTACCTCCTGCAACTGGGCGCCTCAGACCTCGTGGCGTCTTTGGGACCTCGCCAGCTCGGCGGGTTGCCGCTAGAGCGTCTTGCCCTGGGCCTCGTCTTTGAGTCGATTTTCGGCTACACGGTCGGTATCCGTGCCGTCGATGCGGTGAGCCGCGCCGACTTCGGTCTGCTCGCTGGTCTTCCCTTTCTGCCATCACCGTCGACGCAGTATCGTTTCCTCCAAGACGTGGCCATCAAGACAGCCTGGACGACACTTTTTATGTGAAGAAAGTGAAGAAAGGGAAGAAAGGGGAAGAAAGGGGACAGATTTATTTTTTATCCTACTGCCCTTTCTGAGGTCGCCCTTGTCCGCGCCGCTCGATCCGTTTGCCGAGTTTCACGGCGATCTCG